>NPID01001305.1_pt1 | contig 106675 bp, 76 predicted proteins | sample 8637491 | NCBI WGS metagenome assembly NPID01 (sample SAMN07420843, study PRJNA396082) | bioreactor metagenome | isolation source: sample BA6 brine-fed electro-methanogenic bioreactor BA | place: Japan: Kochi | collected 2016-06-14
TCCCCCATCTCGCTTACCGGGCCGATTGTGGATTTGTAAATCAGCTTGTTGCGGATGTCGAAAATAAGCAGTTCGGCGTCGCCGGAGAACATTTCCGGATAGTCGAAAACCGCAAAATCATTGATTCCGTCGCCGTTAGGAGTGAACGGATTTGGGAATAGATTGCAAGTGATTTCCGGCTCCATCAGGAAACACCAATCGAATTCGCTCCGATTCGGATCGCATAAATCAGGATCGTCCCCGGCGTAAACCCTAACGCAGACGGTGTCTCCAGCGATAAACTCAACTCCCGCAACCGCAGGAGCAAAACTCAGCACTGCGCCGTCCCAGCTCAAAGCGTTATCCGAAAGGTCGTAGCGGACGCCGTCGATGCGCATAGCAAGCTCATCTGCGCGAACTCCGGCGAGGTTGTCCGAGATATCCACCGAGACTATCGCTTCGGAATTGCGAATCATCGTCCACTCAGGCGGCATCTCGTTTGCGTAGTCCGGCGCCTGCAAATCCGCCTGGAAGCTGTAACTGAGCGTATCCCACATAGGATTGCCCAGGCTGTCCTCGGCAAGGGTCAGGAAGACCGTTATCGTCTGCATGTCGCTCCACCAGGCGTCTTCCGGCTGGAAAGTCAGTTCACCGGCAGTCGGATCGTAGGTCAAACGCGGATCGCCCCACGGCACCAGCTCACCGTCGATGCGAAGCACCATGGGCGCGGGATCCACGCCGTCCGGATCTGTCAGGCTGATGACGATGGGCTGGTTGTCGCAGGCGGTTATCTCGCCCGGTGCCGGCGTGATATATGTCGCCACCGGCCCGCCCAATATCGGGCAGATGCTGTCGGCAAAGGCCGTTGTGCGATCCGCCGGGTTCAAGAAATCGTAGTCGGCGTCAGTCGCGGTAATGCGGTAAGTTATCGTTCTCGGCGAGTTGAAATTCCCCACAGGAGCGGTTGTGCGCCAAATCCAGCTGTTGTCCGAAGGGTCGTGGGTCATCGGAACGCTGTCCATGGCGACCGGGCCGTTGAAATCGACGTCGAGTTCGCCGTCGTCGTCCCAAATCAGCTCTGCGAGGTGAACTCCGCTCGGATCAGCGATTCGCGCTTCGAGGTAAACATCGTTCTGAGTGCTCTCGTAAGCCGGCCCGAACTCGAAAATCTCCGGCCCGAGGGTGTCGTCGTCAAGAATATCAAAGCTCCAAACGACCTCGGAGCCATTGGGATCGCAGTAGTCGGGCATCTGGTCGAAGGCACGCGCTGTAATGGTTATGGTCGCGAACTCAGGGAAGTAAATGCCCGCCCCGAGGGTATCTTCGGGAGATGGATAGACGATTCCGAAAGCGCTCTCGTCAACCGAGGCAGGGTCGAGCTCGAAGGTCGGATCGACCCACGAAACGCCGCCATCAGAGGCTCTGAGGACGATCGGTCCCCCCGCGCGGTAAACGCCGTCTATCTCGAACTCGAGGCTGTCAACATCCACGCCTAAAATGGCGTCGGCGATATCGACCGAGATAAGCTGTTGCCAGTCAAGGGACTGAGCGCCGTCGGCGGGAATCATGTTCGAGTAGTCAGGAGGAGTCAGATCCACGGTGAACGACCACTCGACCGGCGCGCCGGAAAGCTCGTTCCCAAGCATATCATCAGCCGAATTAAGGGAAACGTCGATGGCTCCCTCCGACCAAACCGTGTCCGGCTGGAAAGTGAGCGTAGGTTCGCTCCAGCTGAGCTTCGGATCGCCAGTGTTGTATGAGGTGCCGTCGATTTCCAGCTCGATGGTCGATTCATCTACGTCGTTGCTGTCTTCTATAGTAACTATAATAGGCTGAAGACTGCAAGCGCTTACAGTGCCGTCCAATGGCTCAATGATGGTAGCTATAGGCCCGCCGGTGGCTATCGAGAAGCTCCAACAGTGGGTCGAGTCGTTGGGTGGGCAGTAGTCCGGAGAGTCGCAGGCGTTCACGCAAACATCCACCGTTGAGCCGCCGGGGAACCATAGCCCTGCAGTCGCGCTGGAAAATTCCCAAACCTCGCCGTCCCATGTAACCGCAGGATCATCAACGAGATAGGGCGTTCCGCCGTCGATGGTCATCCAGAGGCAATCCTCGTCGAGGCCGGAGAGAGTATCCGCGATGTGCACCACTATGTCCGGCTCCGGATCGTCGATGATTGCGCCGTCTGCGGGCGTTTCCCCCCAGAATTCCGGCGGGTCGAGATCCATCGTGAACCACCAGTCCAGCGGCGACTCAAGTTCGTTGCCCAAGCTGTCAGTCGCGCTTACGAGCTCGACATGCACAGGCCCGCTGACCCAGTCGCTAAGTGGCGTCCATGTCAATGTCGGAGGCGTCCAGTCCATCTCGGCGTCGCCGACGTAATAGCTTGTCCCATTTACGATTAGCTCGATTGTCGCTGGATCCACTCCGTTCGTATCTACTATTGTTACAATTATCTCCTGAAGTGAGCAAGCGCTGAATGAGCCGTCAAACGGCTCTATGATAGTAGCTATAGGCCCGCCGCGACTTATCAGAAGCCACCAGCAATAGACCGTGTCGTTGGCGTCGCAATAGCCCGCTGTGTCCGGCAGGTCAGCGATGTCGAGGCAGATGTAAACGCTGTCGCCGCCTGTCCAGGTATGGGGCACGATATCGGGGTCGAAGACAAGATCGTCACCGAACCAGTCCAGCGCTGGATCTGCCGGCGTAAATGTCCCGAGTCCCGGAATGTCAAGAAGAGCGCCATCGTAGTCGATGCCCGCTGGAATATCCTCCAAAGTTATTGTGATTAAAGGGCTTATGTCATCGACGGGAACTCCGTCGGGAGGAATCAGTGAGATCAAATCGGGCGGTTCGTAATCTACGACGAAACTCCATGAAACCGGCATGGTTAGTGGGTTTCCGAGCATATCGTCAGCGGAAACCAGCTCCACATCGACAGTCGCGCCGTGGGCGAAGAATCCCGCGCCGCCGTCGAAGGTCAATATCGGTTCGCTCCAGTCAACCTCCCCGTCGCCGACGTAATAACTTGTCCCATCGACAGTTAGCTCGATTGTGGACGCATCGACGCCGTTAGAGTCGAAAATCGAAATCACAATCTCCTGCGGGTCGCAGGACGTGATTATACCGTCATCCGGCGTGATTATTGTGCCCACAGGGCCTCCGGCTTCGATACTGAAACTCCAGCAAGAATCCAGTTCGTTCGGGTCGCAGTAATCCGGCATATCCTCGGCGTGGACGCAGATCGTTATCAAATCCCCGCCCACTGCGGATATAACGTCGCATAGGTCGAAACTGAAGGTTCCTCCGGCCCAGGTAACATCCGGCGAGTAAATCCCCAGCAAAACCGCGCCGTTGACCGTTACCTCGATAGCGTCCTCATCAAGACCGCTCAGAGCATCATCTAAATCAAAGGAAATCGGAGGACAGAGGCTCCCAACAAAAGGAAGCGAGGGTGAAATCCCAGTAATCGTAGGCGGCGAAAGGTCAATCCCGAAGCTCCAAGCCAAAGTGTCAGAGTTAGGGTTGCCAAATCTGTCCTCAGCATATACAAGAGAACATGTTACTGTAGTTCCGTCAATCCATTCCGCGCTGGGGACGAATATCAATGTATCAGGATGGTAATCAAGCTCTAAATCCCCAGTAGTAAAGCGTTCGCCGTTAACAGAGAAAACAATCGTGCTCGCTATGACCGTATCGAAATCACTAACTGTCAGAAGTATTGCGCCATCTTCGCAAGCGCTCCACGAGCCATTTACAGGCTCAACTACAGTAGCTATCGGTCCCCCTGTCGGAACATTGAAAGTCCAACATGTATCACCCTCATTCGGCGGGCAAAAATCGGGAGAGTCAATTGCACGGACGCATATTCGAAGGACATCTCCACCTTCGATGAGCAAAGGAATATCAGCGATTTCAGCGAAAAATGTCGAATCTGTTCTTGTAAACCATATTTCCGAAAGATCGAACCAGGATGGAGCGCCGGAAGGCATTATATCTACAGCTATTTGCGTCGCATCAAGATCAGTTCCTGCAGGAGAATCTGTTAAGCGGAATATAACCGTTGGCTCCAAAGTCCCCACGCTGGCACCCGGAGCGGGTGAAAGACCGTAAGCATATGGAGGCTCGAGGTCTATGCGATATGACCAAGATGCACCGCCTGACAGGAGAGGATTCCCAAGGCTATCATCAGCAGAAATAAACTCAATCACAACCTCATCATTATGCTCCCAATCTGAAGCTGGTGTAAAGCAAAGCGTATCGTCAGAATATGATAACTCAGGATTAGCTATTGTGTAATCGGTTCCATCGACACGAATGAGAATACTGGACTCATCAACTCCGTGGTCTATCTCACTGTCTCTCAATTCGATACAGAAACCCTGGTCTGAGCAGGATGAAACTAAATCGTCCAAATCATCAAATGTCAACGGATCGAAAATATCGCTGTGAACCGGTCCTTCTATGTCAATCAAATATTCCCAACAATAAATTAGCTCATTCGGATCGCAGTAATCCGGGTTATCTGAGGCGTGGACGCAAATATCTACAGTATCGTTATGTGAGAACATAATACCTGCATCTGAGCAATCGAATACAACATACAAACTGTCGCCTATCCATGTCGCATCGAATCCCAAATCCCCCATTATATATGTTCCGCCACCAATAGTAACTTCAACTGAACCATCATCCAGCCCGGAGAGGGAATCATTAAGCGTGAAAGAAAATACTGGCGACGCAAAGGCAATAACTTCGCCGTCGGCAGGAGTAATATTCCATATAATGGGAGGGGATAAATCGATATAGAAATACCAGCTAAGTGTATCTGAGAGGGGATTTCCTGATACATCTTCGGCAGAGATGAGTCTTGCGTGAATGATCTCACCATCCTCCCATGGTTCTGTCGGCGTGTATATTAGTGTGTCCCCTGACCATACGACAGTTGGGTCATCTCCCCAGACATCGACGCCGGCTATTTCGAGATAAACCGTGCTGTCAACCACGCCGTCCGGGTCGAAAATTCCGATGATAACAGACTGATCATCACAAGCCGACCAGGTGTCCGGAAGAGGTTCAACTATTTCAGCCGACGGCCCCATCGGGTTGACCTCGAACCACCAACAAGTGTCCATCACATTGGGATCGCAGTAATCTGGGGAGTCCCAGGCCGAGACGCATATATTTATCCTGTCTCCCGATTCGAAGAACCAGCCTAAAAGACCAATATTGACAACAATATGTGAGTCTTCAATACTTACTGAGGGATGATCTATGTCGAGAGTAGCAGAATCATTTATTGTGATTATTATTGAGCTTACGTCAAGACCGGAAAGGGCGTCGAAAATATTGAATTCAAAGCTTGGGGCGGCATCGGGAACTACTTCGCCCATATCTGGACTTGCGCCGGATATGTAGGGCGGCGAATAATCAATGGTAAATCGCCACGAAAGAGGCGTGGCGAGGGGATTTCCTATCATATCCTCCGCTTCGATGAGAATGACCCGAACCGTGTCGCCGTCGCTAAATGGAACATCGGGGTTGTAAACCATCGTATCGATGGAATCCCCTGACCATGTTACTGTAGCGTCGTCGCCGTAAACATCGAGGCCGTTGACCGTAAGATGCACTGAGGGATGATTTATGCCGTTTTCATCGAAGAGAGTAATTGTTATAGGCTGTGGATCGCAGGCCGAAAATGTTCCAGGCATAGGTTCGAGTATCTCTGCGATAGGCCCGGATGGATCCACCATAAAATACCAGCAAGTGTCAAGCACATTCGGATCGCAGTAATCTGGGGTGTCTTCTGCGTGGACACAGATTTCCACAGTGTCGCCGGTCTCAAAAATCAACCCCAAAACGCCCAGGGATAGACTTAGATGTGAAGGCGACCAATCGACAGACGGATCGTGGATATCAATGACGATAGAGTCATTAATTGTTATCGTAACAGCATCATCGTTCAGGCCTGAAAGAATGTCTTCGAGATTGAACTCGACCACAGGGCTCGCTTCTGGAACAATTGATCCAATGGCCGGTGATTCTCCCCAGAAAAGAGGAGGCGAAAAATCCGTCAACCATGTCCAGCAAACCGGAAGGGAATCGTAAGGCGTGCCGTAGATGTCGCAAACCGAATCGAGACAACATGATATCGAAACGCCGTCCGTCCAAGGAGCAATCGGCGTAAAAATTAGTGTATCATCGACATATGTCAAGTATCCATCGCCGACAGTATAGTCAATACCATCGACAGAAAAACGAATCGAAGATATATCTATTCCAGAGTCGTCGTAAATGAACATTATTATCCGCTGATCATCGCAGGCACTGAAAGTCCGCTCCAGAGGCTCGATTATCTCGACTAACGGCGGAGTGCATTCCGCAATACCGAAATCCCAAATCTCGCTGGTATCTGCACCGCAATCACCCCATGCAATAACATTCCAGCTATGGCTTTCATCGCAATCGAAAAGCGTATCCCACTCTGAACTGGTCAAACCGGAAGCTACAACCACGCCATCCAAAAGGAAATCGTAGGTTATAGGCGGGTCGCCCTCGGCATCTGTCCAATCGAAGTCGATAAGACCCGGCTCCATGTCCGAGGAACCATCAGCAGGCTCTATTAGAACAACTCCTGAAGGTGGAAACTCGACGTTAACTGTTGCAGTGCCTACTCCCTCGCAAGAAGCAGGTGTCGTAACTACACATGTGTATGTCGTTGTGTCCGAGGGGGATACAGTTAGCGCGTTACTTGTTCCGCCTCCGGGACTCCATAAATATGTGGCGCCGGGGATGTCCGGTTCTATGAAAGCCGTCAGCGTGATGTCATCTCCGAGGCAGATTGTAGCGTCGGCGATTGTAACCACGGGGTTCGGATGGACATTGATAGTGCCGGAACCGATTCCAGGACATCCGAAACTGCTAAGAACTTCGCAGGTATATGTCGTCGTCGAAGATGGCGCAACGGAGATACTTGGAGAAGTCGCTCCACCGGGAGACCAGAGATAAGTATAGCTTCCCGGTGGACTGACACTCGCGGTGAGCATACCCGACTCCCCTTCGCAAATATCGACGTCGGAGATAATAACCACAGGGTCTGGCTGAACAGTAACCGTCGCGTTGTCCGAACCGTCGCACCCGTAAGCCGAGGAAACATTGCATGTATAAGTCGTTGTCGAACTTGGCGATACACTAATCGACGACGATGTCGCCCCCCCCGGCGACCAGCTGTAACTCCATGATCCGGCGGGAGTTACATTCGCATTAAGGGTAACCGATTCCCCCGAACATATGAAAGTATCCCGCACAGCAACAGTGGGAGTCGGATGGACATTCACCGTTCCAGAACCTATATTCGAACAGCCGTATGCACTCGTTACGAAACAGGCATAAGTGGTAGTCGAAGATGGAGAAACGGTGATGCTCGATCCGGTGCCGCCGCCCGGAGACCAGCTATAACTATAGCTCCCCGGCGGTGTAACAGTCGCGGTTAGGGTCGTGGATTCACCCTCACAAATATCTGCATTGCCAATACTAATTACAGGATCAGGATGAACATTAATAGTAACGTCGTCAATTTCAATGCAGTCCGCCGCAGTAGCGGTAACCGTGTAAGTCGTTGTCGATGTTGGACATGCTGTCGGATTAGGCGATGTCGGCGACGAAAGACCTACAGTCGGACTCCAGCTATACGACCAGACAAGGCCGCCCATACCTTCGCCGGCCGTGTCGAGAACAGCGTGTAAATTTGTGCACTCCCCGGCGCAGAGATTGTAATCATCAGCCGTGGCGGAAATCGAGATATCCGGCGGCGCGGGAATATCGATGCAATAATGCTGGGTTACCGGCCCGCCGCCTGTCCATGTTACCGAAATATCGTAGCAAACTGTTGTTCCCATTAGAGAAGGGCCTACATTAACCGTCCAGTTGGCCATGCCCGTGCCGCCGTAACCAGCTATCGATCCCAGATTCTGAGGATTCGCTCCGCTGGCAAGGGTTAATCCTGCGGGCAAGGACAATGTAGCTCGAACATTGTTTGCAGTAGCCGTCCCAATGTTCGTGAAAAAAGCCTCCACGGGAAAGGGATTTGGAATCACCGACGAGCATGTAGCATCGAAAGTGGGGGGCATATGAGAGATGTTAAGCCCCGGAGAGCCTGTTATATCGCCGATTCCGTAGTATGTTATGAAAACAACGGAATCCCCCGGGCAAATATATCGCGGATACCACTTTACCATAGTTGCCGAGTCGCCGAAACCTGCACCCGTATCGGAAATCCAATCGGCGTCGGGCCAGCCGTTGCCGGTCGATGCCGGCCAGCTTCCATACCAGAAAACATCAGGCGGCGTCGCTTCAAATCCCATCAAAATGCCGAGGGCGACCAAATCCCCCGCCGCCGGCGGAAAACCGGATTCATATGCACGCCAAATCGGCGGAATAGTCGGGGCGAAGAAAATTTCCGCGATGCCCGTATATCCAAAAGCGGTGGATATCGGAGCGGCGTCATTCCAATCGAGCATTGTATCATAATATACAATACATCCGCAATTATGACATCCGCCGTCGGCAGATTTCATAACAGCTTTAAACTTAATCTGCTCGTTCTCTCCGGGAGTTCCGCCGAGGCTCACCGGCGTGATTTCCTGCCGAATATAAACCCCGTTCCAGTTGTTCCAGACATGATATGCGACGTTTCCCGCCATCCAATTCGAGCTGGCGTTCGGCAATGTTGCGGCTGTCTTAGCAGAATTTCCGTCAACATAATACATAACCCATTCCGTGCCCGGAGATTCCGGCCACGAGAAAGTGAGACGCATATATCCGCCTCCCCCGCCGGGATCCCCGCCCTGGTCGAATTCACCGGAAGTTTCATCGACATCAGCCGCGACATAACCGTTCTGCACACGATGATCCATAGGCGCCATAGGCCGCTCGCTGGGTTCGAAATCGGTTCTTAGCATTCGCGAGTAAGAGATTTTCCATTCGGTGTATTCGTCGGGAGAAGATATAGGATCGGGCATCTCAGCGAGCATTGAATCTAAATCGGGCGCGCCGTCGATTGCAGAGGGGGGAGATATGTCGGAAAATTCACCGGTAGCTTGAAGTAAGGACGCGAAGAAGATTATTGCACACAACACTAAAGCAAAACTTTTCATTCGAACTCCTGCGTAAGGAGGGTCTGTTTTTCAAAGCGATAACTAATTCAATTAAACTATAAAATAGGAATAGCGCAAGCTATTTTAACTTCATTAGGAAAATGGCTTGACTTATGGGAGTTGTGAAATTAAATTTCTTTAACATCGCATCCGCCGCCATTTTCCGATCCACCACCAGATACGGACAGATAGGAGTATGATTATGAAAGGCGTTATTCTCGCAGGTGGACTCGGAACAAGACTGAGGCCTATCACTAATATCACAAACAAGCACCTTCTGCCGGTTTATGATGCCCCCATGATTTATTATCCCATCCGCTCTTTGGTCGAAGCCGGCATCGACGACATCATGATAGTCTGCGGCGGCAACCACGCCGGCGAGTTTCTTCGCCTGCTCGGAAACGGCAACGAGTTTGGCCTCAAACACCTCAACTACACCTATCAAATGGATGAAGGGGGTATCGCCGAAGCTCTGGGATTATGCGCGCATTTCGTAGATGGCGAAAAAGTGGTCGTATTTTTGGGAGATAACATAATCGAAACAAGCATCAAGGAGGCTGTCGAAGATTTTCAAAAGCAAGACGGCGGCGCGAGAATAATCCTGAAAGAAGTTGAAGACCCCCGGGATTACGGCGTAGTCCGATTCGGCGAAAACAACAGGATTACCGAGATAATCGAAAAACCCAAAGACCCGCCTTCAAACTACGCAGTGATAGGCGTTTACATGTATGACCCCGAAGTTTTCGACATCATCAAAACCCTTGTGCCCTCCGGACGCGGAGAATTGGAAATCACCGATGTCAATAATGCATACATCGAAAAAGGCAAGCTTAGCCACAGTATCCTCGAAGGATGGTGGGCTGATGCCGGCGCATCCATCGACGCCTACTATGAAACAATAGTAACCGTTGCCGAAAGTAAAAATCGCAGATAGAATCGAATTACATTTAATTATCAGGGTTAGTTTCGGCTAACCCTTTTTTTTGTCTTTGCGCATATTCGATATTGTTTTTACTGCGCAATATTGGCCGCACATTGTGCAAGCATCTTCTTCCTGCGGAGGCGATTTTTCACGAATCTCGGTCGCGAGTTCCGGGTCGATAGCAAGCTCGAGCATCTTCGGCCAGTCAAGTTCTCTGCGCGCTTCGCTCATTTTGAGATCCCATTCCCAGGCTCCGGGGATGTCTTTGGCAATATCGCCGACATGGGCCGCAATCCTCGTAACGATAACCCCCTGCCGAACTGCTTCGACATCGGGGAGGGAGAGATGTTCGTTGCATGTAACGTAGCAGAGAAAATCCGCGCCGCTCGATGAAGCAATCGCCCCGCCGATAGCCGCGGTTATGTGATCGTATCCCGGCGCGACATCCGTAACGATTGGGCCGAGGACATAGAAGGGGGCATTGTCGCAAATCTGTTTTTGTATCTGAATATTCGCCATCACATCGTCGATGGGAACGTGGCCGGGACCTTCTACCATCGCCTGCACTCCCAATTCTCGAGCGCGGTGAACCAGCTCGCCCAAAACCACGAGCTCGCCGATCTGCGACCTGTCTGTGGCATCGGCTATGGCGCCGGGGCGAAGGCCGTCTCCCAGCGAAAGCACCATTTCATACTTCTTGGCGATTTCGCACAGGCGGTCGAACTGCTCGTATAGCGGGTTTTCGCGCTTATTTTTGTGAATCCACTCGGCATGGAAAGCCCCGCCGCGTGACACGATGTCCATAACCCGGCTACTGTTGAGAAGCGTCTCGACAACCTTGCTCGTAACCCCGCAATGAACCGTGAGGAAATCGACCCCCTGCTCCCCCTGCTTCTCGATGACCTCGAAAAGCTCGTCGGGATGCATATCCACGACCGGCTTGCCGCTTTTGCGTCTGTTCACGGCGACTTCATAAATTGGCACAGTGCCGACGGGCACAGTCGAGGCCGCGATAATTTCCTTACGAATAGCGTCCAAATCGCCGCCGGTTGAAAGATCCATAACCGTGTCGGCCTTCGCGGAAATCGCCGCAGTAAGCTTCTTGAGTTCATTTTCGACACTCGCGCTGTCTTCGCTGGTGCCGATATTTGCGTTTACTTTGGTGCGGGTGCCTTCGCCGACCGCCAGCGGATCGATTTTCACCGGACGTTTTCTATTTCGCAGAATCACCACTCTGCCGAGGGCGACCAATTCGCGCAAATCGTCCGGCTCGATTTTCTCATTATTCGCGGAGACGATTATTTCCGTCGATACTAAGTCCTGAATCGCTTCTTCTAACAAACTCATGTTTATCCTTCCTAAAATGAAAAAAGCCCATAACAAAGGGGCGATTGCCGAATCCCTACGCCGGTGTTATCCGGATCAGGTTCGTCGGGTTACCCTTTCGGGTCTCAGCTACCGCTCCCCGTTCAGCATTATCAAGATAATCTAAAAAAGGGTAATGTCAAGGAAGGTTTAATATTTGAATTTAGTTATATTTTTTCTACCGCAACTCTTTTCTAAACATAATACTTCACATAATACTTCGCAATTTCCACCCAAACCGCCAAGTTCGGCCTTGCGTATTGGGCAGTTATATGTTTAATTAAAGGGTAACATTTTGAAACTGGAGGTCAAAATTATGAAAAGGTTATGGATTTTCGCTCTGCTAATGGTTTCTACCATGCTAATAGCTCAGCCTGTAGGCGTCGGCGACGGGAAAGTCGAGTTCTCCTACACCGCGCCGAACGCCGACGCGGTCTATCTTTCCGGAGGATTCAACCGCTGGGAACCTACCGCCACGCCCATGGAAAAAACCAAAGACGGCGTCTGGAAAATTATCCTCGAATTCGAGCCTGGAATTCATCAATACAAATTCGTCGTTAACGGCAAAGAATGGATTCAAGACCCAAATAATCCCGCCGCGATGGACGACAACTACGGCGGTTTGAACTCCGTCTTTGTCCTTAAAGCCGACGGCGGCGTCGCGCTGGAATCGCAGGCGCAAGGCCCCGTGAACCCCGAGGACATCTACCCCGACGGCCCTAAAGTCCATCTGGCGATAATCTGGCATCAGCATCAGCCCCTTTACGCCGATCCTGTCGAGGACTACCTTCGCGGCCCATGGGTGCGCCTCCACGCCACCAAGGACTATTACGATATGGCCTCGATGCTTGCGGATTACCCGAAAGTCCACACAACTTTTAACCTCACCAGCGTTCTTCTTCAGCAGTTGCAGAGTTACTACGTCGAACGTCTCGCTCCCGTTGTGGACGGCGACAGGGTCGATGTGGCGAAATTCGCCCAAACCGCCGCCGGACGGACAGATCCGTGGATAGATTTGCTAATCAAAGACACTAAAGATTTCGACAATCAGGACAATCATTACCTGACTGGCGGCTCCTGGAACGCCTTCGGGATTTCCGAGGTTATGATTGAGAGATTCCCGGAATACAAAGCCCTGCGGGACAAGGGCGCGGACAAATTAACCGTCGATGACAAGCTTCAGCTCAAAGTCTGGTTCGCCCTCGCATGGTTCGACCCGGATTTCCTCAACGGTTCGATAAAGCTTATCACGGGCGATGTCGTCGATTTATCGGACCTCGTCGAAAAGCGTGGGGACAGATGGTTCGCCCGCAGGAAATTCACCGAGGAGGACGCCAACCGCATCGTCGCAGAATCTTATAAGGTAATGGCCGCTGTCGTTCCGGTTCACAAGAAGATTATGACCGACGGTCGGGGCGAAATGATTACCACGCCTTACTACCACCCGATTCTTCCCCTCCTTTTCGATTCGGATATCGCGAAAGTCTGCCAACCCGGCACACCAATGCCCGCCCGGTTCAATTACCCGGAAGACGCAATGGCTCAAGTTCTGCGCGGCGGGGTCTATTACCGCGAACTTTTCGGCTCCGCCCCAAAAGGAATGTGGCCGGCGGAAGGCTCGGTATCCGAGCAGGTAGTGCCAATTTTCGCTCAGGCGGGAATTCGATGGATAGCCACCGCGGACGGCGTTCTGTATAAATCCACACCTCCAAACCAGCCTATATGGCGCCCTTACCGCGTCGATGCCGACCGCGAACAGGGAACATCCAATCCTGACGAGGCACTGGCCGTTTTCTTCCGCGACACCGAACTTTCCGACCGCATAGGTTTCAAATATCAGACCAAACCGGGCGAAGAGGCCGCGGAGGATTTTGTCCAGAAGGTTCTGTCATACGCACAGGAGGGCGAAGATAGGCTTATCACCGTCATCCTCGACGGCGAAAACGCATGGGAATGGTATCGCACATCCCCGGACGCTAAAGAGTTTCTCCACGCGATGTATCGCAAACTGGAGAAGCTATACGATATAGGGCGCGTGGTTACGGTCTCTCCCATGGAATACATCGCAGGAAACCCCGACCGCGGCGTCGAACCGCATCCTATAATGGAAATGCCAGAGCTGGAACCCCTCTGGCCCGGAAGCTGGATCAACGCCAATTATGACACATGGATTGGCGAGAGCGAGGAGAATATCGCCTGGGAGCTTATGGGGCAGGTTCGCGCGGAACTCGCCCAGATGGGACTCGAACAACCAGACCCGTTAGCGGCCCCGCCCTCCGAAGGCAAAGAACTCGCCGCGTATAACGCATGGGAGGCAATCTACGCCGCCGAGGGTTCCGACTGGTTCTGGTGGTTCGGCGACGACCAGGGGGCTCCCGGAGGCGACGAGCCTTTCGACGAGGCCTTCCGCACCCATCTGACCAATGTGTATCGCTACGCCCGCAGTGCCGGTGTGGATGTCGAAGTGCCCGAGTTCGCTCCGATTCTCCGTGGAACTTCCTCGGGCGGCGGTGGGACAATGGCGCAAAGCAAAGGCCCCGATGTCGATGTTACTTTCGTAGTCGATGCCTCCTCACAAAAGGTCGCCGACGCTATTTACATCGTGGGAGCTCCGCCGGAATTAGGAGAATGGACGCCCAACAAAGTCAAGATGTTTGACGACGGAACTCATGGCGACGAAAAGGCCGGCGACGGCAAATGGTCTCTGACCGTTACTTTCCCGGAGGGTTCCTACATCGAATACAAATATACAAACTCCGGAAAAGAGGGCCAGTGGAAACCCGGCGAAGAATTCCCCATGGCCAACCGCACCATCGCCGTCAAAGGCGAAAACGGCGCCATGACAGTTCGGGACTTGTTCGGCGAAATGTAGCAGATTGCAGTCAAATGCATTCGATTGTCCACTAATGTATTCATTTTTACACTAATAGCACACAATTGCATAGTCAGATAATCATACTAATCGCGGGGCTTCTCGGCCTGTATCTCGGCGCGGAAGCCCTTGTTAGAGGCGGTTCTCACCTGGCCTTGTCCCTTGGAATGAAACCCATTCTAATCGGCCTGACTATAGTGGCATTCGGCACCAGCCTGCCGGAGCTTTCAGTAGCTGTTATTTCTTCCGTCGGCGGTGAGAACGGGATTTCCCTCGGCAACGTCATCGGAAGCAATATCTGCAACATCCTGCTGATTTTCGGCGTGATGGCTCTAATTAGGCCACTCAAAGTTGAGGAGGAAAACCTCCGCAAGGATATTCCGGCGGTGCTTGCGGCGAGCGCTATGCTCTGGATCCTCTCCGCGGACGGGAAGATAACCCGTTTCGACGGCGCTCTTTTGCTCTTTGGTCTGGCAATATATTTCGCTATCTTGTGGAACGAAAGAAAGACCCGTTTCGCCGCAGAAGTTTCCAGTGTTGTAGTCAAAACTGGAATTATAAGTTATGTCCTAATTCCCCTCGGCCTGGGGCTTCTGATTTTCGGCGGTTGGGCGTGTGTGCACAGCGGAACGAGAATAGCGGCGGCTATAGGTATTCCGGAATACATCATCGGTTTGACAATAATCGCCATTGGAACTTCTCTGCCGGAATTGGCGATAGGTGCCGTGGCTTCTATCCGCGGCGAATGCGAGTTGCCCGTCGGCAATGCCCTTGGAAGCAACATCTTCAACGCATTTGGAATAATCGGCCTAACGGCTTTGATCAGTCCATATTCAGTGGATCCTGAAGTAAACAGCTTCAGCTTGCCTGTTATGATGGCATCTTCAATGGCCTTTTTGCCAATTGCGATGACCGGCAAGAAACTGACTCGTGTCGAAGGATTTGGATTTGTTATTGCATATGCAATTTACGTTACAGCGCTTTTTTAAGCGAAAGAAAGGAACGATCATGAAGAAGTGTGTAGAAATAATCGCGCTCATCGCCTTGGCTACAGCGCTTATGCTGTTTTCCGGTTGTGGAAAAAAGGCTGACGACAATTCGATATCTATCTGGCATCAGATGACTCAGGAGGAGCGGGAGGTTCTCGATTCGGTCTGCACGGCTTGGGGGATAAAAAATGGCTACGATGTCAGCATCCTTTACAAGGAGACCGAGGAGCTTCGTAGTTCATTCCAGACAGCGGCACTTGCTGGTGGCGGCCCGGAACTGGTTTACGGCCCATCGGATCAGATTGGGCCCTTCTCTGTTATGCAACTTATAAAACCCCTCGACGACCTTCTCGAGCCGGAGTTCCTCGGAAGATTCGACCCGAAGGGACTTGTCCGTTTCGAGGGCAAACTTTACGCCGTGGCGGACAGAATCGGCAACCATCTCTGCCTGGTTTATAATAAGGAACTAATTCCCGAACCGCCCAAAACTACGGACGAGCTGGTCGAAATCGGCAAAAAGCATACTATCGACGAGGACGGCGACGGCACTCCCGACAAATACGGTCTCGTGTGGAATTTCACCGAACCGTATTTCTTCGTGCCCTGGCTGAGCGGGTTCGGGGGCTGGGTGATGGACGAGGCCGGAAACCCCACCCTCGATACACAAGCGAACATCGACGCCCTTTCATTCCTCGTCTATCTTCGCGACACCGCGAAAATAGTGCCTGCGGAGCTTGATTACGACATCGCGGACGCGTTGTTCAAAGAGGGCCGCGCGGCTATGATAATCAACGGCCCGTGGAGCTGGGGCGGTTACCGCAAAGCCGGCATAGATTATGGTTTGGCGAGAATTCCCATGGTGTCGAAAACCGAGCTTTGGCCGGCGCCCATGGTCTCACCAAAATGCTACAGCATCAACAAAAGCGTCTCCGATACGAAACTTCTCGCTGTCCTGCAACTGCTTGAGTATTTGACCTCAGCTGAGGTTCAGCTGGAATTTACCAAAGCCCTCGGCACAATTCCCAGCAATAAAGTCGCTCGCATGGATCCGATTGTAACCGAAGACCCGCTGATTTCGGCATCTATAATGCAGATGGAAGTTGGCAGGCCGATGCCGGTGCGCCCGGAACTTCGCGCGGTCTGGGATGCCATGCGTCCGCCCTATCAATCCGTGCTTTCGGGGAGCATTACTCCGGAAAAGGCCGCTCAAGAGATGCAGAATCTGGCCGAACAAAAAATCAGGGAGATGAACGAATGATGAATATCACAAAAATCGCAGTTGCTGTCTTAGCGGTGCTAATCGCTACCGCATTTGCCCAGCCTTCCAGCGAGAAGGTCATCGTCCGAACGGGAATGGGAGAATGTCCCCTTCATATGGACGGTTCGACGGTCAACGTGGAGGCTTTGCTGGAAAACATCGAGCTTCGCCTCAACGACCTCCAATTACGAACCGCTCAAGACCCCGAATACCGCAGACTTACTCAACCGGCCCTTTCGGAGATAAAAGCGCTTATATCCCTTTTCCCGAAAGAGGTTTATCTGATACCCGTGGACGCAGAAATTCATCGCGCTGTTGACGCGGACCGTTTCGAGGGAATAATCGAGGATATCCGCGACGAAGAGACCGCCGAGGACAAGTTCGAATTTCTTCGCCAAACCGTGCAATACGAGTATTTCACGATGGAACAGTTGGGCGAAATTCTGGACGAATTTGAGGATATCGAGGATAAATATACATCTGCGAGAATTCTAAAGAGCAACATAGTCGATCCGGAAAACGCATACACTATTGCCGACAGATTCGCGGACCCCGAAGCCGGGCGCACCTGCGTGGAAATAATCCTATACGAGGAGTAATAATGGCTATCCCGAAAAACGTATGTGGAATCGACAGGGCTGGTCGAATTATTTTCGGTGCTCTGGCGGTTGCATTCGGTATTTTCCGGCTTTTTGGAGGGGGGCCATTGGGCTATATCATCATAGCCTTCGGCATAATCCTCTTCGCCACGGCGGCTGTGGGCAAATGCGGACTGTATGTCCCTTTCGGAATCAGCAGTTGCCCGAAGGACGAAGAAACGGACAAATAGAGATTCCCGGCTACCAGTCCAGTTTTTTGTCGGTGTGGTATTCGCCGTGGCGTCGAATTATTTTTGCTATTTTCGCCTCATCGGCCAGCTTGCCGGGGAACAGATCCTCTGTTTCGAAAAGTATGCGTAAGGTTTCGACGTCTCCCATTTCGAGGGGAATGCCCCTCGGGCCGCAGTCCGCGCAAATTATCCCTCCCGATTCCACCGCGAAATAAGTTCGGCCTTCGATACCGCAGTCGCATATCGAACATCGGCTTAGAATCGGCTCGTATCCCAATGCCGACATTATTCGAGCTTTAAAAGCCAGCACCACCGCGCTCAGATTTTCCATCGGCGCGGAAGATATTTCCCGCAATGTTTTTTCGAGGAGGAGCCAGATTTTCTGATTTGGCTCGTCGGCGTGGGTAAGGGCGTCGAGGGTTCGGAACACTTTCGCAGTGGCTTCCATTCTGTCCAGATTTGACTTGATTAGCGAAAAATCGGCTATTATGTCGGCTTTGCTGATAATCTGAATCTCGCGGGAGGGTTTGAAATAAACCTCCGCCTCGATGAGGTTCAGGGGTTCGAGTATCGACGCCATCCCGCTTTTCGATTTGGCGGAGCGTGCTCCCTTAGCGATAACGGAGAGTTTGCCCCGTTCTTCGCTGAATAGCGAAGTAATAAGGCTGGACTCTCCGTATCGTATTCGCCTTAGGACAAAAGCCTTTAGGCTAAGTATTTCCATGCACCCTTAGGAAGAAGCTGTCGGTTGGGGCATCTGCGGCGGCTGTTGCGGGCTGTATTGCTCCAAAGTCGCGATTATTCTCTGCATGTTAGCATCGAGAACTTCCAGCTCCTGCTGAGTGATCCCCTCTGGCATATTTGCGCCGGGGTTGAAAACACCCTCCAACTGCTGTATCGTCATCTGCATCTGGGGTTTCTGCTCTTCGGGGGTGTTGGGATCGTCGATTTGGACTTTCAGGTCTTCAAGCTGAGCCTTGGCTTCGACAACCTGCTGTTTGGTAGCTTTTAACTGAGCTAACTGATTCTGGAACTCGGTCATCTGCTCGGGGGGAACCTCGCCGGACTCGATAAGGGCTTCCATCTGGTCGATCTTCATCTGGATGTTCTCCGGCTGAAGGCTCTCTGCCTGGCGCACGGAGTTCATATACATCCCGGCGGTGATAATCTTCTGGTAAACCGCGAAGAACCAATCCTGATCTAGGCCTTTTTTGGCCATATCATCTTCGATAACCTCCATTATCTCATTGGTTTTCACTTCATCGACCGGGCTTCCGGAGCTGTGCTGTTCGAGCTCTTCTCTATGAACTTCCACGACTTCCTGAACCTCTGGGAACACCTTGATGAAAGAATCGATAACGGCGTTCGTAATCACCACATTGATTTCGCCGTCGGCCGTCTGAGCGGTTTCCTCGGGTTTCTGTTCGTCTTTTGAACAGCCGGTTATGAGCAATACAATCGCCAGAAGGATTGTCATTGTCATCGTTGCAAACTTCATTTTTTCTCCTCTAAATTATGGATTTAATCTATATATCATCCGCGGGAAGGGTATCACCTCGCGGACATGTTTTATTCCAGTCATCCAGGCGACCATTCGTTCAACCCCCAGCCCGAAACCGGCGTGGGGAACTGAACCGTAGCGCCTGAGGTCGAGATACCAGCTATAAGCCTCCTCAGGAAGCTTATCGGCGCGGATACGGGCAATCAGCTTTTCGATATCGTCCTCGCGCTGGCTTCCGCCGATAATCTCGCCGTAGCCTTCCGGAGCGATAAGGTCGGAACATTTGACCAAATCCGGGCGCGATGGATGCTCCTTCATATAGAATGCTTTAATCGCCTTCGGGTAATCGTAAATAAAAACTGGGGTCTCGAAATTATCTGAAAGTATTGTCTCCGCGGCCCCTCCGACATCCTGGCCGTGCTCGATTTCGAAATCTTTCGACTTGAGGAAATCGACTGTTTCGTCGTAGGAGAGCCGCGCGAAGGGTTTCGAGATAGATTTCATGATGATTTCGGGATCTCTCTCGAGAATTTCCAACTCCGCAGTGCTCGAAGCGATTGTCCGCTTAACGACGCCCTTGATGAATTCTTCCTGAATGTCCATATTCTCGTCGTTATCGACGAAGGCTGTTTCGACATCGACCATCCAGAATTCGGTGAGATGCCTACGGGTTTTAGATTTCTCCGCGCGGAAAGTGGGGCCGAAGTCATAAACTTTATTGTGAGCGAACATGGCGGCTTCGAGATATAACTGGCCTGTTTGGGCAAGATATGCCTGCCCGAGGTCGAAATATTCGACCGAAAAGAGCGTCCCGCTTTCCTCGCCGATAGCGCCGGTTAGAATCGGAGTGTCGATTAGGACATATCCCTCGTCACGCATGTAGTCGCGGATTGCATGAACCACGTTGTCGCGGACTCGGATTGCGGCCCACTGAAGCCTGCTTCTGAGCCAGAGATGTCTATTGTCCAACAGAAATTCCGCGCCGTGTTCTTTGGGCTGAATTGGATATTCCTCGGCGATTTGGACTATCTCGAGGCTTTTAAGGCCAAGCTCGTATCCGCCCACCGAGCGGGCTTCCTCGCGGATTATTCCGGTAACGATAACCGAAGATTCCTGAGTAAGGTCATCGAAACGGGCGAAGGAGTCGTCGTCGCATTCTCCCTGCACAATGACCGCCTGCATTAGGCCTGTGCCATCGCGAAGGATGAGGAACTTCACTTTGCCGTGTCCGCGCTTGTTGTAAACCCATCCGCGGATTGTAACTTCTTGTCCGGTATAATCTTTAGCGTCTCTGATGTAGAATCTTTTTTCCATTTCACACCGATTTAAATTGAACAATTAATCTTTTAATATAAATAATCATTCCACAAAGTCAATGTCAAAATATGGGGGGAGTTTGCAACTTTTTGACTTCAAACCGAGGGGATTTATTTCTCTCGATGCCCCTTTTTCGGTGGATTTTTCGTTCGGGTTGGGTTATAATGATATTTCAAAAGCCGGGGAGCCCCTTCTGGGGTTCGTCGGCATAAAGTAATTTGTGGAGATTCCCATGTCCTTCGCATCTGTAAGAAGAAAAATTCAGCAGTCCGCTCCCTTCGCGGAATTGAAACATGCCCTTCAGTCAGTTTCCGCCCCAGAACTTGTGGGCACAACCGGGGTAGGCGAAGCGATTATCGCGGATTATCTCGTGAAAATGGGGCGCAACGTCCTCTGGATACCATCGGGAGATGCTTACCAAAGCTGGCTCGACGCGAAATCTCTCCTCGAAGACCGCGCACTTTTTTTCCCCGCGTGGGATATCGAGCCATATGAACACAGGCTTCCCGACGAGGCAATAGTTTTCACCCGCCTCGATTGTTACCGCAGAGCGAAGTTATCGGAACCAAAACTCATCGTTGCGGAACCGAAAGCCCTGCTATATCCAGTTTTCCCCCCCGAGACCTTCGACGAATTTTCAATGACATTGCGTGTCGGGGACAGTATTTCGCCGGAGAGCCTTATAAAGAGGCTTACAGCAGTCGGATACGTTCGGGAGGAACTTGTGGAATTCCTGGGAACGACATCCCGCAGAGGGGATGTCCTGGATGTTTTCACTCCGGCATATCACGACCCGGTGCGTATCGAATTTTTCGGGGATGAAATCGAGTCGATAAGACTCTTTTCCGCTGAAAATCAGCGAAGCAAGGAGACTTTGGAGAAGGTAGATATCCTTCCGCCTAACGAATGGCTGAAGCCCTTCTGGACAAAGGCCGATGAATCCCCCGATACGATTCGGACATTCCTGCGCAAAGATTTGGCGCGGAAAATCTCCCGGGACAAAATCGGCGATATTGTATCCCGGGTCGCCATCGAGCACGATTTCCCCGGTGCGGTATGGATTTCTCCCCTTTTCGATCCGAAACCGGTTTTGCCTTTAGAGTTTTTCTGCGACAATCTCACAATCCTATGTTCTGAGCCGGAGGAGGTTTTTCTTGCCGCCGACGCCCTTCTTTCCCGCGCAGAAGACCACCACCTGGAGCTTTCCCGCGAGGGTGAATTTCATATTCCTCCCGAAGAATTGTTCATGGACTCCGAACGCTTCGAGGAAGTTTTGACATCGCGCTTTTTCCTCCCAATTCGTCAGTTTCAGACTCAGGAAAACTCAATCGACATGGGATTTAAGGCCATTCCCGGTTCTTTCGAGGGGCCGGTGGCTTTCCGCAGGCTGATTGGAAAATATCGCGAGGATGAAATCGAGACGCGCATTTTCTGCGAAAACAACTACCAGCTTCGCAACCTCGAACAGACAATGCCCCCGGAAGAAGCAGTGCCGGCGGACATCGCTCATCTTTCAGAAAGTTTTCTTCATAAACCCAGCAAACAGGCATCGATTACCGGCGCGGCTATTTTCGGACGAAAACGTCGGACAGCGCCAAAACGCCTTTATCGAGAGGGCACAATTTACGCCCTCCCCACCGGCCTCGAAGAGGGAGATTTCGTGGTTCACACCGACCATGGAATCGGCTTTTTTAAGGGCACTGACACGGTCGAGAGCAGAGGTTTCTCGTCGGAATGCCTTGTGTTGGAATACAGAGACGGCGAGAAACTTTACGTGCCCGTCGAAGACTTTCATCTCGTTCAGAAATACGTCGGAGGCGAAAGCGTTCAGCCCGCGAAACTTGGAGGAATGGCATGGCAGAAGGCCAAGAAGCGCGCCCAACGAAGCATTATGGCCCTCGCAGGAGAGCTGGTGCAACTTTACGCCCTTAGGGAAATTTCCAAAGGAACCCCTTTTCCGCCGGAGGACGAGCTTTCCGCGGCCCTCGAAGATTCTTTCCCCTTCGACGAGACACGCGACCAACTCAATGCCCTCGCTGACGTTTTCGAGGATATGGAATCCGAAAAGCCTATGGACAGGCTTCTTGTGGGAGATGTCGGTTTCGGAAAGACGGAGGTCGCCATACGCGCGGCATTCAAAGCTGTCCGCGGAGGCAAACAGGTGGCGGTGCTTGTGCCTACCACCGTCCTTTCGGACCAGCATTACCGCACTTTCAGAGAGCGTCTGGCGGGACTTCCGGTGGAGATAGACATGGTCTCGCGCTTCCGGTCGCCAAAGGAGCAGAAGAAGACTCTAAAAAAGCTTGAAGAGGGAAATCTGGACATCATCATCGGCACTCATCGACTGCTTTCTAAAGATATAAACTTCAAGGACATAGGCCTTCTCGTAATCGATGAGGAGCAGAGGTTCGGAGTCAAACACAAGGAGAAAATCAAGGCATGGCGCGCCAAAGTAGATGTTCTAGCGATGAGCGCGACGCCTATCCCGCGCACCCTGTATCTGTCCATCGCCGGAGTGCGGGACATGAGCACTATCGACACGCCGCCTGCAAGCCGTCTGCCGATATATACCCGAGCCGTCCCCTTCTCGGACGAGACTATCGCGGAGGCTATCGAAAAAGAACTCGCCCGCGGCGGACAGGTCTATTTTCTGCACAATCGAGTCGGCAGTATCGAGGCGATGGCGCATCATCTGCGCAAACTCGTTCCCGGAGCTCGGTTCGCTGTGGCTCACGGTCAGATGGCCGAAGGTGAGCTTTCGCGAATCATCCTCGATTTCCTCGCGGGTAAATTCGATGTCCTGGTTACGACTACCATCATCGAATCGGGCACGGACATTCCAAATGTCAACACAATATTAATCAACAGGGCGGATAGACTTGGCGTTGCCCAGCTATACCAGCTTCGCGGGAGGGTTGGGCGATCGGACCAGCAGGCATATTGTTATCTTATCACACCGCCATACCGCAGAATGACCGACCGCGCCAAAAAGCGCATCAAAGCTGTTTTGGAACACTCCGACCTCGGAAGCGGATTCGCTCTTGCGATGCGGGACATGGAAATCCGCGGGGCGGGAAATCTTCTGGGCGCTCAGCAACACGGCCATATCGAAGAAATCGGCCTCGATTTGTATTCGAGAATGCTCTCCGAAGCGGTTTCCGAGTTGAAGGGGCAGAGGCCGGCTCATTTTGTGCCTGTAAACACTCAGGTGGACATTCCTCTGTTCATTCCGAAAACCTACATTCCAAGCACCAAGCTCCGTATTCAATACTATCAGCGGCTTTACATGGCGCCCAACACCGAACGTCTCGACGCCATCAAAGCGGAGATAATGGATATGTTCGGAAATCCTCCGGACGAAATGGTTTCGCTCATGAATTATCTGCGGATGAGGGTCGCGGCGTCATCGATATCCCTCCCTCTGCGCGAGGCGGTTTTGAAGAAGGGGCGTGCGACCTTCCTTTTCGATAAAAACTGGCAACCGAACCTCGCGAAACTGGATTCGGCAATTTCTCCGCTAAAACTAAACGTGGATTTCCGCAGAGATCCTTTCGAGCTGAGATTCCAGCTTTCGGGGGATTTCGACGAGGATATGCTGACCATGCGCCGAATCGCCGAACGGCTAATGAAAATCGAAGGATGACACATCGGTATTCTTTTACCTGTTAAGACATTAACGCCCATTTTATCCGCCTGTGGCAAGGTATCTCCACTTTTTCCGCGATGTCCAAATTGCAAAGATAAGATTTTCTTTTCCCATATTAATAAGATATGTATTGACATCGTTCTCGAATTGCCCTATTTTTACAAAGTAAATATGTTTTGAAATTGAAAAAAAAAGAGTTTAGAGGAGGAATTATGAGAAAATGGAGTGCGATTTTAATCGCAGTCGTAATACTTATGAGCAGTGCGTTCGCGAATGCTCTGGATATCGGCTATATGCTGGTTACTATCAACGGCAAAACATACGCGCCGTTGGAGTTGTTGCCGAACAACACTATGGACTATTCCGACGCCCACGACTACACTTTCGAAGTCAGCTGTCATTTCGATACGGGCGGCGTAGATGTAGGCTTCGCAATCGACTCTTCCGGTTCGATGGGTAGCACCCTTGCCAGTGTTCGCGCGACTATCGCCGACTTTGCTCACGGCCTTTCCGACGCCGGTTTCGACTACCGTCTGGGCGGATGCCCCTTCGCGGACAGCACCGAGGGCATGTGGGATTTCGACAGAACAACACCCCACCCGACTTATGAGATGACCGACGATGTCGATATGTTCACCGATACCCTCAGCGGTTGCGGCCCCAGCGGCGGCGCTGACACGCCGGAAGAATACCTCGACGCCCTCGCGGCCCTCATGCGCTTCTACGACTGGCGTCTGCTTTCTATCCGCATCCTAATCGGTTTCACCGACGCCGTTTTCTGCGAAGAGGGAGACCCCTGTGCTGACTGCCACGGCAACGAGGATAAGGACGATATCATTACCGAGATGCTCGACGGCAATTTTATTCTCTTCAACATCACTCGTTCGACCTTATACTCGACGTCTTGTGTTCCCGCGGCACCTTACCACCACAATTGGTATCAGCATTCTGCGGAAACAACCGGCGGAGCATGGTATGATTTATCTACTTCGTGGACGGCTATTTTCGCCGATGTCATCGAGTTCATCCGCGACTACCAGAGTGTTTCCGTTGCTGTAATCAACACCGAAACCGATACTATCTGGAATGTCGAGGGCGAATTCATAGGCGGACCTTGCTTCTCACTCCTTACGACTCCTGACCCGGTAACCTATATCGCTCCCGGCGATACTCAGATTTTCGTGTGGCGTTTTGAGCCAATCGAATCGATGGGTTGCGAGATGGACACCACGGCAGAACTTTGCTTCACAACGATTTTCACCTCCTACGACGGCGGAGGGATGCCTAATGCGCCCTTCGTTACCGGCGGATGCGTTTACTTCGGCGAAGACTGCGGGTGCAACGGAACAGTTGCCGACATGGTTTTCCCGGATGATTATTCAATCACCTCCTGCGCTGACCAGTATGTTCAATACGATTTCGGGGCAAGATGCGAAGTGGACACTTCCAGCTTCTATTTCAAGATAAAGCGCGGCAGTGCCGGAAGCTGGATAGGCTTCCCCTGGGCTGACGATAATGTGTTCATCAACACAGAGGGGGACGGCTTCATGTGGTCGCCTACCGATCCTCTGCTGATGTTCAGCCATGGCGATACTGTAACTCACGAGCTTTATATCCTCGAAGATATCGCCGGCCTGGGACTCGAAGATATTCCCAGCGGCCACTTCATCGTCGATTTGGAACCGCCTGAATTCGACATGCCATATCCCGCGGACGGCGTCCTTCTCGGCGGACCTCCGAGCAATGTTCATATCGACATTTACGACGACATAGCCGGTGTGGATCCGGATAATTATTGGATAAGCATCAATGGCGATACTATCTGGGCGGGCGACAGCTACTTGACCTTCGACGGCAGTGTTCTGAATCTCGAAGTCGCCGGGCCTTATGTTGCCCTCTTCCCCGCCGGAGACACTATCGATGTCTGCGTCGGTGCTCAGGACTTGCCCGACCTTTGTGACCCCAATGCAAGCTCGACCTGCTGGAATTTCGTAATCGATTTCCTCAGCTTCGATCTTCCGGAAAGGGTTGTGTATCCCGGCGATACAGAGAATCTTCCCGTCATCGCCTATCAGGGATACCGCTTCTCGCTGGACAGCTTTATGGTTCAGGTCAGCTACAATCCGAGCATTCTTGTTATCGAGGATGTTGTCGGCACCGGAGCGGCCATCGGGTCGAGCTGGCTTGTCGATTGGGACACCACGGGCGGAGTAATCGAAGTTACCGGCCATGGCATCACCCCTCTGGCCCTCGACAACGACACCCTGTTCTTCATTCAGGCGAGTCCCCATTCAACAGCGGGCGGCGGAAGCTTCACCGTCCTCGATTTCCCGGAGGATGGGATCCTCCTCAACGGCGGAACCATCGGTTATGTCATCGAAGACAACGGCTGGGTTCTTGTCGAATGGTCACCGGAAATCTGGACAGCCGACCTGATTTTCGATTCGGATATCAGACCGAATATTACTACTCTCACACTGGGCATGCTCACAGCCGGAACCGATATGTATGATCCGGGTCTGGATATCTATCAGGTTCCGCCTCCAGCATCCCAAACCGACGCCTATTTCCCGCTGACCGACCCGGCATATCCGATGTTCAATAGGCTCCAGAAGGATGTTCGCGGAGCGGCTCCGTTGCCTGTAACCTGGCATATTGTAGCCGTAGGCGAATCCGGAGAACTCAGATGGGATCCCTCAAGACTGCCAAGGGGGATTATCACCCTGAACGGCATTTACGAGATGCACCATCATTCGAGCTACAACTACGCGGCTAACGAGACCTTGACTATCGTTTACGACAGACCGTCGCCGACGATGACCGAGATTGATCTCTGCACCGGCTGGAATCTCATCGGGTTCCCTTCCGTGCCGACAGTGCCGGTTGTTCCGAATGTTCTGCCGGATGCTTTCTCCGAGCTTTACGGGTTCGATCCGGTTACTTATTCATACTATTTGACCAACAACCCCGAGGCTGGACGCGGATACTGGGTCTGGAACACGGATGACGGAGAATATCCCATCGGCGGCGTTCCGGTGAACAGTTATTCTTATCCGTTGCGCAGAGGCTGGAATCTCGTGGGTTGCACGAACCTCGCCAGCGCGACATACAGCGGCGACGTCGTCAGCCTTCAGGGATGGGACTGCGCTACGGGAGCCTACGTTCCCGCTACCTTCATCGAGGCCGGTCACGGCTACTGGGCACTCTCGCTTGCCGGCGGAAGTATGAATGTTCCGGCGGGTTCGATGAGCAAAGCAGTTGCGTCGCCCACATGGCACGCCAACCTCGAGTTCGGCGGCGAGACCTATTCCTTCGGTGCGGGCGACATTCATAACAGCGTGGGCATTCCGCCTATGGGCCCGGACGGCGAATTCAAGCTCACCGGCGCTCTGGTTTACGAAGAATTCGATATGAAGGAACTCTACGAAGCTAACGCCGAATCCTGGAGCTTCCGCGCCAACGAGGACGGCGTCCTCAACTGGGACATCGCCAATTGCCCGGACCTCGAAGTTTCCCTCAACGGCAACACCATAGCTGTCGAGCAGGGCGGATATATTTACCTCAACAAGGGCGACATAGCCACCTTCGGCCTTCGTTCCGCGGTTCCGAGCAAGTATGACATCATGGTCAAACCGAACCCGGCCAACGCCGCGTTCACGGTAACCGTCGATCTTCCGGAGAACGAGGAGATGAAGGTCGAGCTGTTCAACATGCTTGGCCAGCGCGTCGAAGTTATCGCCGAGGGCGATTTCTCGGCTGGCACTCACCGTTTCCGCTGGACAGCCAACGAACGTCCGAGCGGCGTATATCTGGTCAGAGTCGATTGGGGCAAAGACAACGCGGTCAAACGCGTAGTCCTTATGAAATAGCCCTCGTCGAACAAGACGAATTAAAAAAAACCCTCCGCGGACATGCGGGGGGTTTTTTGATGTTGGAAAGGGATAGTAGCTTGTGTTCATTCGTGTTTACCTAGAAAGCCCACCCTTCTTCTCTCATAAATCCTTCGAGGTTTGTCCAATTAACGCCGAAATGGTCACAAATGTTTGGTATTTGGGCGGCATTAGGTTTTAGTTTTTCTGTTGTAACAACACATCCATTTACTCCTAATGAATGCGCTTTGGCAATAACAAAAGGATCAGCAACCTTTCTACCTTTAAGTTGCGCTTTCTTGCTTATTAATTGTTGAAAATGCCTTATTTGAAATATCTGGGATATGAAAATACCTTCCTCTGATGTCGCTTCAAAGAAAATCCCCGGATTTTCGGACACCCACGTAGCTAATGTATCTTCTTCATCTTCTAACTCGCCCTTGACTTCACGGACGGAAATTATTCCGCCATTTCTTATCTTTTCATCGAAGAGCCCCCATAAAGAAGGAAAACTATCTCTATAATAATGTCTAAACATGACTATCAAAGGACCACTATCGAATACGTAGATCATGATGAAACCTCCCTCATATGAAGGAGATTTTCCATTCCATCAATGTATTTTTGTTTTACTCCAAGATATTCCGCCAATTGGTCTCTGTTTATTCTATTCTGGTAAAAGCGACTGAAAACCGTTTCTATATACCTCATCCCTAGATAAGCTCTCATACTGAAGTAATAATTCCCCCCATCCCCCCTCCTATTGCTTCTATCAAGACCACTTGTCTTTTCTCTATACTCCTGATTCGAAATAAAGCCGTTGTCTAATAGCTTCCGAAAAATTACCGTTAAGCTAACGTTGTAGCTATTTGCAAGCCGTGAAACAAGTTCTTGGGTTACTGCCTTATCTTTCATTTGATTTAGAAAATCAGCGGTAGGAACAAGGAATTCGCTTGCAAATTTATTACATGTTATCTCTATGGCTTTGTTTTCCCCTTCCATGATACTAATAAAATCATCCTGCCTTAGATCGATTCCGCCTGTCTTAAATAGCAGATGCGAAAGCTCATGGAAAATCGTAAATATTTGCCTCGAATGATCATCCGTATTATTTATGTAGATTATAGGGAATTCATCATCGAAAAGACAGAAGCCAGAATAACCATCAATTCTGAATGCGTCTTTAAATACAAACACACCGTTATCCTCTATTATGTTTCTCCAGTATTTAAAGGCACTCTCGGTATCTTTAATTGTCTTTTGTTCCTCTAAGTTAACTCCTAAAAATTCCCTGACTTTATTTGCGAGTTCAGCGGTTGTTTCTTCTGTCTTAAATGAGATATTATTTGTGATAAGCTTCTTCGCTGGGTTTTTTCCATCGAAAAGCTCCTTCAAATTAATCTGAAGTGCAAATGCCTTTCGCATGAGGAATCGTATTCTCGATGGTAATTTTTCTATTTCAATCTCAGGTAAGGTTCTAAATGATTCTTCTGGTGAAATTTCTTCCGGTGGTTCAGGAAAAAAGAATATTGCTAAAGGCCGATTATAAATTTTGTAAGCGAGCCTCTCCAGCTGAACATAGGTCGGTTTATCGTCGTTAGTCTCCCAATTCTCAACGACTTCTTTGGTAATTCGTTTCCGATCCAGTTTCTCTACTACTTCATCTATTGATAGGCCGATCGATTCTCTTGCCCACCTTAGCATACCGCCGTTGACTTGAATACCCTCACTCATCATTTACTCCATGCTTAATCGTCCAATTATAGTTTACCTTTTTTTCTATTAAAATCAACCCCCTCCCTCTACTCGCTTGACCATTTGCCTTTGCGGAGGACGAGGACTTTTTCGATGCCTCTGCGGGAGGTGTAGAGAATCCATATGCCTTCAATTAGAAGAGGGGTAGCGAGAAGAAATGACCCAAAAAACGCTATGAACTCCGCCCCCTCGAACCCAATTATACTCCCGAACTGTTTCGTGCCCAAAAATGCGAGGACGCCTATCAGAATAATCCCGGCAGATATTGCTATAGTAATAATACCAAGGGCTTTGTAGCTCGTTCCGGAACCGGTGAATTTCTTTGCCGCAAAAGCTTCCGGAGGGCGCTTGCTTTGGACGAAGGTGATGATTCCGGGAATAATCGCCAATAGCAGACCGACAACTATGCCCATCAGTGCCGTCCATTCGAGGTCGAAATATTCGCTGTCCGCGGCTCCGGGCACCAGATGTCTCGCCGCAACGAATTCGTAATATACCCTGGCGAATCTAATCGCCAATGCCATCCCCGTGGCAAGGCCGAACCATGCGATAGCCCGCCGCTGTGCCCTTTCCTTTGCGTGGTAGCGGGTTTCTTCCTGGGGATAGAGAGGCACGAGTTTCGAATCTTTTTTCGTCATCTCAACCCTCGACTAATTGTTGAAGGATTTCTCCGGCTTTTCCGATGAAACTGAAGTCGGATTGCCATGTGAGGCCGGTCTGTTCGAGATTCACCTCGATTAGCACGGCTCCATTGTCCTTTGCCATTAGCGGGAAATGCGCCGCGGGATATACAAGGGCGCTGGTTCCTATTGTTAGGAAAACATCGCATGCCTCGGCGGCTCGAATACTTTCTTTAAGTTCCCGTTGGGGCAGTGGTTCGCCGAACCAGACGACATCCACCCGCGCCATACCGCCGCATTTCGGGCAAACCGGTAGTGGGGCGGGTTCTTCGAAATCGCAGGTCTCGTCCGGGTAAAGTTTTCCGCATTTTGTGCAACGGTTTCGAAAGGCGTTGCCGTGGATTTCGAGGATATTTCGGCTTCCGGCGCGTTTGTGCAGGTTGTCGATGTTCTGGGTGATGAGATGGAAATCGCCGGTGCGTTTTTCGAGTTCGGCAAGGGCGAGATGGGCAGGATTCGGCGATGCTTTGAGCATCTCCCCCCTGCGCCAGCCATACCACTCCCAAACTCTACGAGGGTTTGTCTCGAAGGCATTTGGGTTTGCCAGTTCCGATGCCGAAAAATTCTTCCAGAGACCGTCCGCGCTTCGGAAAGTGGGGACTCCGCTTTCGGCGGAAATCCCCGCGCCGGTAAGAACAGCAATATGTTTTGCGATACGGAGAAGCTCGCGAACGTGGGCGGTTTTATCCTGCATGAATTCTTTTCCTTACTTGATGAACATAGATTTTACGACCGCAGATTCGCCGTCGAAAGTAATCCTTGCTAAATATAGTCCCGAGGACAATGATCGCCCCGAATCGTCCTCGCCGTTCCAGCGGATTCGAGCTATTCCGGCGGAGACATCGGTTTCCATCTTGCGCACTTCGCGTCCGGAAATATCGAAAATCTCGACCTTAACTTCTCCGGCTTTCGGAATCGCCACTGCGAATTCCGTTGCGGAATTAAATGGATTCGGCACCGCTCCGAGGATTTCGAAAGTTTCCGGCAATAGTTTACGGGACTTTAGCTTATGAACTCCGGCCGAAATATAAGCTACTTCGCCATCGACATATTCAACTTCGCCGATTTGCAACACAATGTCTTCCGGCAATTCGAGCAATGCCGTCGCGTTTGTTCTAACGAGAAGTTCCCATTCGCTAGAGGCAGTCAAATCGCGGGTCAGCTCGACGCCGTCCGCGATGAGGGCGTAATTCACGGGTGTTCCGTCGGGCGATGTGGGCGGGATTGCCCTGTCGCCGATTCCAAGCCCGGGTGCCGAGGATTTAGCTAAACCGATTTCGAGAACATCTTCGCCGATTATCAACCTTCCCAGCCAATCGGGGCGGGGTTCTGGCGAAACTCTTCTGCGGGCGCCGGAAGGCACGGACAAAACACCGCTGTTGTTTGACAGTAGCCAATATCCATCTCCAGGAATAAGTTCTGTTGCGGTAAAATATCCCGCGCCGTCCCAGCCGAAAATATCGCCGATTATGCTTCCAGCAGGCGTAACTTCGATTTCCGATATATCTATGGTGTCTATAGTCGTGCCTATGAGATTCCAGCCTCGGTGAATCTGGCGGCGATAGCTCTCTATCTCGCTTCCGATAAGGGTTACCGTATAATCGTCATCGGCCCACACCCAGTATCCTTCGCCGTCACGGACGAAGTCGGCTGAACCGTATGCCGATGTCGGCGTGTTATAGCGGAAGACATCGAAAACAGAATTGAAAACCTGACGCGCAGGAATTCCCTCGGGAAGAAGGGGACTGCTGACGAGGTTCCATCCGGCTTCGAAATCGAGGAGTCGTGCGCCAAGTTCGGGCATATACCATTCTATCACCAGGGTATCATTCGCGCCGAAATAGGCTATAGAATCGCGTTTCATATCGACAAGGCCGTTCATGCGGAATTCGCCCTCGGGGAAACGTGCGGGGTCCCACCTGGCCACGCCGCTCGGTTCGCCTTCGGTGATGATATGCCATGTAACCGGCGGATCCACCGCGCGGACATCCTTCATCAGTTTTTCGATGTATGTGTAGTCAGGGTCGTCCAGGGGGAAATATCCGGCTACCAAACCGACAGGCGGCGGCACCCGCTGAATATCAAGCCCGGGGTCGTAATCGTCCGAACCTCCGAAAAGGGCGGCTATGGTCAAAGTGTAGTCGTCGGTAGGTGTTGTTGTTCTGTTGAGTCGAATATCCGTGCTGAATGCTCGCGGAGAAAGTTCCACGGCGAAAAGCCCCGCTGTCCACTCGACCAATGGAACGCCGCTGTTGAAAATAAGAGTATCGACATAGATATACGTGTAGCTTCCGCCGCGGGCGTCGCAGGGAACGACGGCCTCGAGATACAGGAAATCCCCGCCGTCGCCGCTGGAGAGAGGCGAGCCGGCTATCGACGCGGTAAGCGTTCCGTCAGAAAGATCGATATCCAGTCCAGAGACTCCCCATCCGTTGGTTAAAGCCCCGGCTGTAACTATTCCTATGGGTTCGAGCACATCGGTGTCCATCGAGAAGACGAATTCCGCGCTTCCAATCCAGCTGAAATCGAGCCCGTCGATTTCGAGAGGGATAAGAACCGTGTCGCACGGCGGCCCGAACATAGTCGGGAACCAGACCTCGCGAGTGCTCATATTGAAGAAGAACCAGCATGTGTCCATCACATTGTCGGGGCAATAATCGGTTGTGTCCGTCGCTGAGATACATGCCCAAATTGTGTCCGATGCCATTATAGGCGTTGTCGGTGTGTATTCGATGTTAAATCCGCCTGCTGTAGAGGTTATTGCATAATCGGCGACGTCTATAATAGCTCCGGCGACTGTCAGTTCGATGGTCGATTCATCTACACCGGAACCGAAATCGAGGATGTCCGCGGAGATTGTCGGCAGGGGATCCGCGATGAAAGTATCCTGCACGGGAATTGTATTATCGATGTGCGGCGGAGTAAGATCGACGTAGAAATCCCAGCATAGAGGATCTGTGAGATAACCATCGCAGAAATTTTCGAGATTGTTCAGGCATGCGGTTACTGTGTCGCCGTCGGAATAGTGTTCGCTTGGTGAAGGCGTGAACAGCAGATAATTCGGGGCGACGAATTCGAGGGAAGGATCGCTCAGAGTATAATCGACATCGTCCACGGAAAACTCTATACTCGACAAATCCAAATCGCAATCGACTCTGTAGAAAACCGACACCATAAAATTTAGCCCGACAGCTACGCCGGTCAGGTCGATTCCGATTACTTCCAAAGTATCTACACCGCCATGCATAGAGCCTAAAAGATCGAATGTGAACATATGGTGCCATGTCGCGCCATCGTCGTCCGTGCCGATGGAGTCTCCATTCATATATACAATCGCCGAATTATCAGCACGCCAGGAGATGAAGGCCGAATCGATTTCCGCGCCGGGATCGGTTTCGATTAGGGTGCGGAAAGTCAGACGGCGACCTGTAATAGCGCCGGTATAAACAGAATCCCAAATCCAGGAACTACCCTCGAATAGGGGTGTCCACCATCCGGAATAGGATATGTTTACGGCAGGTTTCCAGGTTGAACTTGTTGTATCCCAATATTCTGTAGTTGTAGAATTGCTGGGTATGTCCATTCGAATAGTCTGCTCCCCTCCCGATTCGAGGGTCATCGTAATCTGCTGGTCGGCGCAGGAAGTCCAGGTATCGGGCAGGGGTTCTATGATTTCCGCCTCGACGGGCGGAGCTGTGGCATGCACACACACCACGATAGGATTTGAGCCGCAGGGCTCGTTCGTTCTTGCCCAGACAGTATCACAGAACATTCCCGTATCCGCCGAGAAGAAGGCGAGGGAAATAGTGCCCCAGTCATCCGGCCCGAGGGTGTCTGGGAAATCTAAGGTCGAAAAATGGGGGTCGGTATTGTCAATCCCGCCGATGTAAAGGGTATCGATTGTTTCATCAGAATTATGAACAACTATTTCGATTGTGGTATCGATTCCGGTAGTTACGCTGTCGATGAAGATATAATCGGTTGGGTAAGGCAAGAGTTCGAGGAACCCGTGCCCGAGATAGAGGGTATCGCCCAAAGTCATCGATAGGGGAATTTCTTCGTCGCCCGCGTCCCCCGAAAGGAACCACCAGCTTGTAATAGGATCGGTTCCGCCCCATGTATGATGAATGGAGAACTTCCATTCGGCACGGGGCAAATACATTCCGCCGCCGTCGGTATTACTTCCCCATTGCCATCCGCCCTGGGGCCAGCAATCGAGGTTGAACTCCTGGGCACTTCCGCATGGACGGCCTGTAGATAGTGTATGCGCGTGGCTTGGGTCGTCGGAAACCGCAAACTCAGTCCCCAGCGGTAAGTCAATGAAATACATTTCGCATGTCGCATTGGTTGTGCCGATGTCGTCGATATTATGGACAACCAAAAGTCCCATCCTTCCAGTGGCCGAATTGTAATAAAAGAAGGCTTTACTTTTGTATGCCTCCTCGACTCCGGTGTGCATGCTCGATGAAGAATATGAGAACCATAATGATTCTGTTACGGCATCCACCAGATAGGGTTCCACGCAGAACGTATCGGAGCCTTGAATTATGTAGAAGTATCCCTCCGGATAGCCGAGGGTATCGAGGGAATCTGACGGAGCAAACAGGATTTCGCTCATATCCATCGGCTGAGCCATTGCAGATAGGGCGATTACGATAAGTGCGAATAAAAACAAACTTCCCTTTTTCATAGCGGACCTTTCTAATCATTTTGATTATCATTAGTTATTTTAATCAATATAAATAAAAAACGGCTCTTGTTCAAGAACCGTTTTTTGAAGTTGGATGATATGGGCGGGAATTATTTGGAAGTAGATATCTTATTTCAAATATGTGATTTTTTGTGTTGTTACAGTATGGTCGGTCGCTATTCTTACAAGGTAAGTGCCGCTTGTTGCCATTTCCTCTGGGCTCCAACGGATGTTGCCGGGAACCATTTCCGATACCTCTGAGTGAACCAACCTGCCGGTTACATCAAATATCTCAAGTTTTAACTCTTTATTTTGTTTTTCCTCACATCCGCATCCGTCCTGAGTCCAATATTTAATCTCAATTTCACTATTGAATGGATTAGGCGATGATGACAATCCCATTCTACAGGGGGCTTTAACAGAAGTGTTCCGCACGTGGTTGTCTTCAGATATAGAAACACTGCTTGAACTTAACCATAAAAATAGGTTTACAGCCAATTGCTCATTATCTGCTTCGGTTATATCAGTATAAATGCCAGTAGTGGGTCCATTCCACATAAACTGCTCGTCGAAAAAAGCCGCAACCTTGCAGTCTGTGAGTTCATAGACGCCCAAAGCATTTCGGCCAAAGGTATCTCGAATTAGGCTTATGGCAGAACCAGAACAATCGACTTGCAACACACCTTCCCCGTAAACGGAATCTACTCCGTATGTTAGCGGGTGTGGCGTTATATCGATGCAACAGCCAGGCTCATATAATGGAGGGATAAACCTCAGGCCAAATTGCGATATAAGCTTATTTGTAACGAGGCTTGAAACATCTCCAGCGGTTAGCGCCAAAACACTCCGTTTCTTGGCGACAAACTCTGCTATCGCAGCACTTTCAGCTGCAGAAAATGACTCGTCCAACAAAGGGCCGAGAACCAAGATGTCGTAGTTAAAAAGAAGACTGGGAGATAGAGTTTCAGATTGATCCACCTGTGTATGAACAAAACCAAGAGCTTCTGTAGTCTCTCGAATCGCGGAATATCCACTAACACTCGAATTGTATATATTGCAACTATTCCAGCCAGGGTAAGTCAGATTCTGAAGCCAAAGCACATAGCAAGGATCCATAGAAAAAGCAAACGAGGCAATGGCTAAAAAAACAAAAAACAGTTTCACAATATCACCTCCATTGGAACTAATACTATTTCCAATTCTCTATTTACAATATAAGTGCAATACAAGAAAAGTCAAGTCTATTTTTTCACTTTGCCACCATCGCAACGCCCACGACTATCAGAACAGTGCCGATGATGCGAACAGCACCTGGCTGTTCTTTCAGCACCAGCATAGCCAAAACCAGCGCGAAGATGTAGGACATCGAGATAAGAGGGTAGGCTTTCGTGAGGTCGTATCTGGACAAAATCCAGAACCAGAGGAGCATCTGACTGCCAATCATCGCGATTCCGCCGAGAACCCATCCGTTGGTGAAAACCTGCACAATGTTCGCCATCGAAAAACCGCCTATTTTGTTGAAGCCGGTTTTGAGCAGTAACTGCCCCCCTGCAAGCATTCCGGATACTAATGTCATCAATAAAACGAGTTTCATAATTTCTCCTTTATGTTATCGCAAAATATTCGATTTATCCTGCCGGCGCAAGGGAAAAGCTATTTTCCGCCGGAAGTGAAGATGCGTGCAAGCCAAGCGATTCTAACCTTCGCAAAGGTCGCGGCTTGAACAAGAGTTTGTCTGAAGGGAACTGCTTTCGGCTCATGAATCCATGTAAGAGGGATTTCCGCCGTTAGTCGCGCTATTCCGGTGAGCGCGAATAAAACCTGTTCCGGCTCGAGATGTAGCCCTGTTATGTCCATGGCTTTGGGCAAAAATGCCCCGGAAAGAAGCATGGTAGTCATCATAGCCACTCCGGAGAAAGCGCCGTAAACCCCCGAATACACCTGACGCCTCTTGGGCGGGGCGATCGCGAGGACGAAATTAAGAGCGACAATGTTCGCTCCCGACCACATAATTCCGGATAGGGCGGCTTCCAGATATATTATCCAGAAGGTTTCCGGAGTGGCGAAAAGCCAGATTAGCGGGTTGATACCGCCGAGGATTATCGCGAAACGCATGGCCGTCTTGTTTCCGAACTTATCGATGAATATTCCCCATAGCCGCAGGGTAGAAATCCCAGCGATGACGCTGATTGTAGCGTAAACCTGAATCAGCACCACCGACATCTGCAGATGCCCTATCATAAAGGGTTGCCAGAAAGGCGCACCGATTCCTATCGCCGCCATCCACCAGAGGCCGTATAGCATCAGCCGTCGGAAATTTTTGTCCCGCAGGGGTGAAATCAGAAGCTCCGAAACACTCTCCAATTCAGCTTCCTTGGGGCGTTCGGGTTGTTTGCGCAAAATCAGGATACTCACAAGGCCGGCTAACGCTGAGATAACGAATATCGAGAGCATGGCATATTTTATCGAACTATCCGGCAGGACTTCCGGAAAGGGTAAAACTCCTTTTAGCCATCGGGCAAAAGCTCCGGGCTCGGAATCGAAGATGTCTAAAAACGCGCCGAAAACATAGCCTGTGAGAATTCCGGCTACCATCAAAAATTGAGACCTTCGCGAGAAGAACCGCCCTCGAATGCGCAGGGGAACAAGATCGGAAATCCACGCTATCCAGGTGTTCACGCCCACCGCGCTCAAAGACGACCCCAACATGAAAAGGCCCAGGAACATCCAAATCGCCACGGAGTCCGAGAATAAAAATGGTAGCAGGCCAAAGGGGATTATCAAAAGCCTTCCGGCAGTCAGAAGGGCCAGAGTAATAGGCTTGCGCTCGACACGTTTCCGAGTCAGGATAACGCCGACCGGCTGGAAAATCTGGGACAGCTGGCCTATCGCGCCTAAAACTCCGAATTGGAAAGGGGTCGCTCCGAGGAGAACCGCAAACTTAGTCAGGAAAACACTTCCAGCGCCGCCGAGGGTGCCGGAAATCTGGGCGAAAATGCCCTCGGTTATCGAGATTCGATAACTTTTGCGTAGGTCGGTATAGTCGGGGCGGGTGCTCATAGACGCGAATAGTAGTCCTTTCGCGCCGAAAACTCAAGCTAAATTATCGAAATGAAGAAATTATTCCGTTTTTTCAGGTTTGGGCGGACGGTTTTCGATTTCTACAACCAGGAACCTAATATCGAAACGGGGGTCGTTTATATCGCCTACACGATCGAAGTGTTTTTTGTCCAATGAGAGATAATCCGTCATGTCCCGCAATCCGAAACCTTCGTCTTCCCAAACTCGGTCGGTAACAGCATAGACATCCGCGGAATCCGCCCACGAGATGAGGTTCGGGTTGATTTCGGCCTCCATAATCATGCTGGAATCGGTCAGAGCGAGGTTCATGTTGCCGATACGGTAATACGACCTCTCGCGTCCCATTCGTTCCAATCCCCACTGACATTGTTTGGTGAAACTGGATTGGAAACATCCATCGCCGGAACCATGCTCGTATTTCACCGTGAGGCTGAAAACATCGGGCACATTGCTCGTATCCGAGTAGAAACGGATTCGCACAGACCAGCCGTATTGAAGAAGGGCGGAATCCGACCGGCAGAAAGTCATTGTATCGGGAACAGCCGCCAAGCCAAGTTCTGCATGGATAATAGGCGGCCCGGAAGGCGGCTCCTCCCCTTGAGCGAGGAGGAGGGTAGCCATCAATAGTATAATCGCTATCGGAAAAAATCTCATCTTATCGAAGGGCCTTTTCGACTGTTTCGATTACATAATTCAACTCGGTATCGGTCAATTCGGGGAAGATAGGCAGGGAGATAACCTCCTTGGCCGCCTCCTCGGAAACCGGCAGAGATACGCTGTCGTATGCGCCCATGTAAGCGGGCTGACGGTGAAGGGGCACCATATAGTAAATCGCCCGGCCTATGTTCGCTTCGCCGAGGGCATCGAACAGCATGTCCCGTTTGCCGTCGTGGACGCGGATTGTATATTGATGATAAACGTGCTCGTAGCCTTCGGGAACCGCCGGCGGGGTTACGCCTTCCATGGCAGAGAATGCCTCGGTGTATATCGCGGCGTTTGCGCGGCGTTTCTCGTTGTAGTCGTCGAGATGACGGAGTTTGACCCGCAGAACGACGGCCTGAAGTTCGTCCAGCCTGCTGTTGTAGCCGAAAATTTCGTGGCGGTATCTGTCGTCGCGGGTGCCGTGGTTGCGCATGGAGATTGTCTCCTCGAGAATATCTTCGCTGTCGGTGGTGAGCAGTCCACCGTCGCCCGCCGCGCCCAGGTTTTTACTCGGGAAGAAGCTAAAAGCCGAAGCTGTCCCGGCCGAACCGGCTTTACCGCCCGGGCCTGTGGCTCCGATAGCCTGACAAGCGTCCTCGATTACCGGAATATTCCCCGCTATGTCGCGGATTTTTTCCATATCCGCAAGAAGTCCGAAGAGATGGATTGGGACGATGGCGGCGGTTTTATCGGTTATTTTCGCGGCGATATCGTCGGGGTCGATGTTGAAAGTGTCCGGTTCGATGTCGGCGAAAACGACTTTCGCGCCGAGGTCGGTTACAACTTCGCAGGTGGCGAAATAGCTGAATGACGATGTAATGACTTCCGTGCCCGGCCCGACACCGACAGCCTTGAGAGCGATACGCAGAGCGTCCGTTCCGGAATTCAGTCCCACAGCAAAGCGCGAACCGCAAAATTCGGCCGATTCTTTTTCGAAAGCCTTCACATTCGGGCCGAGGATATACCATCCCGAACGGAGGACGTCGATTATCTGAGGTTCTAATTCGTCGCGAATGCCGTCATATTGGCGTTTGAGGTCGAGTAAGGGGATGTTCATTCGTTCGTCTCCTGTTTATTTGTTCTGTTTCGAGTGTCCCAATGCTTTGGATAAGTTAGTATATACATCCGGATTGATTTCTTTCATGCGGTCGATTCCGGCACTTCCAACAATCCAGATACCCACCAGAATAATGGCGGCAAAGAAAGCCAGACCGGATACGACGATACGTTTTGGGCGGTGACGTTTTTCGGGGACTCTCGGATGAGAAAGCACCTGAAAGATCGGCACATCGCGGTTTTCCTCTATTCGCGCCTGTTCGTATTGCTGAGTGAGGTATTGATATAAAAGTTCCTGTATCTGATAGTCGCGATACAGCTTGGCGTATTGGACAGCAAGCTCGGGAAGTTCCCTCAGGCCGAAGGGTTCCGTTTCGCTTTCGCCTGTTTCAAGTTTGGCTAACTGCTTCTTTAGCTCATCGATACGGCTTTGGGTCTCGTCAACTCCGCGATGACCGGGCTTCCTGGAGGATTGGGCAATGCTGAGTTCTACCTCTGCCATTAGAAGCTCCGCGCGAATCTGGGCGGCTCCTTCGATAGCCACTCGAGCCTGATCCTCGATTGAGATAGTGCCATGTTCCTTTTGAAATGCCACGAAGGCCGATTCCGCTTTGGCCAATGCAACTTCGGTTTCTTCCAAACGCCTCTCGACAAAGGACCGAGTCTGCCCGGCAGTTCCCATACGTAGTTCCCTGTTGATACCGTCGAGATACTCCACTATGGAACCGGCGACCTTGGCGGCAAAGACCGGGTCTTTATCCTCGAAACTCAGTTCGAGAATCCCCTCGCCGGTAACGTTGGTTTCGATATGCTTCATCAGAGCTTTGCGGGTTTCTTCGATGTAATCCTGCTTATATCTTTTTCCTAAATCGTATTCTTTTATCAGGGTATCCATCACGGCGTTGGACTTCACCAGAGCCCCCCATAAATCGGACGGCGTTATCATCATCGGAAGGACATAATCTCCGCCGCCGCCGCCGAGGCTCATCATTCCGGTAATCAGGTTGGCCATAGCTCCGCCCATGGTTCCGCTCTGGTAAAGGGGCATTATCTCGGCTTCGGCCTTGAACCATTTGGGCATGATAAAATGCGCCACGCCAAACCCGAGAACTCCGATGAGAACCGGCAGGAAGATGAACAGCTTCCATTTGTTCAACAGCGCCCAGAGCCACCAATAAGGGTCTTTATTGTCAATTTTAATGTTCATGTTTAATCCCTGAAGCCTATCACGTAAATCGTCGAAGCAAGGGATGCGATTTGGCCGAGGGCTCTTGCAGTTTCCACGATGTAATAGAAGCTGTCCGTGCCTACAATTATAGCATCTCCCGGCCGAATATGTCCCGCCTGCTTCTCAGAAAGCTTTTCACCATTGCGGTATATCTTAACCTTCGACATGGTTCCTTCTTTTTGGATGCCGCCGGCCATTGCAACATAAGCTCTCGCGCTAAGTCCGCCGACATATTTTACAGCTCCGCCTGTGGTTACCCTGCCGCCGACATAAACGGAATCCGCCAGGAGGGAGAGGAAAATAGTATCGGCCTGAGAGAGGGCAACATCGTCGGTGGTGTTCAGTAAGTCCACAGTCCAACTGTCTCCGCCGCGAATGAGGTGGATGTTTCCATAGTCGATTCTGTCACGATTTGCGCCCACTCGGGAGATTATCTGGGAGATAGTCTCTCCCCTGTTAAAATTAATAGTTCCATCCGTGAAACTCGCGCCGGAAAGGTAAACCCATGGGCTTCCCGGGTCGAAACCGGCGAGATGAATCACGTCGCCGTCGAGCAAAGTCGGGTTCGCGCTCAGGTCGCCGGAGGATTTATATTGATTGAGATCGACAATGAGTGTATCTGCGCCTCGAATGAGCATTGTGCGTGAAAGCTGGGCGGAAAGAAGCGGCCCGCCTGCCATTTCGACAGCCGCGTTCACTCGGTCGGCGGCGGTCAGAACAAATGACCCCGGCATTGTAACCATGCCCGTAACATGCACGATGAAAAGCCTTGCCGACGCCAGAGTCACGCTAAAATCGGTATCGCGGTAAATCTCGCTCAGTCCCTGCCGTATCTCTTCCTTGGCTCGGCGCAGAGTCATTTCGGAGACTTTTATCGATGTCGAGTAAGGCAGAATCACGAAGCCGTCGGCACTAACCGGGACGAAATATTTCTCCTCCACCGATCCGGCAAAGCCCACGAGAAATTGGTCGCCGGGGCCTACTATGTATGCATCCTCATCGAGAGGACCCTCCAGCGGGACATAATCGGTCATATCGAGGATTTGCTGTTGGCGGGTTTTCAGCTCCTTGCGAAGATTATCGTCGAGGGTAATTCTTCCCGCCCGCGCCTGCCCCGATGACTTCGCTTCTTCGCGCATATCCTGTATAAAGGACTGTTGGTTCGATTGTCCCATGGTGGAAACGGCAAGGGCCAGAAACGCCATGGGCAAGCTTAGATACTCTATTAACCTTCTATTCAAACTATCCTCCGAATTTTCTGGAGAACCAGAGAACGGTTTCCTTGAATCCCCTTTCAAAGGGAACTTCGGGTTGCCATCCGAGGTTTCTTAATCTTGTTGAATCTACCGCATAACGGAAATCATGGCCGAGCCTGTCTTCTACATGCTCTATTCGGTCTTCCGGCAGATCCAGTATTTCGATTATTCTGCGGGTGATGTCTATATTTTTGTGATGATTATCCGCGCCGATATTGAAAACGTCCCCCGATTTCCCCTCCCGCAGAACGAGATGAATCGCCCTGCAGTTGTCGTCAACATGGAGCCAGTCGCGTTGTTGAAGTCCTTCGCCGTAAACGGGGAGAGTTTTGCCCTCGACAGCTCGCTTGACAAAAAACGGAATCAGCTTCTCCGGAAACTGATGGGGGCCATAGTTATTCGCAGGGCGGACAATCATTGTGTTCAGACCGAAACTCACACGGTAGGAATTGACAAGCGCTTCGGCTCCGACCTTGCTCGCCGAATATGGCGACGACGGATTGAAAGGATAGTCTTCCTTTGCCGACTCGCTAATCATCGGACCGTAAACTTCGTCGGTGCTGATGTGGACGAATTTGTCCGCGCCCATTTCCCGGGCGGTTTCGAGCAGAACATAGGTGCCCATAATATTCGTCCGCAGAAATGGATCCGCCGCGGTGAGAGACCTGTCAACATGGGTCTCCGCGGCGAAATGCACCACATCGTTGCACCCCAGCATAGCCTTTTTTGCCGCCTCCGGATTGGCGATATCTCCATGGATGAAGGTTACCCGAGGATCATCGAGAGCACCGGCAAGATTGTCCATATCCCCGGCGTAAGTCAGGGCGTCGAGGATTCGTATCTGCCCGTAATCTCCCGTCCGCAAAAGCAGTTTCACGAAAGTCGAGCCGATGAATCCGGCGCCGCCGGTAATAAGGATTCTCTTGCTATTCATATTTAGCCGTTTCGTTTTGTCCAGTCGTAAGGAATCGTCGAGTCATTCCAGGGGAGTCGGTATTCGTCGGGTGTTTTGTAGTTATAGGGCTGGGTGGGTATATTTACTATGATAGCCTCCTCGTCGCTCACGCATTTCCAGCCGTGATAAACTCCGTTGGGCACGGAAATCAGTTTTGGGTTATGAACGCCGATGAAGAACTCGTTTATTTCGCCGTAGGTAGGCGAATCTTTGCGCGCATCGAAGAGGGCGACCTGTATCATTCCCTGCACACAGGCAAAATTGTCCGTCTGCAGTTTGTGAAAATGCCATGCTTTGACGACATCGGGTTGAGTGGTCGTAACATACACCTGACCGAACTCCTCAAAAAGCTCCTCGTCGCATCGTAGAATTTCCATCAGTCTGCCCCTGGCATCCGGAATTACTTTGAGGGATTTCACTCCAAGTTCGTGAATCATACCGTCTCCCCGGCTGGAATTATCTTTCGTTGTAGGCTTTTAGGCCCATACCGACTATCTGGATAGCTCGGCGTAAATCCTCACTCCGCAGAACGTATGCCAACCTGGCTTCATTGATACCCTTTCCGGGCGTGGCATAGAAGCCGGGGCCGGGGGCTATCATAGTCGTCTCGCCATTGTCGTCGAAATCGGTTAGCATCCATTTGGCGAAATCCTCGATATCGTCAACTGGAAGGGTAACCATCATGTAAAAGGCTCCGGAAGGCTTTTTGCAGAAGGCGCCTTCGATTTTGGCGATTTCTTCGAGGGCGGCATCCCGGCGGGTTTGATACTCGGCCTTCATTTCGGCGAAGTAACTGGGATGTAGATTTTCCAGAACCGCCTCCGCGCCTACCTGCTCGATAGTGGGGGGACAAAGTCGCGCCTGGGCCATACGGCTTATAGCATCGATAACATCCCTGTTCGACGACACAACGCAACCGATTCGGGCTCCGCACGAGGAAAACCGCTTGCTGATGGAATCGAGAAGAACCGCTCTGCCGTGAAGGGAGGGCATGTCGTAAACACTGGTATGCTCGCCTTCGTAAACGAACTCACGGTAAACCTCGTCGGAGATGACGTAGAGGTCGTGGTCGAGGGCGATTTCCGCAATGACCGCCATTTCCTGGCGAGTAAGAACAGTGCCGGTGGGATTATTTGGCGAACAAATGAGAATAGCCTTCGTGCGGTCGGTGATTTGAGCTTCGATATCCGCCTTTTTGGGGAGATGGTAACCGGCTTCGGGGTCTGTGGTTACGGGTTTCAGGACAGCCCCGCTCATAGCGGCATAGCCGTTATAATTCGGATAGAAAGGCTCGAAGACGAGTATCTCGTCGCCGGGGTCGCATATGGCCATCATCGCGAAAACGATGGCCTCGCTACCGCCTGTCGTAACGACTATGTCGTCCGGGGCGACATCGATTCCGACGCCCCGGTAATACTCGGCGAGGTCATCGACGTAGCTGGGGATTCCGCGGGCATTGCCGTATGCGAGAACTTTCGACGGGAACTGATGAATGGCGTCCCAGAAACTCTGGGGGGTTTCGATGTCCGGCTGGCCGATGTTGATGTGATACACATGCTTGCCTTCCGCCTTGGCCGCCATGGCGAACTTTACGAGTTTCCGAATGGGCGAGGGCGGAACCTTTTCGCCCCTCTTGCTTATTTTTGTCATGCTTAGCCTCCTTAAAAGTATTTGAAATCATTCTGTAATTTGCAAAACTATATTATATTGAAAGAGAAGTCAAGAGATATGCCTCGCAATCGAAAATAATAATACTTGCTTTTTCCCGATAATTGTATAGGTTGTATCGAGTTTGAATTTTGCCCTCTGCTAATGGCATCCTTTTCGCTTAAGTAAATACCGCTTGACAATTCATCGGCCATCGTTATTAATTTAACTAAGAAACACCCCGAGGAACTAACCCCAAACAGTGCTATGCGCAAAAGACTGTTTATAATATTTGCATTGATTTTCGCAGTTTCCGTCTTCGCGAAGGATTCCCTCGATACGAAGGCCGAAACTCGTCCTGAACCCCGGCAGACGAATTTTTCGCTTCAGCCCTCCGGTTCCGGCCATGAATCTCTGCTTTCGCCAGAGCGGCTTTCCCAGTTCCGGGCTCTCAGTCTCGGATATTCGACCAACGGTTCCAGCAGTATTTCGGCGATGAGCTACCTTCACGGTTTCGACTACGTTTTCGGGCCGAATCTTCGGACTTCGGCAACATTAGAGCTGTCCCGCTACAGTTCAAAAACTGGCGATGCGGTCGAATTGACCCCGACTTTCCGCATGGACTGGAGGCCCTTCGAGTCCGCGAGGGTAACCCTCGATCTGCGAATGCCTCCGCAGAAACTTGGCGGAACCGGATTGGACAGCAATTATAAATCAAACTTTCTGCGGCGATAGACGCCTTATATGTCCGTTTCCCGAAAAGAAAAAGATAAGTCTTCATCATCCATCGGCCGTAAACTCGCGCTTATTGGAGACTGGATAATCATTGTTCTTTTTTTCCTTATCGCGCTTTTTATTATCGTCGGCTACCTTCAGCCAGTGGTCGAAAAAGAGGGCATCACGCCAATTATCGACGGCAGAGCTATCAAAGTCCAGCTTTTCGGCGGATGCCGCAGACCGGACGAGGTTATGGAAATAGCCGAACTCCTGCGCAAGATAGGCATTGACGTTATGGAGATTCAAAGCACGAGCGGATTCACATATCCCAATAGCCTGATTGTCGATAGAACCGGCAATTCGGCGGTGGCGGATTCTTTGGCGAAAATTCTGGGGCTTTCAAAAGACAGAGTGGTGATTCAGAAATACAACCTCATGCTGGACGCGACTATCGTAATCGGCCTGGACTATCCATCTATCAAGAAAAAACTGAACGGATAACAAGTATGACAGAAGAAATCACAAAGGGTCGGGAGCTTGCAACAGCCCTAGCAGAAACCCTTGCCGAGCGTATGGGCGACGACATTCGAATCCTCGACCTTCGCGGCCTTTCGGATATAGCGGACTGGTTCGTTATAGCCAGCGCCCAGTCACCGAGACATCTGCGCACCTTGGGCAGAGACCTTTTCGAGGAAATCCGAACGGCTCATATAGGCAAATGCCACGCCGAGGGTCTCGACAGCGAAAGCTGGGTAATTCTGGACCTATTCGATGTCGTGGTGCATATCTTCCTTCCCGAAAAGCGGGATTATTACGCCCTGGATGATTACTGGGCCGACGCCCCCACCGAAATTTTCGAACTCGATGTCCGGGAAGAGGACGATGCTTAATATCAAAGCCAAATTGTCGGAATCCATTTCCCTCGCCGCCGCCAACCTCTGGGGTGAAAATGTCGTTCCCGAGATAGGTATTCCGGACGATTTCGACCACGGCGACCTCACTACAAACCTCCCTTTCAAACTTGCACGAGTCCTCCGCAAACCGCCAAAAGCAATCGCGGAAGAATTGGCCGAGGTCATTTCCCTGCCGGATGAAATATCCACGGCGGAACCTGCTGGGGCGGGTTACGTCAATTTCCGATATTGCAATGATTATCTATATGACCTTCTCGCGGACATAATTTCCCACCCGAAGCGGTTTGGGAAACAGCAGAATCCGCCGCGGGAAAGAATTCAGTTAGAATATGTCTCCGCGAATCCCACCGGGCCGCTGAACGTGGTAAGCGCCAGAGCCGCCGCCGTGGGAAGTTCGATAGTCAAAATAATGCGTCATGCCGGCTACTCAATCGACGGCGAATACTACATCAACGACACCGGAAACCAGATTCGCAACCTCGAAGCGAGCTTCATCGCAAGGCTTAAACAGGGGGCGGGTTTCGATTGGGAGATTCCCCCGCAGGACGGCTACCACGGCGAATATCTTGCGGATTTCGCCGCGATATATTCCGATAGATTCCCACAAAAACACTCAGACCTCGTCGAGGCATGGAACTCCGGCGAAACTCCGGACACAACCCATGCCCGCCGATGGGTCGTCGAAGAATTGAAAAGCCGAATCGCGAAAGACCTCGAAGATTTCAACACCCATATGGACAATTATTTTTCCGAACGGGAATTTCGGGGAACCGGAAAGGTCGAAGAGACCATCGACAGGCTCAGAGAACAGGGGGATCTAATCGAGGAAGACGGCGCCCTCTGGTTCGACGCTTCGAAATATGACTCCAACGAAAAACCCTTCGTTCTGGTCAAATCGGATGGCGAATACGCCTACGCCGCAGTGGATATCGCTTATCACGACGACAAGTTCGCCCGCGGTTTCGACATATGCTGGGACATCTGGGGGCCGGATCATCACGGCCATGTAGGCAGAATGAAATCTGCGATGAAAGCTCTTGGCCACGAGGGCAAGTTCGACGTTCTAATCCTTCAGCAAGTCAACCTGATGGAGGAGGGCGAAAAAGTTAAGATGTCCAAACGGGCGGGAAATCTTATCACCCTGCGGGAGCTTATCGAAGACGTCGGTGTGGATGTCGCGCGGTATTTTTTCCTCGCCCGCCGAATGGAAGCCCATCTGGATTTCGACCTGGACCTCGCCCGCAAAGAATCCGACGAGAATCCGGTGTTCTATATTCAATATGCCCACGCTCGAATCTGCAGTATCCTCCAGTTCGCCGAAAACCGCGGAATCGACCCGAAATCTGCCGGTCGGCACGAGCTATCGCAACTCACTGAACCGGAAGCCCTTCTGATTGCACGCAAACTGGCTGTGTGGCCCTTCGTCATCGAAAAGGCGGCGTCGGAAAAATCTCCCCACGAGGTTTGTTTTTATCTGCTGGAGCTTGCCAGAATGTTCCATCCCTTCTACAGCAGACATCGCGTTGTCGGGGACGACGAAAACAAAACCCTCGCCCGAGTAGCCTTATGCAGAGCCATTAAAGAGACAATCGTTCTTGGCCTTGGACTTCTGGGAATCGACGCACCGGAGAATATGTAAAACCGTTAAGAACCTCTTTTTTGAATTAACAACTTTCACAACAACAGGATTATGGCAAAAGAAACAACGAAGAAAACCAAAAAAACGGTAGAAGAAATTATCACAGACTCACCAATATCGGAGGCAAAAGTGGATCTTGAAGAACTGAAGAAGATGCCCATCGAGGAGCTGGTTATGCTTCTCGAAAGTCAGGGGGTTGAAAACCCCAGCACGATGAAGCGTCAGGAGCTTATATTTAAAGTGCTTGAAGGTATCGTTGCCGAGAACGGCACGATTAGCGCCAGCGGAGTGCTTGAAAAACTCTCGGACGGTTATGGCTTTCTCCGTAGCCCCGACTACAATTACCTTCCCGGTCAGGACGACATTTATGTTTCCCCCAGCCAGATAAAGCGTTTCGGGCTGAAAACCGGCGACGAAGTCAGCGGGAAAATTCGCCCGCCTAAGGATTCGGAGAGATTTTTCGCCCTGCTTAAGGTCGATGAGGTCAACAATGAGCCTCCCGACAAACTCAAACACAAAATTCTTTTCGACAACCTCACTCCCCTCTACCCAAACGAGAAACTAACCCTGGAACACCGTCCCAGCGAGGCATCCACGCGAATTATGGATATCCTAACCCCCATAGGCAAAGGCCAGCGCGGTCTGATTACCAGTCCGCCGAAAGCCGGTAAAACGGTGCTCCTGCAGAAAATCGCCAACGCTCTCACGGAAAACCATCCGGAATGCAAGCTCATCGTCCTGCTTATCGACGAAAGGCCGGAAGAGGTTACGGATATGCAGAGATCGGTTAAGGCAGAGGTTATATCGAGCACCTTCGACGAGCCGCCCGACCGCCATGTGCAGGTCGCGGACATGGTTCTCGAACGCGCAAAACGTCTTGTCGAGCACAAACGGGACGTAGTAATTCTTCTCGATTCGATTACGAGATTGGCGAGGGCATACAACGCCGTAGCCCCCCATTCCGGCAGGATTCTCACCGGCGGCGTGGACGCATCCGCTCTGCAGAAGCCCAAGAGGTTCTTCGGAGCCGCAAGAAATATCGAAGAGGGAGGAAGCCTTACTGTCCTCGGCACCGCGCTTATCGAAACCGGCAGTAAGATGGACGAGGTTATTTTCGAGGAGTTCAAGGGCACAGGCAACATGGAGATAGTTTTCGAGAGAAGACTCGCCGATCGCAGAGTTTTCCCCGCCATGGACGTCAACCGCTCCGGAACCCGCAAGGAAGAGCTTTTGATGAGCGATTACGAGCTTCAGCGCGTATGGCTTCTCAGAAAAATCCTCGCGGACATGAACCCGGTCGAGGCCATGGAATTTCTCAAAAACAAACTCCTCCACACCAAATCCAACGAGGAATTTCTCAAATCCATGGGCGTAGGTTAAGAACGAAGCTCATCGGCAAGCTGTTTTCCTTCTGTAGTTCGGGGATTCAGCGAAGTTAATATTCAAATCGGGCGGTATTTTTTGCCGCCCTTTTTGTTTTCTCTTGAGTTAGATACAAAAAAAGTGTAATTTAAGGGCATGGGATTAACTATCATATATGGCAACCCGCCCAAACTTCCCGAGGGGATTATTTTCCTGCCCAACGACGAGCATATTCGACGGGCTTTGCGGCGCGACCTTGCCGGCGGCGGCGCAATTATCGGGTCTCGGACATTTTCATCATATACCTTTGCCTGGCAAATAGGCCGCGAACTCGACCTTCCCCGTCAGATTAACGGATTAGAACCGATTTTCCTCGTCCGAAAGCTGATGAGCACCATCGACGCCTTCGCGAAGGGTGCCGGAATGATAAACTACGCCGCAAAACTCGCTTCCCTGCTCACTTCCCTTAGAAGTTGCGAAATTTATGACGGCCAGAACCTCGTTCGAAACCTCGGACGGCAAAACCGGCGCATTTCCGCCCTCGGCGAACTGCTGGACGCCTATTCCACAGCCCTTAAAGATCTCGGGCTCATCGACGAACCTGAAAAGCTTTCCAAAATAAACGACTTTCTCCTCTCCGGCGCCAAGCCCCGCGCACTGAACGGAATTGACAAAATCAGCATTATCGGTTTCGACGATATCACTGCTCAATCGGCCAAGTTCTTTTGCGGCCTTTCGAAATTTACCGACGTCGATTTCTATTCCCCCCTGCCCGACGACAACCCCTACGGCGCACGAAGGACTTCGGCTGTGCGGGGAATAGCAAATTATTTGCATCGAACGGCAGAAAATTTGGGCATCGAATGCCGAATTATAGACATCGGAAGGCCGAAAACATCCGCAGACATTCTAATAAGCGCTCTTGCAGGAGAAGCAGTCGGCCTTGCGGAGTTTCCTATGTCCGCAATCGAAGGCTGGCCTATTCTGACATCCTTCGCGGGGATAAATCCCTCCGAGCAGGCGGAAATAATTGCAGACACCGCCAAATATCTTCATCTCGAGAAGGATGTTCCGTTAAATGGAATAACCGTCGTTGCCGAAGGCTCCACGGAAAGCGACATCCGCAGAAGTCTCGACGATTACGGCATTCCATATTTTTCATCGACCGGAAAAAAGCTCGGCGAAACAGCCCTTGCGGAACTTCTGAGACGATTCTTCGCGGCATATAAATCCGAGCTTGGACGTCGTGAGGTGCACAAGCTTTTGCGTCATCGTTTCATCGACAGCGAAAACACAGATAGTTTCGACAATCTCGCCCGCGAACTTGGAATAATCGGCGGCCTGCCCATCGAGGAAACCTGGCTCAAACCCCTTGCAATCTCAGAAAAAGAGGGTGCTTCAGATTTGATAGAAGTAATCGGGCGTCTAAACGGAATCCTCTCCATGGCCGGATGGAAAAGCTCGTTATCTGGAAAAGCCTTTGTCGAGATTATCCGTGCCTTTTTCGATGAATTCTGTATTGGGTCGAAAATCGCGGATTATGTCGAAATCGGCAATGCCGCAATCACGGACCTCGACGCCGAGATTAACGCCTTTAAAAAAATCATGGGCGACAAAACCGATTTTGACATGGCGCCGGCGGACAGTTTTAAAAATCTCGCCGCTCTTTTGCTATACACTCTCGACTGCGGCGAAGTTCGCGCCCACGGGGGAAGGGGGATAAGAATTATTCCGCCCGCGCGTATATACGAGAACTATGGGGGTGTGATAATCATCGCGGATACGGTGCAGGACAAGTTTCCCCCGCCGTCCCCCTCCTATCCGATTTTGAAGTTCCGCGACGCTTCAAAAATCGGCCTCTGCCCGAGCGATTATACATATCGAATGGACTACCAATTCCTGAGCGTTCTGGAAACCTGCGACCTCGTTGTCCTCGTCCGCCCTCTTGCCGAGGGAGACTCTCCGGTTCCGCCGGCGCAGGTTATCATCAACCTCGAAAAAGCTCTTGGGGAATCTTTCAAAAACTACAGAGAGGCGATTGATAATCTTCGCGCGAAATTCTCGACTCAAAATTACGGAAAGAAAAGGGTGCAGTTGAAAGCCGGGGAAGTTCTAAGTTCGACCGATGAAGACGGCTTTGATTTCGATGATAACATTCTCGCATCCGCGGAAATACAACGTGCGGGCAGGGCGCTTAGGATCGACAACATCGAGCGTCCCGTAATCGGCAATGAATACACAGGAATCCTCTCCGAAAAGTTCGCGATACCTCTTGCCAACCGGTTTACTACCCTCTCGGTATCGGCAATTCTAAGCTATGCCAATTGCCCGTTCAGTTTCTTCGGAGAAAGATGCCTAAGAATCAAAGAGATGGAGGATGTCGAGGAAAGTATTCAGCCGAATGTCGCGGGCACAATACTGCATAACGTGCTGGACAATTTCTATTCCGAGAGGATGGACGCCGTTTTCGGCGAAGTCAGAGAAATAGACCGCCGAATTTCTATGCTGGTGGAAAACTACGATTCTATAGCCTCGCGAATCTGCGTGACATCGATGAACGCCGAATCCGCTCGAAGGCGAATACTCGAACTGGCGACAGAGGCTATAGAAAAACACGCGGACGCCTGCCCCAACCGTCTTGCATTCGAAACCATGTCCGTAGTTCTCAAGGCTAGTTTCGATTCGTATATCGATTCAGTTCTGGACGATACGAGTTTCGTGCCGGTGGACATCGAAAAAGAATTTCACCGGGAAATCGAGGGAGTCAAAGTTCGCGGCAAAGCGGACAGGGTTGATAGCAACTCGTCTGGACAGCTTCGAATTATAGACTACAAATTGGGAGATTCATTCGCGCCTGCAAAAATCAAATCGGGAGAAGCCATGCAGTTGCCCCTCTACGCCATACTTTTAGGCGGAGATGTCGTCTCTCTCGGCTATATTTACGATTTCAAAAAGCAAGCACCGAATTTCGGCTCATTCGTTACTCGAAATGAAGATTGCGGAGGCCTATACATAGGCAAGGAGGGGTGGGACGAAATGATTGCAAATACCCTCGAGACTACAAAGGTGATCATCCGCCTCATTTTGGCAGGCCACTTTCCGCCGGCAGTTAGCCCCTCTGGTTGCGGGTCGGAGACATATTGCCCCTTCGTAGGTATTTGTTCTGCGGAAAAGGTAGTATCCATCCCGGAGGTTGAAGAGTGAGGCATCTCTGCGAAAAACTCTCCGATGCGCAAGCCAAAGGTATAGACCTCTCACGGAATATCGGAATGATAGCCGGAGCGGGAAGCGGCAAAACCCGTGTCCTGACCGCGAGATTCCTCGAAATTCTCGAACGCCTGCGCAAAAAGCCCGACATCGACCCGGGTTCCGCGCTGGGTTCCGTGGCCGCGATTACATACACTCGAAAAGCCTCGGCGGAGATGAGGGAACGTATAGCCAAATGCTGTGCGGAACTCGCGGAAAATGAAGGCGGCGGCGGCTTCTGGGCAGAGACCGCTTTGAAAATGGCCGAAGCTCGAATAAGCACTATTCACAAATTCTGCGGCGGAATTATCGGGGAATACCCTATCGAAGCCGGAATTTCCCACGACAATCTGGAGGGTGTCAGCTCTGCAGGCGATGTCCTTCGTGTCGCCAAACGCTATTGCAGAAATCTTTCCGAAGATAACCACCCCCTCAATAAAGTTACAAAAGAATTCGCACACCTCAACCAATGGAACGATCTTCCGGGTTTTCTGGAAACCGCCTTCGCCAAAAAAACTTCGATTTTGATTTACAATTCGGACATGCCCGAAACCGCTGAAGCCCTCGCAGAACATTGGCGCGCAAAGACGGAAGAAGTTTTTCGCACTATCGACTTCCGCTTAATCGAGGATATTGAAAAAACCGTTGCCGAAGCACTGGAATTCGAAGGCATGGGCTCCCTCGAAGATGAGCTTGCCAAACTTATCGAAGGGGTTTCCAGCGTAGGTTTCGACCCCAAGAAGCCCAAAAGCCTGATTGCATTGGTCGATTTGCTCACGGACGAAGAGGGCGAGTTTCTCGCAGTTGGAAATTTTGGTTCCGCCAAAAACTGGCCAAAGAGCACTATTAGTAAGGCACGAAAGCCATTATTAACCCTTAGAGGACAGCTGAAGACAATCTCGCCCTTCCTTCCCAGAGAAGTTACAGAAAGGGATTTGGCCGACGCTCAATCAACGATTCTTTTCAAACGTATTTTCGAGGGCTTTATCGAGGAGGAAAAGGATAATCTTCCCCCCGAAACAGAACCGGATTTCGAAGACCTCCTTATTGCCGCCAATCAAATCGTTCGAATGGAGGGAATGTCGGAGGAAATAGCCGGAGGGCTTGCCGGTCTTCTTGTCGATGAATTCCAGGACACCGATCCCCTTCAGTGGGACACCATACGCGAACTCGCCGACAAAATCGGCGGCAAATTCTTTTGGGTGGGCGACCCGAAGCAATCTATATACAAATTCCGAGGCGCGGACGTTTCCAATATTTACAAGAGCGAGAGATGGGTAAAGGAAAAAGGCGGCGAAGTTTTCACCCTGAACGGCAATTATCGCACAACCCCCGCGGTTCTGGCCTTTGCGAATCATACCGCCGAGTTGTTCCTTTCCGAATCGCCCCTCGTTGATTTGAATTTTCACGCTACTCCTCAAAAATTAACCTGCGAAAGGCGCCTGTCTGAGGATTTCTCCGGCTCGGTGGAGATAATGATTTCCCCCGATGGCCCTGCCGAGGAAGCGGAGATGATCGCCCGCCGAATCTGGTGCGCCGTCAACGGCGACGAAGAGGGTTTCGGTGTTCTCCAGGTCGCAGACGGCGACAGGGTCCGCCCCGCACGCTGGGGAGATATCGCAGTTCTCTATCCTCAACGAAGACCAATCGAATTAGCCCTGCGCGAAAACCTGCTCGCAAGAGACATCCCATTTTTTACTATAGGAAGCCAGAGTTTTTATTCCTCGGAGGAAACTATCGCCGTGCGGGATTTAATCCTGTATCTCGATGACCCTCGGGACAAAGTGGCTCTGATGGCAGTCCTGCGCGGCCACCTCTTCACCCTGCCCGACACGGCGATTTATTCGGCAGTTATCACAGGCAACGGCGACTTGCGCAAAGGTCTAAAGGTCATCGCCGGACAGGAACAAAACCCCGCCAAAGAGCTTCTTTCCCGTGAAGACCTCGAACTAACTCGTGAATGCGCCGAGGAGATCGCATTTTACGAGAGCCTCGCCCTATCAATTCCCCCCTCTCGCCTCGTCTCCGAAATATTATCGCGACGTGGCATGTGGGCCTATTTTCGAGGGATGTCAAACGGCATTCAGCGAGTCGCCAATCTTGAAAAGATGTTGCGCATTCTATCCGGATTCGACCACAAAGGCATCAGCACTGCGGCGGAACATTTTCGTTTAATAAAAAGTTCAAACGAAGGTGAGCGGGAGGAAGCTGTCGAAACGGAAGGTCGCGACGCGGTTCGTCTTATGACCGTCCATCAGTCGAAAGGCCTCGAGTTTCCCATTGTGTTCGCCGTAAACCTGTCCACAAACAAGGATAGCCTGGAAAGTGCAAATATACTTTTTGACGGACATATGGGCGCTATTGTCAAAGCCAGAGTCGCAAACTCCGACGCCAAAAGCAGTTGCTATCTCACTTTTCAGCACCTCATGCGCGAAAGAGCATTCGCAGAGACGAAGAGAATAATGTATGTCGCAATGACTCGCGCTAAAGACAATCTAATCCTGTCAGGAACAAAGTTTGCCGGCAGATTTATGAGTCTCGTCGCAAATAATCTTCAGATTGAAATACCCGAATCCGGCAGGGAAACTCGAAAAATTGAGACCCTCGACGGCAGTGTGGATATTCTTCTCTCGACCGGAAAAGACAGCTGGAAAGCACAGATTCCGGAGAAAAAACCCGGCGTGCCATTTTTTGTTAAAGCAAGTGAGGGAGATTTTTACAGACCTGACACTCGAATTATCCCAGAGGTTGACCCCGGCGAAGGAGAATATTATCTCCGCGCAACCGATCTTCCGAGGCTTCTGAATTCGCCAAAGGAAAACTTAGCGAGCAGTCTTCGAGATACCGTTTTTCGGACTTCCACTGCCGGACCCTCCGGCATGGACTGGGGGAATATGGTTCACGCATTTTTCGAAAATCTTCCCACCCCCCTTCCGAATGCGGACGAAATTCGCAATATCGCAACTGATGTCGTAGAAAAATCACCCTTTGATCTTTCTCAGATACCAATTCTTACCGGCTTAGCCGAGACAAAAGCAGTTGCGGAAGTCTTCTCGGAGGGTATTTATGAATATCACAACGAGGAGAGAATACTCCTTCTGGAAAAGGGAATGCTGATAACCGGGATTATTGACCGATATTGGAAGGATGCCCTTGGCTGGCACCTCGTGGATTTTAAAAGCGACGCTGTAACCGGTGATGACCGCAAAAATAAGGCGGAATTTTACGCCCCCCAGCTCGAGGTTTACCGCCGTGCCCTCGCGCGCGCCCTCGGTATCCATCATGGGGAAATTTCGGCGGAGATTCTTTTTACCTACCCGCCTGTGGAAAAGGTGAATCTACCTGTTCTCGATTTGGACTTTATCCTCGAAAAAATAAGGGCGGCCCTTAGATAGACCGCCCTACGAATTTAACAGCTGACGAAACTTTAGTTTCCGCCCATGTCCTGCTGAGGCTGACGCTGAAGAATCGCTTCGCGAATTGCCGCGTTGTTGCGGGTGATTGTGGCTTCGTCAACCAACGACTGAATGTAGCCACCTACTTCCTGGCCCGCCAAATTTGAAGTCAGCGTTTGCTGAAGGTCTTCGGCGATATCGTCGTATTCCATTTTGCTCGAAGGAGTTATGTTGATGACCTTGATAAAATGGAATCCTGCGCCGGTCTGAATGGGGCCTTTCCATTCACCCGGGGAAAGCTCGGCTATCTGGTTGTAAACATCCGGAGACAGCTGAGTTACCGGAATAGTGCCCAAATTGCCAGAGTTCGCGCCTCCAGGAATACCGGGGTATTCGTCGATCAGCTTGTCGAAGTCCCCTTTTTCCAGCTTCTTCTGAACCTCGGCGGCTTCCTCTGAAGTGCCCACGACAATCTGCTTCAACTGCATTGTCGGAGAGGAATAAAACAGGGACTCGTTGGAAGCATAGAACTCCTGCGCCTGATCCGGTGTGATAGGCTTGACACTCTGGCGCAGGGAGATAACCATGAATTCCGCGAGGATGTTCTCGATAGAATTCTCGATAGCCTTCTGCACTATGTCAAGGGTATCCACCTGAAGCGCTCTTGCCTGCTTGGCGAGGAGCTTTCTGCGGATAATCTGGTCGAGGATCTCGTCCACGCCCTCTTTGGTAGTGGCGATTTCAAGCTGTTCGCGGGGAAGCGACTGCACCTCGGCCTGTAATTCAGACAGCATAATCTGAATGTCGTCGTTGACGCTCGCTACGACCTTATCTTCGCCCATCTGCGCAAAAATTGCGGTTGTGAAGATGGCGAGAAGAATTGCGGCGAAAATCATTTTTTTCATTTGCCCTCCATGTTAATTTTTTCCAAATAAAGGTTAATCAAAAAAGGCTATCTTGCCTGCCACAAGCACCAATATAGCCGCAAATATCCATCGAAAGAACTTCGGCTCGAACCTGCGGTGAAGCCCCGCTCCAACGATTGCCCCGCCCGCCGCCGGAAGCCCCAGCATCAAAGCAAAAGGCACATTTACGAAGCCCAGAGAGCCTTTGGGCAGGCCATCTACACCCTGCCCCCAGAAAATATGGCCTATCACGGAACTTACCGCCAGCGCCAGAGTAAAAGCCGCGCTTGTTCCGGCCGCCTTTTTGGTCCGAAGGCACAAAACGCACGCAAGAACAGGAACCGCCATCACACCTCCGCCAATTCCAACGGTCGCAGACACGGCTCCAATAATAATGCCCACGGGGGTTAACCACCATAATCTGCACTTTAACTGCGCCTCATCCTTTTCCTTCGAGGTTACCAAGCGGACAGCCGCGAGAAAAAGGACAACCGCGATTACTGCAGTCAGAATTTGCGCCGGAAGAACTCGAACAATGAATCCGCCGAAAAAAGCTCCTATTAGTGCGCCTGTTGCCAATCGGGCAAACAACTTGAACTCGACATGCCCCAATTGCATATGGCGCAAGGAACTCGCTATGGCGGTGAATACTATCGCTCCCGAACTTGTCGCAACACTCACCTTCGGAATCAGATCTTCCGGAGTGACAGAAGCCATGAAAAAGAACAGAGTGGGGACGAAAATCGGGCCGCCCCCGATACCCAGATAACCGGCCAGTATTCCGCCGGCGAAGCCTATAGGAATAACCCAGAGGTTGAACAAGGCCTATTTACTACTCCTTAGGCGGTTCGAGACTGGCAATATACTCTTGCGTGTTCGATATCAGATCAGCCGCTTTGAGGATTATATCGTCAGTCTTGAGAATCACATATTGATAATTCGCGTTTTCGCCCCAGAGATTCAGAACGATTTCTCGTTTGAGCGAACGCTCGATATATTCGCGGTTCCTCTCGTAATCCCGCTCCTTCTCCATCTCGAAGGCTTCTTTCAGCTCGCTAATCTGGGTCTGAACTTCGTCGCCGTATTCCAAATCGACAACCGTGCTCTCGACTCTGGCAAGCTCGATTTCCGGAACACTCCGATACGAGAACTCTTTTTCGTTCAAATAGCCCAAGAACTCATTATATAAGTCTTCATCGACCGTAAAATCGGGCGGGATATCCGGATTATCGGCGACGTAAAGCACCGCGAAATCGAAGAAGGTGCTCTTGCGTTCGAGTTCGATAGCCAGGCGGGAAAGCCTGTCGCTCTCTTCGATGATGTCGGGCATAACACCGCCGCCACCATAAACAATTCGTCCATTCTTCGTGTAGAAAATCGGGGCGTCGTCGGGAATCTCGGTGCCGTCGTCTTCGAGAATCTCATCGGCCTCTTCCCACCAGCGGGCGTCGGGCGTAACATCTTCGTCGCCGTCGTCAGTCTCCTCTTCCTCCTCAGGGCGAAGAACCACAGACTCCGGACGGTCGAGGTAATCTTCCTTCTGAATATTTCTACCGGATGAGATATAATAATGAGCGGTTGTTATTTTGAGAGCTTCGCCTTCCTGAAGCGGTATAACGCTTTGAACAAGTCCTTTGCCGAAGGTTCGAGTGCCCATCACCACGCCGCGGTCGTGGTCCTGAATTGCGCCGGACACAATCTCGCTTGCCGATGCGCTTCCGCCGTTGACCAGAACGACCAGAGGTCCGTCGGTGTAGCTGGAACCCCAGCGGACAACATAATCTCTGCGCTGAGAATTGTCCCTGCCTTTGGTATAAACTATCGTGTCCCCCGGTTCGAGAAAGACGCTTGCCACTTCGACCGCCTGGGAAAGCAGACCGCCCGGGTTCGACCTAAGATCGAAAATAAGCCCCTTCATGCCGATGGTTTTAAGGGAATCGATAGCGTCGCGAACCTCGGGACCGGCGTCGTCGGAGAAGCGCGCGAGACGGATATAGCCGATGGAATCCTCGGTCATTCCGGCAAAGGGCACGGCGTCGATATGGATAATCGCACGGGTTATTGTATAGTCGATAGGCTCCGGCTCGCCAAGCCGGACGATAGTAATCGTAACATCGGTGCCCGGCTCGCCGCGGAGGACTTCCACGGCGTCTTCGGTATTCATCCCCTTGGTCGGGTCGCCGTCGATTGCGACTATTTTATCCCCGGCTTTGAGGCCGAGACGGTATGCGGGGGTTCCCTCCATGGGCGAAATAACGGTCAGAATATCATCGCGCATGCCGATTATAATCCCAAGGCCGCCAAATTCCCCCTGGGTGCTCGTCCGCAGGTCATCGGTCTCTTTTGCAGTCATGAAGACCGTATGGTGATCCAACCCGCTCAGAAGCCCTTTTACACCCGACATTATCAGCTTATGGGTGTCTATAGGATCGACATACTTCTCGTAAACCTCTGAAATAATACGCTGAATAAGCCGCAAATCTTTCAGCAGATTGCTTTCGCTTCTTTGGGCGAGGGTAACCGCTGATAGTATCAGCAATAATCCAAATACCAATGGTAGTAATATTCTTTTTTTCATTTTAAGAGCCTCCGGGCTCGGTTCTTCGAGCAAGAAAATCAGTTAACACAACTTCGATACTTTCGGCGGTCTGGTCGATATCTTTGGAACCGTCGATGGTAACGAATCTATCGCTGTGCTTTTGGCTAATCTCGATGTAAGCAGTGCGAACCTTCCGCATAAAATCGATTCCCTCTTCCTCCAGCCTGTCCAATTCCCGGCTGTTGGTTCGGGAGAGGGCAACTTCCACCGGAACATCGATGAAAATTGTCAGGTCGGGCCATCGGGGAATTACCAGCTCATTGAGCTGTTCCACGAGTTCCAGTCCGATTCCTCTTCCGCCGCCCTGATATGCGGTGGAGCTGTCCGCGAACCTGTCGGTAAGGACAGTATCGCCGGCAGATAATCGCGGAGTAATGATTTCCTCGCAATGCTGATGCCGCGACGCCAGATATAAAAGTAGCTCCGCCATGGGCGTAACGCCGCCGCTAAGTTGATTATCCAAAAGAACATCGCGAATTCTTTCCGCAAGTTTTGTGCCACCGGGTTCGCGAGTTTTTGTTACAACGAAGCCTTTTCGAGCCAAAAAATCCGCCGCCATCCGCAGATGGGTCGATTTTCCAGAGCCGTCGATTCCCTCGAATGATATGAAAATGCCTTTGTCCGTTTCAGTCTCCGTTCCGAGTCTTTAGAAAAAGTCAATTATTGTAAAATAGTATTTATATATCACATGTCAAGGCGGTTTAACTATAAGTGTAATTTTGCCGTTTTAATTATGTCTTGACGCCTCGCATTGAAAAGAACATATTGGTAATATGTTCGATGGTTTTTAACCGATGGAGAAACTATGTTCGATTTCAATAAATTCACGGAGTCTTCGCAGGAACTGCTCCGCAAGGCGCGCGAACTTGCAATGCAACGCAAGAACAGCCAGGTGGAGCCGATCCATATCCTATATCTAATAGCCGACGACCGCGAGAGTATGGGACTGAAAGTGCTGGCCATGGCCGCTATAGACCCGACAGAACTTCTCGAGATGTCTAAATCCGCCATGGCGCGCCTGCCGGTGCTCTCTTCCGTCTCCGATGAGGTCTATTTCTCCCCGGAATCCAGCAGGATGCTCGAAAACGCATCCGATGAGGCCGACCGTTTCAAAGACGATTACGTTTCCATCGAACACATCGTTCTCGCCATGGCCAAAGATGACCGCACCGACGCCGGCAACATCCTCCGCGAACTTGGCGCGAACGAGAATGTCCTCCTGCGCGCCCTCAAACAAATTCGCGGCCACACTCGAGTTACCGACCAGACTCCCGAGACCAAATTCGCCGCCCTCGAACGCTACGGCATCGATTTTACCAAACTCGCCGAGCAGGGCAAACTCGACCCGGTAATCGGCCGTATCGACGAAATTCGCAGGGTGATGAAGGTTCTCTCCCGCAGGAGAAAGAACAATCCCGCCTTAGTCGGCGACCCGGGAGTCGGCAAAACCGCGATAGTCGAAGGCCTCGCGCAAAAAATCATCGCCGGGGACGTTCCGGATAACCTCCGCGGTTCAAGACTTATCCAGCTCGACTTGGGTCAGCTTCTGGCCGGCGCGAAATATCGGGGGGAGTTCGAAGATCGTCTCAAAGCCTTTTTGAAAGAGGTTATTGAATCGGACGGCAAAGTTATAATGTTCATCGACGAGATGCACACCATCGTCGGCGCGGGCGCGGCCGAGGGCGCTATCGACGCCTCGAACATGCTCAAACCGCCCCTCGCCAGGGGCGAACTGAGGGCTATCGGAGCTACAACTTACGACGAATACCGCAAATACATCGAGAAAGACCCCGCCCTGGAGAGGCGTTTCGCACCCGTTTACATCGACGAAAACTCAGTGGATGAGACCATTTCAATCCTGCGCGGCTTGAAAGAAAAATACGAGGTGCATCACGGTGTTCTCATCCGCGACGACGCCATCGTAGCCGCCGCGAAACTCTCCGACCGCTATGTTGCCGACCGATTCCTGCCGGATAAAGCTATCGACCTGATAGACGAGGCCGCCGCCAACCTTCGCATCGACCTCGCCTCCCAACCGGCTGAACTGGACGCAATCGAAAAGAAGTTAATCCAGCTCGAAATAGAAAAGCGCGGAATAGAGAAGGATAAATCCGCAGTGGATGAACGCGAAGAGATTAAGTCCCAGATTCGACAACTCACGGAAAAACGGGATAACCTGCGTGCAACATGGCTGAGGGAAAAGGAGCTTATCGACAAGATAAATTCGATTCAGTCGAAAATCGACTCTGCCCGCACCGAACTGGAATATGCCGAACGCGCCGGAGACCTAGAAGCCGCCGCAAGAATCAAATACGGCGCAATCTCCGCTCTGCAGAAAATGCTGGAAGACGCCAGAGAGCAACTCGCCGACGTGCAGAAAGGCGAATCCCTTCTGCGCGAAGAGGTTACGGCGGAAGATGTAGCGAGAGTTCTCGCCAGCTGGACTGCCATCCCCCTCTCGAAACTTACGGAGAGCGAGTCCGCAAAGCTTCTTAGGCTGGAAGACGAGTTGAAGCAGAGGGTAATCGGCCAGAGCACAGCCGTGGAGGCCGTGTCCAACGTCGTCCGGTCGGCGCGGGCGGGATTAGCCGACCCCAACCGGCCCTTGGGGAGTTTCATCTTCCTCGGAAGCACGGGGGTAGGCAAAACCGAACTGGCAAAAACCCTTGCCCAGTCCCTCTTCGACGACGAACACGCCCTTATTCGAATAGACATGAGCGAATATATGGAGAAATTCTCGGTCAGCAGACTTATCGGCGCGCCTCCGGGATATGTCGGCTACGACGAGGGCGGACAGCTCACAGAGGCCGTTCGACGGCATCCTTATTCGGTCGTGCTGTTCGACGAAATCGAGAAGGCTCATCCCGAGGTTTTCAACCTGCTCCTTCAAGTCCTCGACGACGGCAGGCTTACCGACAACAAGGGACGCACGGTGAATTTCCGGAACACCATATTAATCATGACCTCCAACATCGGAAGCAGGATGATAATGGAGCGCGCGGAGGGGCTGACTCTCGAAAAGCGGGAGGACTTCATCGAGGAGACGCGGCGGGAGCTTTTGGAAATGCTCCGCAATGTCCTTCCGCCCGAGTTTCTCAACCGCATCGACGACATCGTGGTGTTCAACCCCCTTTTGTTGGAGGATATGCGAGAGATTGTCCGTTTGCGTTTCGAGGAATTGGCAGAACGCCTGCAGGAAAGAGAAATCGAAGTCGAATTGACCGACAACGCCCTCGACTGGCTCGCCAGGGAAGGTTATGACCCCCAATTCGGAGCGAGACCAATCAAACGCGTATTGAACGCAGAGGTCGGCAGAAGATTGTCCACCGGGATTTTGGGGGGAGATATCAAACCCGGCCAGCGGGCGATTGTCGATGTCGAGGCGAACGAAATAGTTCTAAAAACTGCTTAAACAGATAAATATGAGGAGATGACAAATGGTGTATGAAGACGTAGATGAAATTCTGGTCCATTGCCAGACCTTCGATTGGGAAAACACCTTCAATAACCTCTTCCACGCCGAGGACACCTTGAATCGACTGGACTTTGTGGATAGAGCGGTTCTTTATCTTGACGAGATGGCTGACGAAGAAGAAGAGGAAGAAGAATCAGACACTGCGGTAGTCGAGCTTTTGGATGACATCGTCGATTATCGTGACCTAATATCTGAATTCGCCGACAGCTTCGTTTCTGAGGAAGATTCTCCCTATGAGCTGTTTCAAGACAATGAATACGTCCGCGAAATCGAAGATGAGCTTCGAACAATCGCCGACGACATCGTCAAGAAAATAGCCCTGGTTGGATAACTCCGCCATCCTGTGTCCGCCGCTTTTTCTCTGCGGGCACATCTTGACAAATGAAAATGTATTTGTATTAATTATATAGATAGTCATTTGTCATAAGGAGAACAATAATGATTCTTGTTGGTGTAACTGGGCCGATAGCTTCCGGCAAGACTACTGTCTGCAACATATTTCAGGAAATGGGCGCTATACTTATAGACGCCGACAAGATGGGTCATGATGTCCTTCGAGAACCTTCGGTGAAGACCAAACTCATCGCCTACTTCGGCTCAGAAGTTATTGACAAAGACGGCGAAATCAATCGTGGGCGTATTGCCGAGATAGTGTTCTCCAATTCAGATGCCCTCAGAAAACTGGAGCAAATCACCCATCCGATTTTGGTCAAAGCCATTATCGAGGAAATTGAAGACCTCAAAAACAGCGGTTTCCCGGGCATAGCCGTTATCGATGCCGCCATGTTGCCCTACTGGAAAGATGTTCTCAAACGCCTTAATTATCTAATAGTAGTTCAATCGCCAAAATGGCAACGCGCCAACCGTCTGATTCAAGACAGAGGTATGCCTCAGGAGCACTGCGAGCGGCGCATGGAAGCTCAGGAGGCGATTTTCGACAGCATAACCCCCGAAATAGATTATATCATAAAAAACAATGGCGATTTGATGGAAGTCCGCGGTAAGGCGGTCAAGGTCTGGCTCGACATAAAAAAGTAGTCAGCTAACTCGAAGTCAATATCTTCTTTCGTGCGGAATTAGCGAAAATCGCCAGCAAGTATAGGTATAGAACGAGTCCTATCGCCCCTATCATGCCCGAATTATTCGACATCAGGGCGACCAGACCGATTATGCCGCCAGCCACCGCCCCCACGGCCCCCTGAAGCTCATCCAGGTGGCTTCGGCTTGCGGAATCGGACTTCATGAAAACCTCGATAACGGAAGCCATCAGGCTGATAAGTAGTCCCATAAAAACACTTATCGCTATGATAATCATGGCGTTGCCCCACGTGTAATCGGGCAGAGTTCCCGACGCGAAGGGCAGAAATCCCGGACCGAAAACCGCCGCGATAATCGCAATCGCCAGGCCGAAGACAAGGCCCACCCCCGAACCGGAAATCAGGTAAACAATAAAGTCTTTCCATGAAAAAACGTTGGGCTTGGTATCTTTAACAGGCGGTGCTTCAAGTTTTTCCCTGTGTTCAAAAGCGGTCGATAGCTCTGGCATCCGCTCAGCAACTGTATTTGAGCCGTCAGGAGTTAAAACTATGGTCTCAGCGGTTATATGTCCGGTTCTAACCCAATTTCTAAGGGCAATCAGATCCAGAGGGCCGTTCTCGTTTCCCTCAAGGTCGATAGTGTAGTATCCGTCGCGAGTTTTTTTCTTGACACCGCCCATGTTCAAACCATTTGGAACCAGAGGCTGAGCAGGCGCATTCGCAACCGGCGTTTCGGAAAGGGAACCCTCGTCGAGGTCGTTATCGAGGGTTTCATTAAGACTCCCCCCAAAATCGCTTTCGGTAGTCTCGAAAAATTCTCTGGGAAGTTCCGCTTTCGGTGGAGGCGGAGGCTTTTTTCGTCTGGGACTTTCGAAGATAAAGGGTTCAGTGCATTTTTTGCATTTGACCTTGATTTTGCCCTCTGGAAGTTTAGAAGAATCCACCACATGGGCGGTTTTGCAGTTCGGGCAATCGATTTTTATCTTACCGTCCTCGAGCTTCTCCACCGAAGCTTCCGGAACAGACTTCGGCTCCGGTTTTGCAACGACGAACTCCCCTCCGCACTTCTTGCATCGGACTTTGACCGGCTTGTCGGGCAGTTTGTCGTCCGGAATTATCGCTTTATTGCCGCATTTATCGCAGGTTACTTCCATAATGCTTTGAATTCTGAATCTACTACTTACAATTATAATTCAGTGTTACGAATTGTCAAGGAATTTATTGCGACAGCACTTTTGGTAATACTCTATAAATTAAGATATTCTGCTATTTACATCAAGTATAACAACTTATAACCCTGTTAATTATCAACATATCAACAGGTTATAAGCATAGAGTCCCGTAGCCGACGGAGTTTATTCTCAACATCAAAAAAAATCGTTGCGGCCTTCCCTTCGGTCAATTATTTTACGATATTCTCGATGACGGCGGAAGTTCGCCGGAATCGAGAATCCAATAGCCCGAAATTTCAAATCATTAATCCTAAGGAGCCCTATGGAAGCCAAAATCCGCGAAATCGACCTTTCGGTCTTTCGAGAGAAAATGGCCGGCTTCGAACGCACCCCCGGGCAGGTAATCCCTCTGCTTCAGCTTGGGCAGGAGCTGTTCGGATACGTCTCCCCCGGCATTTTCCACGAAATCTCCCTTCACACCGGCGTGCCGATTTCCCAAATATATGGCGTCGCGACCTTCTACGCCCAGTTTCGCCTGACCCCTGTCGGTGAGCATATTATAAGAATATGCCACGGAACGGCGTGCCATGTGGCCAATGTCAAACTCATTACAGACGCCATCGAGGACGAGCTTAAGGTAAAAAACGGCGAGACCACCGAAGACGGCAAATTTACCCTCGAGCTGGTAAGCTGTCTGGGATGCTGTTCCCTGGCGCCAGTAATCATGGTCGATGACGACACCCACGGCCGCTTGACACCGGACAAGGCGCGGCAGGTAATCAGAAATTATCGGGAGGAATCGTGAGACAGATTATAGTAGGAATGGGCACCTGCGGAGTCGCGGCAGGCGCGGATAAGGTTTACAAAGCTTTTGAGCGCGCAATTGCCGACAAAGGTATTGCCGATAAAGTGCATCTGGGCGAAACCGGATGTATCGGAATGTGTTTCCGCGAGGCGCTGGTCGAAATCCGCGAGGATGACGGCGGTAGCATCTTATACGGCGATGTCGATGCTGAAAAGGCAATCGAAATCCTCGAAAAACACGTCATCGGCGGCAATCCGATAGCAGAATGGATAGTCAAAGGCGCGGGCTTCCAGTGCCCGGATGACGAGCTTTTCACCCATCAGGAAAGAATCGTCCTGCGCAATTGCGGCGTTATCGACCCGGAATCTCTCGACGAATATATCGCTTCCGACGGCTACATTGCCCTCGAAAAGGCTCTCAAGGAGATGTCCCCGGACGATGTTATATCCGAGATGGAAAAATCCGGCCTTCGCGGACGCGGCGGCGGCGGTTTCCCGACAGGCTTCAAATGGAAACTCACCAAGAATCAGAAATCGGACAAGAAATACATCATCTGCAACGCCGACGAGGGCGACCCCGGCGCTTTTATGGATAGATCAACCCTCGAAGGCGACCCCCACGCGGTTCTGGAGGGCATGGCCATCTGCGCCTACGCAATCGGCGCGGACGAGGGCTATATCTACTGCAGGGCAGAATATCCAAAAGCTGTCAAACGGCTGAAGAAATCCATCAAAGAGGCCGAAGAACGCGGATTTCTCGGCAAGAATATTTTCGGCACGGGCTTTTCCCTGGAACTACACGTCAAAGAGGGCGCGGGAGCCTTCGTTTGCGGCGAGGAGACCGCGCTGATAGGCTCTATTGAGGGCAAGCGCGGAATGCCGAACATCCGTCCGCCATACCCCTCGGAAAGCGGCCTCTGGGGCAAACCTACGAACAATAACAATGTCGAGACCTACGCCAATGTCCCATGGATAATCCGCAACGGAGCCGGCGAATACGCCAAACACGGCACGGAAAAATCCAAAGGCACAAAGGTTTTCGCGCTGGCTGGCAAAATCGTCCGCGGCGGCCTTATTGAGGTGCCGATGGGGATGACTATCCGCGAGGTGATCTTCGATGTCGGCGGCGGAATTCCCGGCGGAAAGCGGCCTAAAGCGGTGCAAATCGGCGGGCCTTCTGGCGGATGTATCCCCGAATCTCTGTGGGACACCCCCATCGATTACGATTCAATCACCTCAACGGGCGCGATCATGGGCTCCGGCGGCCTCGTCGTGATGGACGAGACAACCTGCATGGTCGATGTCGCCCGGTTTTTCCTCGAGTTCACTCAGCGCGAAAGTTGCGGCAAATGCACTTTTTGCAGGGTCGGCACGAAGCGGATGCTCGAAATGCTCGAAAAAATCTGCAACGGTGAAGGCGAAGACGGCGACATCGAAAAGCTTGAGGATTTATCGCACAAAATCATCGAGACAAGCCTTTGCGGCCTCGGCCAGACCGCGCCGAACCCGGTTCTGACTACAATAAAATATTTCCGGGATGAATATGACGCGCATGTCTTCGACAAAAAATGTCCTGCCGGTGTCTGTAAAGCATTGATACACTACGAAATAGAACCGGAACCCTGTATCGGATGCACCCTTTGCGCGAAGAAATGTCCGGTAAACGCGATTTCTGGCGAGCGCAAATCCGCGCACGTTATCGATCAGGAAAAATGCACTAAATGCGGGGTCTGCATCGATGTCTGCCCCGTAAACGCAGTGAAGGTGGTATAAAATGGCCGAAGTAAAATTGACAATAAATGGCAAAACCGTCTCTGTCCCCGAAGGTTCGACGATTCTCGAAGCCGCTCGAATGGCTGGTATCGACAATATTCCAACCTTATGCCACGATGAACGGCTCAAACCCTATGGAAGCTGTTTCGTCTGCGTGGTCGAACAGGAGGGACGGGAAAATCTTCTGCCGAGTTGTGCGACGCCTGTTTACGAAGGGATGATCATTCACACCGACAGCCCTAAGGTGCACGAAGCCCGTAAAGCCGCTCTGGAACTACTTTTGTCGAATCACTATGCCGACTGTATCGCGCCTTGCCAGCTCAAATGCCCCAGCAACGTAGATGTTCAGGGCTATATTGCCCTAATCGCGGCGGGGGAGCATCGCGAGGCGGTAAGGCTGATTAAAGACGACAATCCCTTCGTAGCCACCTGCGGAAGAGTCTGCACGCGACCATGCGAGGACGAATGCCGACGCAACATCTTCGACGACCGAGTCAGTATCGATTTTCTGAAACGGTTCGCCAGCGATAAGAACGAAACGGGAGACGATGTCTATCACTCTCGCGCTGGAGAAGATACCGATAAAAAGGTCGCTGTTGTCGGTGCCGGGCCGGCGGGGCTGACATGCGCTTATTATCTCGCCGAACGCGGCCATATGGTCGAGGTTTTCGAGGCGATGGAGAAGGCCGGCGGCATGCTTCGTTACGGCATTCCCACCTATCGCTTACCCGACGAAGTCCTCGACGCCGAAATCGAAAAAATCACCGAACTCGGTGTGAAGATCAGTTGTAACAAAGCCCTCGGTAAAGATTTTTCGTTGCAGGACCTTAAGTCCAACTACGACTCGGTTTTCGTCGGAATAGGCACTCAGGAAAACCGGCCGATGGGAATCGAGGGCGAGGACACTATCGAGGGATTTATCGGCGGAGTGCGCTTTCTCGAGCGTTGCCAGAAAGATTGCGGTATGCGCCTGCAGGGCAAGGTCGTGGTAATCGGCGGCGGAAACACCGCTATCGACTGCGCGCGGACATCGCTAAGACTGGGCGCGGACGAGGTTACGCTGGTTTACCGCAGAGCGCGTAAGCAAATGCCGGCGCTGGATATCGAGGTCGATGAGGCTGAAAAAGAGGGCGTCAATTTCCACCTGCTGGCCACTCCCGTGCGCGCAATCGCCGACGATAACGGCAGATTAAAAGCCCTCGAATGTATTGAAATGACCCTGGGCGAACCGGACGCCTCCGGGCGCAGACGCCCTGTGCCAAAGGAGGGAAGCGAGTTCATCGTCGAGTGCGATTGGGCTATAGCGGCTATCGGCCAGATTATGGACGAGGAATGTATCGCGGGCGAACCGGACGAGTGCCGCCCGGAACTCAACCGCTGGCGCACTTTCGACGCCGACATGGACACCGGCGCTACCAACATCGAGGGAATTTTCGCGGGGGGCGACGACGTTACCGGCGCGGCGACAGCTATCGAGGCTATAGCCGCGGGCAAAAAGGCCGCCTATGCCATGCATCATTACATGATGGAGGGCGAAATCAAGGCCATCCCCGGCGAGTTCATCAGCAAAAAGGACATTTGGGGCAAACCTCCGGAGGAAGAGTATTCCCAATTCGAAAAGTCCGACCGGCGCCATCTGCAGGAGCTTCCAGTCGAAGAACGCTTGAAAAGTTTCGTCGAGGTGGAGACCGGCATGACCGACGAGGACGCCGAATTTGAAGTTACACGCTGTCTCGAATGTGGTTGCGCCAGCGTTTTCACATGCGAACTCAAACGCCTCTCGACCGAATACGCCATCGACGTCGAAAGATACCTCGGGGGATTAGCAAAATTCGATCCGGACGACAGCCATCCCTTTATCCGCCTCGACCAGAACAAGTGTATTCTCTGCGGAAGATGCGTGCGAATATGCTCGGACGAGGTCGTAGGGCGCAACGCCTACGGTTTCGTCAACCGCGGTTTCGTAGCGGCGATTCGTCCGGAGCTGGAAAAGTCGCTAATAGAAACCGACTGCGAAAGCTGTGGAATGTGCGTTTCGGCATGCCCCACAGGCGCAATAGAGTTTAAAGCCTTCACGCCAAAACCCGGTCCGTGGACGCTGGACTGGACGGACTCCGTCTGCGGTTTCTGTTCGATAGGATGCGAGCTGGAAATCGGCAAGATAGGCGATTCGCTGGTCGAAATCGGAATTCCCGAGGACGGCTACGCTTGTTTTCGCGGGCGTTTTGGGTCGGGATTCATTCAGAGCGGCGATAGAATACGTTCTGCAAAAATTGATGGCGCGGAAAGCGGCATAGATGAGGCCGTCGAAGCCATCGCGAAGGCAATAAAAGAATACGACCCCGCAAAAATCGCTCTTATCGTATCGCCGAGACTGCCGCTGGAGGACATCGCCATGGCGAAAAAGCTCGCTGAATGTATCGGCACGGAGCTTATCGGATCGATAACCCATACGACTCAGCTCGACTACGAGGGTATGGATATTTCCACCGGGGACTTCTTCGACCTGGCGGTTTCCGACGCTGTTTTTCTTATCGACGGCGCGGTGGAAACTACTCATCCGGTGGCGGGATTCCGTATCAACAAAGCACATTTCGACGGCGCAAAGCTAATCGCTATGGGGCCGAACGAGTCTAAATTCGACCGAACCGCCGATTTGCGTATTCGAAATAAACGCGGAACTCATTCTGTCCTTCTCGGCGCTCTCTCCGGAGATTTCGACAAGACAAAGGCCGCGGAAATGGCCGGCATAGAAGAGGTTGAAACCGCGAAAGTCGAAAAAATTCTCGAAACAGCCGATAACCCGATAATTGTTTACGCCGCCGAAGACACCCCCGTTGCGAGTTTCGGCGACCGTGCCCTCATCGCAAAAATTGCGAAAAGATACGACGCGAAGGTGATTCTCCTATCCGGCGAATCGAACGCTCTCGGCCTTCGCGGAATACTTGGAAAATCCGAAAAGCTTGGCAAAGCGATTATGAATGGCGAGATTGAAGCAGTAGTCTCCTTCGGCGAAGACCCTGAGGGATTCAGCGCTGGTGCTTTAGGCAAAATCATAGCCGCCGCGGATTTCCTTCCGACGAAAACAACCGAGACCGCACAAGTCGTCCTTCCACTGGCCGCTTTCGGTGAAATGGAGGGAACATTCGTGAACATGTTTGGCGAGATGAAATCGATGAATCCAGCTTTCGAGCCGCCTAATGGACTACAGAATCAGGAGCTGATGGCGAAAATCTGCTCTGCCTTAGGTTTCGGCGACACCGATTTCGATATCGCTTTCGAACTGCCCGAAAACAAGGCGGAATATGCCATCGACAAAGCATGGTTCGAGGTTAACCCGCCCAGAATGGCTGTTCCGGGAGATTCCCTTGCGCGATATGTGGCTAAGCTCAAGCGGGAAAATAAGATAGCCCACTAATCCCATCGGTATAAACGACGAAAGGCGCTCCGAACATAGGGGGCGCCTTTCGTTTTATCTAACAGGGGAGTTAGTTCGTTTTGATCTTGTATGGCATAATCGTCAGTGGTTCGCCCGGCTCGAATAGCGTAGCGGCCTCGATTGCGGGGGAGATGGCTTCGTTAAGCCATTCAGGAAGAGGCGATTTGATTCTCGGCGCTGAGACTTCGAGGGCTATCTCGAAGAAGCTCTTTTCCGCCGGATAGCTCTTGATTCCGATGTCCTCGGATTTCACGCCCGCCATTTTCGCGGCGACATCGATGACTTCGGACAGCCCGGCATTTCTATCTGCAAGACCTACCGCGACGGCATCTTTGCCGTGCCAGATTCTTCCCTGAGCGAGGAACGACATGGAATCTATGCTCACTCCGCGTCCTGCGGCGGCTTTGCCTGTGAAATCGTCGTAAACTTTGTTAATCATCCTGCCGAAAGCTTCGTAACCGACGGGGTCCATGCCCTTATACAGGACGAATTGGTTCGACAGCGGGCCGCGGTTTATGGAGTCCACGGTTATTCCTGCCCACTCGAAGAGGCCGTCGGAATAGGCTTTCATGAAAACGACCCCGATACTGCCGGTGATAGTGTTCGGGTCGCAGAAGATGGAATCGGCGGCCATGCTGATATAATATCCCCCGCTGGCGGCTGTCCCCGCCATACTCACAACCACGGGCTTCTTTTCTTTGGCATCTATTACCGATTTCCAGATGATATCGCTCGCCAATGCGCTTCCGCCGGGGGAATCGACGCGTAGGACTATGGCTTTAACATCGTCGTTTTCCGCGGCATCGTCGATGGCTTTGGAGAATGTCGTAGAACCGATGGTTTCGCGCCCGCCGAAGGGGTTTGGAGTCTCCGATTTGCCGGTATGAATCGAACCGAGGCCGTATATGACCGCGATTTTTTCCTTGCCGTCGATAAGTTTTTTCGCGGAGGCATAGGACGCCGGCCCGATAGTCCGGTCATCATTTTCTTCGGTCAGTTCATCTATAATATCGTCGAATTCCTGCGGGTAGATTAACGAATCGACTAAACCCCACTCGAGAGCTTCGTCGCCGTAAAACACGCCGTAATCGACCATGGCGAGAAGAGAATCTCTTGAGAGTCCCCGTCTCGAAGAAACATTGTCCACCCAGCCGTAGTAAAGGCCGTCCAGAAGCTTTTCGAGGGTGTTTTTGTAAGGCTCGGAAAACTCCGTGTTCACGAAACTCTCCGATGCGCCCTTGAAATCGCCTATCTGAATGACGTCCCATCCTATTCCAAGTTTCTCCGCGGTGCCCGCGAAGAACATGGGCGCGATGGACATCCCGAGGAACATGATTTCGCCGCTGGGGGTCATATAGATTTGGTCCGCGAGGGATGCCACCGCGTAACTGCCCATGCTGGCGTTGTCAAAGTATGCATAAACAGGCTTACCGGACTCTTTGAACTTGCCGATAGCCTCCGTGATTTCGTCCAGCTGGGCGAAACTGAAGGCCATTCCGGGGGTTTTGATAGCCATTGCGATGATGTCGTCGTCGGAGCCGGCGGCTTCGATTCCTTTTATCATCGTGATGAAGCTTTCCTTCCTTTTGAACTTGAAACCGGAGAAATCGTATCCCCCCTTTTCGGGATAGCCGTTGGAAAGATCGAGGACCATAACGGTTCCTTCTTTGACCTTGGCTGTCGAACCGGCCATAATCTGTTTCTGTAGATAGAACATAGCCGCCATCATCCCGAAAAGCAGGACGAGGATAACTGCTACTATAATTAGAACTTTTTTCATTCTGTTGCCCCTTTTTAAAAGAGTTTTATTCAACCTCAAGGGCAAGATAAGCATCTAATACAAAATGTCAAGCTCTTTTTACATTTTGTTTGATATTTCTTCTTGGACGGCGTGAAAATTACCTTGTAATGCCAGCACATAACCTATATTATATACCGTTTTATTATGAGCATTCATTCATACATAGCCATAATCATCTTCCTCGGGGCTTTCGTTTTTATCTCCACCGAGAAGATTCACCGGACGAAAATCGCCCTGGCCGGCGCGGTTTTCATGATACTCCTGCGCATTCTATCCCAGTCGAAGGCCATCGGAAGCATCGATTTCAACACGATTTTCCTGCTTATGGGAATGATGATAATCGTGAATATCACCCGTGAAACCGGCCTTTTCGAATTCGTCGCGATAAAGGGAGTTCGTGGCGCGAAAGGCAGACCATGGCGTCTTCTGGTGCTTTTCTCCATTCTGACAGCTATTGTTTCGGCTTTTCTGGATAACGTTACCACCGTCCTGCTTTTCACCCCTATAATCATTTTCATCGCCGACGCCCTTCGAGTTAAGGTTTTCCCGTATCTCGTCGCTCTGATTTTTTCCGCGAATATTGGCGGAATGGCTACCCTAATCGGAGCACCGCCGAATATCATGATAGGAAGCGCCGCAGATTTTTCCTTCAACGATTTTATAATCCACATCTTCCCGATTACAGTTTTGATTTTTGCCGCAAACCTTCTATTTTTAAGGCTTACGGTTTTCAAACAAGTCGGCTCGAAAACTATCGATGAGCCGGCGAAGCTGGATGCGGCCAGGGCTATCAAGGACAGGCCTCTGACGATCAAATGCCTTGTTGTCCTCGGCCTTACGATAGCCGGATTCGTCCTGCATAACCTTTTGCACGTCGAACCGGCCACGGTGGCTCTTGCGGGCGCGGCTCTGCTTATGCTGATGGTGCCCGGCAATCCTATCGAGTATCTTGAGAAAATAGAATGGAACTCCCTGTTTTTCTTCGCGGGGCTGTTTGTTATGGTTGGGGGGCTTGAGGCCTCCGGTGTGATTCAAACTGTTTTTCGTTGGATAACCTCGAAAACCGACAGCGTGGGCTTGCTTTCCGGCGGGTTGTTATGGAGCGGCTCGCTTATATGCAGTTTTGTGGATAACATTCCATTCACCGCGATGATGATTCCGCTTGTCGAAAAAATAGCCGCCCATATCGGTGATCCTTCGGCGGCGAAAGCTCTATGGTGGGCGCTGGCGATAGGCGTGAACATCGGCGGAAACGGCACGATTATTGCGGCCAGCCCCAATGTCGTGGTATCCGGTATTGCGGAACAATCGCGGCACAAAATCAGCTTTGGAATGTATTTCAAATACGGGTTCTTCTCGGTGCTTATCTCGGCGGCGATGGGAACTGTGTATATTGTTTTAAGATATCTTATTTAGAGGTGACATTTTGGGCGAAATGAGAATTTTATCCGGAATAGGCGTATCGCCGGGAATAGCAATAGCGCCGGCCTACAAGGTGGATCGCGGGGAGATTGCCGTCGAAGAAAGCTCTATCCCCGCCGAACATGTCGAGGCGGAGATAAAGCGGTTCGAGAAAGCTCTGCGCAAATCCAAAGACCAGCTAATTCACATACAGGCGAGCGTCGCAAAGACAATGGGGGAAGACTCCGCCGCAATTATCGAAGCTCAAATAATGCTCTTGTCAGACGTTTCGGTTATCGACGAAACCAAAGAGGTTATCCGGGTGAAAAATTACTCCGCGGAAACAGCCTTCGATAAAGTGATAAACAAGGGCATCGAGGTTCTCGACGGCCAGGAAGATCAAGTCATGGCCGACCGCGCCCACGACCTTCGCGATCTGCGCCGGCGAGTCCTATCGAATCTCATGGAGCTCAGCCATCATGTCATCGTGGATGTCCGCGAGGACAGGATTCTGGTGGTGCAACATCTTGCGCCCTCGGAAACAGCCCACCTCTTTCACAATCAATTCGTAGGAATCGCCCTGGAAATGGGCGGGACTACATCCCATGTTGCCATTATGACACGCACGATGGAAATCCCCTGTGTGATAGGCCTCGACGGCATAACCGAGCATATTAATTCAAGGGATACAGTCATAATCGACGGCTCCAACGGTAAGGTTATCGTCAACCCCACCGACGAGGTTCTCGATGAATACCGCGAGAAGCAGAAGGCTCAACAGCGCCGCCGGGAGTGGATTTCAAAATACATCGATGAAAAGGGAATCACCACAGACGGCCATAGAGTCTCCGTGGGGTCGAATATCGAACTTCCGGGCGAAGTGGAATCGGTTCTTAAATACAATTCCGACGGCGTGGGTTTATTCCGCACGGAGCTTTTATACACCCGTTCGGACAGGCTTCCGGGGGAGGACGAGCAAACCCGGGTATATCGCTCCCTTACGGACAAAATCGACCCAAAGCCTCTTATCATAAGAACTTTCGACATAGGCGGCGACAAGTTTTCGGAAATTCTTGGAACTCCCTTCGAACCGAACCCCTTCCTCGGATGGCGGGCTATACGTATCGGCCTTTCGCGTCCGCGAATTTTGAAAACGCAGATTAGAGCCATCCTCCGCGCGGCGTATAACCGCAATATCAAGATGATGTTCCCCATGATTTCGAACATCGACGAGGTTAATCAGGCTCTTCGGTTGGTTGAGGAATCCAAGGACGAGCTGAGACACGAGGGGCTTGAGTTTCAGGACAACCTGGAAGTAGGGGTAATGGTGGAGGTTCCGAGCACGGCACTTCTTTCGAAAGAAATAGCCGAGCTTGTGGATTTCTTCTCGATAGGCACCAACGACCTCGTGCAATATACTCTCGCCGTGGACAGAGGTAACCAGCGGATTAGCCACCTATACCAGAGTTTCAATCCGGCGGTTTTGGATTTGATAGACATGACCATAGCGTCGGCGCACAAGGCCGGAATCTGGTGCGGACTCTGCGGTGAAATCGCCGCCGATGCCCGCGCGACTATACTTCTCGTAGGTCTTGGAATAGACGAACTCTCGGTGAACCCGCCCTCGGTGCCGAAAATCAAGGGAATAATCCATTCGATAAGCAAAAAAGAGGCGCGGAAGATTGCCGGAGAATGCCTTCGCTTTTCCACCCACCGGGAAGTTGTAGAGCATCTCGATAAGAAAGCCCGCGAACTTCTGCCAGAAGAATTTTTCGAGGGATTCTCCACGATTGTTTAGTCCATCGCTAATATTGAGCAAAACAAAAGCAGGGCGGCATGATACCACCCTGCTGTTTTTTTCTGCAGGAGGGAATGTTTCGGTTTTTTTGAGGAGTCCTGTTCTACTTATTGTTTAGAACGGGACGTCGTCTTCAGTGTCGTTGTATTCCTGAGGGGGCTGTTCCTGCTGGTTCTGACGCTGGGGTTTTCCGCCGCCGGAAGGTCCGCGTGAGGGTTTGTCGCCCCATTCGAGGACCTGAATGTTAATCGTATTAATCTTTACACTTACCCTTTTTTGGCCGTTGCGGTCATCCCAAGTCTCTTTTCGGATTTCGCCTTCGACAAAAACCAGCCTGCCTTTGGCAAGATATTCAGCAACAAATTCTGCTGTTCTGCCCCAACATACGATATCGTGCCAGGTGGTTTCTTCCTGAAGATTACCGGCCTTATCTTTGTATTTGCGGTCTGTGGCAAGCGGGAAATCTGTCACCGCGGTTCCCCCCGGGGTGTATCTCATCTCTGGATCCCGCCCAAGGCGTCCGATTAGAAAAACCTTGTTGAACATTTTTCCTCCAATAAGTTCTTCGCGGGGATGGCTAATTGTCGAGGGCCATCCGCGCTATGTTATCTACTAATTCTACGAAACTAAGCCCCGCCTCTTTTGCCGCCATAGGCACCAACGACAACGACGTCATCCCCGGCAGGGAATTGATTTCCAAACAGTATGCCCTCTCGCCGTCGAAACGAAAATCTGCTCTGGCGTATTGGCGAAGTCCAAAGAGGGCAAAAGCCTTTTCCGCTGTGCGGCGAATGTCGTCCTCCACGGCCTTTGGAATATCCGCGGGGCAGACATATTCGCTTGCTCCGGATGTGTATTTATGCTCGAAATCGTAAAATCCTTCTTTGGGGATAATCTCCACAGGTCGGGTTACGATTCCCTCGATGACTGCATATGTAAGCTCCCGTCCGGGAATATATTTCTCGAAAAGAAGCCTCTTGTCGAAGCGCCTGGCTTGCTCAATTGCTTTTTCAAGCTCGCCGGAGTTATCGGCGATTGTTATACCCACTGTCGATCCTTCGTTGGCGGGTTTAACCACGATGGGGAAACCATGTTCCCACTTGCGGATAATCTCTTCTGCCGAGGGGGATTCGTTTTTCTCCCATCCAAGCCATGGCGGGGTAAGAATTCCCGCCTGTTCGAAAAACCGCTTGGAGAATAGCTTGTCCATAGCTATTCCGCTGGCAGTCGGGCCGCTTCCGGTATATGGAATACTCGCCAATTCGAGAACGGCGGCAACTTTACCGCTCTCCCCGGGCCCGCCGTGATAGCCGACGAAAATGAGGTCGTAATGTGCAAGTTCCGCTATTCGAAGAACGACGTCGGACTCCGGCCAATCCATGTAGTCCGAGCTCCAGCCGGCTTCGAGGAGGGCGTCGCATATAGCCCTCCCCGTTTTAAGTGATACTTCGCGCTCGCTTGTCGTGCCTCCGCAGAGGACAGCGACTTTCGAGCCGCTTCTAAGCCTGCTGGTTTTTCCCATGTCGCCGCGAAATTCTCTTTTTCACCTGGTCGAATATGGTCTTGACCAGCTTGAAACCTGCGGCGAAAGCCAGGGCGTTCGGTCCGCCGGATTTGACGAGATTCTTCGTATCGCCGAATAACCCGGTCGCGGATTTTACGATTTGAATGGGCACGTCGAGATCGTCGAGGGTTGTGTTTACCCTGTTGATTGTGAAATCGGCGTTTTGAAGGACTTGATCCGCCCTGTCAATAATCCGCGGCAGTTGCGAATTGATGTTTCGCATGGTCAATTCGGTTTCCGTGGCGACGCTTGTTAGCTGGTTAATCAGCCGAATAACGAAAATTGCCACTACTGTAACGACAACAACCAGAACCCATATGGCGATGTTGAGGGACATCAACTACGCTTTCTTGGGCTTAATCTGCTCGACGCCCCTATGGACAGCCTCTTTAACCTTTTCGGCGCCGTCGCGAACTGCGGCTACTTCTTCCTGAACCAGCTTGCGGACGTATTCCGCGCCCTCTTTGCCGTCTTCGTAAGCCTTATTCGCGCGCATTGCGATCTGTTCGCGGGTCTCTTTGCCGCTGGCAGGAGCGAACAGCAGAGCTACTCCTGCACCAATAATTCCGCCTAGCAGGAAACCTGCTACGAAATTTTCTACTCCATTTTCTCTCATTTTGGCTCCTTTCGGAAATTGTTGAACTTAAATTTAATACAATATTTCTGTCAAGTCAATCGGTTATTGCCGGCTGTGCAAATTTAGGAATCTATTACTTCCTGAAATAGTTTCGCTAGCTTAGGAATTCCGATTTCGATTTCTTCTTCTGTAGGTTTGCTGAAATTAAGCCGCATGGTATTTTTGCCGCCGCCGTCGGGATAGAAGGCGGACCCGGGAATATATGCCACATTGTTTTCGACAGCTTTGGGGAGAAGCTCCGTCGTGTCGATTTTCTCCGGAAGAGTAACCCACAGGAAAAGTCCGCCGGTCGGCTCGGTGAAGGATACGCCCTCGGGGAAATGTTCCTTCATCATCTTGACCATGAGGTTCTTGCGGTGGGCATATGTTTTCTTGATTATCTTCAGATGCTCGTCCAAAGCGCCTTCGCGCATAAACTCATAGATTACATGCTGGGTGAAGGTGTTCGTGTGCAGATCCGCGCCCTGTTTCATACGAACACATCTGTCGTAGGCGTTGCCCTTCGGGGCGATAAGCCATGCTATTCTCAAACCCGGAGCAAGAAGTTTGCTAAAGGTTCCGAGCATGATAACATTATCCGGGGACATGGCTTTCATGTGCTTGGGAATCTGCCCCTCGAAAACCAGTTCGCTGTATGGGTCGTCCTCGATTACCGGAATTCCGTGCTGTTCCGCCAGGTCGAGGATAACCTTCCTGCGCTCCTCCGGAATAGTCCTGCCGTCGGGATTCTGGAATGTGGGAACGAGATAAATAACTCGCGGGCCGTGGGTCTCGATAAGTTCTTCGAGGCCAAAAACGGTGAATCCCTCGTCATCGGAAGGCTGAGTTACGTAATGGGGATGGTAAGCGTTGAACGCCTGAATCGCGCCGAGATAGGTCGGGCGGGATGTAAGCACCACGCTGTCCGGGTCGAGGAAAACTCTGCCGATAACATCGAGGCCCTGCTGGCTTCCGCCGGTAATCATAATTTCATCGGCCTCGCATTTGACGCCGAGGTTGTTCATCCGCTTCGCGATGGCTTCGCGCAGAGGGGGGTAGCCCTCGGTTGTGGCGTATTGAAGGGCTTCGTGAGGCCTGTCGGTTAGAACCTTTTTGCACGCCTCCATGATTCCATCAGCTGGGAAGAGTTCCGGTGCGGGAAGTCCGCCGCCGAAACTAATAACTCCGGGCTTTTTGGTGATTTTCAGAATTTCGCGTATAACGTTGGATTTCATAGCTACAGCTCTTCTGCTGTATTGCCAGTTGTCAGACATGGTTACCCCTTTCAGAGTTTATTCACTGATATAATTATTTCGGCGATCTATTCGCCCCAATATTCCTGCAGTGTAGATGCCACTTCCTCGAGTTTGTGTTTCTTGGTGAAAGAGAGGTCCTGACCCATCCAATATTCGAGAAGTTCGTGGCCTATGCTTATCGCCTCCTGGCCGCCCACCTGAGTTATCAGGGCGAGAATGAAGAGGGATGTCTCGAAACATTCCTCCTCAAGGCCTGTGGCTGAGAGATCGTTATATATACCGATTGCGGCGCTGAGCACTTTCTTTCTGCCACGCTCGGTGTTTTTGTCCGCGAGAAATTCATATGAGTCAAGAGCTCGGCGTAAAGACCTCAAAGCTTCCACCGGCTCTCCTCCCGAACGGAAAGCCATTGCCGCGGCGAGATGAACTTCTGCAAGGTCGTAAACATCGGGCAGATCAGGCGAAATTTCATTTAGGTCGGCATATCCGCGGACAGCGTCTGCAAACTGTATCGCAGAAAGGTCATTGTTGCCTCGAAGGTAGGCAGATCTACCCCTCGATTTCGCAAGGGCGATGTTTTTCATAATAGATGAAATCTTCGTTCCGTGGCTGGAAAGCCTTGTAAGAATAAGCTTCTCGACCTTATCGAAAACAACGTCCGCCTCGGAATCTTTTCCGTCCTCGGTCATCAAATCCGCCTGCAGAATAAGGGCGTCTATCTCACGCTCGACAGCCTCCGCAGGCTCGGAATCCGCCCATGCTTTATCGTAGTATTCTATTGCCTTTCGAACGTGGCCGAGGGCTTTAGACGTGTCTTCGGCGGAGGTAAGTTCCGCCGTGATTGTTAAAATGTCCCCTCTGCCTATCCACGATTGATAATCCCCTCCGCCTATAGCACTTTCGTATCTGCTGTATGCTTCCCGCGCCGAGTTTATCGCCTGCAGTGCAGAGTCCGAAGACCCGCTTTTCTGAAGTAGTCTGGCCAGAGCGAGATGAATCTCACCGGTTTTTCGTGCGGAAACGGCGTTAAAAACCCGGTAATCGTCTGCGATGTTGTTAAGTTCGTCTATCGCATAGTTGAAGCTCTCTTCGGCCTCGCCTCCATTGTCCTTTTTCAGAAGAATTTCGCCCTGCATAAACAGAATATCTGCTTTCACCAGCGACAGATCAGCGGTGAAGCTTCGGCGTTTGGCTGTCGAGGCGTCCAGCTGTTCGAGGCCTTTCGTCAGCCATAGATTAGCCTGTTTCAGCTCGCCGAGTTCATTCTTTGCCTTTGCTATCAGAAGCGCGGCGCGGGCGCATTCGAGAGAAAGAAGTCCGGCCGGGTTCAAACCTCCCTCTATAGCTTTCTCGAAAGACTCATGCGCCTTCTGTGCGGACGAAACCACCTCGCGGAATACATTCGATTTGAACAAGATATGGTCGGCAAGCAGAAGAGCCTTGCCCCGCAAAAACCATAACGCGGGCTCTTTGCCGGATGTTTCCGTAATAGATGCCGACAGGGAACCGACACAATCCTGCAACTGGCGAAGGGCTTCTTCCGTGTCTTCCGGCCAGATTAGGCTGGAATATTGAATGATGTGTTCCGAATCCGTGATTACGGACTCCGTTTCCTGCCGATAATAGACCTTGAGCTCCGCCGGAGTAAGATAATCGTTGAGAAGCTCGAAGCCGATAAGCCGGTGAATAACCGCCAGCCCCACATTTCCCTCGGGATGACTGCAACGCCAGAGGCTTTCCGCCGCGCTGAACTCCCCGGAAGCCCGAAGAGCCATAATCCTCTCGAACACAAGGGACAAAGCGGTTTCTGGCTCGATACGAATTTCAAGCCGACCGAGCAGAACTTCCCAGTCGAGTAGGTTTTCGTTTTCGAGAAGCCGCTCTGTGCGCCGCGCCAAATCGGCTATGTTTGTAAAAGCTACGCCGTGGGAAAGGCTTTCTATAGTGTCGAACACATCCTCGTGAGTCTTTACCGGCGAGGCCGGCGACAGGGGAGGATCGAAGGGAATATAGTCAATTGCCGACAGAAGTCCCGCCGGAAGATCCGCTCTCTGGGCATGCAATTCCGCCATAAGTTCAGCGGGTAGTCCCGGAGACCTCACCGCCGCGCAGAGGGCAAACTGCTCCGAATCGCGCAGAAGCTCCCAACAACGCTTACAGTATGTCTCCGCAGGATCATCTTCGGAAAGAACAGAAAAAGTATCCGCCCTTATCACATCGCCCTTTCTGCTCACCAGCTCCGCCAAAGACGCCGCAAGAGAAACCCCCAGCGGCGACCCGCCGGTTTTTCCCATAATATCCGCTATGGCTTTTGGCGAAGCTATTCCCCTGCGTTCGAGGGCCTCGCGAGTCTCCCTCTCGTTGAAATCATAAAGGGTGATTTCCCGGGCGCCGGGAAAATCGGCAGGACCCTGAAGGGCAACAATCATGAAAAGCCTGCTACTGTTCTGAGCAAGGGCTTTCCACAATGGCGCCTGGCGCGCGGTCGTGATATTCCAGGAATCCAATATTATTGTAAGGAAAGGGTATTTTTTCCGGTCGAGACCGTAGTCGATGTCTTCGGCGAGGGCGAGGGCCATGGCGCGCAGATGTTCATGCATTGGACGCGATGTCAGTGCGGCCTCCCAGTCCTTGCCGTATTCGCGATACATCTTGGGCGATGTCAGTTCTTCCTGTTGGCCGCCACCTTTAAACTGGTCGATGAAACCGCGGAAAAAACCCTTCGGCTCCACCGTTTCCTCCCGGACAATTCCCCTGAAACGCCGGTCGAAGATGTCCGCTACCCTGTTAAACCGGGGAGTTTCCAGTTTGTATTTGGTCGATATTTCCTCGGAAAGGCCAAACCATGCGCCGGGCAAATTCCCGGATATGGGGCTTCTCAAGTTGGATGCTACATATGGAAGCCTTTCGGCATCGAGACGGCCGGCGAATTTCGACAAAAGCCAGCTCTTGCCTGTTCCCGATATGCCTTTGACTAAAAGCACGGGCATTTCTTTCCCGCGAAGGGGATACTCGAGTATCTCCGAAAAGGCGTTAAGTTCGGCCTCGCGTCCGACAAATTTGTCTTCGACGACGCTTCTGCCCTTTTCGAAGTAATCGAAACCGAAATTTGAATTTTTTTCTGCGCTCATAACTCTCCATCTCGGTCGATTATTTCTTGATATGCCCTCACGGCGGATTTGTCGTGGGGGTTTAACTTGATGTAGCGCTCGATAACATGAATCATCTCGAGGCGTTCTTCCTCAGAAATGTCCGAAGCGAAATACAAGTAGGCGGCCGCTGGTTTCCAAAGAGAGGGGAGCCGGTCAAGCAAAACATCCACCAGCGATGCATAGGCGGCGCTGTCTCCTTCGACAAGCCTCTGCCTGCCGTGGGCGAGAAGGGGATCGCTATACCACTGAACCAATCCTGCAATAATCTCCGGATGACTCAACGTCGTATCCGCAACGGCAGAAAGGACGTAAACATCGCGGAGAAGCTCCATTTCCAGCTCGAAACGCTCTTCGGCAGACATCTGCACGCCGGTGAGGGTTCCGATTCCAAGACTTACCGAGCTACCCCGGGGGCGCAATGGCGGAGGAACGGTGGCGCTCACAAACATAGGCACTTCCGCGGAATCAGTCAGCCATGCGAAATTTAGCTGGACTGCCCCCTCGTGGATTTTTTGTGCGGGGTTATCTGAAACGAGAATCTCTGCGGGGATATCTATGCCCATAGTCTTTTTCAGGTGCTTCCGGTATGCCTTCGCCGGCAAAGCCTTAGCCCAGAGAACACGGGTATTCGGCTTGACTCCGAGAACCTCGCGGGCGAACATCACCGAATAAAAAAGCTGATCATAATATACAACAACCGCGACTCCCTCGGGCGCTGAACGGAGCAGATTCGCCCCGAATTCCGTCATAATATCATAATGGGCAGATCTTAACTCGCCGCCGTCCGTATCGAAACGTTGGTTCATGAATGAATTGAATGTGGATTTTGCCTTCAGAAGGTTGCCGTCGGCTCGGTAGGCTTCGCCGAGGGTTGAAAAAGCGCGCCAGTTGTTCTCGATAATCCTCGGCTCAAGCGGATTATCGCTATTCAAAATTTCGGAAAATAGGGTCTCCGGAACAATATATGAGGGTGCCGGAGAACATCCGAACATCAAAAGGGCAATAAGCGCGAAAGAAATTATTACAAATTCAAGCTTCATTTTCAGACAGCCTCTACGGTTAGTTCGTTGATATGATCGACTATATTGAAATGAATCAGCTTGAACCCAATTTCCGGGCTGTATTCAACGAGGCTCCATCCGGCGGTGTCCAGATGAAGTTTCCAGAAAAAGGGTTTGACAATACCGATAATATCGGCTAATAGAGGTTTCAGAACAGCTCTGTGGCTTACAACGGCAATACTCTCGCCTCGGTGAATCTGCACGAGATTCCGAACGCCTTCCCCGCAACGGCGCTGGACATCCATAACACTCTCGCCGCCGGGTAGTGTCATGTCCTCCGGTTCGGTAATCCACCTCTTCCACATCGCGGGATATTTTTCCATTATCTCATTGCGGGGTCTGTCCGTCCATTCGCCAAGGTCGATATTCTGGAACTTCGGATGAGGCATGACATCGAGATTGCGCCCGCAGGCCAGCTGGTCGGCGGTCTGAATGGACCTTGCCAACGGGCTGGAGTATATTGCTGTCAGGGGGATGTTCCGTAAGCATTCGCCGAGAGCTATAGATTGCCGGACGCCGTTTTCGCTAAGGGGAATGTCTGCGCGTCCGCGGAATCTTCCTTCGACATTGGAGGCCGTCTCGCCGTGCCGAATGAGATAGATTAGAGTTGAATCGCTCATTCTTCCTTTTCTGCGAAAAACTTGATAACTCGAATGGCCGCATAGGTAAGCCAGGGGTCGGCTTCCATGTCCGTCCGGCGGAAATCGGAGCGCCAGAAGCCCTCTCTATCCTGCTGTTTGAGCACCCAGTCAAATGCTCTCTGCATACGCCCTTCGTCCAGCCCGAAGCCCAGCTTGCCCAGAACATCGAGGGCGGAGAGGGCATCGGTGAACCAGAATGGGTAACAGAGTTTGCCCCAATATTCCGGTTGGCGCCTGTCGGGATAATTATCCGGTTTGAATATGTTGTTAGCCAGAAGCTTGCCGGCCTTTTTGGCCTCCTTGGCGTATCTGTTTTGGGGGTCGGATGGAAAAGCTCGAAGAGCCATGCCGGTAACCTGATGACTGAAAGGGTCTTTCGGCGAATTGCTTCTCAGAACCGGAATCGCCCAGCCACCGTCCTTCCTGCGGATTCCGATAAGCCAGTCGAGGGCGGTGTTTGCGCTTTCATGGTATGCTTTCCCTCCGCGAAAGAGCACATCGGCGGCCATACCTGTATAGTCCGGAGCGGGAATATCCTCGCCGTAAGCTCCCCTGTAGTCGCCATCCGGAGTCTGCGTTCCTATCAGATACTTCGCGCCGGCATCGAAAACCTCGGTTTCGCCGTCCGCGCCGAGGTTCAGAAGACAGTATAGGGTGCGAAGGGTTGTAATGAAAGTCCAGTGGGGTTCGTTTTTCTTCCTGCCGGACTCCCGCCAGCTACCATCGGGCTTCTGTCTTCTAACAAGGGTTTTATATTCAGAATCATCGACTACGGGTTCTTGGACCTCGCTTTCGGTTTCTAAAATATCACGGCAAACACGATTACGGAGCCCGATGTCTTCGGACTCGAGTAATTTTGGTGTGGGGTCGGCTTTCAAAAGCTCCTTCCAGCTCATCATGTGGAACTCCAGATTCTTTTAATTTCAACAAGCACAGTTAAGCGCAATTTATACTAAAAATATATTCTGTAATGGACATAAGGTCAAGCGACTATTTGATAAACATGAATTCATTTTCGAAACTGAAATCAATTTATCGTTAAATTTCGGCCTCAAACCGCCTTTCGACGGGGGTTCTGGTCGAAACACGATTCATGGGCGATATCCTCCGCTGATTGCACGGCATCTCGCGGCGGAGCTTTTGTCTGGTCAAAAAATGGTTTTAATACGCAAAATAGGGGCAAAACCTCATATGCAATTCCCCGGCAGAGCAGAAACATCATGAATGAAGTAACATTTTCTTCAAAGATTTGGGGCAAATATGTTTTGCCCTTGCAAAATGGCGCAATTTCTGTTAAATTTTGAAGTTAGATGTTAATATCACCATTAACCGGAGAAATTATGAGCGGACATTCAAAATGGGCTTCTATTAAGCATAAGAAAGCCGCAGAGGACGCCAAGCGCGGGAAAATCTTCACGAAGATAATCAAGGAAATTACCGTAGCGGCCAGAATGGGCGGCGGCGATCCCGACGGCAACCCGCGCCTTCGCACGGCTGTCGATGCCGCCAAAGCGGCGAACATGCCCAAATCGAACATCGAGAACGCAATTAAAAAGGGCACCGGCGAACTTCCAGGCGTGGTTTACGAAGAAATCACATACGAAGGCTACGGCCCGGCCGGAGTCGCCCTCCTAATCGAAACTATGACCGATAACAAAAACCGCACCGTGGCAGAAATCCGCCACCTTCTGGACAAACACGGCGGCAACCTGGGCGAAAACGGATGCGTTAACTGGATGTTCGACTACAAAGGCGTTATCCGTGTGCCCAAAGAGGACATATCCGAAGAGGACATGTTCGAGAAAGCTATCGAGGCAGGAGCCGAGGACGTTCAGGACGGCGACGAATTTTGGGAAATCTACACATCGGTTCCGGAAATGAACGATGTCAAAGAGGCAATCGTAAAAATGGAACTTCCGGTCGAGAACTCCGAGCGCGTGGCTGTCCCGCAGAACTACATCAAAATAGAGGGCAAGGACGCTATCAAGCTGATGAAGATTATGGACAAACTCGATGACCACGACGACGTTCAGAATGTCTTCTCGAATTTCGATATCGACCCCGAAGAGCTGGAGAGGATTCAGGACGAGCTGTAATGCCGCGCCCTAAGCTTATTGCAATCGATATCGACGGAACTCTGGTTAACTCGAAGGTCGAGCTGGAACAATCCGTCGCTGATACAATTTTCCGGGCACGGGACGCCGGAGCTTTGGTTACCCTCGCCACCGGACGGATGGTTTCCGCGTCGGCGGAGTTCATCGACCGGCTGGAAATCGACCTTCCCGTAGTCGCCCTCAACGGCGCTTTTGTGGGGTGGAGGAAGAACTGCAGGGAGCCTATTTATCACGCGCCTATTCACGCGGAATCATCGATGGCGGTAACTCGCGCCTCGTGGGACACCGGATGCACAATCGTCCATGTCAACTGCGATTCCGCCGTGGGGCGCAACCTGACTGAACTCACCGCCCCCGCGCTTAATTCGTGGATAGTAAACATCGCCCCCCTCGAAAACATCGAAGTCATCTCCTCCATGGAAAGTTCTACGATTCTTATCGCGGGAAACGAGGCGGAAATAACCGAACTTAACCGCAGAACCGGGGATTTGGTGAAAGGAAAAGCTCTCCACTATTTCTTCCCGTCAATCCGCTACTTCCCCATGCACTACCTCGAAATCCGCGCGGCGGGCACCAGCAAAGGCGCGGGACTAATGAAACTCGCAAAACATCTCGGAATAGACTCCTCGGAAGTTCTGGCCATTGGAGATTACATCAACGACATCGAGATGGCGCAGATGGCGGGTTCCTTCGGCGCACCGGCAAATGCCCGTCCCGAGATTACTGAAATAGCCGATTATGTCAGCCCGTTCAGCAACGACGAGGGCGCTGTTTCCGACATAATCGAAAAAATGTTCTTCGAAGCATCGTGATTAGAATTCTCGGAATAGACCCGGGCACCCAGAATATGGGATGGGGAATTATCGATGTCGAAAAGCGGCAGGTCGGCTACACGGCCTCTGGCGTCTTCCACCCGAAGGCTCCGGATAGAATCGAGAAGCTGGTTCAGATTCACGATTTCGTGAAGAAGCTAATCGATGAACACGCGCCGAATATCGTGGCTGTGGAAAATACGTTCTTCGGTAAAAATGTTCAGAGCATGATAAAGTTGGGAGAAGCGCGTTCGGCGGCAATCGTATCAGCGGCTATCGCCGGAGCGGATGTCGCGACTTTCGCGCCCAAAGAGGTAAAAATGGCTCTGGTGGGCAACGGGAACGCCACGAAGGAGCAGGTGGCGTTCATGGTGAAAAGCGTCCTGCGCCTTCAGGGCGACTGCCCGAGCGACGAAACCGACGCCCTCGCGGTGGCTTATTGCTGGGCACAGAGGTCGTTGCGGGCAAGGTGATTTTTTGACGTTTCTAACTTTCAGGACGGTCAGGTAATATGTTCGATTTTGTCAGAGGATTTCTCGCGCACAAAGACCCATCCACTGCGGTTGTGGATGTCGGCGGGGTCGGTTTCTCCCTCGTTATCCCAAATTCCACTTTCGACAGACTGGGACAGGCGGGCGAGGAGGTTACCCTCTTCACGCGCCTCGTTCACCGCGAGGATTCGATGGATCTCTACGGTTTCGCGACTCCTGCGGAACGGTCGATGTTCGATTTACTGATGAGTGTCAGCGGCGTGGGCGCGAAACTGGCGGTGAAAATCCTCGACGGCATGCGCGTAGCCGAACTCGCCGAAGCGATACGGTCCCGCGACCACAAGCGTTTGACATCCATTCCCGGAATCGGACGGAAGGGCGCGGAGAAGATTTGTATCGAACTGGAAACGAAGGTGGGCAAGATTGTCATGCCCGCCACAGAAACCTCCAGAGGCGCAACCGGAGACGCCGTGGATGCCCTTTCCGCCCTCGGTTTCCCGCGTAACGAGGCCGCAGAGGCTATTCAGAAAGTCCTCTCCGAGTCCGAAACCGCCGACACCAGCGAACTTATTCGAGCCGCTCTGGCAAAACTATCGAGTAAAAAATGAGCGAATATTTAGAACCGACAAGACAGGTTACCGACAGCGAATTCGAGGAAAAGCTCCGCCCGGCTATGCTTGGGGAGTTCGTGGGGCAGGCCGCTCTCAAGGAGAAGCTGTCCGTTTATGTCGAGGCGGCCAAGCGCAGGGGCACCGACGGCGAGGCTCTCGACCACGTGCTCTTCTACGGCCCCCCGGGACTGGGCAAGACAACTCTTGCCCACATAATCGCAAACGAAATGGGGTCGGAATTTCGGGCGTCGGCGGGGCCGGTGCTGGAGCGTCCCGGCGACCTTGTAGGCCTTCTGACCAGCCTCGGCAAAGCTGACGTCATCTTCATCGATGAGATTCACCGCCTGCCGCGCAACGTAGAGGAATATCTTTACTCGGCGATGGAGGATTTCTCGCTGGACATAGTTATAGACAAAGGCCCTGCGGCGCGGACGGTCAACTTACAGCTTCCCCGTTTCACCCTCGTGGGCGCGACAACCCGCGCGGGGCTTATCACAGCGCCTCTGCGCTCGCGGTTCGGCATCGTCGAGCGGCTGGATTATTACCCGCCGGAGGAGCTTCTTCATATCGTGATGCGAAGCGCGCGAATACTGGGCATCGCTACCGAGGAAGAGGGCGCGATGGAGATTTCCCGCCGAAGCCGGGGAACTCCGCGTATCGCAAACCGCCTTCTGAGGAGAATCCGCGACTTCGCCGAGGTTAAAGGGGACGGCAGAATTTCCGGTGACCTCGCGAGAGATTCTCTCGACATCCTGCAGATAGACCATCTGGGCCTCGACGACATGGACAGACGCATCCTATCGACCATAATCGAGAAGTATTCCGGCGGGCCGGTTGGGTTATCGACCATAGCCGCGGTCATCGGCGAGGACGAGGGCACGATTGAATCGGTTTACGAACCGTATCTGCTCCAGCTCGGATTTATCGACCGGACTCCGCGAGGAAGAAAAGCAACCGCGGGAGCTTACAAACATCTCGGCCTCAAACTTATCGCCGAGAACGAAGGGGGGCTTTTCGATGAACTCGGCTGATACTTTGAAATGGGCGAAATCCTTCTTCGAACGGCATCCTTCGATGAAGGCGCGGGATTTTTACAAGATATTATATCAGAGGAACTTCGGGCCGGCGCATATTTTGAATGACCTGACAACTTCCAAAGGATATCTCATCGAGGAATTCGCCGACGCCGAACCCGAGTGCGGCTCTCTTTTCGAGCCGTTGGACAGCGACGGACGCTTTTATTGGCTACATCTGCGCCGGGCAAAATATCATGACATCGAGTTAGAGAGCATTTGGAGCGTTTTGGTCAAAACCGCAATGGGTTTTGCAGGTCAGGCAGACGAATTTCGCAATGAATGGAAAGCTATTGCTAAGTATCTGAAAGAAAGCAACTTAGACGATTTTGAAGAGATTAATTCAAACGCAAACTCAGGCGACCTGCCTGTGCTTCATCATTCACAGGAATTTGTGAAAGCGGAAAGGCCAAGCTATCGTATCGTTTCCGCTGAAGCTGTAGCCGCGGGGGATGAAAAGCTACGCAATATATTTTTCGAAGAGCGCAAACGACTGTTACAGGAGGATTTTTCCGAGACGGTCGCAATCTGCCGGGAATCACAGTCGATGGGGAACGACGTCCAGAAAGACCGCCCGATGCATCCGGTGGACATCAACCGAGTTGGAATATCGGAGCTGGAATACCCGGTAACGGTTCTCGACCGCAACAGCGCCCATCAGGGCACGGTGGCAAAGATTACCATGTCCGTGGATTTACCCGCCAAGTGGCGCGGGACCCATATGAGCCGCTTTTTGGGGGTGCTCAATAGGTTCCGAGGTGAGATTACATATGTGCAGATTCGAGCGATTTTGGAGACCATGCGCAACGAGTTCGATGCTCAGACTGCCCATTTTCGAATGGAGTTTCCATACTTCATCGAGAAAACCGCGCCGGTTTCCGGCGAGCGCGGCATGGTGAGCTACACCGCAATTTTCGACGGCGAACTCGACCGGGATGGTTTCCGGTTTCGAATCGGCGCGCGGGTGCCGATAACGACTCTATGCCCCTGCAGTAAAGAGCTTTGCGAAAAGAGCGCCCACAGCCAGCGCGCTATCGTGGAAATCGATGTTCTCAGCCCGTCGTTTATCTGGATAGAGGAGCTTATCGACCTCGCGGAAAAGGCCGCCAGCGCTCCTGTTTACAGCCTTCTCAAACGCCCGGACGAGAAATTCGTCACGGAGCAGGCTTATTCGAATCCCCGGTTCGTGGAGGATGTCGCCCGGGAGATTGCTCAGCGCTTCCATTCCCGCCGGGACATCGCTGAATTTCGAGTTACGGTTACCAGCGAGGAATCCATCCACAACCACAGTGCCTTCGCGGTAATCGAGGGCGGAACCGGCAGAAATGCATTCGCCCAATACTTCTCCCCCCTCGATGACGACGCCTACAGCACGAATTTCTGATTCTCTCCCAATCTCGCCATTCAGCGTCATCCCAATTTATCATTGCGAAAATCTTTCGCGCTTCTCTTAACAAACGAACTTGCCGACTTCAACAATAAAAAAGGGGCGCAGTCTTGCGCCCCTTTTCGCTATTTTGTCAATTCTGTGAGAAAAATCAGGGTGCCCAGGAGAAAAAGGCAACTGCGCCGGTTTCATCCTCGAATATGTAAGTAACCATGATACTATATTCATCGCCGCTTATTATGTTTTCTTCTGGTGGTGCGGAATATGTGGCTTCAGGTGCAGTGCCATATACTACGCTGGGATAGATACCTTCGGTAGTGCCGTCGGTGAAAGCGCCCCAAATAGCTCCGGTGTAGGCCTGGCCGTTATTGCTCGTGTTCCTGTAAACCGTGAATCCGGAAGCTGGATATGCAGGAGTCCACGTGAAAATTGGGTTAGTTGGCGTTCCGATGTTGGAAATCACCGGCGTAGTGTGATCGCCCCCCGGATCGACTTCCAGAAGGGTAATCATGCTGATGTCGAAATCGCCATAAATCTCGATGTTAGCCTCGATATTGCTCTCGGTCAGGTTTACCATCTGTTTCACTTTGACAACGATGGTCGCAGGGGGGAACGTCCCACCGCCGGCACCGTCGCTAATAGTGTCAGGAATGGTATATGAAGTCTGATCGCCGGGAAGATTCACTCTATAGTCGACGACAATAGGCATATTAACAGCGTTGAAATAGAGTTCCACATATGGCGGCTCGCCACCATCGCAACGCCAGCTCACGGGAATTGGATTATTCTCGGTGAAAACCGGATAAGTAGTGTCCCCAGCGGCGACTACCGGGGATGTCAGAGAAATATCGATGGGAGGTGGAACAACAAAATTGCCACCGCTGGAATCAGCCCCGCACGCGAAGGAGAAGGAATAGTCTCCTGACGGGTTGAGGTTTAGGTCTCCGGTGGCGTAAATAGCGATATCCGTGGCCGGATCGTAGCTGATAAGTTCGAAGACCACTCCTCCGATTATAATCGAAGCTTCATCCGGAGAATCGGCGTCTGGATTAAGCCTGTGAACTTCTACATAAAGGGAATCCGGGTCTCGAGTGGTTCCCGTTTCGAAGTTCGCGTTGATTTCGTAATTGTTGCCCTCATAATCGGGGTCGGTGCCATTGTCGTCGCTACATCCTGCGATAGACAAAACAACCGCCATCGCAATCACGAATAGCCATCTTTGTGATTTAATCATACTGCCTCCATGGTGTTTTTAGAAGAGCCTTACATGAGGCTCCCATGTTTCGTTTCTCAAATTTTTGGAAAATTGCAATATATTCGTCAGCGGGCTCAACTTTACAAATCTAAATATGATATTATTAATTTGAAGTTAAGATGATTGTTTTCCGATGTCAACAAAAAAACAGCGGTGTTACATTTATCTAACACCGCTGTTACTTGTTTGCTACAAGAATCAAATCGGCTCGGGACGGCTATTTCAGAAATACCGCCTTTTTCGTGTATGATGCACTGCCATTTGTGATTCGAACGAAATAGGTTCCTGTTGGAACATTACCTGCCGGTTTCCAGACATTAACGCCGGAGGGTAGATTGTCCACGAGCTTCCCGGCGAGGTCGAAGATTTCGATGTCGCAGTAGGCCAGGTCTAAACCGTCGGCTACGATTTTGACCGAGGCGTTGAATGGGTTCGGATAGACCGCGATTTCGGGAGTTCGCGGAAGCTCGCGCTGTTTTTCTTCGACATTATACCAGTCGTCGCCGAAACGGCTTACCCGCGCCACGAAGATATCGCTGTAAACGCTGGGATAAACGGAATATGTTTGTCCGCACGCCACGCAACCGCCGTCGGGAGTAACTTTGCAGGACAAGAAGGTCTCCGATTCCCCTCCGAGGTCGAAGGGGAGGCTCCACTGTTCGTTGAGGTAGGCGTCGGTTTTTGTTATCCATGCCCATCCCTGGCCGCCGCCGGCGAAGTAGAAGCCGCCGTCGGGAGCTGTAACCACCATGTTATAATTCGCCAGCCGGACAGTCGGATCGAGGGGGTCGAGGCCGACGTAGCCTGTCCATAGGGTGTCGCCGAACTCGTCGAGGCGGAGCATCCATGTCCATGCCGGCCATTTGTCCCGAACGAGGGCGAGATAACCGCCATCGGCGCAAGCTGTGATGGAGCGGGGATAATGGTCGGTGCAACCGGTATCGTATATCTTATGCCATTCGATATTGCACATGGAGTCGGCTTTGACTATCACGGTGCGGGATATGCGGTGGGTTACGACGGAGTCATAATCAGCGTAATAGTAGCTTGTATCGCGAAGGTCGGTCGCGCCGATAACTATACATCCGCCGTCGGGGGTGATCTCGCCCCATCGGACATCGCCGTGGCCTGCGCGGGTTTCCGGCGCCCAGACTCCTTCGTGGAGGAGGTTGCCGTCGCCGTCGATACGCAGAATCCATATGTTCTCGTAGTCGGTCGATGGCATGTCCGGGCCGTAGCTGGCTGTGGGGCCGGTCAGGAAATATTCGTCCCTGCCGGGAATCTGCTTAATCCACCAAGCGCGGTCGAAACGGTCGCCGCCGAAGGTTGCAGTCCACAGGGTGTCGCCGGTTTTGTCGATACGGACTACGAGAATATTGTCATAGTAAGTCGAGTAGCCGGGGGGCGGGTCTGTCCATCGGGGAGACTGGGTTTTTCCGGCAAGGATCGCGCCGGAATCTTCGGTAGCGCAGATTGTCCAGGCGGCGTCGTAATAGCCGTCGCCACTCTGGCCGTAATGGTTCGTCCATTCGTGATTGCCCAGTGAATCGAGTTTGACGAGGAACATCTCGTAATCGTAAGGATTCGAGGCGAATCCGCCAAGTGCCCAGGCGTTGGATCTTCCGGTTACGAAAAATCCGCCGTCGGCACAGACCGCGATGTCGCGGGCGTCGTCCACGGAACCGCCGAGATTATTGAAATACTGCCATCCGAAGGTCGCAGTGGCCAGTAGAATCAACAGAAATAAAACTAATCCTTTCCTCATGTTCGCTCCTCTGCTTATTTAATAAATGATATTTTCGATGTGATTTCGAGACCGTCAGAATAGGCTTTGACGAGATATATTCCCGCAGGGGTGTCCTCGGAGGGAGTCCAGATTCCTTCGCCGGAGACTGCTTCTATCCTATCGACCATTGAACCTCGGGCATTGTATATCTCGAAACACCGCGCTCCGGGGGCTTGCATGCGACATGCGGAGTTGAAAGGATTCGGCATGCTGGAAATTGAAATCGTCTTCGGTGTGTTCGGCGAATTCTCCGCAACTCCTGTCAGAAGGCCGTCGATGAATGTCATTGTCAGCGAGCGCGCCCGGCAGAAGGGGTCGAAGACGAAGGTCGAGAAACCCGTGTCGTGGTCGCCTTCAATCCAGAAGGTGTCCGTGGGATGATGAACATTGTAGTCGTCGTAAACATATTGAATTTCGCCGGGCAGGAAAATAAACCCGAGACCGCCGAAATCGCCGCCGATGATTTGCTCCATGTCGTTCACGGTTACGAAATGCACTGTCGGCGGGGTTTCCGCGCTGACATGATATTTCGGGGAGGCGTCATACCAGACGGTCGCGCTGTCGGTAATCGGGCCGAAAACTCTGTCGAAGCCTATCATCGAATAGCCCATGGAGGCGAACATGCCGATGTCGCCATAGAGTTTCGGGATGTCGTAAACACCCATGCTGAAATTGACCACACCCGTGATGTCCTCGATTTCCGCGCCGGCGTTTTCGAGGTAGTATGTGTTTGTCGATAGGAGAACCGCCAGATGGCCGCCCGCGGAATGTCCCATCACGATTATTTGTCCCGGGTCGCCGTCGTAGTCCGCGATGTTCTCTACAGTCCACGCGAAGGCTTGGGCAACGTCCTCGATGTGGCACGGATGGGTGTTTTCAGGGTGAAGGGAGTCGCTGAGGCGGTAGGAGGGTATCACTACGACATAACCCTCGCCGTCGGCAAGTTCGGTGCCCACGGCGGCGAAATCGGTGCGGTCGTTGAACATCCATGTTCCGCCGTGGACAAAAAAGATGACCGGCGTGGATACCGACGCGCCGTCGGGGACGTAGATGTCGAGCATATTCTTGTCCAGCTGGGGCGCGGTGCCGGTGGGGTAGTATTCGATGTCGGTATGGGACGTGTAGGCGAAGGCGGATGCGCAAATCGCCAGGAAGATAAGAACAAAAACTGCTTTTTTCATTGCTTTCCTTTTTGCTGACATTAATCTAACTATTTAATAATAGGCAAGTTTCCGGCATTTGCAAAAGAAATCCTGCACGATTTGCAATTATTTCTAAAAAAACCTTGCGCGTCAAGGGCATTACCTATATAATGAACCCGATTTGAAACCAGGACGCGTTTCGACGGGTCCAAGGAGGTAATATTTATGGGTTGTGGCAAAAAGAAAAAACGTGCCAAGATCAAGACGCACAAGCGCAAGAAGCGCCGTAAGCGCGATCGTCATAAGAAGAAGAAGTAGTTGAGATGGCCACCCGGGTAGCAGTCTTATCCGACAGTCATGTCGGACAGCGGATTTCGGTTTACCCGGATGATTTCCTCGCCCGGCTGAAAGATTTCGATCTTATCATCCACGCAGGCGACCATTCTAACGCGGCCTCCTACACCGCATTGAAAACGGCGGGGGAGGTCGTAGCCGTCTTCGGCAATATGGACGAGGTCGAGCTTTCATCGATACTTCCCGCGAGGACTATCAGGGAAATCGAGGGGGTTCGCGTGGGGGTCATGCATGGCTGGGGACCTCCCGCAGGACTCGAGGCCAAGGTGCGCGACGAATTCGACGGGCAGAACACGTCGGTCGATGTGATTGTTTTCGGGCATAGCCATAAGCCTACGGACGAGATGATTCGTGGCGTGCGCATGCTAAACCCCGGCTCGCTCAGCGGGAATGTAAGCGACGGCGAGGGAAGCTGGGGAGTTTTGACCATCGATGGGGATAATGTGGAATGGGAAATAGTCCCCATCGGAATTTAGTTTTTTTGAACAATAAGCGCCTGTAGCTCAGCTGGATAGAGCGTCGGCCTCCGGAGCCGAAGGCCCCCGGTTCGAATCCGGGCGGGCGCGTTTGTAATTCAAAAGGATAAGCAATGGACAGACCCGTTTTGAAAGACCCGGACTTATTCCCCGACGAAAAAGTCCTCGCGGAGCATCTTGGCGATGCATACCTTCCTTTCGAAAAATTCATGGCCGCCATTTCCGCTCCACCTCTCGAACTAACGTCCGAGTGGAATTACTACAAGGACGGGAATAACTGGCTATGCAAGATTTCTTTCAAAAAGAAAACTATAATATGGATGTCCGTCTGGGACGGATTTTTCAAAACCACCCTTTATTTTAACCAAAAAACAATTTCTGGAGTTTACAACCTTGCCACAAGCTTGCCTATCGAGGATTTCATCGACCTTAAGGAAGGCAGGAAGTTCATCCCCGTAACTTTCGATGTGCGCGACGAGGGTATTATCGAGGACATTCTGAAGGTCGCCGAGTATAAGAAGAGTTTGAGATAATCATTTGGCTAAAGGAGCTACGATGGAAACAGCTAACGGAATAATCCAGTTTGTGAGCACCATTCTCGGCATAGGTCTTTCAATTCTGTTCCTTATCGCCATTCTGCACATCTTCTCAATGTATAAAACTGTGAACAAGAACTCGGAAACCCTCGACAAAATGGCCGAACAGTTGAAAGATTTACATCGCCATGTTATGCCGGAAGATGAAGAGTCTGCAGGCGATACTCAACCCAAAAAAAGTTGGCCGGAGCGTAGGGAAAGGAGATAAGCTTACGGAGTTTCCTGTCCCTTTCCCGTCGGTTTTGACCGACAGACAAAGCAAATAACCTTTCTTCTCTTATCCCTCTGTTCGATAAATCGAACGACAATGAAAAACCGCATTGGTTGAACTCGCTCAAATACCCCGACGACAAAGTCATATATCATAAATCATCATTCCTAAATCAAAAAACAGCGGCCTCTTTCGAAGCCGCTGTTTGGTTGATGTTTGCGAGTTAACTAATCCCGCACTGCTCTTCCGCCGATAAAATTCGCTGTCTGTAAACCGACTGAACTTTCCCTATCGGCGACTCTGAACTTTCGGCTTCCTGCCGACGGGATTATCATCACGCCGTGGAAATCGAGTTCGCCTTCGTTTGCGGCGTAGAGAATACGTGAGATTTCGAAGGTAACCGTGCCCGTTTCGGCGTTATATGTTCCGAATTCGGCGTATCTCAGGTCGTAGGCTGATTCGACCGCCGCCCAGGAAGGGGTTCCACCGGGGGAGGAAGTTACGGGAACGCATATCGCTTCCAGGGGAGCGAGAACAGCCCCCTCGGAGGGGGAGAGAGATGGCAGTTCCTCGATTTCGATTTCGAGGACGGCTTCTATAATCAGATTATCCTCACCGAAATAGTCAGCGGGAAAATCGAAGGTTAGGAGATGGCGCGGTTCCGCCGTCTCTATTACTCCGCTATCCGGCGATGCCGACTCGAAGCGGGCGGGCGGATCTATCCTGTGGCTCGTTTCGATATCAACCGGTTGAAGGTCGAAGCCGAAAAGGGCCGCGGAGATTGCAATCATAGTAATTAGTGTGTATTTCATGTTATACCTTTCTATTTGATTAGGGTGGTCTTTTTAGTTTCCTCGAACTCGTCGGTTCGCAGGCGGTATAGGTATGTTCCGGAGGGCAAACTTCTGCCGCTTTGGTCTTTGCCGTCCCAGACTATTCGATATCGTCCGAAATCGAGTTCTTCGTCGATGAGGGTTATTACTTTGTTACCGAGGAGATCGAACACTTCGAAAGTCGTTCTTGAGGACTTCGGGATATCGATTTCGACTGCAACCGCCGAGTTGAAGGGATTCGGCACCGCATTGCCCAGGGAGAATTTTTCCGGGCGGATGGGCCTACCGTCTCTGCCTATGATTTTCGACAGGCTGGTATCTGGAATACACTCTGCGGTATTATTCGAGGTATCCACAGCTATGCCCTTGGGCGGTATAGCGAAGGAATCGAAATAGCAACTGTCCGTTTTTACTTTGACTCCGGCCTGGGAATAGAAAGTATAGCTTGCGGCGTCTTTGATGAAGCAGTTAAACTTCTTGAATTCGGCGTTCTGGTCGGTTCTAACGCCGGCGTATGAGAAGTTATAAAACCGTGTCGAATCGATATCGAAACCATAGCTGTCGGCGTATCGTCCGATGTAAAGGCCGTAGCTACCATTGTTAGCATCGACGTCGCAGTTCTTGAAATTCGCTCCGTCATCATATATGAAAGCCGCCGCAGAATTTCCGTCGAAGGTGCAGTTGCGGAATTCGGTTTGGCCGTATAGCCTTCCACCCCTGCTCGAATAATCGAAAATTACACAATCTTCGAAGATAAGATCGCTTGGGCAGGAGTAAACATAGTAGCTTTCCCCTGCTGTGGATGAACCTTTGAGACTGCATGCTTTTGCCCAGCATGAATCTTGAGTGCCATACCACATTGCTCTTCCTTCGATATAGCAGGAGTCCATTTGAAGCCATCCTGAGGGTGAATATGCGTTTCGCCAATCGCCGTAAACGCCCTGGTTGCCTATATGACGGGTTTTGAACAATTTTAGTCTGCCGGGGCCGTTGTCTCCTCCTTGAGCACCGGCTACGCCGTCGCAGTATTCGATTTGGGCATGGGCGATATCGAAAGAACCGGAGTTTTTTGCCCAGATTCCGCCCCACTGGTAGAGTCCGGAACCACCATCGGCCGGGGAGAATGTTACCATATTGTCTTCTTCCCCTTCGACAATCAGATGTCCGCCGTAAGCAATAATTTCGGTTTTGTTATTCAGGTCGTAATCGTAATTCCAGTCGGCGGATGTAGGTTTCGCGTAAATATTTGCGCCTACAGCGATGGTGAGAGTGCAATTCCTTCCTACTGCGATGTCGCCATAGATGTAAACATCGTCGCGCATAATCAGGCCGTTGGCGACTTCGCCGTAAGGGTGGGCTGTCCAGTCGATGAAACCGATTTTGCTGACGAAGACCCATGTGGAATCGCTCTTGTTGATGTCGATGGCGAAGGCGGTTTTGCCGTCGGAATCTGTATATGCGTGTTCGATGTTATTGCCTGTCTGAACTATTACCATTGCGTTCTTTACCGCAGTAGATGTCTCTTTGTGGAGGACTTCCACTGAATCGTTAGTCCAGTCGATATTCACAGAGAAATGGGCGGTGTCCTGAATATTTGGCGGGTTCGGAATGTCGCGAAGATAATTCCAGTTTTCCGCGAAGCCGTTGGAATCATCGTCCGCTGAGGGGAAAGTCAGCGTGCAGGCTTCATCGACATATACCCAGTATCCTTTTGTAGCATGGAGGGAGTCGTCGTCGATGAATTTGTATGCGAATTCGTTGTCGAGCCCAATGGGACCACAGAGAATTTCGCTCGTCGATGAGAAGTTACCGTCCCAGGCGTGAGTTTCGGCGAGGGCACCTATCAAGTTCCATCCGGGTTCGAGGGCGTATTCGAGGGTATCGTATCCTATCATGACAGTAGATTCGACGGTTGCGGATGTGTATTCCGCCCAATATGCCCTTCCGGGAATATGGATACTGTCTTCGCAACGTATGTAGGAGTCGCCGTCGAGGAACCAGACCGCTTCGGCGGATTTGAACAGGGAGTCCATCGGTTGCATTCCCATGTTCCCTGGAGGAGACAGAAGGGCCGGCAGATTAGACGATGTCATAACCCGAGCTCTTGCCATAGATTCCCCTATCTCGGGAATTACCATCTCCATGAAGCCCCCGATAATTATAGTTCCGAGGAAAGTCAGATGCTGGGTTTGAGTAACTGTGACGAAAAGTTCCGCCTCATATGCTCCCACATCGGCAAGCGACATTGCGAAACTCGCTCTGCCGCTGGCGTTTGTTTCTTCTATTGCCTTGTAAGGCCTTGTATATGTCATTGTTGCGGGACTGAAGTCTCCTCTCCAAAGGCATACCGTGGCGTTTTCGACATCACCGTCGGAATCGACGACATCGACATTCACCGAAGTTCCGCTGACCGGGTCCGCGAGGATGTATAGAGGATCGAACCTGACCGCGAATCTGTCGGGTCCTTTGAGATGAATATCCACTGCGGGGTCGGACATTAGGTCAGCCCAGAGGAAGTTATATTTGATGTTCTCATTGACATCGTCTTCGCAATATTCCGTGGGGTCCCATGGCTCGGTAGTCTCGATTTTTCCGATGAGGCCGTAGTCTTTTGCTCGAATCATGCTTCCGATTCTGGAGTGGCCGTCGTCAGAGAGTCGCATACTGCTGACCATGTTTGCTCTGATAGGGTTCATAGCAAGGGGATGAAGACCGTTCCAAAGGTCGAGGAAATAGACGAAGTTTCCGTAAACACCTGTAGCGAAAGAGTTGTTAGCCCAGTCGTTGTTGAACATCCAATCGTCGGCGAGGGTCATGTCGATTTTCCCGATAACGGATGAGCCTTTGCCGCCTGTTCTGGCCATACCATGGTCGTAATGTCCATATATGAAACCCGAACCGCCAAGATATGGATCGATGTCGTCGGTGTTCGAATCGAACCAATCGTCGAGGACAGAACTTCCCATAGCGGCCCATTCTTTCCAATAGCCGAATTCTTCGGAAGTGCTACTGTCCGAGTAGAAAGCAGTTGGGAAAAATATTCCCCAACCATATCCGTTGTTGAAATCGAGGAGTTCTTCGAGGTCCTCGTTGTCGTGCAGAGGAACCGGCGGCAAGGTAGGTGGATACTCGATTGCGTAGATTCGATCCTCTTCTCTATCACTTAGAATTGTTCCGGAGCTGGGAAAGAGTCCTGTGATTAGATAGTCCAACCAGTGATTTGTCCGATGGCCGCCCCCCAGTTCTCTTTGAGTATATCCGCTTGCCGCGCCGGTCATTCGTTCCGGCTCCCATTCGGATGCGAACCCGTAGTAGTCGCTGACTTGATAGACGTAGATGTTGTTGAGATAAGTAATAAGTTCTCCGGGGTCTTCGGCGGGGATTCTGCCGAGGACTATGTCGGGATACCATTCGTCGTCGAGGGCGCGGTAATACCAGGTGTTGTTGAGATAATCTTCGTCCGGGACATCAAGAGAACCAATACTGCCAAAGAATGCCGAGCCGTCGAGGGGGAAAATTTCGTCGGTGATTGTGTGCTCGTAGATTGGCATCATGTAATCCGAGTGGCCGAGAGATGTTCCCCTGTCGCCTATCAAGACAACGTAGTCGCCGACATTGCAGTTAGTAACAATAGCGTCACGAACATCGTCGTGGTCGATGCTTCCCGAAAGGGTAATGATTTTGACATCGAAACCCTCCCTTTCGCGCAGATGGAGCCATCGCTGAATAATAGGCTCTTCGAAATCCCAGTCTTCTTTTGCGATAACCACATAGTTCGGCCTTCCGCCGGAGCGGGTTTCCATCGATGCGAAGTTGAGAATGTGCGATTCGTATAGACCCTCGTCCCAAAGGCCTATTGGGTATGCTGAATCCGGAAATGCCGCTATCGTATCCGTTCCTGTGTAGGCAAGGGTTACGGTGTAGTTTCTGTGAATCACGGTGCTGGAATCCGAGCTGTCGAACCTGAAGGGCAGGATATCGACCGAAGCGACTCGAATATCCATGAATTTTTTCGGCGAACTGACTTTGGCCGAGGTGTCCGGATATTGAGAACCGCTTTGGTAGAAACTCGAGTCGATGGAGAAGAAGTAGCCCGAGTTTCCAGAATTGCTGAAGTCATCGGGGTCCACCGTTACTGTATCCTTCGCATAAGCATAGGGATACGGGATGAAATCCGCGATTGTTGTATCGGATGAATCGGCAATCGAGATCGAGACTGCCTTAGTCGGGGGGATACCTACTTTTTCGTATATCGACGGCAACATTGGCTTGCCTGAATCGGACGTGGGGCTATATTCCATGCCCGCCAGCCAGATTTTTCGGTAAGTTGTTCCACCGATAGTTGAATCGGAATAATAGAATCCCGGGATACTGAACTCGATTACTGTGCTGTCGTAATCGCTGTGTATTATGTTCACGGAGTATGCGGAATCCGAGAACTGAGGGTCTAAAGTGACCCAGGTTGTCCCAGCATAGATGCTGAAGACACATGCGAGTGCCGCAAGTAGAAGAATTTTTTTCATTTTTAGCTCCTCAAGCTTTTTTTTGGGCGTGTTCCGAGTTTGTTTAATGATTGTCGTGCAGAAAGTTTTCTTTCGGGATACACGGTTTTTCTTTTTCTTTCTGCCTGGGAAAGATTTCATATGTCCATCTATCACCCCTTTCTTTTGATGAACAGTGAAACAATAGCAACGAGATTGAGCCTCGATACTGAGGAATACTGCCAAGTTGGACAATACGTATAATAATGACAAATATATTGTCCACAAACACAAACATAAGGACAATAGAACCCTGTGTCAAATAATTTTTTCGTTTTTTTCTGGTATTTTGTTTTGAGAGTTTCGATCTGCAGTTTATATTTGTCTGCCTATAAGCATATTAGGGGCGTGTCCTTAAGAAAATAGTTTAGCGGAAGTTTTTCTTTTTTCTCGAATTGCCGTATGCAAAAACAGGGCGGCCATCTGACCGCCCTGTTTTTGGGGTTTCGGGAGTTTGTTTATTCGGGAAATCGAGCCCGAATTTTGGCCGTTATGGATCCATATCGATGATCAGGCCTTCCGGTTCGATGCCGCCGGAATGGCCGCCGGTAGCCCCGGTTGACTGGACATCGAGGATTCCGGAGATGCCGATGCTTCTCGTGAGTCTGACCACACTGGTTCCGGATTTGTTTATTGTGAGATTATTGAACCGCAGGACTCCCGTGGTGCCGTGAATAAAGACCGTTGTTCCGCCTGTCAGATAGACGGTTCCGCCGGATGGCGAGAAGTCCCCGTCGATGTGCATCGCCCTGTAGCTGTTGCCGTAGCCGGGGATGTAGATATTTCCGCCGGTGATGTTTTCCGTGGCGCCGGCTTCCATATAGAGGGACGCGAAGGACCAGCCGGTGCTACTGGATGTGTTGTTCAGATACATATTTCCGGTGGACATGCGTAGCTGGCTTCCTGTGTAGGCATAGCATACGCCGTCGCTCCGGTGGTCGTGGGTTCCGATATCGTAATAACCGTTGGAGAGTATCAAATGCTGACAACGGGTATTTGCGAGGAGGGAAACACCGTATCCGGCGTTTTTATTTATATGCAAATATCCGAAGTGTTTGTTGCCCGCGGTATTGATAGTGCCGTTGACCGAGCCGTCGAAAGCGGTATAGGTGCCGTTATCGACCGACACCGAGCCAGTAGAACTATTCCAATTTCTCCGTATATATGCGTTATAAAGACCCTGGTTGAGGGTTCCGGTGATGATTATGTCGTTATCGATACCGAGGGTATTGGACAGGGTTTTTGTGGCGCCGCTAATATTCAGGTTGTAGAATGTTTTACCCCAGGCATGGCCTCCCGTGGCGAGGGTAGCGTTGCCGCCAGTTAGGTAAACGGTGTTGTTTCCGTGGGTATATGTTCCGTTATTAGTCCAGTTGCCCATAAGGGTAAACGGGTTTCCGTTAGCCGTAAAGGTTTTACCGGATGCTATGGTCATACTGCCGCGTATAAGTAAGGAGGAGCCGGCACCGAATGTCAATCCCGCGCTTTCGTTCACGACGACATTTCCAAGTTCGGCGGATACGCCGGCGGCAACCGATGGTTTGACAGTATTAGCAGTGCCTCCAAGCTCGAGGGTGTGGCCGTTGGTGGCGGTCGTTGTCCCCTGAATGTCGAAGCCTCTGGAACCCCCGCTATCACCGTGCCTTAACCTCAGTGTTCCGCCAGTGAGACTGCTTCCCGAGTATATACGGAAATTGCATTGCGCCCAGCCATAGGAGATATTATCGACAAGGCCTCCGCTTTGAGTCAGGATTCCGCAGGCGTGGCAGTCGTCGTGGAGATATAGGGCGCCGTCTATCATATCGATTCTTGTTGTTGTTCTGATAGAGGCGTCGCTATTGAAATGAGCGGTGCCGCCGCTTATTCGGAGTATAGGCGTAGAAACCGGTGATTCTGCACCCCAGACGCCATATGTGCTGAAGTTCCAGGTTGCTCCGGTTGTGATATTCATAGTAACGCCCGAGCCTATTTCGGTGCCGATAGTATATGCCGATGCAGTTCCAGAACTGGACCATGTTCCGCTGTTGACTGTTTTCGTGCCCGAACCCCAGAATCTGACATTATAGAATGCCGTCCCGCCAGACAAGGATTGGCTTCCGCCGTCGAATATGACATTATTGTTGCCATGGGTGAAGTTTCCGCCGTTTGTTGTCCAGTTACCGGCAATGTTAATCGTATTGCCGTTGGCATTTAGCGTTTTGTAACTATTGCGCATTGTGAGAGAAGCGTTGATATCGACCGCGCTCTGCAGGGAAAGGGTGAATGAACTTGTGTTATTAGCTCCCACATAGAATCCATTGAAATAGTTTCCGGAAGTTGATGTTACGGTTTGCGTGCCGCTTGTTTTGTAGAAATACGTGTCGCCGGCACTCTGACGATAGATTCCGCCGGAGTCGTTCCAGTAATCGCCGTAGCATACGACATATCCGCCCGAGGGCGTCCATGTTCCGTCAATATCGACATTTCCGTTTATCCATATTCTGCCCTGAGTATGCTGGAATACACCTCCTGAGTTGATAGTCAGGTTTCCATTAAAGGTGTAGCTATTGTTGTTGAGGGTGCTTCTGAGGGTTGCACCCGTCTCAACGGTGATGTTTCTACATACGGTTGCGCCGTCTGATGCATAGCTTAACTGCGGCCAGTTTGGACATCCGGGAGGAATTATGACATCGGTGGAGGAGTTGGGAACACTGCAGTTGCCCCAGTTCAGGCCGTTGGTCCAATCGGAGCTTACCGCGCCTGTCCAGTAACCGGCTATTCCACCGTAACCGACATCGGTTGTGAAGGTTCCGCTGTCACCGCCGGGCGCATAAGTCTGGGGAGTATATGCTCCGCCGCCGCCGTATCCGCCGGAGCCGCCGGTGTAATATTGCAGACCATTGTTTACAACGGGCGAACAACTTGTGTTGAAGACTTTGATTCTTCCGCCGCCGCCGCCGCCGCCGCCGTCGCCGTAGTAGTAATATGACCAACCGCTTACAATCGATCCGTCCCTTCCGCCGCCGCCGCCGTTGCCGCCTCGGGCGTAGAGCCTGGAGGAAGAAGCCAGGTTAACGGTAGCGCCTTTTATGAGAATACCACCACCGGAACCGCCACCGCCGCCGCCGGTTCCGCCACATGGGGCGGAATATACGTCGTCTTCGCTCGGCACCCAATTTACATCGCTGTCTTGTGACGCGGCTGGGCTATATGCACTGCCGCCGTTATCGCCGTCGCAGTCGATAGTTCCGTTAATCGTTACGGTGTTTGACGCTACAAGCTTGACTGCTCCTCCTCCTCTTCCGCCGGGGGAACCGTTATTTCCGTGCCATCCCGCTGTTTGTCCTTCGTCCGAAAGCCTATTTCCGCCTGTGCCTGCTCCACCGCCGCCGCCGGAACCCATATAGACGTCGTCTGTAGTAGTATCGCCATAGATTGGGCCTCTCGACCCGCCTGATCCGGGGGATAAACCGCCGTTAACGAGGGGCATACAGTCGCCTCCCCAGAAGCTTCCCCACCATCCGGGATCATCGCCGGTGAAACCCCATCCGGTTTCTCCTGTGCCGCCGGCATAGCCGTAGCCGCCATAACTTGCGCCGCCGCCACCACCGCCGCCTGCCGCGCCGCCCTGGGCATGGTTATCATCCCAGAAGTCGTTGCAAGTGCCGTATTGGCCTGCGCTACCGTTGCCGCCGTTAGCGCCGCCGCCTGTGCCGGAGCCGCCGTATCCGCCGCCGCCGCCGCGCCCGCCGCCGCCATATCCGCCGCCGCGACTGCCGCCGCCGCGACCACCACGGTCTTCACGGGGGCGCGCTTCGTTAACGGTGATGGTGCGTCCATCCATTTCCGTGCCGTTCAGCTTTTCGATGGCTTCTTTGGCCTGGGCGTCGTCGCTCATTTCAACGAAACCAAAACCCTTGGAGCGGCCCGAGTCCCGATCGCTGATTACGTTTGCCGAGGTTACCTCGCCAAACGCGCTAAATGCTTCAGACAGGTCGTCGCTCGATGTAGTATACGCGAGGTTTCCGACATAGACATTCATAACTCTTCATCCTTTTTGCCATGAACTTATTTTTTCAATCGAGCGCATGTTCATGGCAAACAGAACACCTCGATGCGCGTCACATTAGAGACGCTGTACACAAAAAAACATCTTGGAGGCGTCCGAGGAATCAACCCCGTATATTGAAACGCTTCCCAAAATGCATCAACCATAACTATCGAGACCGCATGCCCTCTCTTCAATAAGTGGGGACTTACTATTAATCTCAATAGACGAAATTATATCACAAGTATATCTTGTTTTGCAACTGTTTTATAGACGTTGCCCAAACGCTTCATTCAAAGTCACAGTATCAAAATGCATTGATATGACGGGACGCCACTTTGGAGATGAAATATATGAGGAAATAAGAGGTAGCAGGTATTAGTAGCTTATCGCCCTATATGGCCTATAAAAAACAAGAAGTTGAATCATACTATCAACCCCATTTGG
>NPID01000228.1_pt2 | contig 106211 bp, 102 predicted proteins | sample 8637491 | NCBI WGS metagenome assembly NPID01 (sample SAMN07420843, study PRJNA396082) | bioreactor metagenome | isolation source: sample BA6 brine-fed electro-methanogenic bioreactor BA | place: Japan: Kochi | collected 2016-06-14
AATCAAAAAAGACTATTAAAACTAAAAAACAAGTAATAATAAAAATAAAAAAAATAACAAAAATCTAAAAATAACAGCTAAACACCAAAACCATACAGAATATAAAACACAAAAACACAAAAAACAAAAACACAATATCATCAAAATCAAAATAGCTGTTATCAAACAAAAACACATATAAACAAAAAAAAATTCAAAGAAACCAAAAAACCAATAAAAGCAAATAAAAACCAAAAAACAACTAACAAAAACAAACAAAGAAAAAAACACAAACAAATCACCAAACAAAGAACAACAAAACCCATAAAAAGCAAAAAACAGCTAATAAAAAACAAAAAACACCAAAAATCAACCCAATCACAAAACAAAGAACAACAAAAACTATTTAAAGCAAAAAACAACTAATAAGAAAAGAAAAAAAACACCCCAAAACCATAATGTCAACAACATCACAGGAACATACAATGGTGTTTATCTGGATGCATAAAGCGATAACAATACCAATAAACCAAAGACCAACGACAACACAGGAACATCAAACTCTGGTGTTTATCTGTCTGCATCCAGCAGCAAAAATACCACATATAACCAAAGACAAAAAAAATATCACAGGAACATACTATGGTGTTGAGCTGTATGCATCCAGCAGCAAAAATACCACATATAACCACAGCCAATGACATCACAGGAACATCACGAGGTGTTTATCTGTCTGCATACAGCAGCAACAACGCCACATATAACCAAGATTACACAACAATTCACAGGAACATCAAACTATGGTGTTTATCTGTATGCATACAGCGATAACAACACTACATATAAACAAGCCAATAACATCACAGGAACATATGGTGTTTATCTGTCTGCATCCAGCAGCAAAAATACCACATATAACCAAGATTACACAACAATTCACAGGAACATCCGGCAATGGTGTTTCTCTGTATGCATACAGCGATAACAACGCCACATATAACCACAAGACAATACAACAATATCACAGGAACATACGATGGTGTTTATCTGGGTGCATACAGCGATAACAATACCACATATAACCAAGATTACACAACAATTCACAGGAACATCAGGCTATGGTGTTGGTCTGGATGCATCCAGCAGCAAAAATACCACATATAACCAAAGCCTAACGATATCACAGGAACAGACTATGGTGTTGCTCTGGCTGCATACAGCGATAACAACGCCAGATATAAACCAAAACCATACAATATCACAGGAACATATGGTGTTTATCTGTATGCATACAGCGATAACAACATCAATAAACCAAAACCAAAAATAACAACCACAGGAACATACAATGGTGTTTATCTGGAGGCATACAGCAAGCTACAACAAACAAAAAAAGAAAAAAGAAAAAAACACAAAAATCTTCCAAAAAAAACCCCACCACACAAAAACAAAAAAAAACAATTAACAAAAAACCACAATCTAACCTAAAAAACAAACACCAAATCATTCTAACAATTAACCTCATACAACATAAAAAAAAAATTAATAATACTCACACACTAAAATACAAAAACATATCCCAAAAAAAATTATAAAAAACTCAATATTCCTAATCTAAAGATAGAAGGATTAAAAAATTTTCAAATCCGTTCTAGTTTTTTATTAGAATAAATTTTTTTAAAATCAAATTATATTATTTTAATTAAAATTACACATTTAATAACACATTGCAAAAAATAAATCATTATTTGATATGTTAAACTAATTTTCAAAATTAAAAATATGTTGTTTTATTATAAAATAATATAATATAGTTCCTATAAAATAAAAAATTATGTCAATATAATCAAAAACAGCAATAGGTTTTAAATATATGGCAATATATTCCCAAATGAAAGAACAAAATAAAGTTATAATTAATAAATATTTCAAACTATATATTTGCTTTTTTATAAGAATAGGAGAAATAATATTTAAACATGCGAAAACTATAAATGGCGCCAATAAATCATTTAAATAATTATCAAAGAAGAAAATTTCATTATTTTTTAATAAAAAAATGTTAGTTATACTTATTAAAATTATAATAATTAAAATATTTATGTTTTCTTTTATTGATTTTAAAAATTTGTTAAAATGCATAACAACCATTATTCATTGATTTTTAGAGAGAAGCTAATATAATTACAATAGCTATAATAATAATTGGTAGTAAAAAATAGCCAATAGCCCCTAAACCTATTTTAAATAAAGTATTCTCTGTACTATCCATATTATTTTTAAATTTTGTCACTCTTTTAGATTTTGGAGTTCCTAATCCATTTTTCATTGCATTTTTATTAATAACTTCTTGTTTATCATCTGCTTCTTTAAAAAAACCAGCTAAATGATTATCCTCATTATTTTCAATGCCTTTATGATTATTATCATCCATTTTAAATCTCCTATCAAGAATATTATATAATTTAAAGACATAGATTCAAAAATTCATATTATAAAACTATTAATAGTTTAAGACCAATAGTCTAAACTCATAAAATTCTTTTTTCACAATGATAACTTATTTTTTTAATATGAATTTATTGACTATTATTTTTAATAAAAGATAAGTAAATTTGTTTATTAGAGATTATTAACTTGTAATAGAATTTATTATTCTACTTTAAGTAGAAATTTAAATTTTTTCGAAATTTTTTGTTACTTCTTAGTATTAATATGATAGTTTACATAATATTATTTTTGTAATAATTATTCTCTATAAATTTGCTAATTGTAGAGATATGCTTGATTATATAATTCAATAATATTTAAATAGGCATTACAATTCGTTGAATAATGCATAATACTATTATTAGTATTGTTAATTTTAAAATAATAAGTTATATTAATACTACACTAAAATTACTAGTGAATAACTAGTTAAATAATCACTATTTCTTTAATAAAGTTTCTCGTTCTGACATCATTTTTTCTAATTCTTTTAAAATGTTTAATATTTTTTTTTTGTCATTTCTATAAATTTCGATTTTTAATTCATTTAATGAAGACAAAATTTTTTCCTCTAAATAAACTGATTCTTTATTAGTGACTGGATTACTGTATCTTATCACGTCAAATAAATTATTGAAATCTTTTTTTAATTCAAGATCTATGTTATTAGATAAAATCTCTATTTCTATTTTCATTTTTGTTAAAAATAATGTTTGATTTTTGTTATTTTCATCAACAGAAATTATATGATCTTTAGTTCTTGATAGTGATATTTCTGTTATAATAAAAAGTCCTAAAATTATTGTTTGAACAACAATTGATAAATTTAATCCTATATTTTTAAAAACCAAAAATAAAATACTAATTATTATTTGAATAAAAAAATATAAATTACTTACCATAATTAAAGGCAAATTATTAAATAATTCTCCATCACTATTTTTATTAGTTAAATAATAAATCAAAAGAAATTGTAAAACAAATGCTATTAATGTGAATAAATAGCTAGTCCAAAAAAAATAGGTATTTTTATGAAAAATTAACATCACAATAATAGTATATAAAATAAAAATTATTAATAGTGTTAGATTAAATTTGATATTTTTAGAAATATTCATTTTAGCAAACCCTTATTTATCTAAATAATATGTAGATTCCACTCCTTCGTCTTGTAATTTATTAATAAACTTGTCTAACTTAGTTTTTAATAATTTTTTAAACAATTTTTTGTTACCAAATAGTTTTACTAGTGAAGGACTTATAATATAATAAATCTTAATAAATAATCTACCATATATTGATTCTGAAAGAGTATTATCTCTAAATCTTCTCAATGTCCACACTTCTGGACAATCATAAGAACCATAAACAGAAGTAGCAATGTAACATCCTCCATTCTTTTCATTCTTCACATCTTCTTTTTTATTTTCAATAGGTTGGAAAGGCCTATTGATTATAGGAGGCTTATAATTTTTTTCATCCTCTTGAATCAATTCAACACATTTATCATATATTTCAATGAAATTATTCCTAAATGTATTTTGTAACTCAATGGACTGAGTATGACCATAATCATTTGTGAAATATCGAACTGCAGAAATTTCAACACACCATATTATCATATTCTCTAATATAATTCTTTTAAGATTTTTTGATGATTGTTCCTTATTTTCATTTAATAAATCTAATGCATAATCACCTACATTAATACAAATAGCTAATCTATCCCAATATTCACTCACAGAACTTTCTAATTGACTAAATTCACTATAATGATTCATAGATAAATTAATAAATGCTACACACAAAAGATTAATCTTTTCAGCGAAATTTTCTTTAATATTGTTTAAATTTAAATTAAATTCTTTTTCTTGAATTAAACTTATAGCATCTTTTGAGCCTGAAACCACCTCGGGTATCATATTATTCATTAATGTTGATTGCCAAGCTTTTGATAAACTTTTATTAAAAATAGCTTCCCAATTATCTGGTTCTGACTCCAAAATTTTGTCATAATACTTATATGCTTCATCAAATTGTTCATTTTCTAAAGCTCGTTTAGCTAATTTTTCTAGATTTTGTATTTTAGAAGTATCATCTATTTTTACAGTTCCTTCAACCATCATTTTTTTGGCTTCTTCTGGAGAATATTTAGCCCCACAGCTCTGACAAGCATATATTCCTTCTTCTTTTACAAGATTTGTGCTTCCACACATTTCACAAGCTAATTTTTTCATGATAATCACTTAATCTATTTTATTTCCACATTTTGAACAAAATTTATCTTCTTCTTTTATTTTTAATCCACAATAAGAACATTTTAATTCATTATTTAGTTTTTTTCCACATTTTGAACAAAAAACAGCTCCTTCTTCTATTTCTTTACCACATTCAGGACAAAATTTGCTATCATTAATATTTGAAATTTTATTATTAAATACATGTGATTTTCCTGAGAATGGAGATTCTATATTCCCTACAATATTATCTTTTAACATCTCACCGAAAGCTAATGCTATTGGCATTTGAGCTATCATTCCGCCGACATCATTTTGCATACCAGGATTATCTGCATATTTTTTTGATATTTCAGCTATCTGTTCATCAGCCCAATTATAATCAAGAGTACCATATTCCATTTTCTTATTTAAAACTTCTTTAACTTTGTTAGTATCTTCTTTAGGAATAAATATTGTTGAAAGATAAAAATTAACTAAATTAACGCCGTAAACTTCAAAATCAATAGTTAACTTCTCTTTTATAGCTTCGGATATTTCTTCTAAATGTTGATTTATAGCTAAATAACTAATTTCAGACATTATTTTTGCTAAATAAGCCTTAACTATTGTGCTAATTTTTTCTCGAAAATATATGATTAATTTTTCTGTGTTTATATCATTTTGAGTTCCAACAACTTTGATTAAGAATTTTCTTGAGTCTTTTATCAAAAATTCCATACTTCCAGATGCGCCAACATTTAAAGGAATATTGAAAGTCGGGTCTAATATTTGAAACTGGCTATTTGTACCCCATTCAACATTTAAAGAAGTAGATTTGTTTATAAAGTATACTTCTACATGAAATGGAGTTTTACCTTCTGTAGGAATATTTACAATATTACGGAGAAAAGGAACATTTTCAGTTTTTAATTCATATTTTCCTGGTCCAAATAGATCAAGTGCTTCACCATTTCTATAAAATATAGCTTCCTGTGATTCATGAACAATCAACTGACTTTTTGTATTGAAATCCTCTTCCGGATGTTTCCATACAATTGTTTTAATATCTCCTTCAAATTTTATTACTTTTAAAAGATCTAAATTCATGTATATTCTCCAATTTTTACAAAAATATTAATTAATCTCATATAAATATTATTATATAATAATTATCTTTGATTAATATATTATTTAAATATTAATCATTATAACTTGAATTTAAAAATATAATATATAATCGATTCTTAATTATTATATGTATTAATAGTTAACATTCAATTATACATATTAACAACTTAAAGATTTTTATTATAAAATAATATATTAAAATTAAAATAAGAACCTCCCCAAAAAAAACTATTATCTCAAAAACCATTATTAACAACCCCCCCCAATAAATAAATATAAATAAGGAGGAAACTTTAATGTCAAAACAAAAACCACCCAAAGTAGCTATAACTCATAAAATTGAAGATAAAAAGTTTTCTTTCAAAAATTAAACAATGAAAATAATGAAAATAAATAACAATTTAACATGATAAAATAAAACAAAGAATATAGAATACTATCTATTTAATAAGCCATTATTTGAAAAATATTAATAGCACATAAAGTTCTTATAGTTTTACTATTTTATATATAGATAACTTAAGAGAATTATAAGAATTTAGTAATTTATATTTATATTTTCAAGGATATTTTTTTTATTTAGATATGTTTTAATACTTCTTTTCCAATTTTGTTATTTTATAATTAATTTACTGTTATATATTCTTCTATTCATTGAAATAATTAACTATTTCTTTCCCTTTTTCGCTAATTTCATATAATTTTTGCCTTTTATTTGAAGGGTTAGGATTATTAAGTAATCCTTTTTCAGTTAGTTCTCTTAATAATGCTCCCATATGATTAACCCTAATTCCAACCTCATCAGTTATATCCGAAGCAAAAACTAATTTTTCTTGTTTATCTAATATTTCTAAAACTTTCAACCGATTTTTTCCTGATTTTACATAAGCAATCAAGTTTGCCATTTCTTCATCCATAATAGTAATTAAATAAAATAATCTTATAGAATTTTAGACATAATTTATACAAATTAAGACAATTTACATACAAATTTATAAATACTATTAAAAATAATTTATAAATATATTTTAAAAAAGTTTATAAAAAGTTTTATAAAAAATTTTATAAAAAATTTATATAGAGGTATTATGTTATGGAGAAAGATAAGAAAATTATAATAGGTGCAGTAATAACTATTATTGTTGTTTTTTGTGTTGCGGGAGTTTTAAGTTCTAATTTAATCTCTGCAGGACCTGTAAAAATAGTGAATATGGAACAAACATTATTTAGTGAGGATGAAGATGATACAGCAGAAGTAAGTTACAGATATGTTTATGGGATAGATGGAGTTGTGAAAAACATACCACAAAATGAGTATAATGAAGCTGAAAATTATGTGATAAATACAAAATTCTATGATGAAAATAATACATTAGTAGGAAGCGATAGAGTAGAAAACCCGTATATAGATGAGAGTATAGATTTGGGATATTATGAAAGTAAATCACCGATAAATATGAGTAAAGCTGAAATAGAAATATCAAACCCCAATGGAGAAACCATATACAAAACTAATTACACTTTCAACATGGCATTATTCGAAGAAGGCGAACCATATTTCTATAACGAAACAGAAGAAAATTCTACAGCAGAAGAAACCAGCACCGAAGATACAGATAGTGATTGGAAAACTGTAACAATGCTTTATCCCCATGTTATAACTGTAGATGATGGGGAAATATATTATGATGGTTATTCTTTCAGTTTTCAAATAGAAGGAGATGATAGTGCATCTTCATACTATATACCTGACTCATTATATAATGAGAAATTCGTTAATTATGCTACTAATAGTCAGATAAAAATAAAATACCATGCAGGAACATTCACAGCCAACAATGGAGCAACTTATGATGGATATATTGTAGATGATGTAACTACAGCATAAAGTTATAATACTATAATATAAGGGTGGTTATTTTTTATGGATAAGAAAAAGGTTAAAATATTAATTTTATTATTTGTAATTGTTGTTTCTGTTATTGGAGGTTATTTATTTTATTCAAATTATATGAGTAATAATTTTGAAAAAAATTTAAAAGAAGCTTTTGAATACTCAGAAGAAAGAGTTGAATTATCTAATCAAATTTCAGCAGATGGTGAAATAGTATTCAACACTCAAACCGAAGGATCAAGAATAATAACAGACATAATAAAAAATATTGATGAAATAATAAGAATACAAAATAATGAAATAGATTCATTAGAAGAAGCCAGCAAATACACACAAAGTCCTGATGAAGAAAAATACATAAAACTACAAATAAAACTAAAAAACAAATACAAAGAAAAATATGAATTATACAAAGAATGGTACGAGTATAGAGTAAAAGAAAACAACATTGCATTACTCTCACAAGCATACACCACTGAAAAAAATGAAATAATGACTAAAGAAGAAAAAGTAGAAACAGAAAGCGAAGAAATAATCAAACAAATAAAAAAAATACTAGATAACAACCCCACACTAAAACAAAAACTAAAAAACCTAAAACTAAAAGGCACCTACATTGGAGAAAATAAAGTATAAGATAGAGGGGTTTATTTTATGAAATTTTGCCCTAATTGTAAATATGAAAATGAAGATGACGCAAGTTTTTGTAAAAACTGTGGGAAAAAATTCACAACACTAAATAAAAAAATAAAAAATAAAAATAAAAAAGAAGACATACTATTCATAATAGGAATAATAACCATAATAATAATCGCAATAGCAGGAACATACGCATATATAAATTGGAAAGAACAAAAAACAATAGAAACACCAAACGAAGATAAAACAATAACCACAATAGAAAACAACACAACAAAAAACAATACTAATAACCCCACATGGCATAAAATAGGAACATACACTGGAATAGAAAATGACATAATATCCTTCAATACCCAAGGAAATAAAGTAAAGATTGTGTCCACAGGAATGCCAATGAAAAATTATGCAGACAACTATCTAAAAAGCACCCTTCAACAACACGGAATAACATTAGACGAAAGCCAATCCACATGGAATAGTAATAGTGCAGTGAAAAGTAAAACACAAACCATTGAAATTTCAGGAAACGGAAACTTCGAAATACTAATCGGAGCATACGAACTACAATGGTGGAAAATAGAAATATACCAATACTACTAAAAAAAGGAGTGAAAACTAAGATGAAAAAATATAAAAAAATACTAATAATATTCTTAACATTAACAATTTTAAGCTTAACAATAACTAATGTAAGCGCTACAACTGAAAAAATAACAATAAACGGAAAAAACGATTACACAACCTTTAATGGTTGGACAACAAAAACAATAACAGAAAAATTCATAATAAAACACCAAGTAAAGAAAAACACAGGATATCTAACTATAAAAACCCGTAATGGTAAAATTAAAATACAATCCATCAAAGTTAAACAAGGAAACGGATACAAAGGATTTCACTGGAAAACATATAAAATAAAAAATAAGAATAAAATAAGTCTTAAACTAACTAAAAATAACATTGCTAACGTTTATCAAGAAGGAAACTGGGGAAAAACAACCTACATAATAAAATACAAAAAATAAGGAGAGCATTATTTATGGACGATGAAATTAAAAAAGAAGCAAGAAGACAATTCGAAATAGAAAAACAAAAAGAAGAAATGAAATTCAACGACGACACCAAAAAAACAGTCCTAGGACTACTAATATTCCTAGCAATAATCGGACTAATAGTAATACTATTTAACTAAAAAAAGATGAAAACAAAGAAATACTGGGCAATACTCACCATAGGAATAACACTATACCTAACCAACAACCTAATACTAAAAAATTCCCCCTTTATTTCTTTAAACATATTCTTCAATAACTACTTCAATGACATTCTAGCACCCATAGTTTATTTATCTTATCTTAACATAATAAGCCTTATTTTAGTTAAAAAAGAATTAAAATCCCCACTCATTATCTTTTCAATAGTAATTATATGTTCTTTTTTCTGGGAGTTTGTGGCATTATTTGTAAAACAAGGTAGCGTATTCGACCCCATAGATGTAATATCCTATTTTATAGGAGGGCTAATATTCTACATAATAAACTATAAAAAAAAAGAACAAAACTATTGAAATTTATTAAAAAAAAATAATCATAATAATTTATTTATTTGAAAATAAAAACTAATTACATTCTTCAAAAATAAAACTCCAATAAAAAAAATGCTTCAAGATAGTATATTATATCATAAAAATTCAACTGAAAAACACATACTTTAATTAAAATAAAGGAAGTAAGGGAATAATTCCAGTAAATATGCCCAATAGTACTAGTTTTCCAATGGGGGGGTTAAACCATAATACATTAATAATTATACCAAAGCTTTAACTATGATAGTATGAAATTTTAAAAAAGGTGCTTATTGGAAAATTATTAAAGAATTAAAAACCATGATAACTCATAAAAAAAAGTGTTAGTTAATATATATCAAAATTAGAATATCCTACTAGAAAAAGGCGAACTACAATGTACCATTGAGAAGCATTTTATAATTCACGGGAATAAAAAAACCACCAGCAATATTTCAGCATCTAATTCAAATTTACATTAAGAAAGAACCCCATTAAGATTAACAAAAAAATACATTAGAATATTCTCATTACCCTATTTTTCAAATAAAAAAAAATTATAATTTAATTTATCTTTTTTTTTGAAAAACATTAAGTAATTCAATATTAATATTAATATTATTTTTTTTAGTTCTTAACTTATTATTTAATAAAAAAAAACTATTATTTCCACCCTATTATTATAAAATATTTTTTTCTCACGAAAAAAATATCTTAAATTTTAGCATCCCACAAAAAAAATACCTTTTCTTTATTAAAGAATAAATTAAGAACTAAAAAAAAAAATAATAATAAAAATTAATACTCCCTATTCTCTTCAATATAAATTAAATTACATATTCTTTTTTGAAAAGCATTAAAAGTAAAAAAAAATATAATATTTTTTAAAATTTTATTATTTTCCCCACTTTTTGCTGTTTTTAAGTTTTATTTATTCTTTTTTCAGTGTTTATTCTTTTTTTATTCATTTTCGGATATAAAAAATAATGAAACCTTAATTATATATATTATATATATACAATTCGAATATTTTTTATCTCCGAATATTGTTTTTCAGGGGTTAAATTATTTTTTAGTGGAGTATATTTTTTTAAATGTTGAAAATGTTTTTATTTTCGCGTTTTTCATTAATTCAGGGTCATTTTCAACCATATATCCATATATTCCTTTTAATGTGTAGGTAGGGAAATGTTTTTTATATTTTTTTATTTTCTTTTTAACTTTTTTCCTGTTTTTTTCAGTTTCTTTTTTATTAATTTTCCCTAGTATATTAGTATTTTGACTAAAACTACTCTGAGTTATTTCATTTATCTTTTTAAAGCTGAAATTTTCACCAGAAGATAAACTTTTAAGAAACTCTTTTATTAATATTGGAAATATTATTTTCTGACTATTAAATTTAATATTAAAAGTAAAAACCTCTTTAAAATATTTTTCAAGATGTGATGGTAGATGACCTTCAAGAATAGTTAGTCTTTTCTTCATATGGGGCATATTACGAAATATTACTTGTTCCATCTCACTATCTATTTGATGATTAATTATTTCATTGAAAAGTTCATCATTATAAGTAAGTTTATCAACCCAGCCTCTTTTATTTTCAAGTTCTTTTGTGGTTTTTTCACCATCTAAATACCTATATAGATTATATCTTGAAAGTGCAGGGTGTCGGTCGGTTCCTAAAATGTATAATATTTCACATTCATTTAACTCAGACCTACCCCGAGAATTTCCAAAATGTAAAGTATGAACACCAGACAACTCCTTTTTCAATAACTCTAAAGGTTCTACAAGACCTTTAATTTGGAGTGATTTATAAGAAACAACTCCTAAATTAATATTTTTAAGTTGAGTGAATTCATTCAGATTTTTATAAGTTTCTATTATGGGAATGTAGGATTTATCTTCTAGTAATGGAGTTTTATTCTTTTTAATTCTTGAAATTAAGGTTTCTCTTGAAGTTTTAACTGGGCGACCTTCACGACAAATCCTCAATAATGAAGTTTTTTTATCAAATAAATCATCATTTAATCTAATTTCTTTAAAATTTTCCATTTTACGAATTCTATCCACAATTTTAGGCAATGGTGTTGCATCAAGCAAGATAATTTTATGTTTACTAATTTTTTCAAGTAAAATATCAATATACAATTTTTCATAAGCAAAATATTCAAAATCATACTCCCCATTTTCTTTCTTATTTAATGGAGCTTTTTTACTTCTTAAATAATTAATAACTTCTAAATTCCTCCCTATTTTATTGAAAAACAGTTTAAGGTAAATTTCCTCCTCAAAGTTTCCGAAAGTTTTAAAATCAAAAGGAATATCCTTAAATAATTCACCTTTTCGCTTTTTTTTCAAAATTAAATCCCATATAAATTCACTATTATCTATAAAATCTTTATTATTACTTATTTTCATAATAGCATTAGAATCTTCTATATCAATTAATATGTTCAATAGATTAATTTCTTTTAAATTAAGTTTTTTAAATTTTATCTGTTAATTTGATAAATTTCTTGATTAATTTATGCAGTTAATATTAATTCTATACAGTTATAGGTATTTTTTATTATTATAATTTTCTATATTAATCATATAACAATACAAGTTAACAAATGAATAATCTATTAAAAAATTAATATTAAACATGAAAGTTTAAAAAATAGAAATAAATCATGAAAATTGATTTTTAAAATATACTATTAGCTAAACATTATATTATTGAATAAAAATAAATAATATGTGAGTTGAATAAAATGAGTATTGAGATATTAACAGCATTATTAGGTATTTTTGGTGTGATCATTGGTGCAATATTAACATTTTTTGAAAGATCATTCACCGACTTTAAAAACAAAATAAAAAAGCACATTTCATTAAAAAAAGATATAGAACAGTTAGAATCATATCCTCCTTTAAATCATAAAATGTGTAATAAGAAAATGTATAATGAAATACTAAATTTATTAAAATATTATTATTTTTTTAAAGACACAGATCTATTAAGATTAGATATTGATACAGGCATTTTAATTCTCATAAAAGATTTAATTTTATCTATAGAAAAGTCTTTCATATATTTTTCTTACACTAAATATCCTTTAAAATATCCTATTGAAAGTATAAACGAATATACTGGAGAAATAGAATTGAGTGAAGAAAATAAAAATGACTCAAATTTCAGAAAAGGAACATTAGTTAATTATTATCAAAATACATTTTTTAGAGATTGTAAATATGCAAATAATCTAATTGATACAAATTTAATTACAGCAATGAAAAAAATGAATGAGATTATTGCAAATTTGAGAAAATATGAAAAATTCAATGCAAAAAGCTCTTTTTATTCTTATTTAGAAAATAAACTAAATAAAAAAATAGAAACTATTAATGAAGATTTAATCAATGATATGAAAAAGCAACTTGCTAAAAATCCTCTTTATATTGAAAATTATGAACTGTTTTTCATGTATTTAAACTTTAGTCCAAAGATAAGTTTTTGTAAAATTAAAGATAGTGTAATATTTATGAAAACAGATTCTGGTCATGATATAAAAAAAGTTTCCAGTGATGTATTTTCATATATTCGAGAGTTAAGAGAATTTTTGGCATATCCAAAAAACCTTATACCTAATATATATTACTACTATTCACCCACACATAACGATAAGAAGCCAAGAAAATATATGGCAAATGGATATCTTAATATAATAATTACTAATTTAAATGACTATGAATGGGAAGAAATAGATACAAATTATATTATAAACAAAAATTAAGTTTGTTATCTTAAAATAACTTAAAATCCGTAAAAATGTTCTAATCCATAGATCGAAGGTTCAAATCCCTTCTGGTCCGTTAAAATCTTTTAATTTTTAAATACTTATTTTAAATTAATTAATTTTCAAAACATTGGAATTTTAACTAATTATTTTAATAATTAGATAATTATAATTATAGAATAGTAATAAAATTAGTTTTACACCCTTATAAAAATAGATTAGAAATATTAGGCAACTAATCATACGGTCAAAGGATTCAAATCCCATCCAAGTCCGCTATTTTGAATAATTGATTATATAGGGTTGTTTTTTGAATATAAAATTATTAAGTGTTTATTTTGAGAATAATGTAAGTAAAATTATTTATTAATCTTATTAAACTGTTAAATAATTCAATATTCCAATTTGAATTAAAAATTTAAATTCATTCATCATATTGTTTTTTGTGTGTGAAGCTAGTCATTTTAATTAGAATATTTGAGTTCATCAATGTAATCTCTGAATTCTTCAATGCTTTTAAAATAAAAATCTCCACTAGAATCAATTAATTTATATAAAATATATCTAACTACATCCGATAAATATTTAACATAATATTTAGAAACAAATACGTCCCCATTATGAACAATGCTGCTCCGTATATCATAAATTCGTTTAATATTTCTTTTAATATTAATTCTATCAGAATATTCTTTACCTAATATTAAAGCAGCTCTTTCAGATATATTTTCACGAATGGGTTCTTCTTTATCAAAAGTTAGTATAGATTCTAAAGCAGTACATAGTTTAATTACTTTCTCCCCAAATTTAAAATGTTCTAAATTTTCATGTTTTTTATTTTCAATTAAATCTTCTTTGATATCTATATAAAGACTTAATGCTTCACCAAACCAAAATATTGAATTTAAAATTCTAGTTTCATAAGCAGAATTTTTTTTTATCAATAAATCATTTAATTTATCAAAACCATTCTGTTTCATGAACTTAAAAGATTCTTCATCTAAATTAAATGGTATTAGTTGACCTAAATACCCATCAGATAATAACCAATCATTAAAATCACTATATAAAAGATAAAACCTGTCCACATTAGTGAAAAAATTGCCATTTATTCCAAAAGAAGCATTATCTTGATGAATAAATAATTTTAAGCAATTTAAAGCCAAATTAATTTCTTTTATAGCTAATATTTTAGCATATTTCTTTATAGTTATGACTTTAACTTCAGCAAAAACTTTATTAAGATAATTTTCAAAATTATTAACCATAAAATCAGAAGCATGAGATTTTAAGTATTTTTCTTTGGTATTAATGAGTTTTTCATTATTAAAAGTGAATAATTTAACATTTCCTATTTTTATATCTTTATAAATTTTTATATTTTCCACAGGAATTTGAAATATCCATTCTTTAATATCATTTTTCATATCATCTCTTAATGCATTAACCTTTTCTTCAATAAAATTTTTCTTTTCATTAACAGATTTAGACGCTGCTTCAGATATAATATCTTTAAGTTTATCCTCGATATATGAAACTGGGAAGTTTTCTTTTATATATTGTTCATCAAGAATATAGTCAGCAACTTCCTTAAAAAGTTCATGTTCCTTTTCACTAAAAGATATTAATATACCATTTCTATTCCAAAACCCTCTTTTTTTATTAACTTCTTTCAAGCTATTCTTTTGGTTAGAAATATTCATTAAATTTTCAATTATTTTTTCATTATTCATTTTTTTTTCCTGTTTTACTTAGTTAATTTAATTATTTGCCAGTCATTTCAAAAACTTCTTTTCCTTTTTATCTTGTTAATTTGATAAATTCATTTTTAGGTTATCAATGGAATACTCTTTTTAAATTAGTCCATTTTACACATTAATATTTAGAAGCCATTAGCCTTTTAAACTTGATCTATGTAATTTTCTTTGAATTCGTATACATTAACATTTTCATGTAATGATGAGATTATTTTATCTTTTTTAGAAGGATTATTCATTATATCATAATATATATTTAATAAAGTATCAGTTTTCAATAAACAAAACTCATGTATTTTTGAAAGTTCTAAAACATTTTTTGGAAAATCTTTTTCATTTGTTCTTTCATTATAAGGTGTTTCATTAAATGTGTTAATAATTAAAAGACCCTTAGGTTTAAATTCCTCAGGAAAATTTTTTTCAAAATTTAAAACCCAATTATCTAATTGTCTTATATGTTTCAAAGCACAGCTCTTTTTGATTCCTTTAACCTCGACAATAAACTTTAGATCTTTGTATTCTAAAATTATATCTTCTTCATTTGTTATTCCTGGAGTTACATTAAACCCAATTTTTTCAAGTATTTTAGACACTTGAATTTCTAAAATTTTATGTTTACCAAATAATAAAATTTTGTTTTCTTCAAATTCCTTAATAATACTGTTTTTTTCTGCAATTGATTTATTAATTTCTTTAATTTGTTTTTGAAGATCAATAATATCTTTTTTTAAGGTTTTTTCATTTGGAAATTTAATATCATCTGTCCAATCAGGAGCATTAAAATCTCCTAAGTCTCTTTTCAATAAATTAGTTACTTTAATTAAAGAATCTACAAATTTGTTTTTATTTTTATTATTAAGTTCAAAGTAAGGAATAAATAAAATGTTACCATCACCTATTACCTCATGATAAGCAATAGATTTCTCTGTTTTAGATATTTTCATAAATGAATTAGGATTCTTTTCAGAAAAATAAGATTTATAATAAAATTTTTTGTGAGGTAAATCCCAAAGAGGTTTAAATTCAGATTTTCCATTAAATGCTATGTCACTACCATGTCCACTGGTTGTTTCTATATTAAATGGTAAAAAACTAAAGTTTGAGAATTCAGTGACTATATCACTAGATTTCCTATTTCTTCCAGTCCCTGAATAATTTTTTTCCCCGGTTTTAACAAAAACTTTTTCTTCTAAAGGTGTGAAAATAAATATGGTTTTATTATTCTCAAGCATTTCTTTAATTTGGTGCTTTATTCTACTTGCATCTTCCCTAATTTGAAAAGAAGAATCTTCATTTAAGGACAGTTTTCCTTGAAATTTTGGGTAATAATCAAGCCCATAATTATCAAATAAATCCAAATCTAATAACAAAATATCATATTCTAAAAAAGAGATAGATGATCTAACAGAAGCATTATCTACATGTTTATTAAGAATTTCATTTCCAATATTAAGAATTTTAATTTTATCACCTCCAAAAAACATTTTTAATTATTATTTTCTAATTTCATTATTTATACATTTTTCAAAAGATTATCCCAATTTTTTATCAATACTACATAGATTAGATAAGATACTATTTTCATAATTATAATAATAATTTCACTTATAGCTAATAATTAATGCTAATAATAATTCATTCTATATATTTTAAAACTTCTTTTCCTTTTTGGTTAATTCATAAAGTCTAGCTCTTTTATCTGCTTCATTTAAACATATTATTAAACCTTTACTTTTAAGTCCTCTTAATGCTCTGGATACATCATATATTTTTAAACCTGTTTCTTTAGAAATTTCACTAGGTATCCTTAGTTTATTCCTAATATTTAGAATAAAAATAATTTCATAATCATCAATTGTTACTTTTTTATTCGCCATTTTAGCATTTAAATCTAACATTGCCTAATTTAAATCCTGCAACAGCTGTAAGTAATATTAATAATAATATTATTCTCTTTTTATCCCCTTTCAATCTCTCTTAAAAATTATCTTTTTATTTTGATTCCACACTTTCCACAAAAATTATCCTTAGGAGATAAAGGCTTTCCACACTTCACACAAAAATTAGGACCATTATTAGTAACAGGCTCATCATCATGAATTAAACTTTTTGCTTTCAAATTCATATTTTTTACATTATTTTTAGATATTGATGCAAAACTTGGAATTTTATTAGAAATATTTGGATTAGTTACTTTTGATAAAGCAGAAACAACACCTGAATCTTTTTGATGATTATTTTCTGATAAAACTGGAAAATCATTAGAAAGCTCTTGATTAGAAAGTTCCATAACTAATTTATTCATTTGATCAATTCTTTTATTATCAGAAGGATGAGTTGAGAAGAAATCATGTTTATGTGAACTATTCTGACTCATTCTTTGCCAAAAATTAGGTATTTCACTAATATCATATCCTGCCCATTTAACTATCATCATACCTAATTTATCTGCTTCCATCTCATGACTTCTACCCCATGGTTTCATTAAAAAATATTCAGATCCAATATCAGCTACATTTGTAGCATCTACTACAACAGAGCCAACATCACCAAAACCTAACAAACCAAGACCAATACCACCCAATCTTGCAGCAGTAGTTGCAGTATTTTTAGCAGTTTGTGCACTTACTTGAGATCTAGAATGATCAAGTAATGCATGTGCAATTTCATGACCTAAAATAAATGCTAATGATTCCTCATTATTAGCAATTGATAAAATTCCAGAATATATTAAAATTTTCCCTCCAGGAATAGCAAATGCATTCACTGTATTATCTGAAACTAAATGAAATTCCCAATCATAATAATTATCTGTATAATCTGATCGGTTAATTTCTAATAAATGGTTTTCAACTGCATTAATCAAATTTAAAGAAACTTTTGATACCAATTTACCATTTTCATCTTCATCTAACAATTCATGTTGATTGATAATGTTATAATACTCATTATAACAATTATTTAAAAATTTATCATCATCTAAAATATCAAAATGCTTTTTTCCTGTAAAAGGATTGATACTATTTCTATCATTTTTTTTAATAAAAAAAGCCCCCAAATATTTTTTAAGTGTTGTTTATACAATATTTATCAGTTAATGTTTAAAATTCAATTAAAAAACCATTTTAAAAATACTATTTATTATTATTTAATTGTTTATTATTATATATTTTTCTATGTGAGTACAATGAAAAATATATAATAATATACCAAAACATATAAATTATGATTAAATTAAACTTTTTGTTGATATAAAATGAAATAAAAGATCAATCATCATTTTTCAAGATCTATTGGATAAAAGATATATAATTTTTAAAACAAACATAATATAGGAGTATAATAAAAATGTCTGATAAAAACAATATTGCAGAAAAATTAAAGAATAATGAACATGTGGATAAAAAAGAAATAGTAAATTATGCTATAGGCCTTCAATTAAAAAGAATAGAAAGACAAATTGATGCTGAAAATAGTAGTGGAGCAATATACGAAAGTGTGAATGACTCATTAGACAGATTAATAGCTCTTTTAAGTAAAAGAAATTAATTTTTCCATATTATTTTAAACATTTAATACCTTTAAAAATATTTAAAATTCCCCAAATCTAATCCAAATATAAAACATCCCCCTCCATAAAAAAATAAAAACATAAAACAACCTAAAACTCATAAACAACCCCTAATATTAATATCAAAGGTTCAAATCCCTCTAAATCCGTTACTTATTTTTGAAAATTTAAAATTTTATTTTAATTATTAGTGTTTAATTTTACTTGTTTATTAATATGATTTTTCAGTTCTATAATGAATCTTAAACGTTTTAAAATTCCTAATGATCTTGGTGCACTGATTTCTAAATCGTTCTGATTTTTTAGATCAACCAATATATGTGTATAATACATGCACACATGATTGATTTCTTCCCATAGAATTTTTTTGTCAAACTCATCATCATCAATTTGTTTAATAATAATACCCTCATCAATAACCTTGATAATAACCTCTTTTTCATTAGGATTAATTAAACTTTTATTAAATATTAAATTAATTAAATGAGTTTCTCTTTCGGCCTCAAAACCAATTCCCTTTGGAACATTATAACCTGCATTGTTATTCATACCTATATTAAAATCTGGGAGAATAATAGTTCCTTTCCACTCAGTTCTCATTAACTCTAAAAAATCATCTTCAAAGGTGTTTATTCTGACAATCAAGATAAAAAGAAAGCTGAATACAACAATCATACCTAAACCAATACAACCCATAAGAAAGTAAAATAATAATATCAAAAAAATTTTCAATAGAATAATATCTTAAACAAATTACAAAACATCAAAATCTAATATTTAAATAAAACCATCGATGAAAATGTGAAAGTTAATGTATTAAACTACTAATTTGTCAGAAAAAAGCCAGATAGTTTTAGATTTGATGTTGTTAATGCAACACAAAACAATTAAAAGAATAAATTTGATAAATACTAAATTTATTCTCGTTTTTAATTTTTTATAGTTTATAATTATTTAATTGACCTTTCATTATATTAATAAGTAATTATTCAACTTGTATAAAAATCTTTTATTACTTATCTTATTACTTCAATTCCATCTTTATTATTGAAGTGTTTATCAAATGTAGCTATTTTTTTTATTCCTAATTCTTCTATAACTGCCATATAAATACAATCAAATAATGATAAATTTTTATCATTATATTTAAGAATTTTTTCAAACCCTTTATCATAAAAATAATGATCTTCTATGACTTCATAGTAATTGTTCATTTGATGGTATGCTCTTTCTATTACTTCATTACTTGCTTTTAATTTCATGTTTAAAACAGTTATAACCTCTGAAATCACTAATCTTGATATTATTTGTTCTTTTCCAATTAATGATTCATCAATTTTTTTAGCTCTTTCATGAAATTCATGACCTTCAATAAATAAAGATATTACGTAATTTGCATCTAAAAATATCATTTAATTTCCCTTTCTAGTTTCTTTCACTGCTTCTACTGGGTTAAATCCTTTTGATGCTTTCATCATTCCTATTGTTTTTTTAAATTCTTTTCTATCAGGGTTTCTATTTTTATTAGCTATTAAATATTTTGGTATTTTAGATTTTAATGATTCTTTTTCAATTGCTTTTTCTAATAAGTCGTTGATAATTTTTGTTTGTGTAGTTTCTTTATTCATAGCCATTATTTTTATTGTTTGCATGATATTTTTATCTAAATTTAATGTGGTTCTTACTGTTACAGCCATTAAAATCAACTCCTATGTATGTTTTTGTGACATATAAACATATAAACATACTGACATATATAATTTATTATTTTAAAACTATTACTTAAATATAAAGAAAAATAAAAATATGAAAAAATACACAAACTAACTAAAAATAAATAAAAAAAACCTCAAATTGAGTTTAAAGCCCATTAAGAAAGCTAATCTAAGTATGCAGAGTTACAAAATAAATCATCAAAACATCTTAAAATAATCCAAAAATAAATAAAAAAAAGCTTAAAATAAAATTAAAAACTCATTGAGAAAGCTAATATTAAGATCGAGGAATAAAAAATTTCAAATTTGTTTGTTGTAATTGCTATTATAAAAATAATAAGTAAAAATAAAAAAATAATGAAAAAAATAACAATTTTGATATATAAAATAAAACAAAGAATATAGAATACTATCTATTTAATAAACCATTACTTCAAAAATCTTAATAGCATATAAAGTTCTTATAATTTTACTAGTTTAGATATATAACTTAGAAGAATTATGAGAATTTAGTAATTTATATTAATATTTTCAATAATATTTTTTTAATTAAATATGTTTTAATACTTCTTTTCCTAAGTCTGTTATTTTATATAGTCTTACTTGAATAGTTTTTTTATTTCAAAATACTTTAAGTTTTGATTTAAGTAGTAATAAATAATAATATTCAAGTATAAGAAAAATTAATATTATTAATAAAGCATTAAAAATTATTCCAAATTATCCTAACTTCCTAAATAACAAAGCATATGCATTAGAGGAAATGAAAAAATATGATGACGCATTAAAATATTATAATGAAACTTTAAAATTTAATCCTTATGATAAACAGTTGCAAGAAGATAGAGATGAATTTTTAAAAAAAATATAATGAAGATTTTCAGATATTTATGATAGAAACAACTAATCGAAATAAAAATATATTTTATATAGTTTATTTGTCATGGGTGTTGATAGTAGGAATAATAGCTTATTTTGAAGCTAATGTTCAAATTTCAATTGTAATATTGAATCTTTTATTATTTATTCCATTGATTTTCTCTATTCCATTCGATTCAATATTTAAATCATCTCATATACCTATTTATCGAATAATTCTATTTTTATCTTTTGGTTTACTAATTTTTTTGAGTGAGAATAATATAATAAAAAATGATAATATTTATTCACTTATATTTTATGTTCTAATATGTTATATTCTTTATTTGGTAATTTTTATAGTATTTTATAAATTTAACAATGAACTTTATCTAAAATTTAAAGAAACATTATTCTTTTACTTTATTATATTTGGAATAGTTTCTATAGTGTGTTTAATGCCTTTTGCATACCAACATATCAAATAATATCCTAAACTCTTAAAATTACATAAAAATCTGCATATAGATCCTAATCAAAATATTATTGATTAAAAAACAAAACTCCGATATATTAAAATTAGCTAAAATTAATCATGTCTAATTATAAACACATTGAAAAATAATTTTAAGCCAACATAATATTCTAAATAAATTATAAAAAATCAAAAACATGTTTTCAAGATAAAAAAAAAAAGAATTAAAAGGGTTGAAATTTAATTTAAAAGTCATTGCGAAAGCTAATCTAAGTGTGCAAAGTTATAAAATAAATCCCTAAAATATCTTAACACAATTTCAAAACAAATTAAAAAGCTTAAAATTAAATTTAAAGTTCACTACAAATGCTAATCTTAAGATCAAGGGTTCAAATCCCTCCAAGTCCGCTTTTTTATTTAAAAACATCTAATACCTATGCACCATAATATTGGAAAAATTAATCATTGTTCTTAATCTTTTTTAAAACTTCTTCACGGCCTTCCAAGGCATATTCATTATCAGAATCTAATTTTAAAGTTTTATTATAATAGCCTAAAGAGTTTTCCAAACGATTTAGTTTACATAACACTAAAGCTTTATTATTTAAAATAATAACATTATCAGTTTCCAAATCTAGAGCCTTATCATAATATTCTAAAGCTTTTTCAAATTTTTTTTTATGATAATATACTTCACCAATATTATTAAATACATCTACATTTTCAGAATCTAAATTTAAACATTTATTATAAACTTCTAAAGCCTCATCATAACACTTCATATTATCTAAAACAACCCCAATGCTTATCATAATATCTAAATTATCAGGATCCAAATCTAAAGCCTGATTGTAATATGATAAAGTTTCCTTATAATATCCCTTTTTAAATAAAATATTACCTTTATTGAATAACACTTTATAATTATTTTTATCATTTTTTAAAATTTCATCATAAACATTTAATGCATCATCAAATCTCTTTAATTTAGACAAAATAAGTGCTTTTCCAAAAAGTAAAGAATAATGACTAGGATTCAAGCTTAAACCTTTATCACAACATTTTAAAGCTTTATTAAACCTTTTCAATTTATCAAAAGTCATCGAAAGATTATTTAAATAACTAATATTTTTTTTATCTAAATTATAAGCTTTTTTATAGTAATTTAAAGCTTTTTCAAAGTTTTGTTGTTCATAGAATATTGTGCCTTTAGTATTAAAAATCATAGAATTATTAAAATCATTATTTAAATTTTCATTTAAAATATTTAATGCTTCTTCAAACCGTTTAAGTTTCATTAAAGAGAGAGATTTTGCAGTTAAACCATTAATATCAGTAGGATTTATATTTAAGTACTTATCAATATAAATTAATGATTTTTCAAATTTTTTCATCTCATAAAAATTCTTAGAAAGATGGAAATAAGATTCAATAACTTTATAATTTTTTTTTATCAAACTTTCAAATATTTCAGAAGCCCTCTCATAATTACCATTATTTTCAAACCTTAAAGCATTATTAAAATCTCTTTTTAATTTTAAATTATTAAATAACAATTTCACACCTTCTATATTTTTTTATATTATAATCAATACAAACCTATCATCAAAAAAATAGTCAGGAAAAACACTTTTTTTATCAATAAAACTAACTAAAGAGAATTTATGTTATAAATGATAAATTTAGTTTTTCTTCCTATTAATCCGATTTTTACTAAAAAATTATTATAAATAATTTGAAGGTAAATATTCATAATATATTAATTAATCATATCTAATGAAATAGATAGTATATTATTAAGGAGCCTTATTACTATTGTTTAAAAGTTTTCCATTAATTATCATATATATATAACCTCTTTTGATAGATCTGTAAAAGTCAAACCTACCATTGAAATGGCCCCAGTTAAAACAGCAGCATTTGAAATAAAACGAACTATATCTCCATTCTCAAAACTAATTTCTAATTTATCACCATGAGCAAGATTATTTAAAATACCCATTAGGACTCCATCATTATTAAAAGTCACCCCAAGCCCTCCACTTAATTGTTCAACAAGAGAAAATGAAAAAGAGTATGCTGAACGAAACGTCCATACATTTTTTTCATCACTAAACATCTATTCCCATTATATTATTCTGTCTTTTTTATTTTCTTAACAATAAATAATCCAACACTTACAGCTATTATTATACTTAAAAAAGCTGAAATAACCCCTCTAGGTAAAAACAAATTCTTAACTGTAATGGCTAAAAATAAAACAATAATACCAATTAATATAATCTTTAAAGAATCATTATCCATAAATAAACCTCCAATAAATCTTAATTTTCTAAAAATTCTTCACTTAAATAATCATGAAAATTTTTTCTTTTTTGATAAACATAAACTAAAAATAATATCTGGATGCCTAATAAAATTACTTCAATAAAGTATCCAAAAATATTTTCTATAGAAAACATACTTACTATTAACATTATAAATGAGATTCAAATGGGTATTTCCCATAATTTTTGTTCAAATTTTGTGGAAAAATCAGAAATGAATATGATTTTCATAATATATAAAACTATAAAAGATCCCATTAATGTAATTGCTGAATTAGGCAACAACATACATAATCCTAAAAATAAACCCCAAATACCTACTAATCTGTCTTCACCTGATGAATGGAATGTGCCAAATTTAGACTTATAAATAACAACTAAAAAATATAAAAATACCCAATACCCCACTAAATTAAAATAAATATATAATTCTTTTATTTTAAAAAAATAAAGAATTAAAAAAATAATCAACACTGGGATAAATATATAAAATACATCACTAATTTTTAATTTCATTAAGCCACTACTTTATTTAAATTTTAATTATTTATTCACTTTTAGATATATTATAATAAAGAATAAAATCTGTATCACTAACAAAAACCAATTTAATAAAGTTCCTAGAATATAACCTATAAATAGCATTATTAATGATATATACAATGGAATATTTTTTATTTTTTTACCAAAACTTTCATATGTTTCTGGGTTAAAAATAATTTTACTAGTAAACAACCCAATTAAAGAACCTACTAATATTAACCCTAAGCTTTTAAGATTAATAAACAATCCTATTGTTAAAAATAAAATCCATATTCCATGAAATCTTTGATCATAAAGATCCAACTTACTAAAAATTGGTCTGAATATTAAAACATAAAGATATAAAAATAATAAATAGCATATTAAATTAAAATAAAAATTAATACTAACAATATTAAAAAAATAATATATAATTAGAATTATAATTATACAAATACAAAGATAAATTAATTTTAAATCTCTAGAATTCATTAAATTCACTTTTAAATATATATTTTCTCATAATTAATTATTTAGTCATAAAAATCTATTTCAGTACTATTGCATATTTAAAAACTTAAAAAACATTTTAAAATCCAAAAAACATCTGTTTTAATCTGTATAAATTTAAGATTAACTATATGAAACAAATTATTTTAGCTAAGCAAATGTTATTTTAGAGTTTATCAATTTAAATCAGTCCAATTTTTTTTTTCTATAAACATATATTAAAATGATAAATTGTATTAAAAGTAAAACCAAATTAATGATATTTCCAGAAAAAAATGCTATTATAAACATGAATATTGAAATTAAATGGGGTAAAAGTTTTATTTTTCTACCAAAACTATTATAATTATTTTTTTCAAAAATCATATTAAGACTTAACATACCAACTAATAAACCAACATAAAAAACTTCAAAATTTTTAACTCCAACTAAAGCACATGCACCAGACATTATTAATAAAATACCTCCTAATTGACTAGTTTCATAGGGTAAATTGAAGAAAATTGATTTATATGTAATTATAAATAAATATAAGAATATTAAAAAACATATTAAATTAAAATAATAATAAATTGTATTAATATTAAATACATAATATGTTATTAATATTACAGATAATGAAATAATAATGTAAAGAATTTTATAGATTTCCTTTTTCATATTTTAACTTCCATATACTGCTTCCCAACCAATATTACTTATAATACCAGTACCTATATTTGAACCAAGTTTGGTTGAAATTGAAGATACACTATCACCAATAACATGATTAAGAATGATATCTGTAGATTCGTAGGTTATTCCTTTTAAGCCTGTTTTAAATCCAAGGTGAATTCCTTTAGAACTTAATCCACCTATACCAGTTAGTCCTCCTAAAAATCCTAAACCAATGGAAGTTCCTGCCATTGCCCAATTTTTAGATGTTGCACCTTCATCAAAACAACCATTAGCATGCATACACATTAAAGAACCTACAACTATAGCTCCAACTGCAATTCCTATTCCTATAGGTCCTGTAGCTGCTATTAAGCATAATGTTGCAATACTTATTAAACTTGATCCCATTATATCTTCTGCAAATCTTGTGAAGCCTTCATCAGTTCCAAGATTTTTAGCAAAACCATTAAACCAATCACCAAATCCTTTCGCCCAACTATTAGCCATATTAGATACATTATCAAGGTTCTCTTTGACAGTTCCATTATTAATTAATTCAACAGTACTATTTATTACTGCGTCTGATGAATCATCATGATAACATGGATTTCCACTAATATTTAAAGAAGTGAAAATATCTCTTACAATACCTGTTTCAAGATCAATTAACAAAATACGACCATTGTTATTTTCAGTTTTTAATAATAGATAACCATCAGAATAAATCATTTCTAAACGATCACCATTAGCTATATCTCTTAAAATACCAATATTTACTCCATCGTTATTTGAAAAATTACCGTATGCTCCTACTAGTTGTTCAACTAGTGAAAATCCATATGAGCATGCAAATCTGAAATTCCATACATTTTCTTTATCACCATAAACATCCATTCCCATTCTATGGTCACTTTCACCAGTACCATATATTTGATCAAAATCATTACATGTAGATATCATTACAGGAGTGGTTCTATTCCATGTGACATTGAATTCAGTTGCTGCTTGGTCTGCAAGTCTATCATGACAATAGATTACTTGTAATGATTCTAAAAAGCTTCCATAAGCTGCTTTCATAGCACCCATTTCTAAATTATCTGCAAATGACAACCAATAACTTAAATCATCAACAGTAACATTCTTCGTTGCAATAGCATAACTTCTCAAACCTTCAAAACCTGCACTATGAACATCACTCATATTAAAATCAATATCTTCAACAAGATTTTCACCATTCATATAATAAATATTACTAGACCTAAATTGCAATGAATTATCAGGGAAATTAAAATTGTAGGTTCCATTTAAACTATTAACTGGTCTAATAATAGAGGTATCACCAAAATAAGTTATATCAGATAAGAGTTCATCAATAAATCTTTCATGATTGTTTAAAATAAATTCAATATCACTATCAGATAAAGTGATATCATCTTCATAATAATAATTATATAATTCAACATAAGTTATTAACTTATCTCTTTTAGACATAAGCTTAAAATCATTCCAATTTTGAACAATATAATTTAAAGTTGTAGTATACTGAAAATCATCATATTCTATTAATGCTGAGTTAAATAATGAAATGACTTTAAACACATCATCTGAATAAAGGTCTTTAAATTCTAAATATGCAGTATTTACAATAGAACTTGTATATATAACTTCTCCATTGTATATTATATCAATATCTGATGTGAATATTCCTGTATTTCTCCAAAGAATACTAATCCATGAAACTGAATCATTCAAAGGCAAACTAAGTAAAATCGCTAAAGATTGATTAGTGAGAGTATCAATAGCACTAGAAAGTAAATACACATCAATTGTAGGATTTTCAAACACATAAGTATAAATCATATAATCATTAATAGTTGCAGCAACACAAGTAACATTTTCAAGATTCACTAAACTTAAATCACCTATAATTGACCGATTTATTATTAAAGTTGCTTGTGCTATTCCATTTATAAGCTCAGATGAATTTGTAATAGTGCCATATTCACTAATAAAATTAATAATAATTCCATCAGGAATACAACCTAAAGATGAAACATCTTCACCAAGATTATTATGAGTCATATCAACAGTGATTGTTGATTCATAGACTTTCCCATCAAATATTTTATAGGAAGTTGGAGAAGCATTAGCAATAATCCAAGAATCAAAATAGAAACCTTCTAAATCAAACAATAAAATATTAACACTATCATCAAATAAACTACTTATTATTGGAGAATTAGTACCCCACCAATTATTACTAACATTAAGATTATTAAAAGTAAAACAATTCAAATCAATATAATTATCATAAAAACTATTTAATAAAATATTAATATTATCCCCATATTCAATGTATATACCATATCCATTATCAATAAAACTATTTTCTTTAATAGAATAATTATTAGACTCAACTATAGATACCCCATAGGTGAAATTTGAAAAAGAATTATCCTCAAAAATAATTGATGATGAATACAAAGATTCAACAGCATATGCACCATCATCAGCTCTGAAAACATTAGAAAGTATTAAAAAGTCATTAGTATCTGAAATTTTCAAGCCTCTAGAATCAGTTGTATTAAAAATATTATAACCTATAAAATAATCACTTGCATTTAAAACATATACTCCAATATTACTATCACCTATATTAAAATTATTATATAAAATCCAAATATTAGAAGATTTTTCTGATCCATTATTAATTATTGAGCATCTATTGTTTGTAAATTTGTTTTGAATAATTGTACAATTTGAAACATCATTTAAAAATATTGCACTAGCATTATAATAATTATCTCCAGAAGACCCACTACTAGAGTTTTTAAAGGTGAAACCAGAAATTATAATCTCATCACAATCCAAAAACAATATTGATAAACTATTATCTAAAGGAGATAAAACTGTTTCACCATTAACATCACCAGATAAAATTATACTTTTATTTATAATATAATTTCCTTCATAAATTCCAGCTAAAACCTCAATATAATCTCCAACAAGTGTTTCATTTGCATCTATCGCCTCTTGAATACCATTATAAAATCTTCCATTATTATAATTAATAACACGACCAGGTAATGTTAAATTCCCGGTTTCATTAATAAATATCATTAATGTCTTAACTATTGTTTCATTACCAAAAATATCTACTGCTTTATATTGAATAAAATAATAACCTTCAGATAAATTTAAAACAACCCTACTATTATTTTCTGATACAAAAGACCCATTATTTATACTATAATAAACTGTTAAATTCTCACTATTAGCCTCAAGAGTTAAATTTTCCGAATTATTATACCATCCATTTCCAATACTAGGGGAAACATTTGGAGAGAATTCTTCTTCAATATTTGTTGTATTGATATTGAATGTTAGATTTTTTAATATTGCATGATTGCCAGCACGATCAACTGCATAATACTCAATAAAATAAGTACCATTATCTAAGAAAATCTGAGCAGATTTATTTTTAGAAACCCAATCACCATCATTAATCCTATAATACAAAACAGGATTAGAATCCATATTATCAGTAACATTCAACTTCAAAGTTTTAGAGTAACTATAATTTCCCTCTTCTAAATTACTATTAACAACAGGAGGGGTTAAATCAATATAATATAATAATGTTTTCATACTTATACTATTTCCATAATGATCAGCTATTAAAAATGAAATAAGGTTAATTCCCTCATTCAAACTAATAATAACAGAATTATAAGCAAGAACAGATTCATTATTATTAATCTTATATGCAATAATAGGATTAGAATCTAAATTATCAGTAACATTTATAGTTAAAGTCTTAGTTGAATTATACCATCCTTCTTCTAAATTAAAATCCCATTCTGGAGGAGTAATATCATGAGTTACATTAAATTCCCAATAAAGACCAGTATTTCCTGAAACATCAGCAGCAAAATAATTAATAATATACCTACCTTCATTTAAAACTATTCGTGCAGTTTTACTAGAACTAATATAACTACCACCATTAATTCGATAATAAATTGTAGGGTTAGTATCCATATTATCACTAGCAGTTAAAATAAGAGTGCCATTATCATATGTTTGTGAAACAGTAGGTTTAGTAGTGTCAATTTTATATGTTACTGATTTTTGAGTTTCAACATTACCCTTAGCATCCTTAGCCTTATAATATAAATTAGTAGTACCTTGTTTTAAACTAATGGAAACAGATTTACCTCCTTTCACCCAATCACCAGTATTAATCTTATAATAAACACTAGGGTTAGTATCTTTATTATCACTAGCAGTTAAAGTTACAGTTTTAACAATATTATACCAACCACCAGCAAGATTAATCGAAGTAGATGGGGGCGTAGTATCAACTGTAATTCCAGAAGAAGAAATCCCACTAACTAATGGGAAAGACATTTCAGATGGCAATGTCCCATCACGTTCATAAGCATATAGTACTTTGGAAAATCCATAAATAAGAGACTCATAACGAATTTCACCAACAGAACTATAAGCAAAATTAGGTGCTTGACCATTACTCGAATAAAAACTATTAATATTCTTAGCAACAGTTATATACTGAGATTTAGTAAGAGTCCCTTTACCAGTACCCTGAGGCTTACTCGGAGCTTTACGACTAGGAATAGTACTACCTGCCTTATTACCATTACTAATTTTAACAACAGTATTAGTCAACATATTCAAATAATCTTCATCCTTAGCAGTTTTACCATTAATAGTAACTGATTTAGGAACCTTAGAATTATCATAAGTGTACCTAGCAACATCTTCAGCACTGCTAGTCATTTCATCATAAGTGAAACTTTCAGCAGCAGCACCATTTACAAAAACAAAAAGCAATGAAATGATTAAACTTAAAAAAATAATTTTTTTCTTCATAATATTAACCCATAACAAATATTAAATTAAAGCATGAAAAAATTAAAATGAAACATAATAAACAAATTAAGAATTATAATAATCTTTTTTAAAAATTAATAATCATGATATTTTTATAAATATAAAATCTTTTTTTTTTGATTTAGTTCTAAAAAAGAATTATTATTTTAATGTTTTCATTTAAAACCTATAATAATTAATACTAAACAAATGTTTTTAAATTAAATAGTAATAATTTATAATCCTTAATATTAAAAAGTATTACTTAAAACCTCTAAAAACACCAAATAGTAATACAATATGAGATTTTTTTCATGAACTAAGAATAAATATACTTAAAAGACATATATAAGAGTTTATAACAAATCCAAAAATAAAAGTATAAATACAAACAATTATAAAGGTATTAAGTTCATAATAAAAAAAACTAAAAAAATAATAACAATTGAAATATTAATTAAAAAAAAATTTACAGCAATTAGAACATATTATAATAGTTAATAACAAATCAATAAAAAATCTTATTTTTCCCAAAAACTTTAATTAATAACCTCCCTAAAAACAAATATAAAAATAATGCAAGAAAATCATTAAATATAAAATTATAAAAAATTAAAAACAAATCATAAATCTCAATTAATATAATTAAATAAAATTAATACAGTAATCTAATCAAAAAGGATAAAAACAATTTAAAACTAGCTAAAACTCCGCGAACAAGTCCTAATCTAAACCTAAATGGAATCAAAATTAATATATTAAAACTATCAAAATACTAATTCATACATTAAAAAATAAGGCCCTGTTAGAATTATGGCTGCTTCTGCAAAGTAAAGAATATAATAGTGTATTTTAAAATTTTTAAACTTACTAGAATGTTTATTAATATTATTCATTATTATAAAAAATAAAATAATTACTAAAAATATAATAAGAACAATAAAAATTAAAAAAACTATAGAAAAGCTTTTATAAGCAGAAACGATTGATAAAAGTAAAATCTGAATAGCAATTAACAGATATGGTACTCCTATTTTATTTAAAATATTTAACATAATTTTCACTTTTATTATCAATAATATTTTAATCAATACATTATTTCTTCAAAAATTCTTTCCTTTTTATCTGTTAATTTGATAAATTCCTTGTTTAATTTCATCATTCAATATTCATTCTATACAATTACCTGTATTTTTTATTATATTATAATTTTCTATATTAATCATGTAACTATAAAGATAACTAGAGCATAATATTTATTAGAAAATAAAAAACTTATTATTAATCTGTCATATAAACAAATTTAAAAAAATCCTTAAAGTATTTATTCTATACCAAAAAATACAATCAAATCACTAAAAAAGCTAATCATTATTTAAACAATTCCATAAAACTGAATTTTTACATAAAAAAGGATAATATCTCATAACTTTATTAGAATCAACTTTAGTACCATAAGAATCACCATTTATTTTAAAATCTTCTAAATCAAAGGTTGATTTAATTGCTTTAGAAATAAACCTACCATCAATATCACCATCACAATTATAAGATAGCTCAATTCCTTCAAAACTAGCTAGTTTTCTCAATAAAACTCTTAATTCTTCAACATAAATCTTCTCAGTGGAATTTATATCAAAATCCAAAATTAGCTTAGCTATTAAATAATTCAAAGGATTAGAATGCTTTTTAAGCAGCGTTTTAGTTTCATTTAAACTTTTTTTAAGTATAAAATCCTTATCAACACGTTTTTTAGATTTATACGCCTTAAGTGATTCAAAAATTAGTTTTTCAATAGCATTACTATCATTAGATATTAAAGATAATAAACTCTTATCTTCTTTTGTTGTTCCTCTAAACTTATGTAAAAATTCAATGAAAACCAGTCTATCAATAAAAGCATCATCAAGCTTTTTAAAAGCAGGGATTTCATTAGCCATTACAATGATTTTAGCTACCTCTTTATTAGGAATTATAGTATGAGGTCTGTTTTTAGGATTAACTTGTAAATCATCATTTCCAGATAATTGTTTCAATATCGCCATATTTTCAACCAGTGTATCATCTGAATCACGAACTATGTTAATTTGTTTACCTACTAAAGAAGCAGTACCATGAGAAGTATTCATGTCCCTGATTTTAAGATCTGCAATTTTATGACTACCAAAAATCAATGATAAAATATTAACTAAAAGACTTTTTCCAGAACCACCAATACCAACTATAAAAATTAAAATCTCTTCTTCATTACCACTAGTAAATAAATAGCCAATAATCTCTTTAAGACCTTTAATATATTTATTAGTTAGCTTAGAAGACTTTCTATTTAAAGAACTTTTTAAATATTTATCAATTACAGTATTACCCTTAAAATCAGAACTATACTTATGATTAACTTCAGTTAAGGTAAAAACTGGTTTATTGGACTTTTTAATAAATTTCATCTTTTTCATATCATATATACCGTTTTTAAAGCGAACAAAGTCATATCGAGGACTTAATCTATTGCCAATATGAGATAAAGCAGTGTTAATATCATTTATATTAACATATTCATTATCACCTATCAGCTTATCAACAACCTTCTTTAAATCATCTATACTAAGAAATTTATAACCATTAGATTTTTCATCTAATTTATAAATTGTCCCATAATCTTTTCTTAAAATAACATTTTCTTTATTACTTAATAGTTTAGCAAGGATCATATTGCTTTTAGAAATATTCTTCCGATTTTTATAATTATTTCTAATTTTCTCAATTAAAAGATCAAATTCAGATAGTATAAATACTTCCCTAGCATCTTCAATAAGATTATAAATAAGGCTACCTTCAGGAAAATTAGAAGTATTGTTGGAACTAATGCCTTCAATAATATTGATAATTTCTAAGATTAGCTCAAAAAAATCAGGAATCTTTTCAATTTCATAATTATCCTTTATAAAGTCTTTAATTTTATCATTTAATAAAAAATACAATGAATCATTTTCAAAATCACTACTCTCTTCAATTAAAATAGGAGGATTGGGATATTCAACAGAAGAAGTTTTAATTCCAAAATCACCTTGAATAATAATCCAATATTCTTTAAAGGGAATATAAAGGAGATAAACAGTTAAATTTTCAATATCTTTACCTTTAGAAAGAATAACATCTCCAATAGTAATTTTTCGATTATCATCTAATAATAAATCCATTGAAAACTCCTCAAAAACTTAAAAAATTATAAAATAAGAGTGAACACTCACTAATATATGATATAAAAAAACTCCTATAAAAAGCTTTCTATTTAAAAATAAAAAATAGATTAAATGCCATTAAAAGAAGAAAAAAAGTAAAAACTAAAGAATAAAAAATAAAACAAATATAACTCATATCAATGAATAAACACACGATAAAGAAAAAAACAATAGCTGCCCCCCCCCCCCCGCCTTTAAATTAAAATTAAATGATTATTAGAGGTAATTAAAAAAATAGAAAAAATAGAATAATAATGAAAAAAGATAAAAACACAAAAACCCTTTCAAATAAAACGATTAATAAAAAAAGAAGCAAAAAATAATATAAGAAGTGAGATTCAATAGAAAATAAATTCCTATTGAATCTCTAGCTCATACACATTACAAAATATTGTAATTAATTTTATATAAATTTTTCTATTTTTAATACTAATTATAAAAAAAGTAATATTTAAATATTTATTATTACATATTAGTATTATGGTATTACTAACCCTAAAGCTGTTGAAAAACATATAAAGAAGAAGCCTATACACAAAATCAGCTTCTTCTTACAAAAAAAAAGTAAGGAGGTGATATTATGAAAGATAATTTAAAAATATCGATACTAAACACAATAACAATTATCTTAATTAGTATTACAAAACTCCTTATTCTGATCTATAAATAAGGAGTAAAAAAGGGTTAGTATACCATACTATTCTCATATATCAACTCTTAAGATATAGAAAAAATCAATTAAAGCCAAATAAAAACTGATAAAAAACTGATAAGAATATTGTTTTGCTTAAAAAAGAATATATTGCAAAAATCAGATATTAATTAAAAGCAAAAAGAATAATAATATAAGAAGTGAAATTCAATAGAAAATAAATTCCTATTGAATCTCTAGCTCATGTACAATATAATATATAATAATTAATTTTATATAAATTTTTCTATTTTTAATACTAATTATAAAAAAAGTAATATTTAAATATTTATTATTACATATTAGTATTATGGTATTACTAACCCTAAAGCTGTTGAAAAACATATAATGAAGAAGCTCATGTACAATATCAGCTTCTTCTTACAAAAAAAGATAAGGAGGTGATACTATGAAAGATAATTTAAAAATATCAATACTAAACACAATAACAATTATCTTAATTAGTATTACAAAACTCCTTATTCTGATCTATAAATAAGGAGTAAAAACGGATTAGTATACCATACTCTCCTACACACATGAAACTATAATATATAAAAAAACCAATACACTAAAAAACACTAATAAATTAAAACTTAACAAAAAAAAGAATATATTACAAAAAGAAGTATAATATAAGAAGCGAGATTCAATAGAAAAAATTCCATTGAATCTCTAGCCTATACACAATATAATATATAATAATTAATTTTATATAAATTTTTCTATTTTTAATACTAATTATAAAAAAAGTAATATTTAAATATTTGTTAATACATAAAGAAAAATATCGTAAGATAAAATATAAACGTAAGAAAATACTAATAGTAAGAAAAATATAATATTATAATAAAAAACATAAGGTAGTTTAATTATGATAAAAGCTGAAACAAATATTTATGACAAATTTCAAACCGTAATACCTAAAAAAATAAGAGAAAAATTAGGATTAACAACAGATCATGTTATTGAATGGATCGCAGATGAAAATGGAAAAGTAGAACTAAAATTTAGAAAAAAATTAACCGATGATGATGTAAAAGGCATGATATCTCTAAAAGAAAAAACAAATGCAGTTAAATTAGTAGATGATATCTATAAAAAAGGAGATAAAAAAATATGATATTCATAGATACTAACTTTTTTATTGGATTTTTTATTAAAACTGATTTCTGGTTTGAAAGAGCAAGCGAAACAATAAAAGAGATACCCATTGAAGAAAGAATAATCTGTCAAGCTATTTTAAACGAAATAATAACATTAATAGGTATGAAATCAGATGTAAAAACTTGCAAAAAAGTATACAACTATTTAAAAGATACCTGTACAATATTTAATGAAAATTCTATCCCTAATATCAATGATAAAATAATTGAAACTTATATAAATTTTAATGGTGATTTATCATTTACAGATAGTACAATCATCGAATCTATGAAAGAATTAGGAATAACAAAAATAATAAGTTTTGATAAAGACTTCGACAAAGTGAATGGAATTGAAAGGATTTATTAATCTTTAAAAAATTAAAATATATAAGAATCAAATATCTCGTTTTCTTTCTACTCTGTATTCATTAATAACATTTAAAAGATCATCTTGAGCTTTTTTAATAGTCTTCTGTTTTGAACTTTTTTTCCACTTATCAATTACACTATTTAAAGCATTTGTATCAGCAACTGCATAATCATCAAAGAATTTAATATCTAAATCAGTTTCATTAATAATAGGAACTTCATTTTTTTCAAACACTTCTTTTGCCTGTGGAGACATTGTTTCATTATCTTTACTAGTTATAATAGCTTTCACACCAATATCGACAATATATTTAGCTGTTTGTGAACCTCCTCCCTTTGAAGATGAAAAATACAAAACATCTCCCCTTTTCAATTTAAACAAATTATTAGCTTGTTTCAAACCATTCTTTGTAAATGAATCAATTATTTTAATAGGTGTAAACATAGATAACTCATTAAAATCATCAAATTTAAGTCTTTTGTTTAATTTTTTTTCAAGAGATTCTCTAAGTTTTTTTTCCTCATTATACTTTAACTGAATTGTTTTTAGAAGTTTAATTTTAGAAGCTACTTCTTTATCCTTTAAAACAGCTTTAGACTCTTTTAATTTAAGTATCTTTAAATCTTTCTCAATTTTAGATATCCTATTATCTTTCTCAGTTAACTCATTAGCTAATGAATTATTTTTACTTTTAAGCTTTTTAATAATATTATCCTGATTCTTAATTTGTTTTTCTTGAGATTTATTAATATTTTTAAGACTATAGAACTTTTCTTCTAAATCTTTAATATCAATAATATTATCTTCAGAATCAGCTAATTCTTCTTCATTAGAATCTATATCTTCCTCATTATCAATAAGATCATATATTTCAAATGCTTTATAAATAGACTCAATTATAGGTTTATCATTTATTAAAAAAGATTTCGCCTGATTTAGTATTTCATAATAATTCTCATTAACAATATCCTCTTTATCGATTGAGTTTAAATTAATTTTAGCTTCTAAAAACTTCCTTTCAAGCTGATTTAGCTTATTTTCATAATTTTTATATGCTAAAATAGCTGCAGAAAGTGAATCCCTCTTATGAGCATCCACAGACACATTACTAATATTTGCAGTATTTTCTGATAAAAAATCACCATTACTCTTTAAAAAGTTATTTACAAGCTCATTTTTATATGATACGGATATATCATTTTTTGGAGCAAATATTTTTGAATTTAAAGTAGTAGCTAATTTTTTAACAGCTTTTGGAGAATTTTCAACATCAGTAGCTATTAATATAGCTCTTCCAAACTTCATTATTATATTTATAATTTCAGACTTACTTATTTCCTTAAAACTACCTAAAAAAAGTAAATTACCATTAAGATCTAATATAGCTAAGCCAACTGTTAATCCCGGATCAAATCCCACAATTATTGGTGTTTTAAAACTATTTGAAGTTTTATCTTTTTTATCCTGTTTAATTTGAATGTTATTCAGATTATCCCTCATTAATTGTAACAAATCTTTATTATAATTTTATTATAATACTCATTGTTACACTATTTTTTATAATATTTTTTATAATTATAAAAATTTTTTATTTTTATAAAATTAAGAAATCTTTGATTTTTTAATAATTATAAAAATCTACTATTTTTATAAAGTTAAGAAATCTTTGATTTTTTAATAATTATAATATTTCAAATATTATTCAATTATAACATATTTAATATATAATATATCAATTGTTTTATAAATAATATATTTCTTCTTTTTATAATATTTTTAGTATATTAAAATTTTTATAATTAAAAATTTAAAAAAATTTCAAAATAAATAAAATAATAGTGTAACCAACCCAAAAAAATAAAATAGAAAACACTCATTATAAATATAGTAATATTTTATAAAACAAGAATAAAAAATTAACTAAAATTTTGTGAAATTATATAGTTAATAAATTGTCAATTTTATGATTGAATAAACTTAATTATGAATTAAATGAAACAAAAAATAAAATTAGCTATAAAAGGATTAAAACATGAAGTTTATTTATGTTGATGAAAGTGGTGGTTTGAAAGGAGATTTTAATTATTTCAATATTAGTCTTTTAGTATTTAATGATGAAAAAGAATTAAAAAAATTGAAAAATACCATTAAAAGATTTAGAAGAGGTAAATATAGAAAACAATTAAAAAATGTTAAAGAAATTAAAGCATATAAAAGTGATGAAAAACTAATCAAAGACTTATTAAAAAATTTGAACAGAATGGAAATTGAGGTTTATTCTATATACTATAATAACAAAAAAGACCATTTAAAAAATTATTCTGTTAATGAAATTTATCAATTTTTGATTTTAGAATTATTAAAATTATCAAAATTAAATAATACTCCTAGTAACCTATTTATCGATAAATTCCTACCTAAAACTTTAGAAAAAAAATTTACAAGCAATTTAAGAAATTTTTTAAAAAACAATACTTCTAATGTTTCATGTGTACATTCTGAAAATAATACTGGCATACAATTTGCAGATTTAATTTCTTGGTCTACTTTTCAATATTTAGAAAGGAAAAATGAAGCATACTTGAAAATCATTGAAAACAAATATATTCTAATAGAGTTTAATCAAAAAGAATAAAATAGTGCCTTTGCCTTATTTCTCTATATACTCATAAAGAGTGTAGACACACTAAGGCATCAAGAGAAATAAGGACTTACTAAATACACATATATTGTATAGACTCATTTTCTATATATATTTTACTATTATTCATGCACCTAAAAAATTATAATTCTTAAAAATAAATGTAAATAAAAAAGTATAGAATAAAATATTAATTTAAAATAACTCATTAGTTAAAATAAACTTGTTATTTTTGGAGCTAATTCTCGTTACATTCTTTTTAGGATTTTAAAAAAATGTTATATCCTATTTTAAACTTTCTAAGCTGTTTAAAAGGCTGTTTTCTAATGATATTTTCATTTTATAATCAAAAAGATTTCTTACTAATACTCTTTTAAATCCTTCCAATGCATAATCATCGTATTGGAATTTTATGTTATTATAATCTATATCCATTAATATAAGATTTTCAGGATTAAGAGGTTTTATATTATACTCTTTAGTTGGATCAAGCATATCTTTTACTTCTTCTACTTCCATTTCTTCTTTACCAACAAATAAAAAGATTCTCATCATTTTCCTAATCATATTCCAAAGAAAGCTTTCTCCATAAATATCAATAAAAACTGGTTCATAGCTAGATTTGTTAAAATTAACATTCTGAAAATTCTCATTAAATCTCCCAATAGCTTTTAATTCACCTACATAATGAGATTCAATGAAATCTCCAGATTCTTTTAAATCAGAAATATATTTTGGAGAACTTTTCAAATATTTAGGATTTTCTAATTTTTGAGAATATTCTTTATCAAGATTGTAAGTATCTGATGATTCTGCATCAATGTCAAGATTATTGATGTTGTTATTAATTCCATTATTAATATTATTATTAGTATTAATATTAGTACTATTAGCAGTAGTATTATCAGTATTATTATAATTACTATTACTATTACTATTATTTTTACTATTATTATCAATATCAGTATTATTAATATGAATATTAGTATTATTGTTTATAATATCAATTTTGTTTATAGTTCTTACAGTAGTCTTTTGACTATTATTTCTCTTGGAAAAATTAGTAAAATCATGTTTTCCTTCAAACAGATTAGCTAATTCATTCATACGAGAAATATTAAGATTTTTTTCAAAAAATACATACCTATAATGCTTAGATTCAGCATATCTTGGTTTAAATCCATATCGAACTGGAGCTTTAGCTATTATTTGAATATCTTCTGGAAGTTTATGATTAATCTGGTTAACTATAACTTCTCTATCACTCATGAAACTAATAACGTTTCCAAGACTATGGACCCCTCTATCAGTACGACCAGCTATTCCAAATTTAGAAGAACTCAAATCATCAATATAACCTAATTTTTTTAATGTGTAAATAAGTTCCCCTTCAACAGTTCTATGGTTTGGTTGGCGTTGAAATCCATGGAAATTAGTTCCAATATAAGCAATTTTTAAAGCAACCTTCTTCATAAAAATCAAATCAATAGATCATTCATTAAACATAAATTAAACATTAATGAACCTAAAAATAATTTAATAGTGTCTTAAAATAACTTCTTAAAACAACTTTTATAATAATTCTTTATAATAATAATTATTTATAATAATTTTTATTAATTTTTATAATTTTTATAATTTTTAATTTATTTAATCATTTAATTTAATATTATTATCTTATTTTTTATTATTAATAATATTTTTATATCTATATCTTGAATTATTAAATTTAAATTTATAATTGAATTATATAAATTTATAAGTTGAACTATTAATTTAAACTATTAAATTTATAAAATAAATTATAAAATAAATTAATATATTATATAAATTTTATTATACTATATAAATTGACTTATATATTACATATTATATAATTAATTATATATAATACGAAAAAATAAACGATTAATTGAATATTATATAAAAAATAAACGATTATTTAAATATTAATTAAAATATTAGGTGCTTATATGTCCTTCAAAGAGGAAAAAATGTTAATAATGCCTGCAGTTGATATAAAAAATGGGAAATGTGTTCAATTAGTGCAAGGAAAACCTGGAACTGAACAAGTTATAATAGATAATCCTGAAAAGGTAGCTAAAAAATGGGAAGATGAAGGTGCCGAAATAATTCACGTGATTGATCTTGATGGAGCCTTAGAAACTAAAGATAACCTCAATACAATAGAAAAAATTTTAAAAGAAGTTAATGTTCCAATTCAACTGGGAGGAGGAATTAGAAGCATTGAATATGCTGAAAAACTTTTGAATTTAGATATAGAAAGACTTATTATTGGGACAATGGCTATTGAAAAGCCTAATACAATAAAAAAACTATCTGAAGAATTTGGATCAGAAAGGATAATGGTATCTCTTGATAGTAAAGATTCTAAAGTAGTGATTAAAGGTTGGAAAGAGAAAATTGATAAAAAAGCTACAGATATTAGTAGAGAGTTTCAGGAAGCTGGAGCAGGAAGTATTTTATTCACTAATGTAGATGTAGAAGGACTATTAAGTGGTTTTGATATTCAACCAGCAATTGACTTAGTAAATTCTGTAGATATTCCAATCGTTTATTCTGGAGGAATAACAACTTTAGAAGATTTAAAAAAACTTACTACAACTGGAGTTAAAGGAGTAGTTATTGGATCAGCATTATATAAAAATAAAATAAACTTAATAGATGCATTAAAATTACAGTCCAAATAAAAATAAAAAAATAAAAAAAATAATAAAACTAGTAAAACTAGTAAAACTAATAAAACTAATAACAATAGTACTTATACTAATAATATGAGCAATCATACTAATAGAAATAATAATACATATTATTAATAGTATTAATAAAAATAATAAGAATAAATAACAATAATAAGGATAAGAATAAAGGATAGAAATAATAAGAATATTATTAATAATAGTACTAATAAGAACATGAAAATATTAGTAAATAAGAAGGTGGAAAAATGAAAACTGTTATGGCAACTGGAACATTCGATCTTTTACATCCAGGACATGGATTATACCTCCAAAAAGCTAAAGAATTAGGTGGAAAAGATGCTAAATTAGTTGTTGTTGTAGCTAGAGATTCAACTGTCCGTAGAAAGAAAAGGATTCCGATAATAGGAGAATCTCAGAGATTAGAAATGATACGGATGTTGAAACCTGTGGATGAAGCTTATTTAGGCCATCCTACAGATATGTTCAAGATAGTCAGAGATATTCGCCCAGATATTATCGCAATAGGTTCAGATCAAAGTTACAAAATAGAGGACTTGAAAAAAGACCTTAAGAACCAGAAAATCGACTGTGAAGTTGAAAGAGTAAGTAATTATAGAAAAGCTGAATTAGACAGTAGTTGTAAAATAATAAAAAAAATAAAGAACTCTGATTTCACAGAAAAAAGTTTAAAAGATTGTTAATCCTAAAAAGTTAATAAAACTCATTTTTAAGTTTAATGATTAACAAAAATTTAAATAAATTAAAATTATCCTAATATATTATTTTTATCCAATATATTATGTACTAAAAGTTATGTACTAAAAATATATTAAAAAATATATTTATACTAAAAAAATCATATTTATTTATGTATAAAATATTTAATAAAAGTATCAAATTTTAATAAAATATTATTATATTTATAAAAATATTATATTTGATAAAAAGTATGTAATTATTGAAATTTTATTTGTAATATAAGTTTTATTTATAATATACTAAAATATAATCTAATAAAATAAACAATCAAGGTGTTTAAATGACAGAAGTGACTATTGTTGGTGGAAGTGGATATACTGGTGGGGAATTAATTAGATTATTGCAAAAACACCCAAATGTTGAAATAAAGAATATTACATCTAGACAATATGATAAAACACCTGTAAACAAAATACACCCCCATATACAAGGATCAGAACTAGTTTTCAAAGATGTTACTACAGATAAAATTGATAGTGATATTATATTTACAGCAACACCTCATGGAGCATCAATGAATATTGTTCCAGAGCTATTAGAAACTGGTGGTAAAGTTATAGATTTAAGTGGAGATTACAGATTTAGAGATATATCCACCTATGAAAAATGGTATGGAATAGAACATGTTTCACCTATGGATGCTGTTTATGGCCTTCCTGAAATTTATAGGGAAGAAATTAAAAAAGCAGACCTTGTAGCTAATCCTGGTTGCTTTCCAACTGGAGCAATACTTGCAAATCTTCCATTATCCCAAAATAACTTAGTTGATAATATAATAATAGACTCTAAAACAGGTGTGAGTGGAGGGGGAGTAAATCCTAATCAGGTATTCCATTATCCAAATTGTGCAGATAATGTAATTGCTTATAAAATTACAAGTCATAGACATGGTCCTGAGATTCAACAAGAATTAGGGGAATATTCAAATGTTAAAGTATCATTCACTCCCCATTTAGTTCCAGTTATTAGAGGAATATTCACTACTAGTCATAGTTTCTTAAATAATATAGTAGATGAAAATATTGATTATACTAAAGATATCGATGCTGCTAAAAATATTGATTATAGTAAAAATATTGATGATGTTAAAAATGATATAATTAACCTTTATAAAAAACAATACAAAGATGAGCAATTTGTTAAAATACTCGATGATGGAGAAACTCCTAATTTAAATTCTGTAAGAGGTTCAAATTTTGCCCATATTGGAGGATTTGAAATAGATGAAAATGGTAGATTAGTTGTTATATCTGTTATAGATAACCTGGTTAAAGGTGCCTCTGGACAAGCTATCCAAAATATGAATATAATGTGTGGTTTCAAAGAAGAAGCAGCCATAGATAGTTATGGAATGAGACCCTAAAAATTAATATTATATTAAAAATAATATTATATTAAAAATAAACTAATTATATATTAAATAATAAAACTAATTTTTAAAAATAATTAATACTAATAAAAATAATTAATAATACTCTAATCAAAAAAAAGATTATAAATAATAAAAACTTCGTTTTTTAAACTTATAACAACAACAATTTTTATAAATAATAAAAATTTCATTTTCAAACTTATAAAAATAACAATTTTTATAAATAATAAAAATATATAATACTAAATTAAAAATTATATTGAAATTTTATATAAATTTTATGTTAAAATAATCAATTAGTTAAATTACTTAGTTAAATAATTAATTATAATTAATAATAATATTATTTATAATTACTAATAATTATTTAATAATTAAAGATAATATTAAAAATAATAATTAGAAAGGAGTTAATAAATAATATCTTTTAAATAGGGGATAAAATGAAAACAATAATAATTTACTTTTCAGAAAGTGGGAACACAAGAATTGTTGCTAAAACACTTTCTGAAAGTTTAAATACTGATTTAATAGAAATAAAAGATTTAAAAAAAAGAAGTGGATTTTTTGGTAAAGTATTTTCTTCAGTAGATGCTTTTAGAGAAAATAAGACTGAAATTAGTCCTTCAAACATAGACTTGAGTGAGTATGGATTAATTTATTTTGGTACTCCAACTTGGGCAAGCAATGCTTCTCCTGCAATAATAACCTTAATTGATAAATGTGATTTGCGTGGAAAAGATATTGTACTATTTGCAACCATGAATGGTTCTGGAGGACGTTCTGCTATTGAAAGAATGAGTGAAAAAGTCCAAGCTCGTGGAGCAAGAGTAGTTGAATCTTTTACTATTAAAACTAAAAATAAAAGTGTTGAAAAAATCGAAGAAGATAGTTTAAATATAGCAAAATTATTAGATTTAAGTTTATATAATTATTAAAATATGGTGCTTTAATGTTAAAAAAATTAATGGATTCCTATAAGCTATTAATTATTATACCTGTGATAATAACAATTATATCTTTAGGATTAATAGCTTTTAATGGAATAGATGAAGGGATAGATTTAAAAGGAGGTTCAGTGGCAGTTTTAGATATGAATCAACCTACAAATTCTTCTTCTTTAGAAAATCAGTTGAAAGACTCTTTAAATAACCAAGGATTAGGTGTTGAAGAAGTAGATGTTTTAAGTAATATAGGTACAGATATAACCGTTCAAATAGGGAGTGAGGTGAATTCAACGGCATTTAGTCAGGCATTGAATGGAACAGGAACTGTTGTAAGTTATAATGCAATAGGTCCTATTTTGAGTGAAGAAGCTATGACCCAAGTTTATTGGGCAATGGCATTTGCATTCTTATTTATGTCTATAACAGTCTTTATAATATTTAGAGAACCAGTCCCATCAGTAGCTGTTATATTAGCTGCAGCTTCAGATATTATTATCTCGATGGGAGGAATGTCTTTATTCAATATTCCTTTGTCAATAGCTTCTGTTGGAGCTCTTCTTATGTTAATTGGTTATAGTGTTGATACTGATATCCTTCTTACAACCAGATTATTGAAGAGAAAAGAAGGAACTCTTGTTGAAAGAGCAAGAGAAGCTATGAAAACTGGTATGACTATGTCCATTACAGCTATTGCTTCAATGGTAGTTCTTTATTTAGTTACAATTTTCTTAATCCCTGAAGCAACAACTTTAACCAATATTGCAGCAGTTTTAATGATCGGATTAGTTGCAGATATACTAACAACATGGTTTATGAACCTTGGAATTCTTAGATGGTATGTGGAGGCGAAAAAATGAAGAAAAGACATTTAAAAGAATTTTTCAAGGATAAAAGAGTTATATTATTAATAATATTAATCTTAGCAAGCGCAATTAGTATTTCAACTCTTGGAATTCAACAAGGTCTTGATCTGAAAGGAGGATCATTAATACAACTTCAACTTGAAAAACCCGTTGATAAAGAAACAATGGATGTTGTAACTACTGTTTTAGATAAGCGTCTTAATTTATATGGAGTTCAAGATGTAAAAGTCAGATCAAGTGGTGATCAATTAGTTATAATTGAGATGGCGGGTGTTTCGCCAGAAGAAGTTGAAAAACTGATAGGGTCTCCAGGTAAATTTGAAGCCAGAATAGGTAATGAAAGTGCCCCAGTAGCACTTACTGGTGCAGACATTACATCGGTTGATATGTATGAGATAACTGACACACAATGGATGGTTCCATTTAAAGTATCCACAAGCGGAGCTCAAAAATTTGCAGATTTAGCTGAAGGAAAAGGTGGAGAAAAAGTATATATGTACTTGGATGGTAAGTTAATTGATGAAAACCCTCCAGAGCTTGCTCCAGAGTTAGCTAATGGAAAAGCAGCTACAGAATTAAGTGTTACAGGTGGAGCTTCCACTCCTGAAGAAGCACAAACACAAGCTCAAAATGTTTATACTGTTTTAAAGACAGGTTCACTTCCTGTTCAAATTAAAGTTGTTGGTGCAAGCACAGTATCAGCTGAACTAGGAGAACAATTCTTAAATGGAGCAATAATTGCTGGATTATTAGCTATGCTGGTCATATCAAGTATTATATTCATTAGATATAGAAAACCTCTTTTAGTTATACCTATAATAATAACAAGTATATCTGAGGTACTTATCGTTATGGGAATAGCTTCGATTATTCATTGGAATATAGACTTATCGGCGATTGCAGGGCTAATTGCAGCAGTTGGAACTGGTGTTGATGATCAGATTATTATTACTGATGAAGTTCTAGGTAGACAGTCCAAAGGTGAAACAAATAAAAAACGAAGAAGAACTAGAACCAGAATGAGTGTTAAAAATGCATTATTCATTGTATTTGCATCAGCAGGAACTTTAATTGCAGCTATGTTACCTCTAGCATATGTTGGATTTGCAAGAGGAAGTAGTGGAATAGGAACATTAGCTGGTTTTGCATTTACAACCATTTTAGGAGTTTTAGTAGGAGTATTTATTACTAGACCAGTTTATGCAAAATTCGTTGAAATATTTTTAAAGTAAAAAGTTTTTAATTTTAAAGTTTTTTTAAAAATTATGCTTTAAACTAAATTTTTTTAAAATATTTCTACTTTAAATTAATTGTTTTTTAAAGTATTTTTACTTTAATTATTTTTTAATTAATTATTAGTATTTTATTTTCTAATTATTCTCTTTAATTGTTCTCTTTTAATTATTCCTTTTTAATTGTTTTTTAAATATATCTTATAAAACACTAATCAGTTTCATATCCTTTATTTTTAAGAGTTTCTCCAAGTAATTCAATAGCTTTTTTTTCTTCACTACTTCCTACCTTATTAACAACTCGTTTTGATTCATTAAATCTATCTAAAAAATAATCTTTTTTCTCACTATCAACAATATCAATCCTAGTAAAATTCACTAAAGATTCAATTAAACAATAAAAACCTCGATTAGGAGCTTTTGCACATTTATTATTTAAGACTATATCTTCAACATTGGCAATTATGACCTTTGCTTCTGATTTTTTTATAGGATCACTTTTTTTAAAGGCATTTTTTATATCAATTACTTTACATATTAAATAAGCATCAACATCATTTAAAATAGGTAAATTTTTATCATTATTTTTTCTATTCTTACTTTCTTTATTATTTTTATCCTTATATTCAATATTAGAATCTATAAAAAAATCTTCAGGAATATTTCCAATTGTTGCAAATGTGAATAAAATAGGGTTTAAGGTTATATTAACAATGAATTCATTGTTTAAGATAATATTGTCAAGTGTTTTGCTACCTTTAAATATTCGACACATAACTTTATATTTATCTTTACAAATAACACCAATTGGAGCTCCATTTTTTTTACCCTCATTATCAATAGTTGTTATTATAGTTTCATATTGTTGTCCTTTTTTCATTCCAACAGAACTTAAATCAATACTCATAAACTTATTTTATATCTATCAACTATTTAATTTTAATTATTAAATAGAATATTAGAATTATTTTCATAAATTATTAAAAAATGAAAAATTTCTAACTTTATAAAAATGAAAAATAAATATTAAAAATAAATATTAAAAATAAAAATTTCAATAATTATTAATAAAATTATTTAATAAAGTTATTTAATGAAATGAATTTATAAATTTAAAATAATTTATAATACTTTTATAATTAACTTATAAATATTAATAAATGCCATAAATATCTTAAAGTTTAAATAGGATAATCAATAAAACTATTTAAGATAAAAAACTTAAAAACATCAAATCAGTTGGAGATACAAATGAAATACAAAATGTATAGTGAACTATTCGAACAACCTGATTCAATTAGAAAAACATTTGAAACAGAATTAAAAAATATGGAAAAAATAGCTAATAAGTTATCTAAAGTTGATCGTATTTATTTAGTTGGTTGTGGAAGTTCTTTATCAACAGCTTATACAGCAAAAGATGCTCTCGAAATGGTAACTAACTTAAATATCGATGTTTTTACAGGATATGAATTTTATTATAATAAAAAAATAGATGGAGAAAACTCAGCAGCTATATTCACATCTCAGTCTGGTGAAACAGCAGATACATTAGCAGCTCTTAGAAGAGCTAACGAATTAGGAATCCATACAATAGCCATATCTAATGAAAAAGATAGTTCAATGATAAAAGAAGCAAAAGATTCAGTAGTGACACAGTGTGGAAGAGAAGAAGCTATCTTAGGAACTAAAACTTATGTTACTCAATTATCTACATTATATTACATATTATTTTCAGCTTCAGACTATGAAAAAACTGATGAACTTCTAAAAGAACTTAAAGCAATCCCAGATTTAATGGAAAAGATTATTGAAGTGACTGAAGAAGAAAATAAAAAATTAGCATATGAACTTAAAGATGAAGAAATATTCTATGCATTAGGTAGTGGTCCAAACTTTGGATTAGCCTATAAATTAGCTATGACAATGTTAATGGAAGGTGCTTTAAAACATTCTTGCCCATTATATTCATCAGAATTTAGACATGGATTAATAGAAAGGGCTGAAAAAGATGTTCCAATTATCATATTAGATTCACAATACCCATCAGATGAAATAACTCAAAAAGCGATTGATTTTTGTGAAAAAATAGGAGTTAAAACTTTAGTTTATAGAATGCAAGATTATTCTAATATAAATAATTTATTATCCCCCTTTATACTCGTAATACCTCTTGAATGGTTTGTCTTTTACTTAGCACACTATAATGGTGAGGATCCTGGAAGTACTAGACATATAGGTAAAGTAAGATATGAATAATAAATATTAAAATCAGAACGAATATTAATTATAAAAATAATAATAATTGTAAAAATAAGTATAAAAATAAAAACAATTAATAGAATTAAAAACTATTATTATTAAAAAGTAGTTATAAAAATTAAAAATTTGAAAAAAATAAAAATAAGAAATTAAAAAGAATATAACTATTTAATATCCATTTTTAACTTTTTAACTTCAACTTTTGGAAGTTCTAAGAAAAGAACACCATTGCTAAATTCTGCTTTTGAATCATCCATTTTTACCTTATTTGGTAAAGAAATAGTTCTTTTAGCTGGACCATAAGTTCTTCCTTTAATTAAAAATTGACAATCTCCCTCACAAGCTTCCTCAGATTTGTCTCCAAAGAAAGCAGTTATAGTTAAATCTTTATCAACAATTTCTACATCAATCTCATCTTTTTCTACTCCAGGAAGATTTACTTTCACATAAAAAGTATCTGGAGAATCTATTAAATCAAGGTCTATTTTGCTTGGAACAGTTTCTTTATATTCACTTATTTTACTATCAAAGTCTTTTTGGAATGATTTGAGATTTACAAGAATATCATCCATTGTTTTTCCAAAATCATTAGCCATTCTTCCAGCGACATTTTTTCCTTTCTCTACATGTTTGTCTACTTTTCCTGCAATTTCATCATATTTCTCTTTATCAAGTTTAGGTTTTTCAGACATATTTAATCTCCTAATAAGCTTAAATTATAAATTTTTCATAATATATAAATCAATAGCTTATTTCTATTATTTAAAAAATATTAGTAGTATATTTAGTATAAGTCATTATTATAACTTTTGGTTAGAAAAAAAATTTAAAAAATAATATTTAATATAAAATAGAAAAAAGTTTAAAAATAATATAAAATAGAAATAAAAAAATAGAAAAATAATATTAATATAAAAAATAGATCAATAGAATTCCATATCTTCATTTTTATTTCTTTCTATTTTTCTTACACTAGATAATTTAGAAATTATATCTTCAATACCTTTACCTTCATAAGCAGATATAAACAAATAATCATCAGTTTCCTCTAAACCATTTAAATAGCTAATATCTGACTCAGATTTGAGTTTTTCATTAGTATTTTTATTCACATCAGCAATATCTATCTTATTAAAAAGATAAACCATTGGAACATCAAAAATCCTTTTAATTTCATAAGAAAGATTAAATTGACTTTCTATAGAGAAACCACAAGTTTCTGAAACATCAATAATAAAGAAAATAGCATCAGCTAAATGTTCAAGAGCCACCATAGCATTTAGTTCAATCTCATTCATATCTAAAATTGGTCTATCAAGAAGCCCTGGAGTATCAATAATCTGAATTTTTTTCCAATTCCTTTCAAGATGTCCGATTTGGATCCCTTTAGTTGTGAAGGGATAGTTAGCTACCTCTGGAGTAGCATCAGTAATTTGACGAAGTAAAGTAGATTTCCCTACATTTGGAAACCCAGCTATTACAATTGTAGTAGCTTCAAAGTCAATGGTAGGCATGTTTCTAAGATTAGCTTTAGCAAAATCTAAAAAATCAAGATCTTTTTTAATCTTATTAACAACAGAAGCAATTCTCCCATATGCTTGTTTTTGAAGAGTTGAAGCTTTTTCAGGAGAAGATCTACGAATTCTACTTGAATAATCTTTTTCAAGTTGAGTTATAATACCATAAGCCCAATTTAAAGCACCAAGTGCCTTTTTCATTTCATCTACACCAACAGTAATATCAATATAATCTTGATAAAATTCAGGAAGTGTTTCAATATCAGGAACTCTATCTAAGATCATCTTAATTCTATCTTTAATTACCTGACAAGCTGTAATAACTCTTGTTTCTTCAATTCTTTTAGACTTCAAATGTCTTGGAATTTTTGAGGTCCTAGCTAAATCTGCTGCTTTTTTTCCTCTTCTAAATCCTTTATCTAAAAGTTCATCAGGAGTAGGAATAGTTGGAATCATCATAATATTAACCTAAATATATAAATCATGAATAATAAAAAATTCTTTCATAAAAATTCTTTTTAATTTTATTAATAAAAATTATTGATAAAAACAGAATAATATTTAATAAAGTATTAATTAATCTTTATTGAACTACCTTAATAAAGATTTTCTATAATATTAAAAATATTTTTAATATAATAATAAAGTAGTTAATAAAATTAATAATAATATTAAAAACAATTAATAAAGTTAATAACTTTAATAAATTAAATAACAAGATTATTATGAACAATGAAATTAATAAAATAAATAATAAAATTAATAAAATAATTAGTAAAGTAAATAATATTAAAAATAATTAATAAAACTAATAAAATAAATAATAAAATTAATAGAATAATTAGTAAAATAATTAATAATATACTAAATTATTGATTATTCCTTGAAAATTTGCCCTTGAAAAGTATAAACCTTTGTTTCCTTTGAATTCCAACAATCTGAAGATAAACCTGCTTTGATACATGTATTAGCTAAAAATGTCTCACTATCCATATTGTATTCAATTGCAACCTGTGGTAAAAGTAAGCCTTTATTGAAACCTTTTTCAATTATTAATCCATCTCGACCAATAATTATCTCATTAGAGTAATTAGAAGGATCAGACACCTCTAAAAGTTCTGGTTTTGTTAAAACAGTTACTTCTAATTCTATATATTTCAATTCCTCATTAGTTAATTTAGGAAATCTTGGATCATTTACAGCTGCAGAAATAGCTACATCAATTGTTGCATCTATAAGAGGAGCTATTGGTTCAGGATACCCAATACATCCTCGAAGTTCTTTATTTTTATTTAAAGTTACAAAGACTCCTAATTTTTCTTTTAAATGTTCAGGACAATCCTCCGGAACATTAATTTTCTTTCCATTTTCCAAATAATTTTCAACAGCTAATTTAGCTATCTTTATTAAATATTTTCCATCATCATCACTTAACATATGTACAACCCCCTCATAAAAATCTAATAATGAAATTAGAATTAAACTAAGATTAAATTAGAATTAAATAGGGTTAAATTAGAATTAAATTAAGATTATATTATGATTATATTAGAATTAAATTAGAATATCAGCTACTGCCTCCAACCGTAGCATTTAAAATTTTTGTATGAGGACCACCATCACCAACTGGAGCAACTTGTCCAGATTTTCCACAAAAACCAATTCCTAGTTTAAAATCACTACCAATTGCATCAACATTTTTTAAAGTTTCTAATACATTACCTGAAAGTGAAACATCTCTCAAAGGATCAGTAATTTCACCATTTTCAATTTTAAACGATTCAGCAGCATTAAATTGGAAAATTCCTTTTCCAGTATCAACTTGTCCTCCTCTTGAACCTTTAAGATATATTCCATTGGAAATATCTTCAGTTAACTCTTCAAAACTCATATCTCCAGGTTCTAAATAAGTATTACTCATTCTTACTATAGGTTGTTCACTGATTATTGATCTTGCATTTCCAGATGATTTCATATCTAACTTTGATGCTGATTCTCTTGAACTAAGTAAAGATACTAGTTCACCATTTTTTACAAGCTGATTTTTCTTAGTTTTAATCCCTTCTCCATCATAAGCATAATAACCAAAACCATTCATATCACTTGCATCATCAATAATATTCACAATATCTGAACCAATTTTTTGATTCAGTTTATCTTTTAATATAGAATCATTTTGAAGGATTAAATCAGCTTCAACTGCATGACCTAATGCTTCATGTATAAAAACTCCAGTTAATTCATTATCAGCCACTATGGAAAAATTACCAGAAGGAGGAGTATTAGCCTTTAAAAGCCTATTTGCTTTTTCACCTATATTTCTACCAAATTTTTCAATATCTTGATCCTTTAAAGCTTCAAATCCTTTTGCACCACCAATACTGCCATGCCCAAATTGAATAATATCTCCAGAAGATGCAGCTGCATTTAAAAATAATCCTACCCGAGTTTCATCCATTGAAATAGAACTACCTTCACTATTAACAAAGACAGACTTTGATTCACTATCAGAATAGCTAACAGTAGTGCTTGATACATTGCCTAAAGTTGCAGCTTTACTTGCATCAGTTATTATTTCTTTTTTATCTTCAATAGTGACATCACTAAATGGAATTTTCCTAGGAGTTTTAACATTATCTTCAACAATTTCAGCTTCAGCTAATTCCACATCCCCATTTAGAACATTTGATAATTTGATCGCAGTTTTAGCTATTTCATCTAATTTATTCAAATCATTGGTAAATGCAAAACCCCATGCTCCATTTTTTAAAACTCTGATTCTAGCTCCAATATCAATTCCGGTGTTAACTTCCTGAATTTTATTATCTTTCATAATAATGTTAGTATTATTTCCTTTAGAAGCTTTTATATCAATATAATCAGCTTTTAAAGCAATATTATCAATAGTTTTTATAAGATAATCTAAATTTTCTTCCATATTTTCCACCTTGGATAAATAATTCTATTAAATGATTTCTACCTAATAATTATTAGCTAACTTAATATCCACTTTTTTATTTTATATTTTAAATTTTAATTTTATAATATTTTAAATCTCTAATATTAAATTTCTAATATCAAATTGTGATATTAAATTTGTGATATTAAATTTATAATATTTAAATTTCTAATATTAGATTCGTGATATTTAAATTTGTAATGTTTCTAATAATATTTTAACATATCTATATATAAATGATATATTTATAATAATTATAATAATAATTAATATATTATACTAATTTTTATATCTATAATAATAATAGTTTGGTATATTAATAATAGTAAATATCTCTAATATACAGATGTAAATAATCAAATATAAATAATCAGATATAATATTATTTCCAATTTAAAACATAAGAAATTTTCTATAAATTCTATAATTATTAAATAAAAAACTACCATAAAACAAAAAAAACTATGATGAAAAAATTCAATCATATTTTCCTTTATTATTTTTAATATCATCCTATTTTAAAGTTAACTTTGTTTTAAATTAATTCAATTTTAAAATTAGGATTTATTCTATATGCAATCTATTTAATACCATTTATTCAATAATATATATCCAATGACATTTATTCCATGCCACTTTATTCTGTAATTAGATTCTATTCTAAGACTGAATTTTATTCTAAAACTATAAATTATTCTAAAACTATTCTAAAATTATATTTTAATCAGAGTAATACTTTATTTTTAAAAGTTATTATATTATAATATTTTTGTGAATTTTTAAAATTAAATAATATTGCCCATAACAATGAACAAAACCTAAAGTATAAGTTATAAGTTAAATTAAGGAATTATTACAGTTTTTAGAGGAACATTTAAATATCATGTTTTATAATTAAAAATAAGTAAACGAAAATATGAGCTTAAATGAATAATTAGAGATAAGTTATAACTTATTATAATATATTAAACAAGGAAAATGTTTTTTAAAAATTTTCAAAATTATGATATTATATATCAAAATTAATTAAAATAATAAGCAAATTTATGTAAATTGTCATTATGGGGGAGATATTATGACAAGATTAATAAAAATCGTGGCAGAATCTAGTTTAAAATCACGGAAAAAATTAAACTAAACCAAAAATAAAAAATCCAGAAAAAATTGAAAAATAAACATAAAATTATCTTTTAATTTGATTGTTCAATGAATAATAATGTTAAAAATGGCTCCTAATAAATTATATACTTTTTAGAAATTAAAAACAATTTTAAAAAACAAATCAAAAATAGAATAAAAATATATAATCAAAATAATTAGGAACATATTAGCTAAAAATGATTTAATTAGAGATAAATAAATTAAAACTAATTTAAAATGATTTGATCAGAAATAGTCTAATTAAGAATAATTTAATTAAAATTAATCAAATTAGAGATGATTTAATTAATAAACAATTTTAAAATAAACAATTTAAATCAAGATTCAATCTATAAAATACTAAAAAGGAGTATAAAACTTTGAAGATTACTAATAAAAAATTCTTTATAGGAATTTCTTTAATAATTATAATGTCATTACTTTCCATATCATCAGTGGCAGCAGATACAATTACAGTAACTGCAAAGCCAAGTGCAAAAAGTAGTTTGCCATACAAAGATTATACAATAACTTGGGAAAATCACTGCCCCCTGTGTGGACATGATGGAACATTAGTATTTAATCCTAAAGGAACTTATGAAGGAGAACTAACTTGTTCACATTGTGGAGCGGATTATTGTGCAGTTACAGGAAAAGATAAAAATTGGAATGGACCTAGAGCCTATTTAAAAGTTTTTAAAGAAACAGATAGTCAAAACAACTCTGAACTAAATAAATCTGAACTAAATAATTCTGAAATTCATAATTCAGATGAAAGCTATTATAGCTCTTATCCAAATTTGATTTTTAGAAGCTTTATAATGAATGTCATAAACATTACATCATATTCACAGAATACAATGTTAGTTAATGTAATTGATTAAAAATTCTAAAAAAGTAAAATCCAAGTTTAATATTTATCTAATATACTAATTATAATTTAATGATTCTTATTTAATAATTTTAGTATTCAAAAAGATTAATATTAAACTGATATCTAAATATAATATGTTATTATTATTTTAGATAAGTATAATTATTTTATGTTAAATTTTAGATTAATTCGTGAAAATACAAAAAATATTTATATTAATACTAACTTAAAAAAAGATGTAAGTGTTGATTTTAATACAATTATAAAATTCTTAAAATCTTATAAAATTAACACAAAATTTAACACAAGAGGTGAAAAAATGCAAATTGAACTCGATTTACAACATTTTTGTTGTGGTCCAAAAGGCTGCGAAATCGAAATCACCTATGGTGAAATGATGGACGCAGAATAAGTTTTTAATTATGTAATATAGTATATTAAATTATTTATATAGCTAATTAATATTATTTACATTTAATATATTTTATAAAATATAATTATACTTGCATTTACATATCATTTATTTAGTAGATAAAAATCTACTTTTATTTTTATATTATTTTAAAAATTTCTAAAATAAAAATATAATAGAAAATATAATAAAATACTTACTTATAAAGAACTATATAAAATATTTACAACTATATTAAACCATTGTAATACTATTAATTATAAATGTATTAATGAAGGTATCACTTATAAAAATATTATTTATAAGATTATAACTATTTTTCAAATATTTTTAGAAATAATTAATATAATTAGTATAATTAATATAATTAATAAAATTTCATTTCTAATTTTAACAATATAACATTTTATTTCTAATTTTAATATAGATCTAAATCTTAATAACCTAAATCTTAATAACCTAAATTTTATATAAATCTATTTATTCATAATATATTTGATAAATTTAATATAATCATAAATTACATTAATATAAAATATCAGCTAAGATAAAGATAAAATAAGATAAGAATAAAATTTTATATTGTTAAAATTAAAAATAAAAAACACTTAAAAATATTATAAAATATATTATAAAATGAAACAGGAAGTATAAGATGGTTGTTATTATCGGATCTGGAGCAGGTGGTGGAATATTAGCTATGGAACTATCTAAAAAAGGTATTCCAGTAACAATAATCGAAAAAGGTCCCAGTATAAATTTAAGTGATGCTTTTAGATATTACGATCCTTCTGATGACAAGGTAGATATTTTAAAAACAAGCTGTGCAGGTGGGACAACAACAGTTTCTGCAGGAAATGCTATCAGAGTTCTTGAAAAAGAATTAGAAAATATGGGAATTTCAATATATGAAGAATTAAATGAAGTAGAAATATTATTATCAGTTCATGATATGGATGATGATCATTTTGGAATAGGTAATAGGAAATTTATTGAAACATCCAAAAAACTTAACTTAACCCCTATAAAAATGCCGAAATTTATTAAAGATGAAAAATGTATACCTTGTGGTAAGTGTGCATTTGGTTGTCCTAGAGATGCGAAATGGACATCAATAGAATTTATAAATCAAGCGATTGAAAATGGGGCTGTTTTTCTAGATAATACTGAGGTAATAAAAATAATTGTAGAAGCTGATCAAGTAAAAGGAGTTATTGTTAAAAATAAAAAAAATGAAGAAGAATTAATCTTTTCAGATATAGTTATATCATCTGCTGGAGCTATAAATACAGCTAAATTACTTCAAAAATTAGGTTTGCCTGCTGGGAAAAAATTATTTATGGATCCTTTTGTAACAATAGGAGGAATAATTAAAGATATTGGATTTAATAAAGAAGTTCAAATGAATAGTCTCATAAAAGGAGAAAATTACATTCTTGCACCACATTATGCAAGTTTTATTGCAAATGAACTTAAAAAGAATGATATTGAAGAGTCTGATATTTTTAGTATTATGGTTAAAATACCTGATGATAGTTTTGGGCAGATAAAAGATGGAAAAGTGATTAAAGAAAACTCTGAAAAAGATGTTAGATTTATAGCTGAAGGTTCAGCTGTTGCAGGATCTATTTTAATAAATTCAGGAGTTGATCCTAAATCTATCATTTCAACAAATCTTAGAGGAGCTCATCCAGGAGGAACAGCAGCTATTGGAGAAGTTGTTGATTTGAATCTTGAAACAAAGATTAAAGGATTATATGTTAGTGATGCCAGTGTTCTACCAAAAGCACCAGGAGCACCACCAATTTTAACTATATTAGCATTATCAAAAAGGCTTTCTAAACATTTAATATCAACATTAAAACATTGAAAATAATAATAAAAATAACAATATAAAACTTATAATAAAAAATAATAAAAAAGATAGATATAATAAAAGAAAAAATAAAAATAATAAAAATAAAGAAATAAAAGTAATAATATTTCTAGTAAAAATCACTGCAAAGGATAAATATAACCTAACTATAAAAGATAACTATAAGAAATAAATATAAAAAATTTAAAAAAATTGGAGGAAAAATTATAATAAATAACATTGAAAATATTAAAATTAATAATAATTTTAAAAGGATACTTATAGTATTAATAATATTATCAATTTTTTTAATTGGAATACAAGCAGCATCAGCAGTTACACCTACAGTTACAGTTGAAAAATGGGGTACTGGAGGAGATGTTACAAAAAACAGCTTAATAAAAAAGAATATTCCAAAATCAGATATTTCGACTAAAGTTATTAAAGCTGCAAAAAAAGGAACACCAATAGTTAAATTTGGAAATGGTAAAGGTAAAAAAACGCTTATTGTTTCAGGAGTTCATGGAAGTGAGCTTTCATCACAAGTTGCCTCAATGAAGCTTATAAATTATCTAAGTAAAAAGAAAAATATAAAAGGAACAATATATGTTATTCCATTCGTAGCTCCAAAAGCAACTGCCAAGAATCAAAGATTCTATAATGGTAAAAATTTAAACTCCATAGCTAATAAAAAGGGTAGTGTAACTAATAAAATAATGTTATTTGCAAAGAAAAATAAGATAGATGCAGTAGGAGATTTCCATTGTACGATGCCTGGAGGAAACCCTGGTAAAAATATAATAATGGGTACAAAAGTTCCAACATTGAAAAGTGCTAGAATGGCAATTGGAATTTCAAGATTAATAAAACAACCTTATAAAAATTATCTTATAGCTGGTAAAGAATATCCAGGAGCTCTTGAAGATGTTTTAAATTTAAAAGGTATTCCTGCTGTTACTTGCGAGGTTAAAACTCCACATGGAAAAATAGCTTCAGGAAGTATAACTGCTTCCCTAAGACAGATGCTTGGATTTTTAAAGTATAATAAAATTATAACCTAATTATAATAGAACTATAAGTTAATTATATAAAACTATAAAATTAGTATTATATAACTATAGCCAAAAATATTAAAGATACAATCACTAAAACTGTTTATCTATTTCTTCAGCATCGATTAATCGTTCACAGTAATGGCATCTTAAAAGTATTGGTGAAGTTTTTATCAAATGAAATCTAGATTCAATTGGCTCATTAGCATTTGTAATACAATTAGGATTGTTACATCGAATGATTGATTTTAATTCTTTCATAAAACGGACTTTATCCTTTGCAACTACTTTATAATCCCTTATTATGTTTATTGTAGCTTCAGGAGCAAGTAAAGCAATTTGATCAAGTTCTGAAGAATCAAGTTCTCTTTTTTCTATTTTTACTATGTCTTTTCTTCCAGCTTTACCAGAAGAAACATTCATAGCTAATGTAACATTAATATCTTCATTAGGAAGTCCTAAAATTTTCAAAACATGGAGAGATTTATTAGCTGTAATATGATCAATAACAGTCCCATTTTTAATTGGCTCTACTTTCATTTCAGGTTTTTTCATGAAAATATATTTGAATTAAATTTTATTTATAATTTTTTATTTAAAATTACTTACAGAATAATACTAAAATATTTATTAAATATATTAATTAAAAATATATTCATTAAAAATATGTATTTATTAAAGAATGTTTATTGAAAATTACTTATAACAAATTAATTTAATCAGAATTAGTAATCCAATATAGAACTATAAAAAATAAAACCAATAAAACAAAAACCAGTTTAATCTTTAATTATTAGTATTAGTCAAATCAACAAAAGAAAATTCATCCACATCAAACAATCCTTTATCACTTAATCTTAAGCTAGGAATAACCAAAAGAGATACAAAGGATAATGTCATGAAAGGAGATTCTAGTGTACATCCTAAAGTTTTAATTATTTTGTTAATTTCATAAAGCTCTTTTGAAACAGATCCAATGTCTTCATCACTCATAAGACCAGCTATTGGAAGTTTTAATATTTTTTCAACATCATCATAAACGATAGCTAAGCCTCCTTTATTTTTAGAAATTAGATTTACAGCCTTTGCCATATATTCAGATTCTGTTCCTAAAACAACAATATTATGAGAATCATGAGCAACACTTGAAGCCATAGCTCCATTTTTCAGATTAAATCCTTTAATAAATGCATTCGAAATATTATTATTCCCATATCTTTCAACAACAGCTAACTTCAGAATATCTTCTTCAATATTTTCTTTAATAATTCCTTCTTCAACTTTGAGGTCTTTATCAATTTTTTTAGTGATAATTTCACCATCAATAACCTCAATTACTTTTGTGTTAATATAGAAAATAGGATTATTAGAACTATTAGAATTAAAGTTTACATGAACATTAAAATCATCAGAATTCTTCTTATTCAATACAAAAGTATTTTTAAAAGATGGCTTTTGAGATTTAATAAAAGAAACTCCATCTTCAGCTACAATTTCTCCATTAATAATTGTTTTTTTAATATTGAAATCATCAAAATTGTCGATTAAACAAAAATTAGCTTTTCTTCCAACTTCAATTGCACCTGAATTAAGATTATAATGTTTAGCAGGATTAATTGTAACCATTTTAATAGCTTCTATATGATCGATTCCAAGAAAAATTGCTTTTTTTATAAGAACATTTAAATGTCCGTCTTTTAAGTCATTAGGTTCCTTATCATCAGTAACTAAAAAATCAAAAATTGGATTTTTCAAAATTTCCCCAAAATCATCAACTGAAACTGCTCCAAAAAAATCTTGATTTGAACAAAGACCAATTCTATCTTTTATATTAAAAAGAGCTTCCATATTTTTAGCAGAAGACCCCTCCCTTACCATAATTTTCATACCAAGTTTCTTTTTCTCAATAGCTTCATCAAAACTTATAGACTCGTGATCAGTTGAGGGACCCTGAATCAGATTTTTATTATCAAAATCATCATATAAAAAAACATTAACATATTTCTCTAAATCAGCTCCAGACAATAAAGGAGCATGACCATCAATAGGTATATTATATTTTTTAGCAACCTTCAATTTATCAATGACATCTTTATCATTGTTAATAACTCCAACAAAGTTCATAACTTCCCCTAAAGATACAACTTCATCCATTTTTAAAAGTTCTTCAATAGCTAAACTATCTAAACAGGCCCCACTAGTTTCAAAGTTAGTAGCTGGAACACAAGAAGGAGCAGAAAAATAAAAATCAAAAGGAACTTTAGATGCATCATCAATCATAAATTCAACACCTTCAATTCCAGCAACATTAGCTATTTCATGAGGATCAGCTATAACTGAAGTAGTTCCAAAAGGAACAACTGCTTTTGCAAAATTAGATGGTGTTAAAAGAGAACTTTCAATATGAATATGAGCATCAATGAAACCTGGAACTAAAATTCCATCGAAATCAAGTTCTACACCATCATTTTCAAGATTAGAAATAGGATTAACACTAACAATATAACCATCTTCTATAGATATTTCACTAGGATAAATTTCATTTGTGAAAACATCTAAAATGTTTGCTTTTATTGAATTAAATTTTTTAGGATTCATAATATCAAAGATGAGAAATAATAGTTATTTAAAAATAAAAATATTAATAAAAATATTAATAAAAATATAAATAAGAATATTAATAAAAATATTAATAATAAATTTAATTAATAATACTTATTTAAAATGATTATAATTGTTCAAAATTATGATGATAATTATTCCAAATGATCATAATAGTTATAATATGAAAAAATCTTTAAAAATACTTTAATAATATAAAGAAATATATAGAGATCATTATTTTTCTAATTCATTATATAAAGTTGGTAAAAAAGCACCAATATCAGTTACAACACTTAAAACTTGAGCACTTCCCCTATCAGCTAATTTTGTAACTGTTGCAGGATTAATATCAACACAAACACTTTTTACTCTTGAAGGTAGGATGTTCCCAGTGGCAATAGAATGTAACATAGTAGCTATCATAATAACCATATCAACATCCTTTGAATATTCCCGCATCATCTCTTGAGCTTCAATTACGTCTGTTATAACATCTGGAAGTGGACCATCATCACGTATAGATCCTGCTAAAACAAATGGAACATTATTTTTAATACATTCATACATTATTCCACCTGTTAAGGTTCCATCATCAACAGCTTCTTTAATAGATCCAGAACCATTGATAGTATTAATAGCTCTCATATGATGGGTGTGACCACGACTAACAACTTCTCCTGTTTTTACACATACTCCGAGAGATGTTCCATAAAGAGCATTTTCAATATCATGAGTAGCTAATGCATTTCCTGCGAAAACAACATCAATATATCCTTCCTTAATCATCTTAGCCATTAAATCAGCAGATCCCGTATGAACAATAGCTGGACCTCCAACTATAGCTATTTTTCCACCTCTTGATTTAATTTCTTTAATCTCTGAAGCTATATTTTCAATAATACTCATCAAAGGCTTTTCTGAAGAAACTTCACTATTCATAAATTCAAAAACACCCTGTTTACCTCTTGGACGTTCTGGAGGAGTTACACGTATCCCTTCTCTCCCTACAACAATTAAATCTTCTTTTTTTATCCTTCCAATTGGTTTACAATAAGCTTTACCACTATTATTTTCATCAATGTCAATAATAATCATACAATCCATTTCAATATTTTCAACAAGTAACCAGTTCCCATTATGTAAAACATGCGTAACATGATTGGTGGTTGAATAAAAATTATCTGGAGCAACTTTATCATTAGGAGAAGCAACTAATTTAACTTCTTCTATTGCTGAAATTGTAGCTCCTATTTCACTAAGTTCATCTAATATTTGATTTAAAAGAGAGGGAGAATCCGCTGAAACTATAATTTTAGCTCTACTTACATCAGACTTTCTTTTTCCAACATTTAAATCGATTATTTTAAAATCTCCTCCTTGATCCATGATAATATCAAGGGTTTTTGGAAGAATTAAAGAATCTATAATATGTCCAAACAGTTCTATTTCTCTTTGATTCATGCATAAATCTCCTTACTGAATTATATAATCAAATAATCATAATATGATTAATCATTAGTTAATAAGCCTAGTTTTAATAAATTAAATCTAGAATATTCATGTATATATCTTATTTATATCCTAACTATATCCAGTATATCCTATATTTATATTCTACCTCTTATATTCTACTTATACTATTTATATTATATATTTATGTCCTATATCTTAAAATAGCTCCTATTCCACCAAATGCTTTAAATAATTGCATTCCCTCTTCTGTTTCAGTTGAAATTATTTCAACATCAGAACCTAACTCTTCAGCCATTTCTACAAAATCATCAACAAGATCCTTAACTTCAGAAACCTTCATTTTCTCATTACATTTTTCACATATAAGTTCTTCACCAGCTTTAGGGTCTTTATAAGTTATTTGAACTTTGTTTCCACAATTTAAACATTCCATAGTTGATCTTGTTTTAATAAGATCTTCAGAAAGGAGTAATGTATCAACAGCCCCCATTTGAAGATTTTTTCTTACTTCATCTTCACCATAAGAAGCTAGGCCACGTTCATCAATCAGTTCTTTAAGAAATTTCTGAACAAGTTGTTTTTCTTGCATAACATCCATTTCTTCTAGAATATCCATAGATTTATCAATAACTTCCCTTATCCCAAATTCACCAGTATAAGAAGTATCAACAGTAGCTATAACTTTATTTTTAAGTTCATATTGAAGATAATCCCCTTTAAGAAATTCTTCTTTTGTATGGCCAGGACCTCCTAAAATAATTCCTTTAAGGTCTTCAATGCCCAAAAACGCATCATTCATATGATCCCCAATACGTTTTTTAAACTCGTGTGCAGCTAAATCGATTAAACGATCAAACCTTCTTTGAGATTGACCTCCTGCTTTATGTTTTCCAGGGACACCACTAGTTAAATGTTTTAAGATATCAACTCTTTTTCCTTTAAGAGTAGCTATAGTAGCTTCTTTTCTATCAATAACAGCTAAACCATAAACTTCTTTAACATCCATCATATGTTGTAATGGCTCTAAAAAGAATTCTGAGTTACAGTGATAAGTATAAGTTTGAATAGGTTCTGGGGGTTCAAAAATAAAAGTCTCCATCTTCTCAGTACCTGGACCTCCCTTAGGTATCATTCCAACAAATAGAACTAAACCTTTTTCAGGAGGTTTAGGGAATAATCTAAGTCTTTGAACAATAACTTCAATAGCAGACTGAACATTTTTCTTTGTTTGTTTACTTTTGATGTTTGCACTTTGACTTAATTCTTCACGCATATGTTTAGTAACATCACTAATTTGACGATCTGGAGGTATATAAACTGATACTAACTCAGTACCTCTCCCTTTTTTTTCTGATAATTCTTTAAGAGTTCTTTTAAATTCATATAATTCTTTTGAAGATACTTCTGACAATATATTCACTCCATGATAAAAAGTACAATAATACTATAATTAAAATTATATTATAATTATGAATATAATTATTTATGATTATAATATTAATTATAATTAAATATTAAATCATAAAAAGATGTAATAATTAGAAAAAGATTCATTTTAATAACTTTTTCATAACTTTTAAAAACTACCTTTAAAAAATATTTTTATAAATTATTTTTATAAATTGTTGTTATATATTATTTTTATAGATTATTTGGAATATTATAATATTAATAAAATCACTAGTATTATAGATTTTATTAGTATTATAGATTTAATAATAAATTTATACTTTTATTAGATTTGTAAAAACTCCAATATATAATTTAATATTATAATTTAAAATCTTAAAAATATTATTAAAATTTTGAAAATATCTAGAATCTTAAAATATTATTATAATAAAACATTATCATGATTATTTTATTTTAAATATTGCTAAAAAATTAATAATAAAAAAATAATAATAAAAAATGATAAAAAATTGAAATTTAAAAAAATAAAAACTAAAAAATCAAAGATATAAAATAAATTAATATTATAAAAATTAATCTATTTCAAAAAATAAATTGCTTTTAAAATAATCAACCTAATCTATTAACTTTTATTAAAGATTCTACAGGAACTCCTTCAATTTCTGAAATTCCAACTTTATCAATTAATACAGTTACAGCTATAGGTTCTGCTCCTTGAGCAATCAATGCATTAATAACTTCTTTTACAGTCCTACCACTAGTTATAACATCATCAACGATTATAACTTTTTTACCTTTAACTTGAGCAAAATTTTGACTGATTGCTCCTTCTTGATCCTTATCTTTATCTTTTCTATGTTTTATAGGGTGAAATACAGATAATGAAGTTTCAAAGCCTTCCTCTATCTCTAAAAAATCAGCCATCATTGTTGCAAAAGGTATTCCACTTACAGCTATACCTACAATAACATCTGCCTGGCCATAATTTAAAGTCATGTCACTTAATGCTGCAGAAACATACCTAAGCCTACTTGAACTTCCACCTAAACTATTCCAATTAATAGCAAAGTCAATAGGAGTATCTTCTGGTTTTTCTTTTTCATCGAGTTTCTGCATGGATAACCATCGAGCTGTGTCCATTGAAACATTTAGCTCATCAGCTATTTCTCCAACCGTAAAACCACGCCTTCTAAGTTCATGAGATTTTTTTACTAAATCTTGTTTCATTTTTACACCAATTGAAAATAGTTCTAAAATAAAAATAAGTAAACCATAATTACTTAAAAATAAAGTTAATTTAAATAATACAACTAATTTAATTATTTTGTTATTTCGTTTATAATATATTTAATTAATTTAATACATTAAATAATTTAGCATAAAATAGATAATTTAGTATAATAATTAAATTAATTAATGTAATTAAATGTAATTAAAATTAATGATAATTAAAATATAGAAAAATAAAATGAAAAATAATAATTCAATATGAGACTAATAATAATTTAATATTAGGGTTAATAGTAATTTAATATTGAATTAATAATAATCTAACCTTTAATTGATTATTAAGTGGTTAATTTAAGTAGTTAATCTCTTAGGGAGAAAATCTAATTATCAAATAATTATAGATCAATTAACCATTAAGTTCATCTAACTTAACAGGTAATTGTTCTTTTGAAGACATGTTTGCAGCTAAAACCATTTTAAGAGCATTCAACCCATCTTCACCAGTAATCTCCATATCTTTATTATCCATAATTGAATTTAAGAAAGAGGTTATTTCATATTTTAATGGTTCTTCCCTCTGAATATCTACCTTTTGTGCAAATTTTCCAGCTACATCTACACTTTGATCCATATAATCAATGGATATTATCCCATCAGTTCCTGTAATCTCTAATGCACGTCTTTTATAAGGAGTTAACCAGTTAACTTCTAAAATACCAGTGATTCCATTAGCAAATTTTGTCATAATTTCAGCATGATCTTCATATTCACATTTTTCAAGAATACTACCCATAGTTGCATAAACTTGAGTTACATCATCATCAAATAAGTAATACATAACATCTAAATCATGAATAGCAAGATCAATAGCTACACCAACATCTTTAATCCTTGGAGGAAATGGACCAACTCTCTTAGCAGATGCAGAAACCACATCACCAATAATATCCATTTCAATAAGTTCTTTTGCTTTCTGAACTGCAGGATTGAATCTTTCAACATGCCCAGTACTTAGTTTAACACCTTTTTCTTTAGCAGCTTCTATCATCCCTTCAGCTTCATTTAAGGTAAATGCAATAGGTTTTTCTACTAAAACATGCTTTCCATGCTCTATTGCAGCCATTACAACATTATAATGATGAGTAGTTGGGACACAAACACTTACAGCTTCAATTTCTGGATTTTTTAATAAATCCATATAATCATTATATCCTTTAGTATCATATTTTTTAGATACTTTAGACAAAGTAGATTCACTTACATCAGAAACCCCAATAAGATTTGCATTGTCCAACCTATAATAAACACGAGCATGGTTATAACCCATTGCTCCAACCCCAATAACTCCTACATTAACACTATTCACAACTAATCCTCCCTATTAAAAATAATATAATTATTAATCTGAATATTTCATGAAAAATAATATTTTTCATGTTAAACTATAATATATAACAATTTTAACAATTTTTTTACAAAAACTAAAACATTTAAATTAATCCTTTTAAATTAAACATTTTTAGTCAATATTTTTACCAATATTTCTTTACCAATATTTTTAGCAGACATTTATAGACTATTAGCAAATATTTATAAATCATGCCACTATTAGACTAATAAACTATAAATATTGAAAATTATTATATATAACTAATAAAAAGCCATTATAATAAATAATACATTAATATATACAAATAATAGGATAAATTAAATTATAATAAATGTATAATTAATAACAGCAATAAAATAACAATATTAAATCCAAAATTAATAAAAAAATAGAAATTAATATAAGAAATATTAATTTATATTAAAATAATATTAATTTCTAGACCATACTGTATTTATAATAATTTAAATATTATAATTATAACTTATACTTGATGACATATAAACTTAATCTTAAATAAATTCTTTCATGTCTCTAGCAAGCTTTTTACCTAAATCCTCAGCTTCACCAATAGAAGATTTAAGTTTAGCTTTATGAAGTATTTCTCCTTTTTGAGTCAATAATATAGAATAAAGGCTTAATTCACTCCCATTTACCCTAGCTATTGATCCTAAAGGCCATTGACACCCAATACCTAATTCTTTAAGAACAGTTTTTTCTGCTAAAACTTCTTGTTCTGATTCATAATGATTCAATTTTCGTATAGTGTCTTTAACTGGAGAATCTTTTCTAGTTATTATAGCTAAAGCTCCTTGACCAGCAGGAGGAGTTAAATAATCAAGAGAAAATCTATTTTTAATACACTCTGTAAGACCTAATCTATTTAAACCAGCTTCTGCCATTATAGTAGCATCAACTTCACCATCTAAGACTTTTTCAACACGAGTTCCAATGTTCCCTCTAATAGGTTTCAATTCAAGCCCTTTTTCATACATATTACAAAAAGCTTCTCTCCTTAAACTACTAGTTCCTAAAGTTGAACCCTTTTTAAGATCTTCCCAAGAATAATTTGATACTAAAACTTCATTTGGAGACTCTCTTATTGGAACTGCAGCTATTTCAAGATCTTCATTAAGCTCAGTTGGAACATCTTTTAAACTATGAACTGCAAAATCTACTTCTTCCTCTAAAACAGCCCTATCTAACTCTTTTGTAAAAAGTCCTTTAGAATCCATATTATAGAGTTGAGATGTGGTTATCTTATCACCAGTAGTCTTTATGATTTTAGTTTCAACCTCATTATTTGTCAAATCAAACAAACGCTTTCTAATATAATTTGTCTGTGTTAAAGCAAGTTCACTACCTCTAGTTCCAACAATCAATAAATCATCCCCAATTCAAAAAAGAATTGTAATTAAAATAAATAATAATCTGATAAGTACTAAAATAAAAAAATTTTATAAATATTAAAAATTTCATTTTTAAACTTATAAAAATAAGAATTTCTACATAATAAAAATTTCATTTTTAAACTTATAAAATCAGATATTTTATAAATAATATATTTTTATGTTGATATAAATTTTTTCATTAAAATAATAATTAACTGAAATAATAATTTTTTAATAAATATCCTCAAATGTCCTTCAATAACATTGCATTAATAGCAACTAGAATTGTACTTAAAGACATTAGTACAGCTCCAATAAGTGGATTAAGCATGAAGCCAAAAGGAGCTAAAACTCCTGCAGCCAGTGGTAATGCAATTACATTGTATCCAGCACCCCACACAAGATTTTCATTCATCTTTCTTGTTGTTTTACCTCCTAAATCTAAAAATTTAATAATATCCAAAGGATTACTTTTTACCAATATAACATCAGCAGAATCTATAGCTACATCAGTTCCTGAACCTATAGCTACTCCAATATCTGCTGCTACCAAACTCGGCGCATCATTTACACCATCACCAATCATCATTACAGTAAATCCAGATTCCTGATACTTTTTAACTATCTTTTCTTTATCTTCTGGAAGAAGCTTTCCAAAAACATTTTGAATTTCTAATTTTTTAGCAACTAAATTTGCAGTTTCTTCATTATCCCCTGTAAGCATAACAGGTATAATATTACGTTCTTTAAGAGAATCAATCATTATTTTAGATTCTGATTTAATTTCATCCCCTTGAGAAATAAAACCCAAAAGATCATTACTCTTATTTAAAATATAGCTAATAGAATTACCGCTTTCTGCAAGCTTTTTAAATTTTGATTTATCATAAGATATACTTTTTTTATCTAAATAGGTTACAGACACTATTTTAAATTCTTCACCACTAATCTCACCAGTTAAACCAATTCCAGTTTTTTGATAAGTATTATGTGCTCTTTCATAATCTAATTCTTTTTCTTTTACTTTAGATAATATACCTATAGCTAATGGATGATTAGATCCATCTTCTAATCCAGCAGCTATTTTTAAAATAGTTTCATCAGTAATATCGTCATTTAAACTTCCATATTTAGTTACTTTAAAGTTTCCTTCAGTTAATGTACCTGTTTTATCCATCAAAGCATATTTTAACTTTTTAACTCGTTCAAAAGAAGTCCTATTTCTAAATAAAAGTCCATTATTAGCTCCAATAGAAGTACTCCTAGCTACTACAAGAGGTATAGCTAATCCTAATGCATGAGGACAAGCGATAACAAGAACAGTAACAGCTACAGAAAATGCAACACTGATATTTTCTACAAAATACCAAGAAGTAAAAGAAATTATTCCTAAAATAATAGCTACATAAAATAATGTTCTTGCAATAATATCTGCCATTGTTTCTCTTTTTGATTGTTCTTTTTGAGCTTCAGAAACCAATTTCTGTACTTGTGCTAGATAACTTGTTTCCCCAGTACCAGTTATCTTAATCTGTATATTTCCTTCTCCATTAACTGAACCTCCAATAACTTTACTATTAATATCTTTTGTTATTTGTTTAGACTCACCAGTTACCATAGACTCATTAATACTTGTATTACCTCTAATAACAATTCCATCTGCAGGAATCTTCTCTCCAGCCCTTGCTTCAACTATATCATTTTCTTTTAATTTATCAATATCAACATCGATAATCTTCCCATTTTCAAGTTTATGAGCTTTTTTAGGAAGCAATTTAGCTAATTTATTAAGTGCAGAACCTGCACTCATTATTGAATTCATCTCTATTATATGTCCAAGTAACATTATATCTATTAAAGTAGCTAATTCCCAGAAAAAATCATGAACCATAGGATGTATATGAAATATATTATTTGCAAAAACAGAATAAAGACTATAGAAATAAGCTACTGTAATTCCCATAAATATTAAGGTCATCATTGCAGGTTTTTTATTTCTTAGCTCTTCTTTTGAACCAGTAAAAAAAGGTTGACCTCCATAAAAATAGATTATAGATCCTATAGCCAAAACAACCCAATATGAACCTGGAAAGCTAATTTGAAATGGCATCTCCATTCCCATCATTGGAGATAGTAATATGGTTGGAATTGTTAAAATTAAAGAAACCCAAAATTTCTTCTTAAGGTCTTCCATATCCATCATACCCATTCCAGCATGATCCATATGCTCATGACCCATATCACCCATATCACCATGATCCATATGCTCATGACCCATATCATCTATCTCATCATGATTCATATGTTCATGGTTTTTATCAATATTCTTATGATTCACATTTTCATGATCCATATCTTCTTTGGACATAGTGTTTCTATTATGGTTGTCTTTCTCATCCATAAAAATACCCCAGTTAAGAATCTATTTAAGAATTATTTTTGATTTAAAGAAAAATTATCAAATTATATACCATTATTATAAAATGGCTAATTTCAATTTATTACTCTATTATATGTATTTATAATTTAATATATTTTTCATAATTTTTAAATAATAAATAATAAGTAATAAACAATAACTAAATAAGTAATAATGAAATACTATTAAATACAATTATATAAAAATAAATAAAAAATAAAATCATAATAATAAAAGTATCGTGATAAGAGTATTATACATAATAGTACTATTATAAAAAAATTTATAGAATTATCTTTTGTTTATTTGAGAATAATTAGAACGATAAATAAAAAGAATATTCTTATTATTAGATATAATTTTTTTTTGAGCTTCAATAGGATCTTTAATAACTTCAACATTATTAGACATCTTTTTTTCTATTTCAATCCCTAAATCATCAGTTAATATTAAATCAAACCAGTTATCTGTATCTTTACCTATTTCAACTTCACTCATCTCATCTTTATTCATTTCAACTTTATTCATTTCAGCTTTATTTCTAATCTTTGATTTATCTAAAAAATTATCTAGAAGGGTAGCTACACTATTTTCATCAATTTCTTCACAAGTAACACCATATTTACCTCCTAAAATAATAGTATAATCATTTAAATCATTAATCATTTTTATAGAGCTTTCAATAGATTTAGTATTAATTCCAGGATTAATTTCTTCAATAATAATAGATCCATTTTCTTTTTTTAATGAAGTCCTTCCTTTAATACCATTAAAGTTAGCTAAACCATCTTTAATATCATCCAAGCTAAGACCTAATGATAAAGAAACAGTGACAGCACATAAAACATTTGAAACATGGTGTTTTCCTGGAGCAAAAGTATCAATAGACAATGATCCTGAGATATTCTCACCAGAAATAGTCTTTATATTTTTATAAGATATCTCAATAGAAGTATTATTTAATCCATAATTAACCCTATCAGCGGTTACATTAGAAGAATCATTGTATAAACTAAAAGTATTAGATTTAGATAGAATATTTTTAAAGTTATAATCACTTCCATCATGTTCAAATCCAATGTAATAATCATCTAATGTTTCTTTTTCAATAGCAACTATATCACAATCAAAAACTTGTTTTTTCGCATTTCTTGCATTTGAAGTATTTTTAGCTATAGGATAGTTTTCTACAAGGTTAGTTAATACACCAACATCACCTAATCCAGTAACTCCCAATGAACTTTCAAAAATACAAGCACCATATTCAATATCATTGCACAAATCAGTGCTTAAATTATTAACTAAATCATCAATTGTTACACAATCAGAATTATCAACTTTTTTAGCCATATTTATGGTTTCTAATATGCTTGCAGGAGTTATACTAATATTCTTTTTTAAAGTTATTTTTTTACCATTTTTATAAAAACGAGACCCAAGACTACTTAGAACAAGAGGATTCTTGTTAAGTAAAATCTCTTTAAGCATAGCTACAACACTAGTTTTACCTTTAACACCAGTGACTTCAATAACCGGGATATTTTTAGTAGCTATATATCTTTTCCACTTATTTAAAATTAATTCAACTGCTTTATGATGAGTTATCTCATTTATAGAAATACCAACAGAATCATTATGATTATAATTATAATTATCATGAATATTATTAATATCAATATTATTAATACTATTATTGAGATTATTAATACCACTAATATTATTATTAATATTATTATTTATATTATTGATAGTATTATTGATATTATTGTTGATATTATCGTCATTATTGTTATTAATAGTATTATTTTTAAAATTATTAATATTAGGAACTTTAAAAGGAGAATGAATAGGATTAACTATTAAAATATCTGTATTATTTGAATTACTAATTTTCAAACTACTAAAATAACTATTAACATCATTTTGATTATTTATAACATTTATATTATGAAACTCAAGCAAACTCGCCTCTTCTTCCTTTAGAGTATTGTAAATATCATAAGCAGCAATATTATTAAATACTCCTAATTTTTTAAGACCGATTGCAATTTTAACTCCACCATGAGTTAAATCAATAACCAATACATCCATGTTTAACAAAACCAAAATAATCTATAAAAATATACAATAATATAACCAATTAAACCATAACCAATTAGCAATATTAATTAATCATTATCAATTAATGATCTACAGCTAATTAATCCACCTATTGAAACTAAAAACAAACTCTATCTGAACCTGACCCACCTTCAGTTAGCTTTTCTTTAACTTTTTGATAGAAGTATTTATCAGTTGTTCTGATAAAACAAACATCATTTTCAGATCTTACAAATCTTAATTCTTCAGAATCATCAATTTCTTGGCTAACTTGACCATCCATAACAAGAACAGCTTTTTTACCTTTTTTAAGAAGTTTAACTTTAATCTCACTTTTATCAGAAACAACAAATGGCCTTAAGCCTAATTTATATGGACATATTGGAATTATAATAAAAGCCCCTACTTTTGGATCTACAATAGGACCTCCTGCAGACATAGAATAAGCAGTTGAACCACTAGGAGTAGATAATATAAGTCCATCAGCCCTAAATTCCTCTACAATCTCACCATCCACTCTAACTTCAAAATTTAACATTTTAGCTGGTTTTTCAGTCATTATCACAACTTCATTTAATGCTGTAAAAAGCTCTTTTCCATGAGAAACTTTCAGTTGAGTCCTTTTTTCCTTAAAATATTCACCTTTAAGAATAGTATCAATCTTTTTAAAAGAATTTTCAATATCTAATTCTGTTAAAAATCCAACAGTCCCTAAATTTATCCCTAAAATAGGGATTTCACTATTACTTAGCTTAGTTTGACCTCTTAAAAGAGTTCCATCACCACCAAGTGTTATTACCATGTCAACATCAAATTCTTTAATATCTGTTGCATACATGTAATAATCATTTTTAAAAGTTAAACCATGTAATTCATTAGCTATACCTTCATCATATTTAGAAATTTTAGCTATATTATCCTCAAGAGTAGATTCATCCATATTGAGCCCGGATAATTTTTTAGCTAGTGAATTTTCAATAGATATATCTATATTATTACTATCTAAAAATTGTATAAGTTTAGCTGAAAATAAAACAGCTTCAATTTTATCTAACCTACTTACAATTCCAACTCTTTTAATATCAAATGATTTATTATTGTTTATAGTGTTTATTATCTTTTTATGTAGTTTAGGATTGCTTGAACCAATGACAATAGCTTTTTCAGATATACTTAATCTCTTTTTTAATTTATTTCCATTTTCATCAGTGATAACCGCACCAGATTCACTAGCTATCAGCATTGAAGCAGCTATATCTATTATCCTACTTCCCCTCATATCAATAAACACATCATATTTACCATTAGCTATATAAGCTAGTTCTAGAACAACAGAGCCTAAAATCCTCATTCTTCTTACTTTTTTTATTAGATTAAAAACTCCATAGCTATTATTTTTAACAAAAGCCCCTATGGATAAATTATTAATATTAGTTTCAGAATTGGGAGTCATTTTTTTATTGTTTAGCCAAGCCCCTTTTCCTTTAATTGCATGGTAATAATCTCCACTAGCAAAATTTTTAATAAAACCTAGCTCAATATCATCAAGAGAAACATATTCCTTATTAACCAGAGCAACAGCTATAGATATTCCATAAGCAGATATATTTTTTATAGCATTACTTGTTCCATCAAGTGGATCAACTAGAAATATAAATCTAGGATTATCTAGATCAAAGTTATCTAAACCTGAATTATTTAAATTAGAATTATTTTTAGAATCATAAACTCTTTTTAATTCATCAGATACATTAATATTCTTTACACTACCATTACCAATTTTTAATTCTCCTATTTCTTCACTAATTAAAATAGAAGTGAAATCAGTATTTTTTAATACTTTTATAACCTCTTTTTCAGCAATTAAATCAATGAAAGAAGTAGGTGTTCCATCAGCACCCATTTTAACAAATTCACCAGATTTATTATTTCCAACATGCTCCTTAATCTTTTTTTCAACATTTTCAATTATCTTATTGGAAATATTTTCACATAAATCAATGTCTTTTCTATTCATTTTATTGCCCCAAAAAAATCCTTTTTAAAAGATATTCTTCTTAAAATCCTTTTAAAAATATTTTAATTAATAATTATTCTTTATAATACTAACATTATTTATAATAATGTTATTTATAATATTAAAGGTTATTTATAGTACTAATTCTTGTTTATAATAACAAATTGTTGTTTATTTAAATATTAACTATTATTTACAATGATAAATTTATTATTTGTATGGATATATTTATTATTTTTATGAATATTAATTTTTATTTATAATAATAAGTATTATTTATATAAAATATTAAATATAAATCCATTGATTTTAATTATTATCAATAACTTCATCGTTTAAATAAACAACTGAAGCAACAACAGTACCTAATTCATCAACAGTATGATTAATTTCTTCTATAATTAATTCATTGATTGTTTCATTACGAATATCCATCATATAAGTAACCATTTCTTTAGCTTCTTTCCTAATCTCTTCAGGAGATTTATTAATCCCTGAATTTTCAACAACACAACCAAGATTATCTCCAATAGCTATAGCTATAGCAGAAGAAATTAAATCTCCTTTTTTATCTGAGCTTATTGTAGCTAATACACAATTAACCATAGCTCCTGCTTTTAATTTTGGAAGTAGACATAATTGAGTTTCTTTTTCTAACATGCTAGAAACCTTAATTAAATTAACATCCCCTATACCTGCTTCAATTAACGCATTATCAAATGAATTAAGTTTAGTTGGACCTTCTGCCTTTCCAGATACAATAGCAACCTTCATTTTATCACATAGTAAGCTTAATAAATTATTATATTTAATATTATTCTATTAAAAAGCATTTCATCGAATAATATTCCATTAAATAATATTATATTAAATATTATTTTACTAAAATAATATTAAAAATAAAATAATATTTAGTAAAATAGCAATTATTAAAATAATAATTATAATTTTATAAATTAATTTAAAATTTTTTAAAATTTTTAAAAAACCAAATTCAAATCAAATTATATTTAAATTATAATTTAAATTCAAAGTTCTATTAATATTAGAATTTCTACTTATTAATACATGTTCATATCTATTAATAAAAATATAAATAAACATATTAATAGAAAAATTAATAAAAGTATTAACAATTATTTTAATCATATTAATAAATGTATTACTATAATTATTAAAATAATAAATTAAAATAATAATTAAAATAATTACTAAAGATGTTATTATAATTAGGTATATTATTAAAATTACTACCTATATTACTATAATTACTAAAGAAATTGCTATGATCAATAAATTTATAAAAAAGCTAATTTTATTTATAAAAAAGCAAGAATTCCTTTAAAATTTTATAGAAACTTTTATATACTATTGTACTGAAATTAATTATATTACTTTAAAATAGTGAATATTCACTATTTAATTTAAAGTATATTGATCTTTTTATATATTATCCCGAGTTTAGATTTTCCATATTAAACTTTTTATAATTTTCAGAACAACTATCTCTTTAAATGATATAAAAGCAGTATAAAATATGTAATATTAAACAATTATAAAAATAATAATCAAAGAGTTATAAAAAATTAATTAGGGATTTAAATCCATAATGTAATGTATAAGGTGAAAAAATGACAGATTTACCAAAAGCAACTGTAAAACGAATGATAAAAGAAGTAAATGATGAATTATTAATAAGTAATGATGGACTTAATCAGATTATAGAAGAAACAACAGAATTTATTAAAAAATTAACAGAAGAATCCTTTAAAAGTGCTAAGTCTAACAAGCGAAAAACTATTAAAACAAAGGATATTACTAATGCTAAAAAGCATTTTTACTATATAAGTTAACAATCTTTTCTATAACATTTTATACTTACTCTATACTTATTCTACTTCTTTTTAAATTCTTATTAATGATTATACTATTAAAATTTTTTATTATTTATAAAAATTTTCTATTTTTTATAAGTTTAAAAATGAAATTTTTATTATTTATAAAAATTGTTATTTTTATAAGTTTGAAAATGAAATTTTTATTATTTATAAAAATTCTTATTTTTATAAGTTTAAAAGCGAGGTTTTCATTATTACAAAATTTCTGATTTTATAAATATAAAAATAAAGTTTTTATTATAAATAATTTCAAGAATTTCAAGAATTCTATTAAAAAATTCTATTAAAAAATAATATTAAAAAATAATATTAAAACTAATAGAATACTTTATATAAAACTTGATTAAATATATTATTAATCTAATTATATTACTTAATTAACTACATTTTTGTAAATTGAAGTTATATAAAGCTCCTAATAAAAATGTGTAAAAACATAGTATTAGATATAGATACATAATATTAAATGTAAAAACATAGAATTAGGAGTAAATACATAGTATTAATCAATATTAGATTTATAAAAGATTATAAAAGGAAAATGCTTTTAATTAAAAATATTTTAAATTAAATATATCTTTAAATTAAATTTAGATTTAAATGAAATATATTTTTAATTAAATATTGACCCTTACAATAATTTTAACAAATATTATATCCTATATGTGGAGGAAAATTAATGTCAAAGAAAGTTGTTGAAGTGAAAACTTTAAAAGTAGGAAAATATGTAGTATTAGATGGAGAAGCTTCTAAAATAACCAGTTTATCAACTTCATCTCCTGGAAAACATGGAGCAGCTAAAGCAAGACTTGAAGCTGTTGGTATTTTTGATAATCAAAAAAGGAGTATCGTTAAACCAGTAGATACTAAAATTGATATTCCAATTATTGACAAAAGAGTTGGACAAGTATTATCTATCATGGGTAGCGATGTTCAATTAATGGATATGGAAAATTATGAAACTCTCGAACTTCCTATACCTGAAGAAATAAGAGATCAGATTGTTGAAGGTGCAGAAGTAGATTATATCACTGCATTAGGAAACATGAAAATAATGAGAGTTAAATAGATAAATATCAAATTTATCTAATAATTCTTTTTTTATTATCTTAATATATTAATTTTTAAACCTATTATTTTTAGATTATTAATAAAATAACTTATTAAAATCTAGTATTATCCAAATAATTAATATTTAGAGGATAAAATTGATATATAGATAATACTCATATAATAACACATCTTAACACATTTTAAATATCATTACTATTTTTACTCGTTATTCCATTAATGAAAAAGCTTTAATTTTGCTTAATATTTTATTAAACTTTTTTTAAAAAATTTACAATATTTAATATCAATTAAACAAAATAATTCTAATTTTTATGCCCTTATTTTACCTATATTCTCTTTTAATAGATTATTTATTTTTATATACTTTCAAACTTTGCATCAGCTAATTCTTTAAGAAAATAAATATTTAAAAAAGTGTAAAATTTATTCTTTTATGTTAATGATAAAATATATATGTATTATGTAATATATAATATGTATGTAATATATCATATATCATACAAAACATTACAAAAATCATATTAGAAGTGATAAATATGAAAACCAAAAATAGAACCACATTATTTATAGATTCTGAAATAATGGATACAATCAAACAAATAGCTATTAATAAAAATACCACACAAACAAAGATAATTAATGATTATTTAAAACAAGGAATAGAAAAAGAACCACAAAAAAACAAATCTAAACTTAAATTCATAGTAAAACCAGATCCTAATAAAAATATTGATGATGTAATAAGTAGTATTGAAGCACCAAAGGAATTTGATCCAGTAGAAGCAGTAAAAGAAATAAGAACAAGAAAAGGTTAATTTTATGATATTTGCAGATGCCAATTTTTTAATAGCTTTATTTGTCAAAGACCATAAATTTAATAAACGAGCTTTGAAAATATGGGATAAAATAAACCATGAAAATATTATTATATCCAATTCTATAATACTAGAAGTAATGACAGTTTTAAATATTAAGTTAAAGGTTTCAAAAGAGCTATTAGAAAAAGTTTATAATAGGTTAAATAGTGGTAAATTTGGAATAGTTGAAGATATAAATTTATATAATAATACTATGGAAAGAATGGTTAATTATCTTCCTAAAAGATTAACTTTTTTTGATTGTTTATATATTGAAATTATGAAAGAATTAGGAATAAACAAATTAGTAACATTTGATGAACATTTCAATATTGAAGATATAAAAATAATAGATTAATTATTAATATAATAAACATTACTTTTCAATAGCTATCAATATTATATTTTAAAATATTAAATAGGAAATAGAGAAAAATAAGCCAAATAATATGATTTATCCCTTAAAAAATAATAAAAATTAAAACTATATTATCAAAAAACAACAAAATTATAACATAGGGATGTGAAAACTATGTCAAAAATGTTAAATGAAGAATATCTGCTTAAATTAGCAGATGAAGTAGGAGAATGTGCTGCAGAATACAAAATGCTAAAAGGAAAACACAATTACTTTAAACACAAAATGTATTATATGAAACAGCACAATGACGAAAAAATGAAAAAAGAAATGACAGAAGAAATGAAAAAAGAAAAATATGAAAAAATGAAAGAATTCCACAAAAAACTTAATGCAGCAACAGAAAAATATATGAAATTAAAAAGAAAACTCAAAGTATGCTTAGTAATATATGAAAAACAAGGCCCAATAGAAATAAATGGGTTATAAATTTTTAAAATATTTAGATAATGATAAAAAAATAATCATTATCCAACTACTTTTTTTATTTATAATGATTCTTAATTTTAATATAAAAATATTATAAATAATAAATTAAATTAAATTCTTTTAAACACTACAAAAATAAAATTTAGTTTTATATTATACTACCAAGTTAGATTCAATAATTTTTTTTTATTATAAACAAAATATTTATGTAGTATAAGTTAAATAGTATAGAATACAGAGAATACAAAATAGGGAGGGGAAGATTATTAATGATTTTTTTAAAAAAGAATTGCAAAATTTAAAAGACTTATTTAAAATATATAAAAAGACAAAAATAGAAATAGAAGAATTATGTATATCCGGTGGTTGGTATAACCCTCCTGATTTATATGATAAGCTTAATTATCATGAAAAAATAGCTGTTTATAGTTATGCTTATGGGTATGAGCGAAGTTTGCGTAACGATGATTTAACTGGTTTTGTAAGTATCATAACTGGATTAATATCTAATATATCAGCTTCTTTTGGAATGCCAACAAAGAAGGATATAAGAATAAAAAACAAATCAATAGATTTGTTAAATTCATTATCTGAAGTAGATGATGAAACAAAAGCGAAAGTATTAATAAGCTTTGTTCTGAAATTATATAAATCAGATAAAGAGCTTATAGTAAAAACTATAAGATTATCTGAAAAACATATAGAAAAAATAGAATCCTATGAAGGGAATAATTTTTCTGATAAACTTAGAAATTTGATTGATTCTATTTAACTTTATTTTTTTTATTATATTTAATTTATATATTAAATAAAAAAATCAAATGTATAATATTATCGTACAGTTGGAAAAATAGCTTTATAAATTAAATATAAAAAATATTAAAAAATAGTTTTACACTTGAAAAAACACTTCTTGCAGCTGCAAGACTAAACATTACAAATGAAAAAATAATAAAAAATATTATATACCAATATTAAAATATATTATTAGATTTCAAAAAATCATCACAATCATCTTCATAATTATTAGAGTAATATTCAGAAAAAGAATCATCAGGCAAATACATATTTCTATCTAACATTTTACTCCATAAACTATTCGCTTTTGTTTCATCTATCAGCTTATTTTCAACTGCTTTACCTAAAATAAGAGGAGTAGTTATAAGAGATAAATTATATTTATCAGTATATTCTTTAACATCGAAAAGATTATTGCTAGCAACAATGCCATCATTTTCTTTTGCAAAAGCTATAACTGAAGCTTCACCTTTACCTATACGTGTATCATTATCACTCCTAAGACCTTGTTCAATATACGAATAACAATGATATACAGAAGAAAGTATACTCATTTCCTTAACTTCTACAAAACCCCTACCTATCAAAACTCTTAAATTATTTTTTATTATAGGTGGAGTACTTTCATTAAAAAGCTCACGATGAACAGGTTCAGTGATAATAATCTTAGAAAACATTTGAATAAGAATAGAACATTCTCCGATTATTAAAAAACAAGCTAAACAATCAGTATCATAAAATACAGGTTTATTAATCAAGAAAATCCCCTTCTTTAAGATTATAAACAATATCCGATCTGAAAACATCCATCAATAACTCGTTTTTTTTCCCAATAGATATTTTATTATTTTCAAAAGCTTTCTCAGTTAAACGTATATAATTGCCAAAAGAAAAATATTTTTTACTATCATTAGAAGGCTCATATAATTCAGTGCTAAAACCTAATTTCATAGCTTCATTTTTAACATTGAGTTTATATCTTGTAAATTCATCATATGTTATTGACCCATTAATTAACCTTAATCTATATAACATTGCAGTATGACTAATTTGGAAAAATTGTTCGCAATGTATAATATTTTCCAAATTCCATTTTACAATATTGTTCTTTTTCTCATAATCATTAAGAGCACTATCTGGCATTAATAATGAAGATGCAAAATTATTTGCTTCTTCTTCACTAGAACTATTGGCATCATGCCCACAAATTAACCACTCTTCGTTATCTTCATATATTAAATGATATAATTCATGCGCTAAAGTAAAATTTTGCCTACCTTTAGAATGTTCCGAATTAATCAAAATAATTTGATCATCAACAACCTTAGAACAACACCCACTAATTTTTTCACCCAAAGGCAATAAAATTAACGTCAAATTAGGCAATTTTTCAATCGCAACAGAAAAAATATCAACAGGAGAATAACTATCGATTCCCCAATCTCTTCTTAAATCTTCGGCAAATTGATTAGTTTCACGATACCCCTTTATATTATTGTCCTGTATGTATTTCATATTATTCCTCATTATCTAAATTTCTTAAAAGTTTTAAATTATTAGTTACTTGATTTATTTTAGCAACAACATTCAAATCAACAAAATTTTCACTATTTCTAAAAGCAACTTTAGTAATGGAACATTCTCCTGAATCATTTATAATGTATTCATGGGAACAATTATATAATGAACAAATTTTATCTAACAAACTCAAATTAAGGTTTCTAGTCCCGTTTTCAATTTTAGAAAGTTGGCCTTGATCAATCCCCAAATAATTAGCAAGCTGACTTTGAGTATATTTACTATCCTCCCTTAATTTCCTTAGTTTATCTCCCACTTTATATCGCATATTTTCACCTTTATTGTATTATATATTACTATGGCATAAATTACATATAAAATTTTCTATAAAATTATGCCAAAAATATCAAATTCAACTAACACTCTAAGCATTTAGAAAAATTTTTAAGAAAAAATAAGAAAAATTTATTATTAAATATCAATTTTTAGTACATACTCATTACCTATGAGTTCATATACTCTACCACATCTAGGACAAACCCATTCAGGAGTATTCACACAATTCCTATATAGGCATTTACATTTTACTTTCGTGCAGAATTTTTCTACATTTCTTGAATATGTATTTACCAATGTTATCACCATTTATTTATTTTAAATAAATTTAAAAATAACTTGTTTGTTATGTCATAATTATATAATTAGATTTCTATAAATTTTACTGTTCTTCAATAAGTATTTGAAAATAGTTTAAAAAGAATAGAGATAGATTAAAATATAATCCATCTAAAAATTTATAATATTAACAATAATTTTTTTACTTCAATAAATTATAAATAATATATACATATAAAAAAAAATATGTTTTTAATATTAAAAATTAAAAATCTTTAAAAATATTAAATGAGATTAATATTATAAATATGGAAATACTAAAAAATTTATTTAAAAATATTAATTAGGAATTATCATATGAAACAAAAATTTTCAAGTTATTTTAACCCAATAACCAACGAGGAAAAAAATAAAATAATAAACGAAGGTACATTAATATTCGATACAAACATTTTATTAAGTCTTTATAGTATGGAAAATAAAGAAGATGTTGATGAATTTTTTAATATATTTGAAAATAACCAGATGGATAGAAAAATTATGTTAGCTATAGTATAAAAAGTGTGTGAAACTATGTTATTTAACACTTATAAACCATGGAAATTTGCTTTTTCACAAGAAACAGAAAATTTAAAAGAAACTAAAGAAAATAGCTGGGGAATAATAGGAGTTCCATTTGACAGTACTAGTTCTTATGGTCCTGGCTCAAGATTTGGTCCAACAACAGTTAGAGAAGCATCATACAGCTTTGAAAAATATAATATAACCCTTAAAAGTAACCTTGATACAGTTTTCTATGATTTTGGAAACATAAATGTTATATATGGAAACTGTAAAGAAACCATTAAAATTCTTGAAGACACAATATCTGACCTTATTGAACATAATATAAAACCAATAACGATTGGAGGAGAACATAGTGTTAGTTTAGCTCCAATTAAAGCACTTTCAAAGAAGTATGATATTGAAGATATGACAATCATACATCTTGATGCACACATGGATATTATAGATGAATATCAAGGTGAAAAATGTTCTCATGCTACAATAATGAAAAGAGTGTATGATTTAAAACCAAAAGAAATAATTGAAATAGGAATTAGATCAGCTAGTCTTGAAGAAAAAGAGTTTGTTGATAGAGTAAAAAATGTAACTATTTTCACTGCAAACGATACAAAAGAAAAATTTGAAAATATTAAAGATAAAATCAATCGAATCAATGAAGATGAACCAATTTATCTGAGTATTGATATGGATGTTTTAGACCCATTATATGCTCCAGAGGTAGGAAATCCAATCCCCAATGGAATTTCACCAGAGATAATTGAAAATATATTAAAAATATTAGCTAATAAGAATGTAATTGGTTTTGACTTAGTAGAAGTAGCTACTAGCAAACTTGGAGATCCAACAGCAGTAACGGGATCTAAGATAATCTATGATTTTTTATCTTTAAATAAATAATAAATTTAAAAGCAAAATAAGATATTAATATAATAATGAAAATTAAAAAGAGATTCAAAAATTTAAACAAAAAACAAACATAGTAAGAATAACCCACTTTCTATTTTTAAAGTGTTGATCTAGACGAACCACCTTGCTTACTTAATTTTTGTCTTTATTTCTTAATTTAGAAAGAAATTACAGCTTTTAAAAAATTTTATCAATTTTCATATAAATACTTTTTTGAAAATTTCTTCCATATGGTTTCATAGCTAACCCATTTAGATGTTTTAACCAAACTAACATGATTTTTATTAGTTAATTTTTAAATTACTTGTTTTTATTCTTTTTTACAGCCTTCTTAAAGAAGAGCAAATAAATATTATTAAGCTTCTTCCTCAAAAATGTCCATAATCAATGATATAATCATAAATTAGAGACTTTCAACACTTAATATAATAGCATTATTATTCTATTATTATAAATAAATTTTTAATAGTTTTTTGCTTTTATTTCAAAGTATGCTTTTGGATATTTGCATACTGGACAAATTTCTGGGGCAGATTTTCCTTCAACAATATATTCACAATTCCTACATTCCCAAACTACTGTGTTTTCTTTTTTAAATACTTCATCATTTTTTAAATTAGCTAATAATTTCTTATACTTTGCTTCATGCTCTTTTTCAATTTGACCTACCATTTCAAAAACATAAGCAATTTCATTAAAACCTTCCTCTTCTGCTTCTTTTGCAAATTTATCATACATAGTCCATCCATAATGTTCAACATCAGCAGCATCTTCTAAATTAGTTACTGTATCAGGAATTTTTTCATCATGTAAAAATTTAAACCATATTTTTGCATGCTCCCTTTCTTTTTCCGCTGTTTCAAGAAATAAAGCAGCGATTTGCTCATAACCTTCTTCTTTTGCTTTAGCTGCATAAAAAGTATATTTATTCCTAGACCGTGATTCTCCTGAAAAAGAGCCCATTAAATTCTTCTCTGTCTTTGTTCCTTTCAAATCAAGCATTTTCAACATACCTCCAAAAACAAATTATATAAAACATACTATATTTATATAAAATAACAATAGTTATTATTATAATATCATAATTACCTCATCATTAATAAATTTAATTAATGCATTAAAAACTAATAAATAATATTATAATAAGGAAAAAACATGGTTAATTTTAAAAAAATAACAATAATATTAATAATAACAACAGTAATAGTATTATATTATACTAAGCAAAAATCGTTTTATCTGCCTAGAATGTATAGATTTGAGTCAATTATAATTTAAAAGGAAGAATATGAATGAATAAAAAATATTTATACTTGAAGCTATTCTCTGATTAAAAACAAAAATTTCAAAATATCATTATCATTAATTTTATTCATAATAATAATCATATTAATTAATTGTTTATTTCATTAAATTCTTTTTTCAATATATCCATATATACTTCATCATAAACTTTATTATTTATATTATAAGCTTCTCTTCGATGCCCAATTATTTTAAATCCAAGATTTTCATACATAGCTATAGCTTTTTCATTGAAATCAATAGCATATAACATAACATTGTTTAAATTTAAAATATTAAAAGAAAATTCAAGAAGTAGATTTGTAGCTTCTTTACCATAGCCTTCTGATTGGAAAGATTTATCTAATAAAAGGCCTAAAGTAGCTTTTCCATGAACAAAGTCTACATCATATAATAATCCTATTCCAATAGCTTGTTCGTCTTCAGAAGTTTTTCCTTTTTTTACTATAACGAAGAAGAATTTATCATCACTATTATTATAATCTTCAATATATTTAGCTTGTTTTTCTTCATTAAAAACAATATGACTCCTACCAAATGTTAAATTAATCTCAAAATCATTTAACCAATCATTATATAAGTTTAAATCTTCTTTTTGACTTAAACTTAAAAATATTCTATCTCCATCTAATTTATTAACATAAGTCATGGTTAAACCTCTATTTTAGCAATATATTTAGATAACAGTAAATCTGGGCGGTAGGTTAATTTTGCTTGCCTTAAACCTTCAATTCCAAGATCTTCTTCACGGTTAATAAATTCATAGTTTGACCATTGTTTTTCGCAGAATTCTTGGTTAATACAATTATAAATTCCTTCAAAGTTAGTGTCAGCTCTTTCGCAATGGATAACAACAGTATCTTTGGTTAATTCTTCTCCAGTAGATACTCCAACAATTTTACCATCAATTCGGATAATGCATCCTTTAATTCCTAATTCAAATAGATTATCAAACATTTCTTCCATAGCTATAATCTCATCTGTATCATTGTTAGAATTTTTAATAGTATTTATAGTAAATTCTTTTGCTTCGATCAAATTATTTGAATTTATCTCTTCATAATTATAATCATAACTTTCTCTGAATTTTTTAAGCCATCGGCGTTTATTACGTAGTTTAGAACCAGATAATGTGATTAATTTGTTAGATTTATAAATATAATCGAATGAATCTCTATCTTCTATTAATGTGAAATCTTCTAAGGTTTTTTCTAAACATTTTTTCATTTCAGGAAGTAATGGTTTGATTATTAGAGTATCTCCTTCTTTTTTAAAAACTTCTTTTATTAAAGATAAAGAATCTTTAATATCACACCCTCCATATGGAAAATGACAAAATGGTTTTTTACTATCTCTTAGTTTACCTTTTATACATAAACAATCGTTAATTATTGCATATTCATATTCATAGGTCTTTCTCCACATGAAAAGATTAGAAAAATTCTTTTCAGCATTATTGAAATTAGTTTTATTAAAATAATCATCAAATATAGGTTTATCTGATAATGATATTGGTTTAAATTCTATGTCTTTCATTTTATCATATCAACTATTATTTTTTTTATTAATTCTAATAATTTATTAATTCTAAAGAACTAATACATGCTTTATTTAACATTTTAAAAAGTTCTTCTTTTTCAATGTTCATTTTTTCACAAATATGATCTTCCCATTGGATTTCCTTTTCAATCATATCTTCAACTATTTTTTTACCTTTTTCTGTTAAAAATAGCTTGTAAGAACGTCTATTATTTTCATCAATTTTTTTAATAATTAATTTTTTATCTTCTAATATTCTAAGGGATCTAGATGCTCCACATTTATCAGTTCCACATGCTGAAGCTATATTTCCTTGAATAGAACCTTCATCATGATAAATATGTAAAATCAATCCATATTGATTATAGCTAATACCCTTTTCTTTCAAATAAGGATTTATGAATGCTTGATGAGCTTTATTAAGAATTAAAATATAGCAATTTAAATAATAACTCATATTATCCATATCTTTAATTTTTTGCATTTTTAAAACTCTGAAATTTTTATTTGTTATATTACGAATGAAATAAAGAAAAGGTAATATATGAACTTTATAATATATAAATGTTGTCATTGACAACAATTATCATTGCCAACATTTTTCATTGATAACATTATTTAATTAAATAATTTTATAAAAAATAGAAAAATAGTAAAAATCAAAATGTTAATAAGAATATTAATAAAAATGTTAATAAAAATATTAATAAAAATAAAGAATAACTAAAAATGATATCCTCAATATTATATATTATATGATATTTAATAATATAAATAATAAAAAAAGGTTTAATAAAAATTTAAAGCTTAGAAATTATTTAATAGAGAAAATAAAAAAAATAAGTCTTAAACTTAAAATAAAAATTTAATAGAAAAAGTAAAAATAAAATGAGTAAAAATTCATTTATACTTTATATTCTTCATATATACAAGTGTTTTTATAGGAACCCAGTTTTTATTAGCTGTATAACTAACAGTGTTACCTCCACCACTAAATACTTTAGCATAGATTGTTTTATAAGAATATTTATTCGAAAACTTACCTACTTTATAATTATATAACCTATATTTGATTTTAGCTTTGGTTATATACTGTTTATCATAAATATTACCATGACTAGAAAGTGTTGTCCTATATTTAAAATATTTAGCTTTTTTATAGTTTGTTTTATCATCATAGTAATTTATTCCTTTTTTCCATCCTATAGTGTGAGTTACTTTTTTAGTAGGAGTGTTTTTAACCACAGTTTTTCCAAAAACATCTTTATTGTTTATTTTAACTGTATAGTGACTTGTTTTACTTGCACTAGCAGGAGCTAAGCATAATCCTATTACAGCTAAAAACATTACCCCTAATATTATTGTTTTTTTATTATTCATAAAATCACATTCTTATATCTAATGGTAGTAATCATCATAGCTATAATCATCATAATAATCGTCATCATAATAGTAATCATCATCATAGTCATAATCATCATATGAGTCATCCTCATAATCATCATCGTAATCTGAGTCATCATAGTAATCATCATAATATGAATCATCATAGTAATCATCGTATGAAGAAGAACCATCATAATATCCCATTATATATCCATATAATAATGCTAAAGCTAAGTAACTATTATTACCATTATTAACTGAATTTTTTTGATTACTAACTTCTGGTAGTTTAATTATATAAGGTTTCATTAACTCAAAAGTTTCACCCATCTTAATAACAGTGTTTAGATTTTCAGAGGATAAAACCACAATTGAATAAGAAGTGTCATTAAATAGTACAATTGAATAAACTGTCTTATTACTAGTATTATTACTCATATTATAGATAGTTCCATTATAATTATGATCACTATTATTCATTTTCTTTTTTGATAGTTTATTTAAGATATCTCCTTTAAATTTTGAGTAAGTTTCATTTGCATAACTATTATTTGGATCTATTGATGCAACAGAAATATTCAGTTTAGGGTTTGTGCTTATATAATTTAAACTTGCGTTAGTAGGATTTATTTGAAATTCAGTGCCTTGTGGAACGTCTAACTTTATATTAGTATCATTATATGATGTATAAGCTGTGATAGCCCCAAAACTCACAGCTCCTAGTACAGCTATTATAACACATGCCACTCCAATAATAATATATAACTTTTTATCATCCATAATAAAACAACCATTGTTTATATTTATTATAATATGGTTAATAAAATTTTTGAAAAGATTTGGAAAAAAATATAAAAGTTTTGATGAAATATAAAGAGTTGAAAAAATGTAAAATCTTTGATGAAATATAAAGAGAATAGAAAAGAATATAAAAGGGTCATTAAATAAAACCTAATTAAACCTATTTTTCATTTTAAAATCTGATATAGATTGCTTAGCTAAAATTTTAAGTTCATTAAAATATTTATATTATTGAAAAGTGAATTTATCTAAAATAACTTTTTCCATGAATTATTTAACAAATAATAAAAAAATTTTTATTATTCTTTACAATTATTATTCCTTATAATTTTATCATTTTTTAATATTCATCACTAATTATTATCTATTTTTAAAATAATATTTGATAGATAATTTTATAAACAGTAATTAATATATTGAAAATAAGTATAAAAGAATAAAAGATTAGAATTAATTTTCTAATAATGTTTTTTAATTTTTTAATATTGTTCTTAATGATATTCTTAATAGATATTCTTAATAATGTAGTATTAAATCTATAAAATAAGCTTTATAATAGCTATAAAGTTATTAAAGATAGTGAATCTAAAATGAATCTAAAAATTTTAAAATAATAAATTATTTTATAAAACTCATATTGGTGAATTTATGCGTATAGTAGCTGCAATTGGTGGATCCATAATAATAAAAGATTATAATTATAAGAAGTTTCAGGAGTATGCTGAAATTTTAGGGAATTTAGCTAAAGAACATGAGATTTTTGTTGTTGTAGGTGGTGGAAGGCCTGCAAGAGATTATATTCAAATTGTAAGAGATCTTGATTGTGGTGAAGCAAAGTGTGATGATATAGGTATTGAAGTTACAAGAATAAATGCTAAATTACTACTTTTATCCTTAGAAGATAAAGCCTATCAGAAAGTTCCTCATAATTTCCAAGAAGCTTTAGAATATTCAGCTAGTGGAAAAATCATTGTGATGGGTGGTACTGAGCCTGCACATAGTACTGATGCTGTTAGTGCAATTTTAGCTGAGTATGTTAAAGCAGACCTTTTGATAAATTTAACTTCTGTTGATGGGATGTATAATAAAGATCCCAATAAATATTCTGATGCTGAATTAATAGAAGAAATCACAGCTGATGAAATGTTAGAAGTTATTAAAGGAAAAGATGTTAAGGCTGGAACATATGAATTTTTTGATATGACTGCTATTCAAATGATAAGACGTTCTGCACTTGAAACCATCATAGTTAATGGAGACAATCCTGAAAACTTAGTTAAAGCTATAAATGGTGAAAAAATTGGAACTAAGATTGTTTCTAAATAATTTGAGCCTAATACATAAAAGCATTATTTGTAATAATCATATTAATACTAATTTAAATAATAATTAGAAGACTATCAAGAGTAAATATTATAATTAAAATAATAATAAGGATAATAGTATAATTAAAAGAATAATAATAATATTATAATTAAGATAATAATAATTACAATTAAACTATAATAATAATTAAAATAAAATAATCATAGCAAAAACATATTTATTATATTAAAATTAACATTTAAAAAAAAAAAATTATAAAAAGCAAAAAATAAAAGGTGAAAAATATGACTGATATGCATAAACATTGTCCTGTTTGTAATACTCCTATACCATTAGATGAAACTACTTGCTCCCCAAAATGTCAGAAAGTTTTGAGAGATAGACAAGCTCAGATGAAGAGAAGTAGAATGATTTTATTTGTTGTAATGGTTATATTCATATTAGTATTCGCATATATGATGTTTTTTAGATAATCATTAAATTATAAATTAATCTATTATTGATTTAATATTAATTTATCTTAAATATTAACTTAATATATTGATTTAAAAAATATTATTAATTTAATATTGATTTATTTTATATTTAATTAATATATTGATTCAATAAATATACTCATTAAATTAAACTATATTCAACTAATAAGTGGTGTTTAAATGTTATTATCATCTACAAATACATTAGGCAATAAAGAAATAATCGAATATCATGGTTTGGTAACAGGTGATTCTTTAATGGGTTCTAATGTTTATAAAGATCTGTTTTCAGGAGTTCGTGACGTTGTAGGTGGACGAACTTCAGCTTATGAAAAAGAATTAGAAAAAGCTAGAGAATTAGCTTTAGATAGCATGGAAGATAAAGCTAAGGAACTAGGTGGAAATGCTATCATAGGGCTTAAAATCTCTTATAATAATCTTGGTGGAACAATGGGAAATACAATCCTTGTTACTGCTTATGGAACAGCTGTTTCTTATAAAGACTAAAATATATGTTATTAATTAAATTCTTATTAAATTACTAATTAAGATTAGATTTGCTAATTAAAAATATTTATAATTAGTTTATTAATTAAAATTACATTCATTATTAAAATATATGGATTCAAAAACATCTAAAATTACATAAAATTACATAAATCTTGATTCAAATGATTTTAACTAAATATAGAAAATCTAAAATTAAAGATATAGCTTATGCTACTGTTTTTATAGCTATTGGAACTGCAATAGGAGTTATTTCACTTATATTATTCTATGCATTTAACATAGCTATATTTGGATTTAATCTTGGGTTGATTTTTTCCCCTATAATTGCAGGTTATACTGAAACCTATCTTGCAGGGAGATTTTATGGTAAAACCACTGGAGCTGTTAGTGCATTCATATTATTCTTTATAACAGTTCTTTATGGATTTATATATATAAATAGCAGTCTTGGGTTGAATCTAATAACAATTGGAAGTGCAGCCATTATCTTACAAGCAGCATTCCCTATTTTTATAAATTATTTCTTAATCGTAGTTCTTTTAGGTGTATTATCATATACATTAGGGTTTTTCAAGAAATTTGTTGATTATATGCATATATCTTTGAAAAAATTATACTATAAAATCCTTAGAAAAGAATATGTTGAAGAAACTAGTGAAATGGATTATGATGAGGATATGGATAGAATTAATATAAATAATCTAGGAATTTTATTTTTAACCACAAATTCAGTTTCAAATATGAGTATAAAAGAATTTAAAGGGATTTATGAAGGAGAGATATTAATACAAACAAAAAAATCCCTAATGAAAGATAAAGAAGCTAAAGAAGATGAAGTATTAATAAAAAACCTTGAAAAAGCAAAAGAACAAGCAATAGTGAATCTATCAAATAATGCTAAAAAAGAAGGTTGTGATGGTATTTTAGATTTAGATATTCAATATGATACTTTAAGTAGCCTTAAAGAAGATAATATTCATATCATTGCTCGTGGAACTGGTGTTGAATTACTAAAATGATAGAACTAACATTTGGATTATAAACATTACTCTTTTTTAAATCCCCAATATATAAGATATTGGATCTAATCCCAACATTTTAATACCCATATAAAATAATAATATAGCAAAAATTTGATTTAATCTTTTTTCAGGAATTTTATATGCTAATTTTGCTCCGAAGTAAGCCATTGGAATTGAAAAAAGAATTATAATTCCAAAGTTAACCAAGCTAATATATCCTAATGAATAAGGCAAAGTATTAACACCAAATCCAGTGAAAATATAAGATAAAGTTCCACCTATAGCTGTTAAAGATATAAAAACAGAAGATATGGCAATCGATCTTCTTAAAGTAAATCCTAATAAAATAAGTAAAGGAATTAAAAATACTCCTCCACCAATTCCAAGAAGACCAGATAAAAATCCAACTATTATTCCAAATAAAATAGACCATTTTAGCTTAGGACTATAAAGACCATCTCTTTCAATATCATTATCTATTTCATTAGAATCATTATTAATCACATTAAAATTAAGTTCACTGTTAATTTCAATATTATTTTCACAATCCTTTTCACTATCATCTTTACAAGTATATTCAATATTATTTTCACTATTGCTTTCACTATTGTTTTCAATATCCTTTTTAATGTTCTTTTTAATACTGATTTCACTATCTGTTTCACTATTCTTTTTTGATATTTTCTTATTTAAAACCATAAATATGCTTGTAAAAATAAGGAAAAAACCTAAAATACTTCCAAGTATGTTAGAAGGAAGGTTTGAAGAAGCGATTCCCCCTAAAATACCTCCAAACATACCTAATATTCCTAAAATAATCCCAATGTTTAGTATATTTTTTAATTCACATTGATGACTATAAGCTCCAGAAATTGCTGTTGGAATAATAATAGCCAGGCTTGTTCCAATAGATATTCTCAAGGCTAAATCATGGTCAACACCCATAGAAGTTAAAAGGAAGTATTGAAGAGGTACCATCAAGAATCCCCCACCGATACCTAATAAACCAGCTAAACTCCCTGCAAAAATTCCTATGATAATTAAAAAAAATACATATTCAAGTAAAAGAATAATTACACCTCTAAACAAATGTGAAAGCATCAGAATATGTAAATATTTATATCTTTATCTATATTAATTGTTTGATACTTTATATTTATAACTACTAAATTATATAAGAACTTATAAACATATATAAAATTATAAAAATAAGAATAATTTTATAAATTAATAAAATCATTAATAAGATAAAAATAATAATAATAAAAAAAACAATATTAATAATAAGAACAAAAATAGCAATAGTAAAAATAAAACTAATAATAGCTAATAGGTATAATAATAATCAAATTAAATATAAAAAAATTAATTAAAGAAATTAAATTAAAAAATAAGTTAAATATAAAAGTTTAATTAAAAAGATTAAATATAAAAAAATTTAATTAAGAAATTAAATATAAATAGATTAAATTAAAGAGATTAAACATGAAAATAGATAGATATACTTTATTTGGAATTTTTTTTATATTTATAGCTGTATCAATCTTTTTTACAGATGTTTTTAATCCATTCATAAGACCAATTACTCATTTATTCCTAATGGGCTCTTCAAAAGGAAAAGATATACTATTTTTCTTAATATTAGGTATTTTTCTAATATTCAGTCAATTATTTGAATATAATGGGAATTTTAGAGAAAATAAATACATTAAAAAAATAAGCTCTAATAAAATTTTATCCATATTTAAACTAGAAAATAATACTTATATAAAGTTTTCAATATTTCTTATTTTAGTTACAGCAATTTTAGGATTAATAATGGAATTAATAATAAGATCACAAATGGGAATTTCTCCATTTACAATTTTTATAGCTATGGATCCTACACCAACAACTACAAGCATATTACATTCTCATATTTATAAGTCCGTTATTGGAGGAGTTATTGGATTTATTCTCTCAAATCTATCTTTAGGAGTTCCGATAGGAGTTAATACTGGAGATTCTTTATACCAATATGTTCCAAAACTAGCCAATATAATAATAATAGTTTTACCAATTCTATTTTTATCACAGCTAGGTTCAATGAAAGATCGTTTAGCCCCAAGTAGGTTAATCTTAATATTTGCATCAACTATAGGATTAATTGGAATATTTGATGGAGGATTATTCTCAGTCCCTTGTGCAGGGGCAGTTTATGGAATGTTACTTATCTATTTTGATGGTAATGCCTTTGATTATTATACAATTAGACTATTTAACAAATTACATATTACTAATAAAGACGAGGAATATATAGAGAAAATTAGAAATAAAGTTAACTTCTCATATAAAAGTTTTAAAAGATATATACCCCATATCTTTTTAGCTTTAATTATATTAACAGCTATATCTATTTCAATAATTGGGACAAATACAGAAAACTATGAAATAAATATAATAAATCAAACAAGCTCATTAGCTGAATTGAATAATACTTTAAGTGATTACTCAGTAATATCAATTGAAAATAATAATGATAATAATATTAATGTTGAAAATAATAATATTAATATTGATAATAACAATAGTAATAATATCGATAATAACAATGATAAAAAAACATTGATTCTCATATCTCCCAAATATAATGAGATGGAACTACTTAACAGCTTAATAAAATCACTTAAAAATCAGGGCGATGCATTTTCTATGAGTTGGAACTTTTATTCATACATTAATTCAAATAATACGAATTTAACCAACAATAAATAGTTTAGAAACACTTAAAATAAAATATAAATTTAAATATTATATTAACATATATAATTACCTACAAATATAAAAATGTAAAAGGTCAACTTAGCTAATAAGCTAGCTAATATTTATATAATTAGTATTTATTAATAATTAATACTTATTAGAACTATTTACTATTAACTAATATGTATTATAACTACTAATTAATTATTACAATAATATTATTACAGTTAATATTTACCTATAAATAATGAATTATTGATTAAAATGAAACTAAGTATTATAATTCCTACTTACAATGAAGAAGAATATCTTCCTAATCTATTAAAAAGTATTGAATCGCAAAAATTTAAGGATTATGAAGTGATTGTAGCTGATGCTAACTCCTGTGACAATACTGTAAAAATAGCTAAAAATTATGGTTGTACTGTAGTTCAAGGAGGAATGCCTGGTGTTGGAAGAAACAATGGGGCTAAAATTGCAAAAGGAGAAATACTTTTATTTTTAGATTCTGATCTAGAATTAACTCAAAACTATCTTATAGAGATGATTGAAGAGTTTGAAGCTAATGAATTAGACATTGGAATTACACAAATAAACCCAATATCCGAAAAAAAAAGAGATAAAATCCTTCATGACTTAGCTAACTGGTTTATGATAGCTTTTGAAAAAATAAAACCTCATGGAGCAGGTTGTTATGGAATAATATGCAAAAGAGAGTTACATGAAGAATATTCTGGTTTTAATGAAAAGCTTACATTTGGAGAAGATACAGATTATATTGAAAGAATAGCTAAAAATAACAAATTCAAAGTGCTTAGAAATCCTATAATAAATGTATCTACTCGCAGACTTGAAGAAGAAGGACTAGGTAAGCTCGCAATGCAATATGGGAAAAGTACATTCAATGATCTTAGAGGGATTAGAACTAGTGCTGAAGAATTAGAATATGAATTTGATCATTTTCCTAAAGATCCATTAGAAAAAGAAGATTTACTTGCAAAGATTAAAAAAATATCAGACAATCATTCGATAGTTAAAAGTGAAGACTTAGAATATATAGATAATAAAAGATTAGATAGTAAAAAATTGGATGATAAAAATCTTGATAATAAAAAGTCAGAACTAAAAATTACTAATAATAAACCTCTAAAAATCGAAAATCAGAAAATAAAAATATTTTATTCTGTTTGTGGAGAAGGTATGGGTCATGCTGTTAGAAGTGGAGTAATATTAGAAGAATTAACAAAAAAAGAAAACAAAGAAAAATATGACATATATATATTTTCAAGTGATAGATCATATAGATATTTAAAGAATAAATTTGATAATGTGTATGAAATTGGTGGTTTCAATACAGTTTATGAAAATAATGAGGTAAAAAATAAAAGAACCCTTTTAAACGCAATTAAGGCAACTCCTAACAATTTAAAGGAAAATTATGGAATATTATTTAAGAAAGCTAGAGAAGTTAAACCAAATATAATAATATCTGATTTTGAGAATTATTCAAGTATTCTAAGTAAGCTTATTAATGTTCCATTAATAAGCTTAGATAACATAAATATTATAACTCAAACATTCATAGATTATCCTCCTCATCATAGACAAGATATGTTAAAAGCAAAAAGTGTTATAAGATCTTATATAATGAGACCAAAGAGATATATAATAACTAGTTACTTTTTCCCAAAGATAAAAAATCCAGATAAAGCAACTATTTATCCTCCAGTTATTAGAGATAAAATAAGAAATCTCAAAACCAGTTATGGAGAATATGTATTTGTTTATCAAACTAGTAATTCAAATAAGGAACTTATAAGAATACTAAAAGAATTTAATGAAAAATTCATTGTATATGGATTTAATAAAGAAGGAATCGAAGGAAATTTAACTTTTAGAAAGTTTAATGAAGATAAAATATATGAAGATATGAGCAATGCAAAAGCTGTAATCACTAACGGAGGCTTCACATTAATAAGTGAAGCTATTTATTTAAAAAAACCTATTTACAGTATTCCAGCTATTGGAAACTTTGAACAGCTACTTAATGGTTTTTATATAGATAAATTGGGATATGGAGAAATGCATGAAAAGGTTAATGTTTCAACACTTGAAAATTTTCTAAATAATTTAAATAAATACCAAAAAAACCTTTATAATGTTAAGAATAGTGATAATTCGGGAATAATAAAAGAATTAAAAAAATCAATAGAAATATTTTCTAAAAAATATTAAAGCTAAGAATATTAAAACTAAAACTATTAAGGCTAAAAATATTAAGATTAAAAGTATTAAGGTCAAGAATATTAAAATTAAAAATGTTAAAAATATTACTAATTAAAAAGATTGAAAATTAAAAATATTAATAATTAGATATTAAAGCTAAAAATATTAATAATATTATTAATTAAAAACTAAAAAAATTAAAAATATAAAAATTATTAAAGATAATAAAATAAAAAATAAGTATTATGAAATATAATTATTATAAAAAATAATTATTATAAAAAAATATAATTAAAGAGTTACACCCATTTCAAGTTGTTCTGTAAGCTCTTTATATCTATTTCTTATTGTAACTTCTGTAACACCAGCAATATCAGCAACGTCCCTTTGTGTTTTTCTCTCACCTAAAAGAACAGAAGCAATATATAACGCAGCAGCAGCTACACCAGTAGGCCCTCTACCAGAAGTAAGACCTTTTTCCATAGCTTTTTCAATTATTTCAATAGCTCTTGATTGAACTTCACCAGAAAGACCAAGTTCACTTGCAAATCGTGGAACATAATCAACAGGTGATGTAGGTGGAAGTTTTATATTCAATTCACGAGTTAAGAACCTATAAGTTCTTCCAACTTCTTTTTTACTTACTCTTGAAACTTCAGCTATTTCATCAAGAGTACGTGGAACATTACATCTCCTACATGCAGCATAAAGAGAGGCAGCTACTACACCTTCGATACTACGACCTCTAATAAGTTTGTTTTCTACTGCACTTCTGTAAACAACAGATGCAGCTTCTCTAACACTTCTTGGAAGACCTAATCTTGAAGAATCTCTGTCAAGCTCACTTAAAGCAAATGCAAGGTTTCTTTCTGTAGCTCCAGAAATTCTAATTTTTCTCTGCCATTTCCTTAACCTATACCATTGTGCTCTGTTTCTTGCAGGAATATCTCTACCATAAATATCTTTATTCCTCCAATCAATCATAGTACTCAAACCTTTATCATGTATAGTATAAGTAATTGGAGCACCTACTCTTGTACGTTTGTCCCTTTGTTCGTGATCAAATGCTCTCCATTCTGGACCCATATCAACTAGATTTTCATCAATAACAAGACCACAGCTAGCGCAAACTACTTCAGCCCTTTCATAATCGCCAATCAGATTTTCTGAACCACATTCTGGACATTTATTCTGTTTTTCTGTGTCAGAAACATCATTCTGCATTCTTCTTTTTGCAGAAACATTCTCTATAGGTTTTCTTTCTGAAACCTTAGTTTTCACTTCTTCTTTCGTGCTATTAACCCCTTTATTTTTTTAAAAATTATTAAAGTATTTATAACTTTCAAATATTAAAATATGAAAATTAAATCAATTAGAATCACTCAAATTAAATTCATTCAAATTAATCAAGTTATTCAAACTAAACAAAGTTTAACTTAAACATTCAATGAAATTCTATGATTATTAAGTAATTAAATATAATTATTATCAAAATATTGCTTAAATATCATAAAAGATAATTCATGACAATATTCTGTTATTAACATAGTGTTTAAATAGTGTTTATTGATTAATTGTAATTTTTTATTGCAATTGTTCAATAATTGTTCAATTGTTTTTTCTAGTATTTTTATTCTTATTTAATCTTTTACTAGTGTTGTTTTTATTATTTTTATTTTTCCTATAAGTTTTTCTACTCTTATTTTTAACACTCTTATTTTTATTTCTACTTTTATTGAATTTTCTATTTTTAGGATTTTCAGAAAAATATAAATCTTCACCAATAGACTCTTTAAAATCATCCATAGACATTGATTTAAAAATTCCTATTGATATATATGGTTCTTTTGTAGGTCCAAAAACAGTTATAATTTTACCTATTTTCTTTTTATCCTTATTAAAAACAGAAGCTCCTGAAGGAGGTGACTGTGAAGATCTAGCTATTAATCTTCCAGAATTAGATAAGTGAGAAATATTTCCTAAAAACTTCATAAAATCAAACTTAAAAATAAATAATTATTATATCACATATATAATATACACTTCATCATATATAAACCTTCCGATAGTATTATATATAACTAACATTGATTATTTAAATAACTTTCTATTTAATTAAAACCAAAAATATTGATCCTAAGATGTCAGATGTTAAATATTTTATAAGTTAAATGTTGTTTGTTAAAAATAGATAGAATACTATTAATAATTAAAATATAAGCAATGAATATAAATGCTATTAAAAATAAGCATTTATGAAAATATTAAGTATTAATATATGAATGATATAATATTAGAGAAAAATACATGAAAACATGAATCAGAAAATACAAATAAAGACAAATAGAGCTAAATAAAATTAAATAAAACTAAATAACAGTAAAACTGTAAAAATTAAAATAAATTATTTTATTACTAAAAATATTAAAAAATAATTATTAATATAATATAGTCTTATAATAATTCTATTTAAAATTATATATCAAATAATATATAAATATATATGTAAATATAATTTATGAAAATATAATTTTTACAAATAAAAACAATATTATAACTAAAATTAATTGATAAAAAATTTACAAAAATCCATTAAACTAACAATTCAAAAAATGTAAAACAATTAACAAAACAGGTAAATTAAAAATTAATGGAATAAAAATATATTTTAGAATAATAAAACAAAATTTGTAAAAGGGTGATAAAATGAACATAGGAAAAGAGTTGGGTATTGTTCTTAATTTGATAGTACCTAACAGTATAGAAGCAATAGAATTCTATAAAAAAGCATTTTCTGCAGAAGAAGTATCAAAGTACTTTGGACCTGATGGAAGTATTATGCACGTTGCAATAACTATCAATGGAGAATATTTTTATTTAAATGATTCTAATGAAAATTTTGGAGCTTTTTCACCAAATGAAATTGGAGGATGTCCTCTAAACATTTGGATCATAACCGATGATGCAGATGAACTTTTCAAACAAGCTGTTGAAGCAGGATGTGAAATAACCATGGAGATGGATGATATGTTCTGGGGAGATAGAATGGGAAGTTTAAAAGATCCTTATGGGTATAATTGGATGATATCCAAAACAATAGAAAAGCTATCTGATGAAGAAATAGAAAAACGATCCAAAGAATTCTTTAAAAAAATGGAAAATATGTCTTAAAATTAATAATATATCTTAAAAATTAATAAAATTCATACTTTCATTTTTTTTATATTATGTATAATTTGTATTTTATTTAATTTGTATTTTATTTTCTATATTCAATTCTAATTTTATTTCTAACTTTATTCTTAATTTTATTTTCTATAAATGATTAAGTTTTTAATATTCTATTCTTCATTATATTATGAGCATTTATTTCAATACTATCATCAATATCTTTTAAATTTAATATATTTTCATTTAAATAATCAGTATCATACTTATTTTTCAAAGCATTAAATATCATATAGTCTGCAATATGAGGATTTTTAGGTAAAATAGGACCATGTAAATAGCTACCAATGAAATTTTTATAAATCATGCCCTCTTCCCCATCTTCTCCATTATTTCCAAAGCCTACCTTAACATTGCCTAATGGATCATAATTATGATAGGTCCTTCCACCATGATTTTCAAATCCAATAATATCAGTTAAATTATATGATTGTTTTGATTTAAGCAATGAATCAGACCTCAAATTATTAGAGATTAAAATATCTCCTGTAAGTCTCTCTTTTTTGCTTATAGTTTCCATTTCAAAAATTTCAAGACAAGGAATCTTTTCATTATAAGGGTTAAGATAATAATTACCAAATATTTGATAACTCCCACAAATAGCTAAAATAGGTTTTTCTGCCTCAATAAAGCTTTCTAAAGAATTTCTTTGATTAAGAATATGATCTGAAATAATATCTTGCCCTTTATCAGATCCTCCACCAATTAAAATCATGTCTGAATCTTCAAGGTTGGTTTCTTTATCGATTGTAAAGTTTTTGATGTTAATGTCGATTCCTCTCCATTCACATCTATTTTTAATACATATTAAATTTCCAATATCCCCATATATATTTAAAATATCAGGATACATATTGACTACTTCAAGTTTCATATTGTTAACCTTATTATCTATTAACCTTATTATCAATTCAAGAGTTTAATTAGATTAAGAATTTAATCAGATTTAATATTATTTACACTATTATATTTTGATTTTTCTTTTAGTAAAAATTTCCTTACTTCAGGAACAGCAGTAAAAGTCCCAATAATATAAGATTTAATATTTTCATCTAAAACCTCTTTTATTGGTGTTTTAATATCACTTACTTCTTTTGAAACATGTTTTTTTATTTTATCTGTATTAAAATTACTATACTTTAGTCTTAAAGCTGCTTCATTTGCTCTTGTTCCTGAACAGTAAAAATAATTAATATTTTTTATATTATTTATTTGCTCAAAATCAGCATCCCAAATCCAAGATATGTCTTTTCCATCTGCAGGAGTATCATTAATTAGAAACATTATAGATTTCGGTTCTTCATCATGAGAAAAGCTATTAAAAACTTCACTCAATCCAACAGGATTTTTCGATAAAACTAAAACCACATCTTTATTTGGGAAACTTATGGTCTCCATTCGCCCCAATTTATAATCAAAATTTTCAACTTGATTTTGAACAAAGGATATATCAAAATTTTCAGTTAAACAAAGAGAAATAGCTGCTAAACAGTTGTAAATATTGTAAATACCCATATATTTAAACACAAATTTATCTTCAGCAATATTTTCACTAATACTCCCAATAATACCTTCATTAACACTTTCATTAACACTTTCATTAATACTTTCATTAATACTTTCAGAATTATTAATTTTTAATAGAAATTCATAGCTATTATCTTTAATATCTATTGATTCAGCAGCATAATTAATTTTTGGACGTTCAACACCACAACTATCACAATAATAATCTCCAACATTACCATAGCTTATAAAGTTATAGCTTAAACGATTACCACAATTTTTACAAAATATAGACTCTGCTACACTATGATCTATTTTAGAAAATTGATTTTTATTAAAGCCATAATATATTTTTTCATTAGGCAACTTATTAAACTGAGTAGTCGAAGGATCATCTGCATTTAAGATTAAAGTAGAATCAACATCCTTTAAAGTATCATATACTAAATGTATTGTATTTTCAACCTCACCATATCTATCAAGTTGATCTCTAAAAAAATTTGTTAAAATAACATAATCTGGAGAGAAAAAATGAATTACATCTGGAATAGAGCCTTCATCCACTTCAAATATTCCCCAATCATAGAAATTTTTGTTATTTACAATGAAAGAAGTTACCACCCCTTGAATCATATTAGCTCCTTTAAGATTAGAAACTAAATTATCATATTTTCCACCAATAATATGATTTGTTAAATTATTTGTAGTGGTTTTACCATTTGTACCAGTAATAACAACAGTTTTATTACACCTTTTGGTTAACTCTTTCAGAATACCTGGAAAAATTTTAATAGCTACTTTCCCAGGCATTGCTGTCCCTTGTCTTCCTGTAACTTTTAAAACAATGAAACTAATCTTTCCAGCTAAAATTGCTAAATTTAATAATAGTTTTTCATACATTTTGCATCAATAAATAGTATTGATATGTATAATATAAATACTTTTCACTTATTAAAAATAAATAAAAAACAGAAAAAATAATAATATAAAATTTAATGATAATATTTAATAATTGTTAATAATAATTAAATTAATAATGATTGATATTTAATAACAATTCACATTCTAGCTTTATCATAAACATTTTTAAGAGTTTCCATATCGACACTAGTATAAATCTGAGTAGTAGATAAATTAGAGTGACCTAAAAGCTGTTGTATAACTCTAATATCAACTCCATTTTTTAAAAGGTGTGTTGCAAAAGAATGTCTCAAAATATGAGGAGTTACTTTTTTATCAATTCCAGCTTTCTTTCCATAATCTTTTATCATGATTTGAATATATCTAGTTGATAAAGGGTTACTCAACCTGTTTGCAAATAAATAATCACTATCAGATTCTCGAATAATCATATATTTTTCAATCAAAGATTTAGCATTATTATCAAAAAGAACTACTCTATCTTTATCCCCTTTACCTCTAATTCTCATAGTTCTATCTTCAAGATCTATGTCTTTTGTTAATAATGAAACAAGTTCTGAAACTCGAATTCCTGATGAATATAATAATGTTAAAATAAGCTTATTTCTAATTTTATTCTTTGTTTTACCATTATTATCATTAAGATTAAAATTACTAATTTCTTCATTATTATTATCATTAATATCTTCATCATAAGCATTGATGAGTTTTTTAACTTCTGATTCATTTAGTGATTTTGGAAGAGATTTAGTTCTTTTAGGAGCTTTAACTTCATCTAAAAAATACAACCTATTAAACTCGAGGAATTTTTTTGAAACAACAGTTACCAAATATATATAATTTTGAGAAACTAACTTATCTCTTTTTAAATGTTGAATATATCTTTTAAAACTTCTTAAAAATCTTTTCTCATCATTTAAATCATCTTGAGTCTTTAAAAATTCATGAAGATTGGTAATAATAGATTTATATGTTTTAATTGTATTTTTAGAATAATTTCTTATTTCTAATTCTATTAAATATTCCTCAATCATATCTGGAAAATTAAAAACCTCTAAAACACTTAATAAATTACCATTATCATCATAAGCAGGTAAACCTGTGTTTGGTGGATCGAACCATTTTTTAGATATCTTTATTTGATCTGTATCAGAATATTCTGCCATTATAACAACCCAATTTAATATTATAATTTCAAATTAGTATTAATAACTTTAATAATAATTATAATAAAGTTATAGTAATAATTATAGTAATAATTATCGTGATAAGTATAATAATAACTATAATAATGAGTATAATAGTATTATTTATTATATTATTAGATTATATAATTATTAGACAATGTAACAATATTTGAATAATATCTTAATATATATTTATAGTATTTAACTTCTTACTATATCTTATATAAAACATACTTAATATACTTAACTTATTTAAGTTAAGCAAGGTTAAATAAAGCTAATTAAAAAAGAATAGATGTAAAAATAAGTTAAAATTTTTAATAAGATTAAGAATATGGTTAAAATTAAAAATAGAATTAAAAATAAAATTATAAATAGATTTAAAAATAATGTTAAAAATAAAATTAAATATAAATAATTTAAATTATTTATGAAAAATATCAATTTCTATAAAAAACATCAATTATGAAGAATTTAAGCTCTTATAAAACCATCTTTTAGTTATCTCTGCAGATACTATATAAAACACGACAATACTTAATAAAACTAGATAAAAAATCGGAGGAACAGGTTTAAATCCTAATATTGACGCAAATGGGATATAAGGCAATATCATCACAAATAAAGCTATTGATATTGAAAAAAATGCTAAATATTTACTTGGTTTACTCTTAGTAAAAGATTTCCTTGTTCTAATAACTAAAACAATTAAAGTAGCTGAAACAACAGATTCAATAAACCAACCAGTTTGAAATTCAACTTCACTTGCTTTAAATAGAAATATTAAAACTCCAAAAGTTATATAATCAAAAACAGAACTTAAAATTCCAAATACTATCATGAATTTTTTTATAAAACTTAAATCCCAACCTCTTGGATGTTTTATCCATTCATCATCAACATTATCTGAAGGAAGAGTCATAGAAGGAATATCTGTCATTAAGTTAGTAAGAAGAACTTGTTTTGGTAATAATGGTAAAAATGGCAAAAAAATTGAAGCTCCCGCCATACTAAACATATTCCCAAAATTGGCACTTGTAGCCATGAAAATATATTTTTGAGTGTTTGCAAAAGTTCTTCTACCCTCTTTTATGCCTTCAATAAGAACTTCTAAATCTTTGTCTAATAAAACCATGTCAGCTGCTTCTTTAGCTACATCAACAGCAGTATTAACAGATAAACCTACATCTGCACTATGAATAGCTGAAACATCATTAATACCATCACCCATATACCCAACCACTTTTCCTGTGCTTTTTAAAGCTAGTATTATTCTTTCTTTTTGATTTGGTTCAATTTCTGCAAATACGCTATATTTAGAAACATTATGAACAAAAGCAGCATCACTCATATTCTGAATATCATTACCAGTAATAACCTTATTGTTATTCATCCCCACTTTTTTAGCCATATTTTTAGCTATTAAAGCATTGTCACCAGTTATTACCTTAAGTTCTACCTCAAGATTATTTAAATCAAATATAGTATCTTTTATTCCCTCTTTTGGAGGATCAAAAAGAGAAATAAATCCAGTGAAAATCATTTGAGATTCATCATCACGATTAATAACCGATGCACTTCCAAAATCTTTATAAGCTACTGCTAGTGTTCTAAAACCTTCAGAACTTAATTTATTATAAAGAGCATTTATTTGATCAATTACAGTAGAAATATCAACAATTTTCCCTTCATTATTAACCGCATGACTACAAATACTTAATACTTCAATAACAGCCCCTTTAGTAATTAAAATATTAGATTTTTCAAAAATGTTTTGATCATTAATATTATCAGTATTATTAAGACCATTACTAAATTTATTATTCAGATTATTACTAGAATTATTATTAAAATCATTAGTATTAGTATTAGTATTA
>NPID01000372.1_pt1 | contig 105737 bp, 105 predicted proteins | sample 8637491 | NCBI WGS metagenome assembly NPID01 (sample SAMN07420843, study PRJNA396082) | bioreactor metagenome | isolation source: sample BA6 brine-fed electro-methanogenic bioreactor BA | place: Japan: Kochi | collected 2016-06-14
CCTGCTCCAGTCGAAGAGCCTGTCCTCATGAACATCGTTGAGACCGCAACAGCTGCTGGAAACTTCACCGTCTTGGTCACTGCCGTCGAGGCCGCAGATCTTGCAGAGACCCTGAGCGGCGAGGGATCCTTTACAGTCTTCGCACCCACAGACGACGCCTTTGCAGCGGCGGAGATCGACATGACCGACACCGAAGCTCTGATCGCGACCCTGAACTATCATGTCGCCCTCGACAAATACCTGGCCGCCGACCTGGCCGGAATGCCGACCGTCACCACCCTCGGCGGAGACGTCACGATCACCGTGACGGAGGAGGGCGATCTGATGGTGAACGACGCCAAGATAGTCCAGGAAGATATCGTCTGCAGCAACGGCGTCATTCAGGTCATAGACGCTGTCCTGATGCTACAGGAAGAGATGACAGAGGCCGTAACGCCCGCCACTGAAACGACGGGCGACACCCTCGAAGACATCGTCCCTCCTGAGACGACAGAAGAGACCCTTGAGGACATCGTCCCTCCTGAGACGACAGAAGAGACCCTTGGGGACATCGTCCCTCCTGAGACGACGGAAGAGACCCTTGGGGACATCGTCCCTCCTGAGACGACGGAAGAGACTCCCTGAGAATCATTCCGCCCTGAACTGAGAAGAAGAGGTTGAGGCAGAGATCCACGTCTTTGCTGAAACCTCTTCTTAAAAACCTATTTTAAGAGTCACCCCGATCGGTTTGTGCGTCTCTGAGGTGGTCTTCAAATTATCGATTTTGGCGCCGGATTTCGGGAGACAACCTTAAAAAAGAGATAAGTACCATCAGGGAAGAGTTGTCATCATGGAGCTGACGGCTGACGGCATTGAGGGGAGGGTTGACCGTTGAAAGGCGACCTGGCCAGGAGGGCTCTTCTTGTCATATCTCTCGGCCTTCTGGCCTGGCTCCTCTTCTTCCTGGCCCGGATAGTCGCTCTGGGTGGCGCATGACTATGAGACGAGAGCGTTTTGAGTTGGTCATCGCGGTGATGATGCTGGCATCCATCATCTCGGCCGGTGGGTCGGAATATCCCGGTAATTGTGACGACGCGCCCTTTGAAGGTCCTTCAGCGGAGGACGCTTCGGAGACGAACGGCTCTTTAGGTTCGGCGGCGTTGGCGGATGCCCCAAAAGCCGAGTCCCCGACAGACCCCGCCCCACCGGCAAAGACCGACGTCAGCGGTGGTGGCTCGATGATGCTGGTTCCAGAGGTCAGCTCGAGGGAGGCGATAGTGCCGATCTCGGTCCTCCTGAACAAGGCGATTTGGTTTGAGATAGAAGACCGCTCCCTGGAGGGGAGCGGCCCCTACGGCAGGCTTGTGGTGAACCTTCTTCCCACAGGATCGCCGAACTTCAACCGGCTGCTGGAAGAAGCGGGGTACTCCAAGGCGAGAGAGTTCGGGGAGGAATCCGGACCTTGCAGCTGGTGGAAAGATCCAAAGTCGCCAACGCTGCCCAACCGAGAGGGCGACGTGGACATGGGAAATGAGACGGTTCAGGTCAAACGGTTTTACGTCGGTTGGGCCCACTCTAAAACGTACCATTACCCAGATTGCATATGGGCAAAGAACATCCCCACGGGAAGCCAGGTCTGGTTCTCAAGCCCCGAGGAGGCAAGAGCCCAAGGTTACGTCCCCTGCAACATCTGCAAACCGCCCTGAATCCCGGCGTCCCAACTTCTCCTCAAAACCTCTTTTTCGGCCTCCTCTTCGACCTGTTCTCGGGGCTCATGTCCCGAGCAACGCTGGCGGCGACGAACCTCTCCACCCTATCCTCCCGGACCTTCCTCTCCTGGACCATCCTCTTCACTATGACGTAGTTGGCGATGAAGAAAAGGGGCAGCATCAAAAGGCATATGGCGGCGATCTGCCAGATCTCCAGGTGGTAAGAGACGTCCATGGAATATAAATCGGCACACTCGTATAAAAATTCACCGGAACTTCGAGAGGAGCCTTGAATAGAACTCTCGCTCCTCCCCCTCAGCGGTCCGGGCCAGCCTCTCGATGATCAGTTCCGGGGTGCTCTTGGCCAGATGATGGTATCGAGGGTTTCGATCGACGATCAGCCGGTCGTTCTCGTCGAGACCCCGGGCCTCGATCCCATCGATCCTGAGAGGGATTTCTGCAAACCTCGCCACGTCCTCTGCGAGATGGCTGACGAAGATGGCGACAGACCCGCCACAAGAGAGCTCGTCGAGGAGGGAGGCTATGATCTTGGCCGAGGCGCCGGGCTCGGTTATCGCCTCCAGCTCGTCGGCCAAGACGAGCCTTTTGCCCCCGCCAGCGAGGGCGGAGAACTTTCGGATCGTAGTCTCGAAGGCCCCGGCGCCGAGGGTGCCACGGCTTTTTCCGATGTAGTAGAGGCTACCGAAGATGGATAGTCGACAGGAGACCGCCGGGACCGGAAGCCCCATCTGGGCCAGGATCGCCACCTGAGCCAAAAGCTCGATGAGAGTCGTCTTACCGCCAGAGTTGACGCCGCTCAAGATCGCCGTCCTCTCCGTCGATCCGACAAAGCCCGTCGGACCCGCGGAGTAGCTGACGGGCTCGGGGTCGTCGAGAAATAGGTTTCTTCCTTCCGAAAAGCCGATGCAGGTTTCGTCAACAAACGAGGGCATCTTCAGGCCACTCTCGATGGCGAAGCAGCCGAGGGAGAACCCCACGTCAAACTCCAACAGGGCGATGTGGAGGCTCTCGACGAGGCTCCACCTTCCCGCAAGATCTCGCGCCAGGTCCCTTCGGGACTTCAGCCTCTTCGCCTCTGCCCTTCTTCGAAGCTCTCCGAGGAACCGGGCCCGTGCCTCCCGGTCCTCCTCCAGGGGGTAGCAGACCTCCGAGGGGATGATATCATCGAGGCTCGCCCTCTCGGCTCCCGCGAGATCGAGGTCAGAAGAGGCCCGATGCCTTGCCTCCTTCAGGACCTCCGCGAAGGTCTCCCCCATCCGGGATTTGAAGACCTCTCGGAGGTCGCCGCTCCGGCCCAAGGCGGAGAGAAGGTCGTCCCCGGCGAGGGTCACCGAAGATCTCTCGATCCTCCGCTTCAACTCGGCGTTGGCCCAGGCGACCGCCTCCTCCACCCGCCCTTCAAGCTCCGCGATGATCCGGTCGAGGCGCCCGACTTCGGGGTCGTCGTCGGCCCCGAGCTTTGAAAGCCCCTTCTCCAGCTCTTCAAGCCCCCCAAAGGAGGCGACTTTAGAGCTCTCCAGGATCTTGGCCGCTTTGATGATCGAGTCGAGGATCTCCTGATTCTCCTGATAACGGTGGAGGACCCGTTCCGGGACGAGGTACCAGTCCTCGTCGCTCTCCGCCTCCTCGACGTCGGAGAGGGCGATGGCATCGAGGGCTCTTCCGAGGAGGGTGACGTGATCGTACCCCGCGGCGAGGTCCCTAAGCTCCCTCAGGCTCTCCACCAGGTGGACGTCCACGATCCTCTCGACCCCCCTCTCCTTCAACGCCCGGAGGGCTGTTGCCGAGTCGACCGCCACCGCCCTGTTCCTCACTCGCGGGCCAGAACCCTTCCGCAGCGGCTTAATCCGAGAGAGGTGAAAAGCGAGGTCGGAGTCGGCGAGATCCGCTGCCGAACCGATGGCCGACTCCGCGAACCTCCTGTTCTCCTCGATCATCTCCCGGCAGGAGGATGGGAAGAAGGTGGAAAGCTTCTGCTTCGCGTACTCGGTGTGGGCTGACTTTGTCAAAAGTTCCATCAGAGATTCGTATATCCGGACCGCCTCGTCGGTGGCGAGAAAGTCGGCGGGAGAGACGCCGCACTCCGCACCCCGGGCTTTTTGGACGAGGGCCGCGGCCTGGCGCTGGCTCATCCCCTTCATGCCCAAAAGGCCCGCCACGTCCCCCGCAAGCAACGCCTCCAGAGCTTTCTCCTCGTCACCGTAGTGGGCCGCGAGCCTTTCGGCAAGCCTTGTCCCAACCCCCGGAATATCTTTCAGCTTCAAACCGCATCATAGTCGCCAGAAGACAATATAGCCGTTTCCCCAAAAAGAAAACCTTGATATCCGCCAAGCTCTGAAGTTCTGGTCGTGCTGCTTCATGATATTCTGAATATCGACGATGGGGTGGAGGTCTTTCTCGCCGAAGAGTCCCTGGCCGACCTGATCAACCTCCCGGTGACCTCGGAGATCCTGGGGTCTGGTCCGGACGTCGAGGAGTCGATAGTGATAATGGATGAGGCGGGGAGAAGCGAGGACGAGAGAGAGGACGGAGGCTCCCTTCTGGGAGTCGCCCTGAAGCTGAGGGAGCCCGCAGATCTCTGGCTGGTCTTGACGGACCGCTATTCAGCCACCAAAGCCCTCGAATCCCTTCCCCGAAGCTCGACCTCGAAGGTCGTGAGGGTCGGGGAGAGGAGGTTTCTGGAGGGGTTGGTGGAGTGGCTCGCCGTCTCCCTCAAGGACGAGCTATTCTGCGAGAGCTGCCCCGTGGTGAGCCCTCCCCTCTTCGTCCCCGAGAGGATCGAGAACCTGGTGAGGTTTTTGCGGCCGCTTCTGCCGCCCGGTGGTGAGCTGCTGGAGGTCTGCTGCGGGAGCGGCATGGCCACTCAGGCCCTGAAGAGGCTCGGATTTCGTCCCTGGACCGAAGAGATCGACAGCTGTGAGATCTGTATGGCGCTGAAGTCGGGTTATCTCGACCCCCGAAGGACGATGGTCCTGGACGCCCGGATGATGGACCGGTTCTTTCCTCTTCACCACTTCGATGCGGTGGTGGGGTTCATGGTGGGGCTGATAGACGACGTCAACTGGTCCCTCTGGAAGGATGTACTTCTCCGGTCCTCGAAGCTCGCGAAAGGCCTGGCGATCTACACCACCTATACAGAACGGGAGGCTCGGCTGGTGGCCGGGGCCCTCAACTCCGCCGGCTGGGATGCGGAGGTGGTGGCGAACCCCGATGACCTCGGGATCTACGATCAGTGGGCCTGCGTTGGACGGAGAAAGGGGCGACGAAAGGTTAATAGCGTCTCAGGTCGAAAAGAAGGTTGAGGTGATGCTTGTGCCTAAGTTCAAGAAGAGAGATGTGGAGAGAAAGGGCGACAAGAAGACAGAGAACCTGGAGAAGAAGCTGATCGAGGAGAACCTCGAGGATCTCGTGGGCACAGGCGGTGAGGAAGAAGAGTGACCGTTTTGAACGTGAGAATCCGAGCCGATGGCCGAGTCTCTGAAAGAAGGATAGACCTCGCGAGGGACCTCACCTACGAAGGCCTCTTCGAGATTCTGAATATCAACCCTGAGACGGTGGTGGCCCTCGTAGAAGGCCACCCCGTTCCAAACGACGAGCAGGTAAAGGCCGACGACGTCGAGATCGTCCGGATCGTCTCCTCGGGATGACCCATCTCATCAGCTGTTGCTGAGCTTTCTGCTCAGGTCCTTCAGCCGATCTATATTTTCCATCACCCTCGTCGTCTCCTTCTTCTTCTCCTCTTCAAAATACCTGATGATCTCTTCGAGGGATATGGTGAGCCGATAGATCTTCATCGGCCGTCCCTTCCCGTCCTTCTTTATCTCCCGCTCCTCGACCCAATCGTTGTTCCGGAGGGTTCTCATGGCGATGCTGACCTCCGGCTGCCGGAGGTTCGAGCCGATCTCGATCTCGCGAGAGGTGGCCTCATCGACGTTGGCGAGGTACGTGATCATGCTGGCGACGTTTCGGGGGATGCCGAGATCCCGCAGAACCTCTACAAACTCCCGATCGTCGTCGTCCAGAACTTTGACCGAAAATTGCCTCATAATAACCACATCTATTTTTCTGGTTACAAATTCATTCTCATATAAATAGCTTATTTTTGTTTGTCGCGAAAGATTATAGATTCAGCAGCCAGAAGCCCTGTATACCGACCCAGATCGCGCCCCCTTTCCCAGGGCCACCAGGTCCTCTAGAATCTCGCTCATCTGATCCTCGTCCAGGTCGATGTCGAACCTCCTCTTCAAATCTGTGCGGATCTGACCCGCAGACAGTGGCAGATCTGAGCTGGAGAGAACCCTTTCGGTGAAGCCCACCAGGTCTTCGTGAACTGCCCAGGGGTAGATGATCCATCTCCATTTGGTGATCTTCTCCGAGTAGTAGTCTGGTTCGAACTCGGAGCTGATCTTGTGCTGGAGGACCGCAGTCCTCGTCTCTATCGGCCCCAGGGTTTCGACGTAGCCGACGGCGGTGGTGAGGGTGTCGCCGGTGTCGGTCACGTCGTCGACGATCAGAACTTTCTGGCCGGATACCTCCGTAGCTAGGGGAAAGCGGACCCGCGCCTCGTCTCTTTTCTGGGCCCCTATCCCCCAGTGTTCGACCTTCATGCTGGTGAGAAGGTCGAAGACGAGAAAGTCGCAGACTACCCGGGCGGGGACGTACCCTCCCCGGCCGATGGCCACCACCAGGTCGGGCCGCCAGCCCGAGGACTTGATGAGACGGGAGAGAGACTTTGCGAGATCGTAAAACTCGTTCCAGGTCACAAGGTCGCAGGGGAAGGCGTCGGGATTCATCGACTAGAGTATTGACCTTCAGATTTAAATATTTTAAGCACAGGGCGGCGTTATGGATGATGTTGCCATTCACCAGGATGCGGAAAGATGACGAGAAGGTAAATATACCATATTCTGCATCGCCTGGACGTATGGCAACGAAGCTGGACCCCTGGGGCGCGGTCTCGATCGACGATTACTCGAAGCTCTTCGAGGAGTTCGGGATATCGAGCTTCGAGGATATTCTGCCCCAGATTGACGATCCCCATCCATATATGAAAAGGCACATAATATTCGGCCATCGCGATTACCAGAAGGTCGTCCAGGCGATGAATGACGGAAAGCCCTTCGCGGTGATGAGCGGGTTCATGCCCAGCGGAAGGGTTCATCTTGGCGGGAAGATGGTGATGGAGGAGATCATCTGGCACCAGAAGCAGGGGGGAGACGCTTTCGTCGCCATCGCCGACATGGAGGCCCACTCGGTCCGGGGGATCAGCTGGGAGAAGTGCCGAGAGATGGGGATCGAGGAGTACATCCTCAGCCTCATAGCCCTCGGCTTTGAGCCGTCAGGCACCATATACTTCCAGTCCAAGAGCGGGGCGGTGCGGGATCTCGCCTTCGAGCTCGCATCAGCTGCGAGGTTCTCGGAGCTTGCCGCCATTTATGGCTTCTCCGGAGAGACGAACGTCGCCCACATGGTCTCAGTCGTGGTCCAGAGCGCCGACATCCTACATCCCCAGCTAGCCGAGAACGGGGGGCCAAAGCCGGTCGTCATCCCCGTCGGCTCGGATCAGGATGCTCACATCAGGCTCACCCGGGACCTCGCCAGCAGGATGAGAAAGTTCCTGGTGGAGGAGAGGGAGGGGCGCGTCAGCCTCCGGGGGAAGGCAGCAGGACCTGAAATGATCGAGGCCGCCGCCGCCCGCCTGAAAGAGATGGGGTACAAAAAGGTGAAGCGGTACGAGGAGCATATCGACGTCTTCGACGCCAAGGCGGAGGAGGCGGGAAGGATCGAGGAGATGATGAGGGAGTTTGAGGTCGAGGAGGGCGGGTACGGCTTTGTGCCTCCGGCGTCCCTCTACCATCGGTTCATGACCGGCCTTTCCGGCGGCAAGATGTCCTCCTCAAAGCCCGATAGCCACATCGCCCTCACCGAGGACCCCGAGGAGGCGAAAAAGAAGGTGATGAGGGCCGTGACGGGCGGAAGGCAGAGCCTCGCCGAGCAGAAGAAGCTCGGAGGCGAGCCGGATAAGTGTACCGTCTACGAGCTGATGCTCTTCCACCTCTCCGAGGACGAGGATGAGCTGAAAGAAATCTTCGAGGAGTGCAAGAGCGGCGAGAGGATGTGCGGGACCTGCAAGAAGGAGGCTGCCGAGAGGATCAAGCTCTTCCTGACCGAGCACCAGCAGGAGAGGGAGATCGCGCGGGAGAGGCTATCGGAGTACGGGATCGAAAAATAGAAGGAATCCTGCTCCAGCTCTTTTTTTGATTTTATAAGTTAAGTCCGCTTCCTGAAGAGAGCCTCAACAAAAAGTGGGGCGGATGTCAACCGATCGAATAGATGCTTCGAGCCCATAAATATCTGATACGGCCAATTTGGGATTAGATAATTAAAACAAAAATACCAATGTTAGTGAAAAAGTACAAATAGTAGATACGCATAAATATGGAATAACTTAGAATAAGGATCTCCGTAGTCATTTATTGTTACTATTGAATTATATGACTTAAGATGGCGGCGGGTGGGAAACAATGTCGAAATATATATGTGAGATTTTGATAATTTCACTTATAGCAGTTACCGCAATTTTGTGCTATATAATGTATATTAATACTATAAAACTGACGGGCCATTATCTGCTTATCGCCGTATTGGGGATAGCTGCCCTAATTATACCAATAATTTTATCTATTTCATCAGAGTATAATATTGGATCAAAACTTGATAGTGGCGAAATAAGAAAATCGATTGTTATATCATTAACTATAATATATATTATTTTTCTGGTGATGTCCTTCGACCAAACAATGGAGGTGCGACCGCCTTCGGGTGGAAAGTACCTTTTAAACGTGAGCTACGACGAAAATATGGCTGATGCAGCTCATAAAAATATAGTTATAAATATAAGTTCCACGTCTGAAGGCGTGCTCCAAGTGATACCCGTTACCGCCACCGCGAACGTCGCGAATGGGACGGTGCAGATAACCCCGCACGTTTCTAACAAAACCGGCGCCGGAGATGGAGGCCCTGGAGCGATAACGTTGACTAGCGACAACGGAACCAGCTTGCCAACTGATGCGATCAACAGCTTTACCAAGAACTTCCTCTGGGTCTATGCTCTGATAATATCGTTCTACTTCGGAAGCAGGATTTTGGAGGATCGAAGGGAGAAAAATAATGTAGACACGTATATATCTAAATTGGTGGGGGAGGATGGGTGCCCATTGGACCCCCTTGATATCGCGAAGGCCCGGTTTTCTCTTGGGGATATTGGTCCTAGGGAGTTCATGAAGTTGAGAGAGGGTATTGAGGGTAATCCGACAGTAACGATAAAAAAAGCATACTTTCGAAAATCACAAAATAAGGAGCAAAAGGATGGATTATTAACTCTTTGTATATGGAATGGGACAGAAAAAAATATTAAAGTAAGAAGAGCCACCATATTCGGTAAAGAGTTAGAGATGGTAAAAGAATGTGAAATAATTAGCAAAAATTGTGGAACGGTAAACTTTAAGCATGGTATTGAAAAGAAGGAACAGATAGGATTCGTCAAAATCGAGACGATGCCAACAAGAAAAAGCATTACTGGAGGAGAATACTCCAACTTGATTCTGCAAGACCAGATTGAGGAGATTAAGGACTGATCCCTGCGATACTGGCCATAATTCCTTCAAACCTCGCTCTTCCTCTTCTCCACCACCCTGATATCCGCGATCCTCGTCGTCGGGTAGTTTCCGGTCTTGTCCTTCTCCAGGTACTTGACCATGTCCCAGACGTTGAGGAGCGCCGCCGAGACCCCTGCCAGCGCCTCCATCTCGACGCCGGTCCTGCCAACGGAGGTGACGACGACCGTCGCCCTGACCTGGCCGGAGAGAAGCTCGAAGTCAACCTCGACCCCGGTGATGGGGATCGGGTGGCACATGGGGATCTGCCTTGGCGTCTCCTTCACTGCCTGGATCGCCGATATCCTTGCCACGGTGAGGACGTCCCCCTTCTTCACCTCGCCGTTTTTTATCGCCTCCACCGTCGACTCTTTCAGGCGGATTGTTCCGGAGGCGACGGCCCTCCGCCCAAGGGGGGGCTTCTCGGTGATCTCCACCATCCCCCCCCGGTCTTCTCGACGATCTGGATCTAGGTCCGACTTCACAGTATCACATCACAGCCTTTTGGCCCTGTGGCCTCACAGCCTCATCGCACCATGGCCCGGGGTATATTCTCGACGACGTCGGTGGCGAGAAGGGAGCTGCCCTTCTCCTCGAAGGCGAGGTCGCCGGCGGTCCCGTTGACGAAGGCCGCGGCGACGGCGGCCCGCAAGGGGGAAGCCTTGCAGCGGAAGGCCCCCGTGATCCCGGCGAGGACGTCCCCGGTCCCGCCGACGGTCATCCCGGCGTTCCCGGTGGCGTTGCCCCTGATGGCATCGCCGTCGGTGATCAGGTCGACCTTACCCTTCAGGAGGATGGTGATCTTCATGTCCCTCGCGAAGCTCATCAAAGTCTCGTTCTGGACCCGGCCCGGCGGCACCTGAAGGGAGCAGACCCTCCGAAACTCGCTCTCGTGAGGGGTGATGATCCCCTTGAGAGGGATTCCTGGAAGAAGGGCGTCGGCGTCCATCACCATCTTGCCGCATTCGGGGACTATCTTCGCCAGAGCCTCCCTCGTCTCGGGATGGCGGCCCAGGCCCATGCCCACGACGACGACGTCGTGGCGGGGCAGAAGCTCTCGAAGAGCCGGCAGGTCGTCGGGTGAGAGGTGGTCGTCAGAGAGGGATCTCACGATCAGGTTCGGGGAGAATCCCGCGATGGTGTCGGAGACGCTGGCTGGGGCTGCGACGGTGACCAGGTCCACCCCTGCCCGGAGGGCCGCCATCGCCGATAGGGCGGGAGCTCCGCTGTAAGGCCCGCCCCCGATCACCAGGACCCGACCGTTCTGGCCCTTGTGGCTCCCGGCGGCCCGGCCGGTCACCAGGGCCAGGTCGCCGGGGCCCGCCAGAAATTCGGCGGAGGGCGGGATGCCTATCCCCGCCACCACCACCTCGCCCGGGATGCCGTCTTTCGGCCTATGGAAGGTGACGGTCACCTCGGGATCGACGACCTTATCGGTCCCAAGGCCGCTGGGGACGTCCACCGAGATGACGCTCTTTCTGGAGGAGTTGATGGCATCGATCGCCTCGGCCTCCAGGCCCCGGACCGCGCCGCGGACGCCGGTCCCGAATACCCCATCCAGGATCAGATTGTACTGGGATAGCGACGCAAGGTCGCTCGAATCGCGAACCTCCTGGAGGTCGAAGCCGAGCCGCTCCAGAATCTCCCAGTTCCGCCTCGCTTCCTCGGTGGCGATATCTCTCGACCTTCCGAGAAGAAAGACCGTCACCTCGAAGTCGGCGAGGTGGCGGGCGGCTACGAAGGCGTCCCCGCCGTTGTTTCCCCGTCCCGCGACGACGGCGATCTTCTTTCCCCTAGCCCTCTTTTTGACCTCCTGGGCGAGGGCTGCCCCTGCGTTCTCCATCAGCTGGAGGGGAACTAGGCCAAAATAGGTGCAGTTTGCGTCGACGGCTCTCATCTCGTCGGGAGAGATCGGTCTCATAGACGACCCTTATGTCCCTGAAATGATAAAAGTTGCGGGGTGTGGGAGAGCGACCTCACCACGATATCTTCTTTCGGTAGTGGTTTCTCACCAGGATCGCCACCATGTTGATGGAGAGGACGAGGGCTAAAAGGACGAGAGCCGTCCCCCAGGCGTTCTGCTCCACGTCCCAGGCCCCCAGGAAGTAGATGAGGTTGAGGAGATGGTAGCAGAGGTTGTTGACGGGCTGGAAGACGTCGGGGACGACGCCGTAGAACATGTGGACGGGGGTGGCGGAGAAGGTGACGGCGGTCCACATGATGGGTGCCGTCTCCCCGGCAGCTCGAGCGACGCCGATGATCAGCCCCGTGAGGACGCCGGGAAGGGCTGAGGGGATCACCACCTTTTTTATCGTCTGCCACCGAGTGGCACCGAGGGCGACGCTCCCCTCCCGCAGGGAGTTTGGAACGCTCTTGAGCGCCTCCTGGCTTGTGAGGATGATGGTGGGCAGGTTCATCAGCCCCAGGATTACCGACCCTGCTAGGAGCGATAGGCCGAAGGTCGCCACCAGGAAGGCGAGGCCGAAGAGGCCGTAGACGACCGAGGGCACGCCGTTGAGACAGCCGACAGCTATGGTGACGACCCGCTTCAGACCCGAATGCTTCGAGTACTCGTTGAGATAGATGGCGGCTCCGATCCCCAGGGGCGCCGAGATCAGCATCGCTCCAATCACCAGCCAGAAGGTCCCCTCGATACAGGTGCTGATCCCGCCCTGCTGGCCGAGCCGGAAGTGGGGGGAGGTGAGAAATTCCCAGCTGATGGCCCCGATCCCCCGGAAGAGGATCACCGAGATGATCCCGCCCAAAAGCAGCAGGGTAAAGACCGCACTGAGCCGGACCATCGAAAAGACGAGAACCTCTCTACCCCTGGTGCTGTACTCGTAGAGGAGGTTGATGGAGTCCTTGATGACGAGAAAGCTCGCCAAAAGAATCAGGAGGGGGAGGACCAGATCGTAGGTGAAGACGGCGCTGATCCCCAGAAGCTCTATCTCCAGGTCGGGGCTGATCAGGCCAGAGAAGATGAGCAGAAACGCGGCCAGGAGGTAGACCAGATCCGCCGCCAGAGGCAGAGATCGTGATCGGGTCCAGACGACGCGGGGCCGATCGATGCCACCCCGATTGAGGGCGAGGGCGGAGGCGGATGTGAGGAGAAGAGATGCCAGGAGCCCACCCTCCCAGAACGGCACCAGAGGGATCTCTTCGATCTGGATTATCAGGTAGTAAAGAGAAGTGATGAGCAGGAATAGGGCGACGACTATCGATGCCAGGGGCGCCGGCTTGATCTTCTTCACCTCAGTACCCCCCGAACTTTTTCTGGATCGCGGCCCTGACCAGGTCCGCCGAGATGTTGAGGACGGTTACGATCACCAGGAGGACGAACCCCACGGCGAAGAGGGAGTGGTAGTGGATCGACCCGTGGGCCACCTCTCCCATCTCTCCGGCGATGACCGAGGTGAATATCGCCCCCCGGTCGAAGGCGTCGAAGACGGGCGAGGGGAGGCGGGCGACGTTGCCCACCACCAGGAGGGCGGCCATCGTCTCCCCGATGATCCTGCCGACGTTCAGGATCACGGCGGCTATGATCCCCGAGGAGGCGGCGGGCAGAGTGACCCTGCGGACCGTCTGCCAGTGAGTGGCGCCGAGGGCGAGAGATCCCTCCTTGAACTCTTTGGGGACGGCCCTTAGGGCGTCCTCGCAGATCGTCGTCAGAGCGGGGATGAACATGATCCCGAGGAGGATCGCCCCCGCCAGAATCGACCTTCCTGTCAGCATATCGAAGCTCTTTTCGAGGTAGACGACCAGGATCAGAACCCCGAGAAAGCCGTAGACGATGGAGGGGACCCCGGCGAGAAGCTCTATGGCGGGCTTCAATAGCTCCCGGGACCAGGGGCCAGCAAGCTCAGAGAGGTATATCGCCAGAGGCACCCCCACCAGGATGTTTATGAAGAGGGCGATGAAGGTGATGAGGACCGAGCCGACGATGATCGGCATCATCCCGAAGATCTCCCCGGCGGGATGCCACTTCTGTCCGAGGAGCATCTCGAGGATCCCCACGTCCCGAAAGGCGAGGACGCTCTCGTAGGTGAGGAAGTAGAAGATGAGGACCATCACCAAAATCGAGGTGATGGCGGCAAAAAATAGAGCCGCCTCTACGAAGCCATCGCCGTATCGATGAGGGCGTCGTCCGCTGCGTCCAGCTGGTGGATCCATATCATCATCAGACCGTTCGTTCATAGCTTAAAGCACTTATCTATATTCTCTATATAGAGACGGTACAGCTATATAGCTCTTTGCGGTGGATGGGGCCGAAGGAAGATGAAGGATGGGCGATGGCATCAGTATCCTCCGAATTTCTTCTTGATGGCAGCCCTGACCAGGTCCGCCGAGATGTTGAGGGCGGTGACGATCAACAGGAGGACGAAGCCGACGGCGAAGAGGGAGTGGTAGTGGAGAGAGCCGTGAGGCACCTCCCCCATCTCCCCCGCGATGACCGAGGTGAAGATGGCGCTCTGGTCGAAGAGGTCGAAGATCGGCGAGGGAAGGCGGGCCACGTTCCCCACCACCAGGAGGGCTGCCATCGTCTCCCCGATGATGTTTCCGACGTTGAGGACGACGGCGGCTATGATCCCCGAGGAGGCGGCGGGAAGGGTTACTCTCCGGACCGTCTGCCAGTGGGTGGCCCCGAGGGCGAGAGACCCCTCCTTGAACTCCTTGGGAACGGCCCGGAGGGCGTCCTCGCAGATCGTCGTCAGGGCGGGGATGAACATGATCCCAAGAAGGATCGATCCCGCCAGAATAGACCTTCCCGTGAGCATGTCAAAGCTTTTTTCCAGGTAGGCGACGAGGATCAGAACTCCTAGAAAGCCGTAGACGATGGAGGGGACCCCGGCCAATAGCTCAATTGCCGGCTTCAAGATCGAGCGGCTCCGGGGCCCGGCCAACTCCGAAAGGTAGATGGCCAGGGGAACTCCGACCAGGATGTTTATGACGAGGGCCAGGAGGGTGACCATGATCGATCCCACAATTATGGGGGCCATGCCGAAGATGTTCCCGGCAGAGTGCCACTTCATGCCGAATAATAGGTTGAAGATCCCCACCTCCGAGAATGCCGTGAGGCTCTCGCGAATAAGAAAGTAGAAGATCAAGACCATCACCAAAATCGAGGTGATGGCGGTGAAGAAGAAAGAATATTCGATGATCTTCTCTCTAATCCGGCGGTTGAGAGGATTTCTCTTCTTCGGAGGTTCCATGGAAGTTTTCGGCAGGTACATGATATAAGCCACTTGCCCATATTAAATATATAGAGACAATTCTGCAAAATATTCTATATAGACATTTTGGCATCTCGGGTGGGATGTAAAGGAGGCATTCATATGAGGAGTGCCAAACTCGACGTCCATCTATATAGAAAATGGTGAGATAAAGCCCGAATATGAAATAAGCAGCCCTATTTATTATATTTGTGCAATATTTACATAAGTCCGCTTCCTTTCCTCGACTGTGGCTGCGCTGATGCGCCACCCATCAGACCGGCGCAAGAGAGCCTGCCCACTGATCTGACGAAAGAGGTATCGGAATGAGACGACAGCATTTAGCCCTATTGGTTTTGGCCATATTGTTCGTTTCCGCTTCGCTTCCCGTGACGGCCGGAGGTGCCGAGATGGAAGAAGGTAACGATGACGGAGCAAAGAGCGTGATCTTCCTGATCGGCGACGGCATGGGATACGCCCAGGTGACCGCCGCCAGATGGGAGAAGGCTGGCGGCGACCAGCCCGAATACCAGCCCACCCTGGATAGCTACCAGAATACCAGGTTGTACATGGACGAGATGGAGTTCGCAGGGCACATGTCCACCCACTCCCTGAACAGCTGGATCACCGATTCAGCCGCGGCGATCACCGCCATGGCCACCGGCGAGAAGACCTATAACGGCGTGATCAGCGTCGCCAACGTCACCGACCGTGGCGCGGTCATGGGACGCGAAAACGCCACCGCATACGCCGTTCCCTTGACGACCATCCTGGAGATGGCCGATGAGGCCGGAAAGGCCACCGGCGTCGTCACCACCACCAGGATTACCCACGCCACCCCCGCCGGATACTACGCCCATTCCGCCGACCGGGACTGGGAGAACGAGATCGCCGAGCAGTGCATCGAGAGCGATATGGAGGTCACCATGGGAGGCGGCGCGAGCAAGTTCTCCTTCGACAACAGAAGCCTTCTGGAGGAGGCAGTTCCCCTGGGATGGACCGTGGTCAGAAACGAGAGCGAGCTTGTGGCCGTAGACCCCGCCGCCACCGAGAGGCTTCTTGGAATCTTCACCGACTCTCACATGTCCTACGAGCTGGACCGCGACCCGGCCGTTGAGCCGAGCCTGGCCGAGATGACCGAGAAGGCCATCGATGTTCTCTCCAAGGACGAGGACGGCTTCTTCCTGATGGTGGAAGGTGGCAGGATCGACCACGCCGACCACGCCCGGGACTACAAGAGGTGCGTCGTTGACACCGTCGCCTTCGACGACGCAGTCAAGGTCGCTCTCGACTACGCCGCCGAGAACCCCGATACTCTTGTGGTCGTCACCGCTGACCACGAGTGCGGTGGCCTGGTCATCAGCGCCATCTCCGGTGAGTACACCGAGGGCTGGGCCCCCAACTTCGGCTCCGGAGCTTACCCGGTCAGAGACACCTATGCCGACCTCAACATCCTGGAGGAGGCATCTCACACCTCCGTGGACGTCCCCCTATTTGCCACTGGACCCACGGCGATCGAGTTTTCTCGGGGGCTCGTCGACAACACCGAAGTCTTCACCATGCTGAAAGAGGCGATGGGGCTCTGACAGCCCCGCGACGATCGCCTATTTTTCGAAAATTGGAGGATCAAAGCGTTGACCAAAAAAGATGCAGCATCCAGATTTAGCCGGGTCCTTTGGACGAGGGCTGTACAGAAGATGCGGACAGCGATGGGATTTGATGAACCATCGTCAGATCTCCGGAATGCTCAATCCAGGAGTTGAAAAAATGATCAACGGAATAATTATGGTGAGGACGGTTCCGGGACACGAGAGGAGAGTTCACCGAATCCTCAAAGGTCTTGACGGAATTAGAAAGATGTACATCCTATTCGGAGATTTCGACCTCTTCCTGGAGGTCCAGGTGGGCGGCCTTTTGATGCTCAACGGCCTCGTCGAGTCGATCCGGGCGACGGAGGGGGTCGTCACCACCAGGACGATCCTCGCCCAGACCTACGAGGAGCCTGGACCCATGAGGACGGTGGCCTGCTGAGGTTGGTATATCCTACCCCACTGAAATGGCCCCTGAAAACGTTTACTTTAAAGGTTGGCTCGGCTACGCCGAGAGGGGCACAACCCCTAGCTCCTCGGCGATGGCCTGCCCCCGTTCTCCGGTGACAAACTCTATAAACGCCCTCTCGTTCCCGTCGGGCTCGCCATCGGTGTACAGGTAGAGGGTCCTCGCCAGGGGATAAGAACCGTCCCTTACCGTCTCCGCCGACGGAAGGACCCCCTCGTAGGCGAGAGCTACAAGATCGTCACCTTTTGCATAGTTGAGGCTGATGTACCCGATGGCACCTTCGCCGGAGACGATCGCCGCCCAAACCTCGGCGTTGCTTCCCCGATACGAATCTGCACCGGGAGTTTCGTGGTCCGGCCTTCCCATGACGACCTCGTTGAATAAGTCCCTGGTTCCTGAGCCCTCCTCTCGCGCGATGGCCTCGATCGGCTCGTCTGGACCACCCAGATCCTTCCAGCTCTCGATCTTGCCGTTGTAGATCGACGAGAGCTGGTTGCGAGAGATCTCTTTAACCCCACCGTCATAGACGTCCCGGCTCACTCCGATGCAGACGGCGTCGATGGCTATGGGAAACGGTTCGAACCGGTCGCCATAGATCTCGACCTCCTCGGCTTTCACCTCCCTTGAGGCCATGGCGATGTCGGCGATCCCGGAGGCGAGGCTCTTGATCCCGACGCCGGTGCCGCTCCCGGTCACAGAAACGGATAGTTCGTCCTGGAGAGGGTTGAACTCCTCGGCACAGATCGCGACGAAGGGCAGAGCCGAGGTGGAACCCACTACAGAGAGCTGACCGCTCCTTTGAGCCGAGCCATTCTGCGGATCGCCGCCCAAGAGAAAGCTGAGCCCTGCAGCAACGACTACGGCGAGAAAGATCGCAACCATATTCAGACCGTCTTTCCTTCTTCCGCCCGAGAAATTCAGCATCTTCAAAGGTGAAGCCTCCGGTTTCCCGGCTCAGAGAACAGAAGCAAAAAAGGTCTTCAACCAATTATAATCCGGACAGAGGGAGGGCCCGGGGCCCAGAGGGCCCGGGGCGGTGTTATCTCTCGTTTGATCTCTTCTAAGCTCAGTTTATCGATACGAAGCCAAGCTCCTCGGCGATGGCCTGACCATCTTCACCGGTCACGAAGTCCAGGAAGGCAGAAGCGTCCTCGCTAGGCTCACCGTAGGTGACCATGTAAAGCTCTCTAGCCAGGGGGTAGGAGCCGTCCTTTATCGTCTCGGCAGAGGGCTCAACGCCTTCATAGGCGATGGCCGCGAGATCTCCGTCCATGACGTAGTTCAAGCCGAGGTAGCCGATGGCCTTGTCGCTGCCCGTTATCGCGGTCTTGACCTCGGCATTGCTGCCGTGGTTGGTCCTGACGCCCGGAGTTTCAGCTTCGCTGCTTCCCATGACCATCTCGTTGAAGGTGTCTCGGGTGCCCGAGCCGACCTCTCTTCCGAGGACGTAGATCTTCTCATCCTCGCCGCCGAGCTCCTCCCAGTTGGTGATCTCGCCGTTGTAGATCGCCTGAACATCTTCCTGGGAAAGGTCGGTGACGCCGGCGTCGTAGACGGCCGCGCTCACGGCGATGCAGACCGCGTCGTAGGCGACGGTGGTCTCGACGAACTCCTCGTCGGGGTAAGCCTCCTTCTCGGAGTCCTTCACAGGTCTTGAGGCCATGGCGACGTCGCTGATCCCCTCGGCGACGTTCTTGATGCCGACGCCGGACCCGCCGCCAGAGACGGAGACCTCGATCTCATCCTGCATGGCGTTGAACTCCTCAGCAGCCTGAGCGCCAAAGGGAAGAACAGTAGTCGATCCCGATACCGATAGAGCTGCAGCGCTACCTGCGGCAACAAAAAATGCCGCGATTAAAACGCTGGCCAGTACGGATTTTGACATGATGCTCATACGATCCCCAACCCTGCCGGAATAGTGTATAAAGTTATTCGCAATAAAATAAATAGATATACCTATGCGACTTTTGCATATATAGGCAATATTCAGAAATATATTCTATATACTCAGTTTCAATATGCTCATCTCAAGCTGAACATATAAACTATATGCTAAAAAAGTCTGTATATAGGGAAAAGTTTAGTAAGCACCAGTCAGTAGGTCTATTTATATTATTGTGATTAATTTTATACCTCATATCCTGCATCGCTGTGGTCGTCGATGTGAAATCGCGATAAACAAGATCAAATTTGGAAAAGGGATGGATATATGAGGGATGTAGGGACGATTATTAAGATCTGGGCTGCAGTCTTTGTGATCTGGGCTGGGCTCATGCTGACCTTGGCTGCTTTTAGCCCTTCATTGGCCGCCAATAACCCCGAGGGATATTTCATAGAGAATGAGCACTACTTCGAGCAGGATGTCTCAGGCGACGGCTACGCCATGGTTTACCAGAAGGTAAACACCGAGACCCTCCAGCTCCAAAACTACATGCACGGAAGCGGGAGCTTGGACTCGGCGACCCTTTTGAACTCCAGCCAGGAGGAGAAAGACTACTACAAGTTCAATCCAGACACAGGCCAGTACGCCACGAGCAAGACTAAAGTTAAACAGGGCGAGATATCCTTCGTAGAGCAGAACGAGATGACCTACGGCCCCCGGAGTTTCGCCTATGGCACCGGCTACTACGCCGAAAATCCGGTGGTCTTCAACTCCAAGCTGAAGGAGAAGACGGAAGGCAAGAGCTACCAGGAAGGCGTCTCAATGCACCACCAGATCGAGTACGCCTCGGGGTTCCAGAAGGACATCAGGGTGAACCTGGAGTGCATAGAGAGCAACACTGAGGGCGTGGCGGGCCACGGCCTCGCTGAGATGGGGATCGAGGAGACGGTTACCGAGGGTACAGTCCACATCGGAGAGCTCCTGACCGACCCCGATGGGAGCCGCGGATGGAAAGAACCCTTGATCGAGATCGACGAGAATTACGTAGGATCTTTCACCATCAAGAAGAACATGAAGGTCTGCGCCGAGAAAAGCAAGCCAAAGGCGCCCAAGGATTGGCTCTCCTGCTGCGTCGGCGGCTACGGCGAGATGGAAGACGACGACAAGATCTGGGGCGAGAAGGAGATCTTCGACTGCACATGCCGGGACGTCGCCTGGGGCGACTCCTGGAGCGACAAATCCAAGGAACAGCCCCTGTAATTTAATCGCGATGAAAAAACTGAGTTGCGCTGGCTATTTAATAGCCAGCGCAACTCCCTCCACTTTTTATCCAGCTTCAGCGGACAGGGACGAACCCTGAATCAGCCACGATATTCTGCCCCTCGTCGCTCAGGACGAATTCGATGAACTTCTCAGCGGCTGGGCTAGGATCGCCGAAGGTATAGAGGTTGAGGGCCCTCGAAAGCGGGTAGGAGCCGTCCTTTATCGTCTCGGCGGAGGGCATGACCCCGTCGTAGGCCACGGCCCGAAGGGCGCCGCCCTCGACGTAGTTCATCCCCACATACCCGATGGCCTTATCGCTGTTCGTCACCGCGGTCTTCACCTCGGCGTTGCTGCCGTGGTAGGTGGTGACCCCGGGGGTCTCGGCCTCCTCGCTATCCATCACCATCCCGTTGAAGGTGTCTCGAGTGCCGGAGCCGACCTCTCTTGCCACCACGTAGATCCTCTCGTCGGGACCGCCTACATCCATCCAGTTGGCGACTTCCCCGCTGTAGATGGCGGCAACCTGCTGCTGGGAGAGGGCGGTGACCCCAGCTTCGTAGATCGGCTGGCTCACCACGACGGCGATGGCGTCGTAGGCCACCAGAAACTCTTCAAAGCTGTCGCCGTAGGCGACGATCTCGTCCGGCTTCACCTGCCGCGAGGCCATGGCGATCTCAGCGAGCCCCTCGGCGACGTTCTTAATCCCGACGCCGGACCCGCCGCCGGTGACCGAGACGTGAACCTCGTTCTGGATTTTGTTGAACTCCTCGGCAGAGGCCTCCACCAGAGGCATCACCGTGGTGGACCCCGCGACGGTGACGTCAGCCGCCTCCGTGGCGGAAGCTGTGTCTTTCTCCTCGTCGACGCATCCTGAGAAGGACAGGATCGATGCGATCGCCAAAATGGCGATCAAAAAGGAAACTAAAGGTCTATTCATCAGGGATCACCCCTTACAGGTATCGTGTATAAAATTTATCACAATAGGATAAATAGATGGCCTTACCAAAAAACACCGTCTATACAGGAATATGTTCTATATATTTTCCTTCGGCCTGACCCTCTCCAAGACCTCCTTCGGATCGTACCTGATGCGGACGATCCTGGACCTCCCCCGGTGGCCCGGACCGCTGAAGTCGGTATCGATCAGCCTTGCGGCGTCCAGCTTGTTCAGGATCTCGTGGAACCTGGTGTAGCCTGAGCCGGTGGCATCTTTGAACTTCTCGTAGAGATCTCCGGCCTTGGAGGTCTCCATCTCCGCTGCAAGGCCCAGGAGGAGTAGCTCGTCATCCCGGAGGGGCTTTAAGGCGCTCGATAGGTGGACGAGCCTCGACCTCCCGTACGCCCGGTCGACGTCCTCTTTCGATATCGTCCGGGAGGCCCTCCTCTCCGCCTCCATCCCCGCCCTCTTGAGAAGGTCGATCCCGACCCGGAGGTCTCCGGCCCTCTCGGTGAGGTCTGAGACCAGATCGAGGATCTCCTCAGAGACGACGCCGGGATAAAAGCCGAGCTGAGCCCTGCGTTCGAGGATGTCCCTGATCTCTCCGATGGAGTAAAGGGGAAAGCTGACCTCTTCGGCCTGGAAGACCGACCCGACCCTCGGATCGAAGACGTAGTTTAAGGCCGGCTCGCTGAGGATGGCGATCACCCCCGCCCGGAAGCCGGGAAAGGTCTCGTGGGCCCGAAGGAGAGTGTAAAGGACCCTGTCCACCTCACGCTCGGGGAAGAGGTAGTTGACGTCGTCGAGGGCCACCACCAGAACCCTGTTCTCCTTCGCCATCGATTTTGCGATCCGCTCAAGAACCCTCTTGAAGGAGACGCCGCTCGTCGGCGGCGAGTGGCCGAGGAGCTTGCTGTAGATCCGGAGGAATATGGCGTGCCGAGTGTGGTCCATCTGGCAGTTGACGTGGACCGGGACCACCTTCGATGAATGGGCCTCGATCTCGCTGAAGAGCTTGACCACCGCCGTAGTCTTCCCCGTCCCAGGAGGGCCCAGGCATAGGGCGCTGACCGGTCGTCCCCCAGCGAAGGCGGGGCGTACGCAGAACTTGAGGGCCTCCATCTGAGACTCGCGGTGAGCGAAGTGCTCGGGCAGGTGGTCGAACTCCAGGACCTCCCTGTCCTTGAAGATCGTCTCGTCCCAGAGTAGGATCTCACGTTTCATAATTCAAGCCCTCGACGGCTTTGTGGTCTGAACAAACAAAATAGTAGTTGGCTCGGCGAGAAATAAATAAGGTTCCCTGGCCCGAACTCATCAAAGAGCTCGGGCCCTTCGATGGGGGGTCTAATCCGCCAAAAGCCGATCGATCTCCCGCTTGAGGATGGCGCTTATGAGGGCACCGTCGGCCTTTCCTCGGAGCTCCTTCATTGCAAGGCCCATCAAGGGCCCCAGGGCCGCTTCGCCCCTCTCCCTGACGAAGGCCTCCTTCTCGGCGACTATCCCGACCACCAGGTCCTCGACGCCCCCCTGATCGACGCCAGCAAGGCCTGCTATCTTTGCGGCCTCAGAGGCTGAATGCTCGGGCAGCTTTGCCATCGTCTCCAGGAGTTGGGGTATCCCCTCCTTTGCCACCCCTCCCCCGGCGACGAGGGTGAGGGCGTCAAGATAGCGGTCCTCGGTCAGGTTCGAGATCGGCGCCCCCTCGCGGGCCAGCTCCCTCGGTATCATCTCCAGGGTTCTCACCACCAGGGCTGGCGGAAGGGAGAGATCCTTCACGGCGTCCTCGAAGAGCTGGTAGCTCGGCGATGAGGCGATAAGCCCTGCAAACTCTTTATTCAGCCCGTACTCCTCCACGAACCGCGCCGCCCTCTCGTCAAATAGTTCGGGCAGCTCAAGGGAATCGATGTACTCAGGGGTAACCACCACGGGGGGGACGTCCGTCTCCGGATACATCCGTGCAGACCCCGGTAGTGGCCTCATGTACTCGCTCGTCCCCTCGGGAAGGGCCCGTCTCGTCTCCTCAGGAACCCCAACCAGCGCCTCCTTCGCCCTCTCCAGGACCGCCTTCATCGCGGCCTCGGCCCGGTCGCAGGGAGCTGCCACCATCGCCACGCAGTCGCCCTCGCGTGCCTCAAGCTCGGACCGAACGGCGTCGACCTCTTTTTGGGTGATGCCGTAGGCGGGTAGCTCGTCGGAGTGGAAGATCCCGCCGACTCCCGCCCTCTTGGCCCGGTCGGAGATCTCCGAGCCGAGCCGCCGTCCTGGCTGGATCTCCTTTCCCAAAAGGCCCGCAAAGCCCGCAAGCCTCACCGCCAGGACCACGCCCCCCTTCTTCAGGGCTGATTTTATCACCTTAGATTCGGTGTTGGCGAATACGCCGGTGACGTCGGCCACCCGGTCGTGAACCTCTGCCCCCCGCCCCAGAAGCTCATCTCTGATATTCAAGAGAAGGTGCTGCCTATTCGCCTCGACCGCCACGATCGTCTCGATGAGGTTCAGGTCCTGGACGCCCTTTATCTCGACCCTCGCCCCGTCTCTTATGGAGACGTTGACGTCCTGGCGGATCGTCCCCAAACCCCTCTTGACCATCCCCGTCGAGCGGAGGATCATCCCCAGCCGCTGGGCCACCTCCCGAGCGTGCTGGGGAGATACGATGTCAGGAGAGGTGCAGATCTCGACCAGGGGTATCCCCAATCGGTCGAGAGAGTAGACGACCTCGTCGCCCCGGTCTTCGATGATCCGAGCTGCCTCCTCCTCGAGGCAGATCGTCTCCATCCCCACCTTGCCGCAGGAGGTATCGATCTTTCCGTGGGAGGCGACGTAGGCGGTCCTCTGAAAGCCGGAGGTGTTGGAGCCATCGATCACGATCTTTCTCATGGTGTGAACTTCGTCGGCGATCTGCATGTTGAGAAGTCTCGAGACGATGAGGGATATCTCCAGAGCCTCGGGGTTCAGCTCGCTGGGGGGCTCCTCGTCCGCCTCCACCAGGCAGGTGGAGTCGTAAGATTTGTAGATGAACTTTCGGGAGACGAGAACCTCTTCCAGGGCGGCCCTGTCGATCTCGCCAAGCTCGCTTCGAGCCGGTCGCAGGCGCCTGAAGAACTGGTGGTCCGACTCCTCCACGTCTCTGATCCTTGTGGGACAGCCGCAAAACAGCTTGGCGGCGGTATCAAGCTGCTGATGAATCTCGATACCGCATACCAGACCCAGGGAGGCGTAGTCTAAGCTTTCAGGCATAGAATGACGACCTTACCTCCAGGGTTATATAATTTCAGTCGGTTCCGGGCGCCCGGGGCGGCCTCACCCTCTTGACCGCTTCTCTGATGTCCTCGGCCTTCACCGTCTTTCTCTTGGCATGGTTCGCCCATTCGACGGCCTCCTCGGCCACCTCCATGCCGTAGCTCTCCAGAATTTCTGCCAGGGCGTCTCGTGCGCCCTCACTGACCCTTTTGGCCCCAGCCTCGCGAATGAGTCTGCTGACCGGTGCCACTGGAAGTATCGCCATTCGAGCTCCTCTCCTCCGATTGAATTCGGCCCTTACAGTCAGAAAAAGGATCAAAACAGCTTCTTCTCCGACTAAAGAGCCTAATAGACACCATGCTGTCAATCAAGTCTCTATATATAATTTTCGTAAACCTCTAGGCAATATTATACAGGAAAACTGAAGAAAACTCAGTATATACACATATTCTGCCAAAAATCCCACGATGACAGTTTATTTCCATTCTGAGATCGTCCAGGCGATGAAACGGTCCGTCCAAGCAGATGAGGGACTATTGATCGCCTTCTTCCGATCCCGGCTGGCCCCGGAGACTTTTCCTGGCCATCCCATCCGCCAACAGTGCCATCGGCAATTCATGAGAAAGGTTATTTAGGTTCCATGCCCCTAACCTCCCGAACTGGATATTGTGTCAGGGGTGGCGGAAGATGGAATATCAGATCACCAAGGCCGTCGTCTATGAGGGGCCCGAGGACACCTATGGCCCCTGTGGATGCGGCATGGACATGGCGATACTCCCGGTCCTTTTGCCGAAGATCTGGTTTGAGGACGAGTATCCGATGGCCGCCGACGACCACGAGTTCTGCAGGGGCCTGGACTGCAGACGTATCATCGGTCTAAGCTGCAACAACATCTTCGAGCACGAGATGGACGGCATCACCTACCTCGCTAACTTCTCGTGTTGCAGGGATTGCGCCGATAGGGCCGTCGATGAGGGCTACGCCGTCCGGGCTGAGAAAGGCTACCCGATGGTGCTGAGGTGAATCGCCGTCGGAAAGCGATGGAAGAAAAAAAAGGGAAGAAGAACGGGAGGATAATCCTTGAAGTATGTCGTTTACACCACCACCGAGTGTCCCCGTTGCGAACAGGTTAAGAGGGTCCTGGAGGGCTGGGGGGTTGAGTTCGAGACGGTGGACATGGCCAGCGCCGAGGCTCTGACGGAGCTCCGGGTCAACGGTGTCTTCACCCTCAGCGCCCCGGTCCTCATGGCCGGGGACGACTTTTACACCACAGAGGAGCTCTTCGAGGGGGATGTGATCAGAGATCTCGAGGCGATGGGGCTTCGTGGATAGGCCCGTCGCATCCGAAACTCGGCCGCCGAAAGGCTTTTTTTTGCTCGGTTCAGCGTTTGCCTTAAGCTCAGAACTCCATGCCGCGAACCCTTCTTATGTCGAATATCGCGGTCTTGGCGACGTGCATCACCGCGAAGGTCCCGGCCTGGATGGGATCGGTCACCACCAGGTCTGCGTAGTAGGGGACCGATCCCGCCATCTTGAGAGCGATCACCGGGATCCCCTCCTCCTGGAGCCTCTGGACCTCGTCGGATATCCTCCCCCCCATGAGGGCCCCCGCCAGGACCAGGACTGAGGCTCGATGAAGCCGGCCCACGGCGTTGACGGCGTCGGCTATGGGGTCTTCACCCACCAGGGGGATGGTGTCGATGCTGATCCTCTCGCCCCGGAGGTTGTGGCGGTCGGCCTCGTTGACCGCCCCCACCGCCGCCTGGGCGACCTGGGCTCCGCCCCCGATGATGATCACCCGAGAACCGTAGATCTTCTCGAAGGACTGGTGGACGGAGACCTCCAGGACCGCAGGAAGGGCCTCCAGATCCTCCACCATCCCTTCGGCCAGCGGGTCGATTTCCATGTAAACGGTGGCTTTGCCGATGTTCACCCCCCTTTCGAGGACGAACTGCTGGGTGTACTCGATGTTGCCGCCGAGGCTCGCTACGACCCCGGCTATGTCCCGCAAGACTCCCGGCCTGTTCTCGCAGATTACGTTTATTGCAGTGCTCATGATCACCTCAGAGATGAAAGACGCCCTGCAAGGGCTCGTCGTCAGGTACCTTTACTCAACTGGTAAACTTTAATATGACGAGTGAGTACTCGTCATCTGATGGAGTTTTGTCCCGATTGTAAGAGCATAATGGTGCCTTCGGAGGGCATGCTGGTCTGCAGAAGGTGCGGCAAGAAAATACAGATGAAGAAGAGCGACACCATCGTCAGCAAGACCGAGCAGAAAGAGCGAACGATGACGGTGATCGAGGATGCCGAGGCTGCGGGGCTACCCACCACCAAGTACAAGTGTCCCGAGTGCGGGAACGATACCGCCTACTGGTGGCTGCGGCAGTTGCGGTCCGCAGACGAGAGCGAAGTCCGCTTCTTCAGATGCACAAAATGCAATTTCACCTGGAGAGAGTACGACTGACAGGATAATCTATATTTAAGATAAAATTGATCTCTCCGATGAGGGGGCTACGAGGATGTTCAAGGCAGTGATAAGCGCAGAAACCCTGCGGGATGCTGTGGAGGCGGTATCGTCTCTTGTCGACGAGGTGAAGTTCACCCTGTCAGAGAACGGCGTTGAGCTGAAGGCTGTGGACCCCGCCAACGTGGCCATGGTCTCCTTTCGGCTCAACTCCGAGGCCTTCGAGTACTTCAAAGCGACTTCCGGCGAGATCGGCGTCGACCTGGTGAGGCTCAGCGACGTCCTCTCCATGGCCGACCGGGGTGAGAACGTCACCCTCGAGCTGGACGAGGAGAACCACAAGCTGAAGATAGGGGTGAACTCCCTATCCTACACCCTCAGCCTCATCGACCCCAGCGCCATAAGAAAAGAGCCCCGGGTGCCTGAGCTGGACCTCCCGGCCCACGTCATCCTTCCGGGGGCGCACCTGCGAAAGGCGATCAGGGCCGCAGAGAAGGTGTCTGACCACGTCGTTCTCGGCGTCACCGACGATCCTGAAGACCAGTTCTACATGGAGGCGAAGGGCGACATCGACTCTCTCAAGCTGAAGATGCCGGGGGCGGAGCTTCTGGGGCTCAAGCCCGGAAAGGCGAGGTCCCTCTTCTCTTTGGACTACTTATCGGACATGAGCAAGGCGATCGGGAAGGCCCAGGAAGCGAAGCTCGAACTCGGCGTCGACTACCCCCTGAGGATCAGCTTCAAGCTCGGCCAGGGCGTCGAGATAAACTACCTCCTCGCTCCGAGAATCGAACAGGAATGAGCCTCTCCGACTACCCCTTCTCCCGGGAGGCAGCCGCGAGGGTGAAGGAGACGGGCTACTCCCTGGAAGGCCTCCTGGAGGAGCCGAACCGAGAGCCCCGACTCTCCCGCCTCGTGAGGAGAAGGGCTCTCGACCGGGTGCTGGGGGCGGTCCGGGGAGAGATCTCCGACGAGAGGGCCCACCCCCTTGCGGAGCTATTATCCTACCCCCTGGCGAGGGTGATGGTATCCTGCATCAACGACGACCTCCTCGCGAGGAGGTACGCACTCGCCGAGTCGAAGCTCGCGGGCAAAAAGATGGTCCGGGAGGATCAAGCCGATCTGCTTATGCTCGCCCGCGACCTGAATGTCCATCCGCAATCAGATCAGAACGGCCTTCGCGTCCACTTCTCCGACTACCTCAAAGCCGCTGCGAAGATGAAAAGCCCCGGCTGGAAGCTGGTCAACAGATCCCTGGAGGTCGGATGGGTCGCCGTCAGCGGCTCCGAGCTGGCCCGGCTTCTGGAGGAGAGGGCGAAGGAGAGGGTCGGGCAGGGCCTTCCCCTCCCCGTCCCTGAGGAGATATGTCAGAGGCTCCGCGGTGACCTTTCCAGAATCGAGGAGGAGCTCAGTGCGAAGAGGGCCGCGGAGAAGGTCGACCTCGGCGAGGTGACAGAAGACGCCTTCCCCCCCTGCATCCGCGCCTTCCTCGCTGCGGTGGCTGCGGGCGAAAACCTCGCCCACACGGCGCGGTTCGCCCTCACCACCTTCCTTCTCGCCGTGGGGATGACCGTCGACGAGGTCGTCGGCGTCTTCAACACCAGCCCCGACTTCGACGAGGAGAGGACCCGCTATCAGGTCGAGCACATCTCGGGACGGGGCGGAACCGCCTACAAGCCACCATCCTGCGCCACCATGGCCACCTACGGCAACTGTCCTGGCGAGGACCGGCTCTGCCGGTGGATCAACCACCCCTTGAGCTACTACGAGAGAAAGGTGAAGAGGGGTGGTGGGGGTTGAAAGGCCCTTTTGAGTACAGGCTGATGAAGCGGGGCGAGGAGACTGAGGTATGCGACCTCGCCCTTCGGGTCTTTGAGGAGTTTGTCGCGCCTCAGTTTTCCAAAGAGGGCGTCCAGGAATTTCGTAACTACGCAGATCCCCATCTCTTACTGCTCAGATCCCGGTGGGACCACTTCGTCCTCCTCGCCGCGACGCAAAAAGAGATCGCGGGGATGATCGAGGTCAAAGACGACGGCCACGTCACCCTCTTCTTCGTTGAGGGCGAGTTCCAGGGGGCAGGCGTCGGCGGCGAGCTTTTGCGACGGGCTCTTGAGATCTGCCGGAGAAGGAACCAAAAACTATCAAATGCCACCGTCAACTCGTCGCCCAACGCCGTCGGGATCTACGAGAGGCTCGAATTTCACCGGGCCGGACCCGAAAGGTGCGAGGATCACATCCGGTCTGTTCCGATGGTTCTCGAAATGGAATAGAAGCGAAGATCAATATGAGGATTGAGCCAGGTTCACTCGGAGTGCCTCTGCCTCGAACTCTTCAGATCCGAGAGCCCCCAGGAAGGCACGGACAGCGTCCCGATCCCTCTTTTCAGGATTGACGAGAAAGAGTATCTCGTCTTCGGCCACCTCCCTCGTGGCTAGGCCCGCCTCCTCGGCCACCTCCCGGACGGCAAAGCCGAGGTCGGCCCGACCCGCCAAGACTTGGGCCGCGGCGGCGGCGTGAGATCGGGTCTGGCCGACAAACCCCACCGATGGGCAGCCCGCCTCCTCCAGAACCTTCCTCCATATCCTGTTCATCTCCGAGTCCCGCGTCCAGCCCAGAACCCGTCTCTCCTCGATCCCTTCGAGGTCGAGAAGCTCGGGATCTTTTGCCATGATCGCCAGATCGCGGGCGTATCCGCCGACGGGCTCAAGCCCAGTATCGTCCCATACGGGGGCCGAGCCCTCCGACCGGGAGACGATGGCGAGATCCGCGACCCCGTCCGTCGCGGAGATGACGCCCCGTCTGCTCCCTGTGGCGACTATCCTGATCTCGAAGGGTAGGGTCCCGGCGAGGGCCTCAAGCCGCGGGCAGTCCTCGCCCTCGAGGAGGAGGGCGGCCTTTTGAACAGAGCCGAAGAGCTGGACCTCCACCTCATCGCCCCGGTCCAAAAGCTCGACCCGGTCTGGGATATCGATGACGCCGTCGGCCAGGGCGAGGGTGGTGATGGAGCCACTCCCCTTGTCGACGGGATAAACCCAGCCGCCGACGACCGCAACCGTCAGCATCTGTCTCCTTCCTTCGGACCGGACCGGCCTTGCTAGCCGCCCTCGAACCTTGGGCGCCAGGTGCTCGGTCCCCACCGTCTTTCTGATCATCGGGGCCGCCAGCTGGCCGAAGACGGTGAGGGCGCTCGTTGGGTATCCGGGAAGGCCGATGAGGGGCTTTCCTTCGACCGTTCCAAAAAGGGTAGGCTTTCCGGGCTTGAAGTTGATCCCATGAAAGACCACCTCACCCAGATCCTCGACGACTCGATAGACCATGTCCCCGATCCCGGCGGAGGTGGACCCGCTGACGAGGATTAGGTCGCCCTCTTCGGCCATCGCCATAAGCCCCTCGGCGATGAAGTCGCGGTCGTCGGGAAGAATCCCAAAGAAGATCGGCGAGCCGCCGCACTCCTCCACTGCGGCAGCGATCGAGCGCGAGTTTATGTCGTAGATCGAGCCAGGGGCCAAACTTGCGCCAGGAGGGACGAGCTCGTTTCCTGTTGAGGCGACGGCCACCTTCAGGGAGCGGACCTGCACCTCCGTTCGGCCAACAGCCGCCAAGAGGCCGATCTCCCGGGCCGAGAGCTTTCTTCCTGGAAGAAGGACCGTCTCGCCGAAGGCGACGTCGACCCCGGCCCGGTGGGTGTTCTCGCCGACGTGGACCGCCCGCCTGATGAGGAGGGACGAGCCGTCGACCTCGGCGTGCTCGACCATGACCACGGCGTCGGCGCCCTCGGGCATCATGGAGCCGGTGGAGACCTCGGCCGTCTCGCCCTGGCCCACGACCAGCTCCGGCCTCTTGCCCATGGGGACGGCGCCTATTAGATCAAAGGCAACGGGCCGGTCCTCCCTCGCCTCCAGAGTCTCGGCCGAGCGGAGGGCGTAGCCGTCCATGGCCGCCCGATCGAAGCCGGGAACGTCGATGGGGGATACCACCCTCTCGTCCAGGACCCGGCCGAAGGCCTTCTCCAGTGGGACGATCTTTTGTATCGCTCTCGGAGCGGAGGCGAGGACGATCTTTTTCGCCTCGTCGAGGGAGATGAGGGTGTGAAACTCCTTCTGCATGGTCATCGTCTTTTGGCGGCCGATATAAAATTTGGCCAGGCTTCAAATTCTCGCCATTCTCATCCTCAGAAGATGGTCTGCGAGAACGAGGGCGACCATCGACTCCGCCACGGGGACGATCCTCGGCGGGATCGATGGGTCGTGCCTCCCCTTGATCTCGATGGTGGCCGCCTCGCCCGTGGAAAGGTCCACCGTCCTCTGGGGGCGCGAGATGGAGGGGGTGGGCTTCACCGAGATCCGGCAGACTATCGGCGCCCCCGTCGATATCCCGCCCAAAATTCCGCCGGCGTTGTTGGTCTCAAAGATCAGCCCTTCTGGCCCCGGAAGGATGGGGTCGTTCATCTCGCTTCCTTTCATCCGAGCCGCCTCAACCCCAGCCCCGATCTCCACGGCCTTGACCGCCCCGATCCCCATCAGGGCACGGGCGAGGTCGGCGTCGAGCTTATCGAAGACGGGTTCCCCCAGGCCGGCGGGAACGCCCACGGCCAAGATCTCGGTGACGCCTCCGAGGCTGTCGCCGGCCGAGCGGGCACTTTCAAGGGCCCGCACCATCTCCTCTGCTGCACCCTGGTCGGGGCAGCGGACGGGGTTCTTCTCGGCCTCGTCTCGAAGGCGGGACAGTTCCACGTCGTCGGGGATGCTGGCCCGAACGTCCCCCAGCTCGCGGACGTAGCCGACGACCACAATACCGCTCTCGGCGAGGAGCCTCTTGGCTACGGCGCCGCCTGCGACCCTGCCGACGGTCTCCCTCCCCGAGGACCTTCCCCCGCCCCGGTGGTCCCGGACCCCGTACCGGGCGGCGTAGCCCAGATCGGCGTGGCCCGGACGAGGCCGGTTTCGCAGGGCGTCGTAGGCGCTCGATTTCGCGTCTTTGTTCACGACGAGCATCGAGATCGGCGTTCCCGTCGTAACCCCATCAAAGATGCCGCTCAGGATCTCGACCCTGTCCTCCTCCGTTCTCTGAGTCGAGACGGAGCTCTGCCCCGGTCGCCTCCGGTCCAGCTCTCCTTGGACGTCCTTTTCGGAGAGGGCGAGGCCTGCGGGGCTGCCGTCGACGACGACCCCGACCCCGCGGCCGTGGCTCTCGCCCCAGGTGGTGATCCTGAAGACGGTGCCGAAAGAGTTCCCTGCCATGATCGAACCCTTAAATCCAAACAGTTATCTCTTTTTGGTCTCAAAGACGATCTCGAGTAGACACCTTACAAAAGGATTATCCAAACCGGTTTTGATGGAGGAGACGACAAAATGAGCTACCTCGGAGAGCTTCGAAAAAAGGGACGGGAGGCAAACCCCTTCTTTCAACTGATGGGGATCGAGGCGGTCTCCTTTGGAGATGGAAAGGCCGAGCTTCAGATGGTGGTGAGGCCCGACATGCTGAACGGGGCTGGGTGGATGCAGGGCGGGATCTACACCGCCCTCGCCGACGAGGCGATTGCCCTCGCCCTCTTCACAGCCCTCGACGAGAGCGATATGATCGCGACGATCTCGGAGACCACCTCCTTCTTCCGAGGAGCCCGAGAGGGAAGGGTCGTCGCCGAGGGGAGGGTCACAAGGATCGGGCGGCAGGTCGCCTTCGCCGAAGGAAGGGTCGTGGCGGAAGGGGCCGAGGGCCTGGCCCTCTCTCAGACCTTGGCATCCTTCTCGATCATTCGCGAAAAATGATTTTTCAGGGCCGTACGGCCTCGGCGACGAGCCTCGCCACCGAGACGGTGCTCACCGCCTTCTCCAGGGTGTCGGTCGCAATGATAGACTCGACCCCTGCCCGGCAGAGCTTCAAAACGGCGCTCCCCGTCAGGACCGGGTGGACCGACCCGAGGTAGACCCGATTTGCCCCGTTCGACTTGAGGATCGATATCGCCTGGGCCATCGTTCCGCCGGTGGCGATCATGTCGTCGAGGATGACTACGTCCCGACCGGTGGCATCGATCTCCTTCGGGGCCATGGAGACCTCGGTCCCGCTGTGCCTCGTCTTCTCAAGGTAGTCGTAATCGACCCCGAGCCTCTCCGCGGCGGCCTTGGCCATCCGGACCGCCCCCTTGTCGGGGGATATGATCACCGGGTCGTCCAGGCCCATCTTTTTGATCTCGTCGGCAAGAAGGGGGGCCGCATCCAGGTCTGTGGCCTGGTGACTGAAGCTCTTGAGGACCGACCTGTCGTGGATGTTGATGGTGAAGATCCGGGAGCCCTCTTCCAGGAAGGAGTCGATGGCTCCGGCCATCGCCCTCGCGGAGAGGGGCTCGCCGGGCTTGAACTGCTTGTCCTGGCGGGCGTACCCGAAGTAGGGGATGACCAGGTCGATCTTCCTGCCCCGACAGACGTCAAGAAGCTGGAGGAGCTGGATGATGTCCCGGTCCGAGGGGGTGCTCTGGACGACGACGATCCGGTCGTCGAGGTCGGAGCAGACCTGAGTATAAGCCTCGCCATCGGGAAAACTGCTGTACTCGCACAAAGCCAGATCTTCATTGAGAACTGCTGCAACCCTGCCCCCCAGAAGCTGGGAGGATGGTCCACCGATGATCATCAACAACCGCCTCGATAATTATAACACAAGATTTATCAAACGATTTCGATATGTTCGCCTTCGAAAGTTCTGCCCTCAGCTCCCGACAACCTTCATCTCCACTCCGACAGTGGGAACTACGGCAGACCCCACCATCCGCGCGTCGGTCCCAGCTTTGATCGATCTCAGGAGTTCGAAGACGTTTCCGGCCAGCATCAGGGAGCGGATCGGCTTTTGGGGAGCGCCGTCTTCGACCGAAAAGACGTTTCTCGCCTCCACCGAGAAGTCGCCGGAGACGGGGTTTGCGGTGTGGGCTCCGATGACGCCGGTCACAAGATATCCCCTATCCGTCTCCGCCAGGACGTTCGAGGGCTTTGTCGACGACGCGATCAGGTTAGTGGTGCCGATCCGCGGTATCCCCGCGTAGCCTGGCCGTTCGGCGTTCCCGGTGCTCGTCGTCGGAGGGTCTTCTTTTCCTGCGGTATAGCCGTCGTAGAGGAAAGCCCTCAGAACGCCCCTCTCCACCAGGGGCGTCTTCTGTGATGCAACGCCCTCTCCGTCGAAGCTGGAGGTGGCCATCCCGCTCGGGAAGAGGCCGTCGTCAGTTATGCTGAAGCTCTCTACTGCCACCGCCTCGCCGATCCTCCTCGCCAGGGAGGATCTTCCCTTCTGGACGTTGTCCCCGAAGGTCGAGGGGACGAAGGCGTTTTCGAGGATGTCGGCGAAGGCGATGGGACCTAAAAGGACCTCGGCCTTCCCGCTCTCGCCCCGGACGCCGCCGACGGACCGGACCGCAAGGTCTGCCGCCGACCGCCCCACATCCGCAAGATCGGATAAGGCCGTTCTGGAGTTGGCAAAATCGTAACCTGTCGCGACAGCGCCGTCGTCGCCCCTCGCCACCGTCTCGAGATATGCGGTGAAGATTGTTCCCCTCTCCTCAAGCTCGACGCCGCTTGTGTTGATCAAAAGCTCCGAGCCGGAGACTGCGGATACGCCCCCTGAGACCGGCTCGGCGCCCGAGACGGTGCCCGCCCCAGCGATGAGGGTCGCCGCCAGGTCGAGGCAGTCTTCCGGCTGCATATTCGCGATGGAAGGATCGTAGACCCCCTCGGGCCGGCTCGGCTTTCCGAGATACGGGAGATTTCGCCACTTATCGTCGGACCCCCGGGCCCGGGCGGCCCTGACGGCGCTCTTGGCAACCAATTCGAGCTTCGAGAGGTCGCTGGTGGCCGAAAATCCGACGGCCCCTCTGACGACGGCCCGAAGGCCCAAGCCCCGGTCAAAGCTCTCGCTAGCCATCTCGACCTGATCTTTTCGGAGGTCGATGTCGACGGACTTCGCCACCGACCCGAAGACCTCGGCCTCCTCGGCCCCGGCCCTCTCGGCCAAGGCGAGGAGAAGACGTCCCCCCTTGAAGAGATCTTCGATCATGATCAGATCATCCGATGTAGCGGAGGTCTTCTTCGCCGCTCGTCTCAAAGGGTGCCTGGGCCTTCTCCATCTCCCGGAGCTTGCCCACGATCCGCTCCATCTCCTTCGCCCTCTCCTCCAGGGCCTGCATGCCCACTTCGATATTCAGGGCACTGGACAGAACCCGGAGGACCTCCTGGGCGCTCTTGGGGTCTACGAGGTAGCCGCTGGTGGTCCCCATCAGGCAAACGGCGTCGATGTCCCTGAGCCTCGATAGGCCCACCAACAGGCCACTTACGCCGACGATCCCCCCGCCGGGCTCGTTCTCCTGGAAGACTACGCCGTACTCCTTCATCTCCTCGACGAGTTCGAGGCTGTTTGTGGCCCCCAGAACCTGGGGCTTGTCGACGAACTGGCCGGTGCCGTACCCGCCCAGAGTATAAATCCTACGTACCCCGAACTCCTCGCAGAGGTCGAGGAAGGCGCCCGAGAGCTCGTAGTGGCCTTCGTTTGTGGCGCTCTGGTAGTCGCCCACCAGGAGGAGGAGGTCTCGATCCTCGCCGTGGTAAGCGTAGATCTCGTTTCGAACCTGTTTCACCGTCCCGTCGTCCAGGACGATCACCTGAGGCGGGAGGTGGGGCGAATAGATCTCGATGACCAGCTCTGCCTCCAGCTCCTCGATGAGGTGCTCAGCCACCAGCTTTCCGACGTGGCCCACCCCCGGCAGGCCCTCGACGAGAATCGGATCTTTGAGGTCCAGATCTTTAATTCTGCGAACAAAAGTTTCTCTCATTCGACCTCCTGGCGGAGCGCTCGCCGGTACTTGCCGTACCGGTCCTCAGGAGAGAACCGGGCCGGCTTCGTCTGGCTGGTGGGCGCGCCGCAGATGGGGCAGTTCTCCTTCAGGGTGTACAGGTCACAGCTCCTGCACTTCTTTATCTTAGACCTCATGCCTGCCTGTGGAAGGTACCTTCGCCGCCCTGCTTAATGATGAAGTCAATCGCCGCCTTTGCCGATTTGCGAAGCTCCGCCTCGGCCAGCTTGTAGTCGGGGGCTATGACGTGGATCCGATACCGGGGAGCTCCGACGTACTTTACATCCAGGGTGACCTCGCCGGTCTTGGTCTTGGCAGCCTTCTTGAGGGCCTTTTTGATCTGCTCCACCCCGTCGGAGGCGGGGCTTGTGAGGTCGATGTAGCCGGTGATCTCTACATTGGGGATCTTGACGTTCTCCTGAGATATGGCGAGAACCTTCTTTGCGTCCTCGGGGCTGAGCCCCGCCTCGGCAAGGGCGTCGATCCCGCTGACGGCCGCATCTTCCAGCGCCATGTAGAGGCTCTCGTACCCTTTGGCGAGGTTGGCTGTCACCTCAGCCAGGTGCTGATCATCGCCCTCGTAGGCCATCTGGAGCCACTTTCCGGCCTTCTGGTCGGCCTTCCAGGCCTGGATCTTATCCCTTCTCTGATGCTCGTTGACGTCTTTCAGGGATAGGTCGATGTGGTGTCTCGACGGATCGACGTTGAGAACCTTGCAGACGATCTTCTGGCCTTCGCGAACGTGATCCCGGATGTACTTTATCCAGCCGCTGGCCACCTCGGATATGTGGATCAGACCTCTCTTCTCCTTATACTCGTCCAGGATGACGAAGGCACCGAAGTCCACCACCTGTTCCACTGTACAGACCACAAGCTCACCAGGCTCAGGCCAACCCTCACTTTGCATGTCGATCACTCTAAGACTTCTAGGATCTGGGTCTTTACCTGGGCCTTCCCACCCTTGGGATCGGCCAGGGTTCGGCCGCAGACAAGGCACTTGACGACCGTCGCGGCGTTACCGAAGATCACCTGCTCGTTCTCGCAGTCGTTGCACTTGACTTTCAGAAATTTAGACAGAATTAACCCTCCACCAGATCGAACTTTGAGACCTTGAAGCCCTTGCGGTTGTGGGCCTTCTTGCACGCGCCACATCGGTACCTGATGTTAACTCTCTTGGTGGGCTTGTCGCCGCCCGGAACCTTCGAGAACTTCCCAGAGTTTCCTATCCCCTGGGCCCGCTTCTTCTGCCTGTCTATGTGGGCCATGGTGGTGGCCCTTCCCTTTCGCACCCTCTCCACCACGTGAGTGGTGTGCTTTTTGCAGAAAGGACAATGAGCTTTAAACTCCTTTGGCATCTTCATAGGATCACACCTGCCTACATCCGCGAGCTAAATTTTTGTTGCATAAGTTCTTGGCGTGTAAAGCTGGAAGCATCACCAGATCTCCCCTTTGCAGGGTGTAACGCCTCCCATCAACGCCCGCGAACGTCGGAACGCTCTCCATCATGATCACAAGGGCGTATTCCTGGTCCATACCCTTCTTGGGCGTTAAAGCCCTTTCGGTGGTCGCGCGCTCGACCTGGTTCACAGAATTGAGGATCGCCTCCCTCCCCTCGGTGAGGGCGGCGAGAGTCTCGCGGTATATCCGCTCCTCCTCCGGCGTCATCCCCTTGATGGCCACGTCCCGCGAGGCGGAGCCCGCCCTCTGGACCTTCCTCGATATCTTCTTTATCCGGAGGTCGATGAGCCGTCCGATGGACCCCCGGGCCGCTTTCAGCTCGTCTTCGACGATCTGAGCCTCGACGGAGTAGGGGTCTTTCACCTCTTTGCGATCTCGCTCCAGCTCTGCGAGGTACTCGCCCACCTTCTGGTAGAAGCCGGGATCGAGGGGCAAAAGCTCCGCTGCCTTTCGCTCTTTTCGCAGGAGGTTCACCAGGTCCAGATCGCTCATATTCGCCCACCGATTTGCTTGCCAGGTCGAGAAGGGTATTAGGTCATCTCATCAGTCTAAAGCTTTGCCCAGCTCCGCCACCTTCCGGGCCATGAGGAAGACGGCCAGGTGGAGGGGAACCTCCGCTGGCCCCGCATCCAGGTCGAAGCTCTCGCCCCGCATCTCGATGGAGAAGGGTTCCCGGAGGCATATCTCGACAGGGCGGCTCCCGAAGACGACGGCGTCGCGGAGGGGGTCGAAGGATTCGAGGGCTCCGACAGTGAGGCGCGTCACCCGGAGCCCCGTCCCTCCGTGGAGGCTGAGGGGAAACCTTATCAGCCTTTTGACGTCGGTGGTGACCGGCTCGTCGGTCTCGCCGCTCTCCAGGTCCCGGGAGAAGCCGAGGGAGACCCCCCCCTCTTCGAGGTAGCCCTCGATAAGAGGCTTCCAGACTTTGGAGCTGCCACGGAAGAGGTCGAGGCTTTCACCGTTTCGTATCCGCTCCAGCACGTCGTCTCTCATCAGGCTCTGGCGGAATTTGGAGGCGTTCAGCCTTCCGATCCCCTTGACGGATGAGAGGATCTTCACAGCCTCTTTCTCGTCCAGGGCGCGGATCTGTTCGACGAAGGATATCATCGACCGATTGACCCTTTTGCCCCAACCCGGAGAATCGGCGGGAGAGCACCGGATGACGTCGGCGGTCTCGACGCCGAAGTCCCCCTCGGCCTGGCCCGCGGAGATGAACCGATTTATCTCCAGACCCCTCCCGGTCATGTAGTCCACGATCTCGCGCCGCTCGCCGCTCCCAAGGCTCAGGACCCGAGGGTCCCGTACGTGGATGTGGTAGCCCCGCCCGCCGGAGAAGACTACCCGGACGTCCTCGTCGGCGAAGCCGAAGTCGCCGGTGAGAAAGTCAAGAAGCTTCGCCGTCTCGACCTTGACCAGGTTGAGCATCTCGTTGTAGGACGACGGCGCGTTTCTGAGGTGGTCGGCGTCGAGGTCGAAGATGAGGTCTGCGCCGAGCCACCCCTTCTCCCGCATGGTGGGGGCTCCAGGCCGCTCGTAGAGGGCGGCGGAGTGGTAGATGTGGGCAGGGACCTGAGTCCTGATGTAGTCGACGAGCTCAGATCTCGTCAAGAAGGACTTGTGGCGGCGCATGACGAACTTTGGCATGTCGTCGAAGAGGATAAAGCCCCACTCCCTTCTTTTGAGGGAGGGCGGCGGCTCCAGTGACTCCTCCAGGTAGTACTCCCTGAACCGTGAGCGGAGGAACTTCGCCGTCTCGGGCTTCATCTCGGACCTTCCATCTTGATTCCCTCATCCTTCCTTCATCCGTAGGTCTTCTCTATCTTCAGCCTTCAATCGTCATATATTCTCGGATCTGTAAATTTCGGGCCGCCGATCCGCCAGGGCTGGGATCTCCTCCCGGGCCTCGTCCCGGGCCGAGAGGTCGATCTCGGTGAGGATCGTCCCCTCCTCGGTCCCCGCCTCGGCGATGGCCTTTCCCCAGGGGTCGAGGATGACGGATCCGCCGCTGAACTCGGGCCCCGCGCCGTTGCAGCCGATGAAGTGGATCTGGTTCTCGATCGCCCGGGCCCGGCAGAGGGTATGCCAGACGTATCCTCGCGACGGCGGGAATTGTGCGATGGTGACGAGAAGGTCGGCGCCCGAGAGGGCCAGGCTCCTTGCCACCTCCGGGAACCGGAGGTCGTAGCAGATCAATAGGCCGACGGTGCCCCGAGAGGTCGGGATCGGCGATATCAGCTCCCCGCCGTCGAAGTGGTCCTTCTCGGTCCCGAAGGGGTGGATCTTATCCTGAAAACCGATGCCGAACTCGTCGAGGCAGAAGCCTCTGTTCAGACGCCCGTCGACTATGGACCCGACGATCAGGCAGCCGTGCTCTTCGACAAACGACCGGAAGGGATCGAGGGTTGGATAGGGGGAATGGTCCGACAGGTCCTGGGAGTAGCAGAAGCCGGTGAGGAAGAGCTCCGGGAAGACGAGGATCTCAGCGCCCCTCTCGACGGCTTCGGCGGCCATGGCCAGGGCCCTGGCCAGATTCTCTTCCTTCTTGCAAAGCTGGATCGAAAGCTGGAGACAGGCTGCGATCATGATCAAAAAAAGGGGGCAGAGTATATTAAGGTGATTTATTCGAAGGGGCTGAGGCGGGGCAGATGGCCTCTGAGGGGATGGTCCTGAGGCTCAGAGACATTTAAAAAGGCCATTTAGTATATATCTGAGAAATTCCCACCTTCGCTTCAGATGGCGGAGATGAAGCGACGGGTCCACGAGATCCTGGAGGTGGCAGCCCCCGGCGATAGGACCAGCAGGCTCTTCGACTTATCTCTGATGATCCTCATAATCCTGAACGTCGTCGCTGTGATCCTGGAGACGGTGGAAGATCTCTTCTCCGCCTACGACCCCCTCTTTCGGGCCTTTGACCTCTTCTCGGTGGCTGTCTTCTCGATCGAGTACTTGCTCCGGGTCTGGTCCTGCACCGCCGACGAGAGGTATGCCTCCCCGGTCCGGGGGAGGCTGCGGTACATGAGGACTCCCCTCGCCGTAATCGACCTCGTCGCGATCCTCCCCTTCTACCTCCCCCTCGTCTTCGTCGACCTGCGGTTCGTCAGGGCGATACGCCTATTCCGGCTATTCCGGCTCTTCAAGATGGCGCGGTACTCGGAGTCGATGAGGACCTTTGGACGGGTTTTGACCCTGAAAAAGGAGGAGCTGATGATATCCCTCTTCACCCTCCTGATCCTCCTCGTCTTCTCCTCCAGCATGGTCTACTACGTCGAGCACGAGTCGCAGCCCGAGGTATTCTCCAGCATCCCGGCGGCGATGTGGTGGGGGGTGGTGACCCTGACGACGGTGGGGTACGGGGACGTCTACCCCATAACCCCGGTGGGAAAGTTCATCGGGGCTCTTGTGATCCTGGTGGGGATCGGGATGTTCGCCCTCCCCGCGGGGATCCTCGCCTCTGGCTTCGTCGAGGAGGTCCACAGCCGAAGGGAGAGGGTGGAAGGCGTCTGCGAGGTGGAGGTGACGGTCGTCTGCCCCCACTGCGGAAAGAGGATCGACGAGCTGGCGACCGTTGAAGCCCGGGGGCCGGGCGGCGCAGACGAGAGCTGAGGCCGAAGCAAAAGCCGAAGGCAAACGCCCGGATGGCTCTCGACCCGCCAACCTGCGCCCTCTTCTACCTCAACTCGGCCCTCAAGTTCACGAAAAAGGCGGAGATCTGCGCGGAAAATACGGGCGACAAAAGGATGCTCGCGACAGCCCTCAAGCAGAAGGGGCTGGTTTTGGAGTCGATGCTCCGATCTGGAGAGGCCGTCGATGCCTACAAGGAGAGCCTGGATATCGATCGGGAGATCGGCGATCGGGCAGCCGAGGCGGCGACCCTCCACCAGATCGGAAAGGTCTACCGGGACACTAACCGGTTCCGGGAAGCTCTGGAATATTACAACCAGAGCCTGGCGATAAAAAGGGAGATGGAAGACCGGATGGGGGAGGCCGCAACCCTCCACCAGATCGGCACCGTCTATCAGCTGACAAACCAGTTCGAGGAGGCTCTGGAATACTACAACGAGAGCCTGAAGGCGAGCCGGGAGATGGAGGAAGAGGCGGCGGGGAGGGCGGAGGCGGAGGCCGAGGAGGAGATGGAAGAAGAAATTTCACACCTAATTTAAGATTAGATCATACTTTTCACCAAAAAATTCATATACAATCAGTAACACTTATCCATTCAGAGGTGATAACTCTTGTCAGAGAACGTAACGCCGAGAAGAAAGAGGCTGGTGATATCGGACGCCGCCGTGCCCTTCGTGGCCAGGGGCGGCCGGATATTCGGCCAACAGGTGGTAGACGCCGACCTGGACATCGAGAACGGAGAAGAGGTTCTGGTGGTGGACAGAAACAACCACGTCATAACCACGGCCCGGGCCATGCTCTGAAGGCTGCCCGGCCGCCATCTATTTTTTCTCTCGGATTTGGGGCGCGGATCGTAAAGATTTTCTCCGGCCCCGCCTACGATTCTTCAAAGTAGGGCCGACGCTATTTCTTCCGGCCCAAGACCGAGATAGATTCGCGGGGCCTTCCATGAAATCCGTTTTCACCCTCGTCCTCCTCCGCCACGGCCAGTCCGTCTACAACCAAGAGCGGAGGTTCACGGGCTGGACCGACGTCGGCCTCTCGCGCGAGGGCGAGGAGGAGGCGCGACGGGCGGGCCGGCTGCTGCGCCGGGAGGGGCTCGACTTCGACATCGCCTTCTCGTCGCTCTTGAAGAGGGCGATCAAGACCCTCTGGATCGTCTCCGAGGAGATGGAGCTCGAATGGGTCCCGGCCGTGAAGGCCTGGGAGCTGAACGAACGCCACTACGGCGCCCTCCAGGGCCGAACGAAGGACGAGGTGGCAGCTGAGGTCGGCGAGGATCAGGTCCAGCTCTGGCGGCGGGGCTACCGGGATACGCCTCCGACCCTCGATCCTGAGGACAAAAGGCACCCTCAGTTCGATCGGCGGTACGGTGCTATTCCTCGGGAGAGGCTTCCCTGCTCTGAGTCCCTCGCCGACGTCTATGATCGGGTCGTCCCCTTCTGGATAGAAAAGATCGCCCCCGAGATCAGGTCAGGCCGGAGGGTCCTCGTCGTCTCCCACGGAAATTCCCTCCGCGCCCTGGCGAAGCACCTCCACGGGATCTCGGACCGGGATATAATGAAGGTCGAGATCCCGACGGGCGTTCCCATCCTCTACGAGCTGGACTCTGAGCTTCGGCCGCTTTGCCGCCGTCGCCGTCTCGTCGAGGAGGGGTAGGTGGGGAGGAAAGGTGAGAGGAGAGGGTCAAAGGTTCTCGTTCTGGTAAGCTCCCTCGTACCCCCTGTCAGCCAGACTGCTGAGCCGATAGAAGGCGAGCTGGATCAGCCGGGCGTTCTTCTTCAGGCGGAGCCCAAACGGATTGTGAACGACGAGGAGGGACTGGCTCCGGCCCATGTATCCCGGGTCCCAGAGGGCTGTCTCGACCGTCGCCCCGCTCCGAAGGAGGCTCGACCTCGGCCGGGCGAGGGCGGTGATCGTCTTGGGGATGCTGACCGTCTCGTTGAAGGTCACAAGGTAAGAGCCCGCCTCAAGGCGGACCCAGCCCGCCTCGTCGAAGGCGACCTCCTCGGTCTTCGAGACCACCCGCTCTTTGTTGTCGTAATCCACCGCCCCCTCCGTCACAAACCGCTCAACGGACCTGAGGGTGAGGTCGACACCGCACATCTGAACCTGAACCTCGGGGTCGATCATCTCCCGGACGACGCCCCGTTCCAGGATCTCGCCAAGCTCTTTTCCCGCAATTATCGCCATATCAAAACCTCTCCGTCCATTCTTTGATTTTCTTTGATGAATAGGTCTGGCCTTCCTCGAAGAGATCCTCTTTTCGGTTCCGGCCTTTGGATGAACATTTGGACAACCACTTGGAAGACTTTATTAACGGCCCCAGCAAATTGTCTTCCGGGTGTTGAAGTTGTTCGAATGGCTCGTAATCCCCATCTCCCTTGCCCTCATCCTCCTCGTCCTGGCCGCACCACTGATCGTCATCTACCTCTTCTTGCGGCTCACGGCGGAGGCCTTCTACCAGGTGGGGTTCAGCCACTGGCATGCCCTTCTGATGGTCTTCGGAAGCTTTGCGGGAAGCAGCGTCAACCTCCCCCTTCATGCGGGGCTGATCACCTCTTACCCCCCGATCTTTCTGGAGGCGGCCTCCTTCATCTCGCCAATGGTGGACCTATCCTTTCCCACCACCTTTCATCCTGTCGCTCTGGCCGTGAACCTCGGAGGCTGCATAATCCCCATCATCGTCTCTGTAACGATCCTGGTCAGATGCCACGTCTCGACGAGGAGGGCGATCCTGGGAACCCTCATCGTGGCAACGATCACGTACAGGATGGCGATGCCGGTGGCAGGTCAGGGGATCCTCCTCCCGGTCTACGTCGCCCCCACCCTCGCGGCAGTCTGTGGCCTCACCCTGGCGCGGAGGCTCCAGGCGGCCCCGGCCCTCGCCTACATCAGCGGGACGATGGGAACCCTCCTGGGGGCTGACGTATTCAGCCTCCTCACCCCCGGCGTCCTGGCCACCCTCGCCCCGCCGATGGCAGGTCCCGGATCGATGGACTTGAGCGGAAAGCCCCTCGTCCTCTCCATCGGCGGTGCGGGGGTCTTCGACGGCATCTTCCTCACAGGGATCATGGCCGTCCTCCTCGCAGCCTTCGTCGTCCACTACTTCCATCGGTCCGGCCAGCTCAGCTCGACGATCTGCACCGAAAATTGAAGAACGATATCAGCTGAATCGAAGATGGTAGGGTCATCCGCCCTCAGAACGCGAGGCCGAATAGGTTCAGGATTATTACGGCGATAGCCCCGGGCGCCCCCAGGATGGCGCAGATCAGAAGCACCGGCGGGCTGTAGGGGATGCCGAGGCCGCCCATGACGTTGGCGAGATAAAGGATGACCAGGCCGAATAAAGTGTTCACGGCCAGAAACTTGACCGACCTCATTATCAGGCTGAAAGAGACGTAGATCGCCACCAGAAGCAACAATCCCAAAATTATGATCTCCACTTGAACCACGAACGATCACCTGCCTCAGGTTTTATATTTTTCGTCTTCGACCTCGAGAACCTCCATCTCGCTCTCCAGCCGGTGCCGCTCCTTTGTGTCCAGAGCGAGGGGGTCGATGTGAATTATCAATATCCCATTCTTCAGAGCTACCTCGTCCCTCTGAGACTGGACGAACCTCAACACCGACTCGTAGTTGCTCTGGGTTATGAGGTAGCTTAGCCCTTCCAGGAGGATGAGGGGCTCATCAGCTTTCGAAAGGAAGTCGGAGATCATGCCGGAGAGCCTCGGGAAGTTGGTGGGGTCGACGTGCCTGTACTGGGGCTCAATCCCCGCCGACTGGGTGAGCCAGATCACCTTCTTCGGGGAGAGATCGTACCTGTCCATCAGCTTTTCGGGATGGTACCTGCTTATGCAAAGACCCTCCACGCCGCTGTTGACGAGGTCGCTGAAGGCCTTGAGGCTCTTTAGGGGCTTATCCTCCTCGATGACGTAGGTAGTCCCAGGAGCGAGACGGAACTCTATAGGATTCAGACCGTATTTGGCCATCAGGGGCTTTGCGGCGCTCGAAAGGTCGAAGGTCGGATCAACCTCTCCGATCGCCTTTGCAAGGCGCCTCAAGGCCGCAAAAAACTCCCCACGGCTCAACCTCGATCTTGAATCGACCTTCACCCCGCTCCTCCGGGGCACCTCGCTCGTCTCGCCCATCTCTGGATCGCAAGCGACGCCCTCGTCTTGCCCCCTCATCCCGGAGAAGAGCTTGTCAGTCTCCATCATCTCCTCAAGGTCCCTCGTAACCGCCATCTTCGCGGACTCATCGAGCCGCTTCAAAAGGGAGTCCGCGAAGGTCTTGAAGAGATAGGCCGAAAGGGGACCCAGGAGGAAGATCAGCCGCTGGGCCTCGGTGATCTCAGAGGTCAGCTTCTTGTTGACGAACTCGGGCCTCGCCTGGAGCACAAGCCTTGTCCGGCCCTTCCCAGTGAGATCTTCGAGGGCGTGGACGAAGTCGAGGACCTCCGACTCGGGAACGAGGGACGCGTTCTCCTCGATCAGCTCTTCGAGGCTGTCCAGGAGGATTATGCTGTTTTTGCTGCTCTCCACGAAGGACTTTATGGTTATGAATAGGAGGGGGAGGTTGTTGGGGGCGATGTACCTCTCGCCCCGGCCCTTCTCGTGGCTGAGCCTGATGATCGGCGTTTCAGTGAAGTGCCACTTCAGCCTGATCCCTTCGGGGTCCGACGAGGTTATACAGAGCCCTTCCACCCCGTGAGTAATCTGGTCAGTAAATACCTCGTAGGCCTTCTCCGGGACTATGTAGACCTTTCCCGGATCGAGGGAATACAGGGGCCTCGTCCCCTTGATCACCTCGACGACCGGCTTTACCGCCACCTCTTCTTCGACGATCATTCTGGTGGCAGAGGGGCCGATCGAGCCGGTGAGGGTCTTTTCAAGCCGGTCCCGGAGCTCGAATAGCTGCCTTGCATCGATCCCTTCTCGGGAGGTCTTAAGGTCGTCGAGGTTCATCTCCACTATGTTCTTCGCCCTCTCGGCTCCGATGTATCGTGCCACCGTCCCCTCCAGCTCGTCCACCGTTCCCACCCTTATCACCATGCTCTCTCCGAAGGGGAGGACGGGGCAGGGCTCGATCCTTGGACAGATTTTGTAGACGTCCACGAAGCCCTCAGCGAGTGCCTTCTCCTCGTCGGTGGGCTCGTGGATCAGAGAGAAGAGGACGTAGAGGGTGAAGTTGACAATAATCGACCAGAAGAAGGCGTGAGTCCAGACGTCGAGCTCTAGGCCGAAGAGGGCCGTGGGACGGAGGAGGGCGATTCCGAAGGGGCCGTTGGCGATAAGATCGCTCGATACCCATCCGGAATCTACGAGGGTCGGGATGAGTCCAGCGTAAACCCAGATGACGAAGCCCGCCACCAGACCTGCCGCAGCCCCCTGCCTGCACCCTTTCTTCCAGTAGAGGCCGCCGAGGGCTGCCGGGGCGAGCTGGCAGGCGGCAAGAAACGACAACAGACCTATGTCCACCAGGGCTGGAAAGCCGACCAGGAGAGAGTAGAGGTATCCGAGAGCCAGGACCAGAATTATGTTCAGCCGCTTCAGGGAGAGGATGAGAGAAGGAAGGTCTCTTCCTTTGCCGATCTTCCGGACGATGTAGGGCATCTCCAGGTCATTTAGCATCATGGTGCCCACCGTCACCGCCGAGACGAGGACCATGGCAGTGGCCGCCGAGGTCCCCCCGATGAAGACCAGAAGGGCCAAGAGTTCCTGGCCCTGGCTCATGGGGATCGATACCATGAACATGTCTGCTCTGCCCGACGCTCCGAGGAGGAGGCCGCCCCAGGCCACCGCCGGGACGAAGAGGTTTATCAGCAGCATGTAGAGGGGAAAAAGCCACATCGCCTTCTTCAGGTGCCTCTCATCGGAGTTCTCCACCACCATGACGTGAAACTGCCGAGGGAGAAAGAGTATCGCAAAGGACGACATCACCAACAGAGTGAACCAGGAGACGTAATCGACCTCCAGAAGGCGGGAATACTCTGGATGGCTCGCGATCCCGCTGACGATCTCGCCGTAGCCGCCGAAGAGGCCGTAGGTTATGTAGAGGCCCGCCACCAGGAAGGCCACCAGTTTTATCACCGACTCGAAGGCCACCGCTGCGATCAAACCCTCGTGCCGCTCCAGGGGGTCGAGATGTCTCGTCCCGAAGATGATGGCAAATAGCCCGAGGAGGGCGGCCACGATCAGCCTTCTCACCCCCAGGATCTCGTGATACGGCCCGCTTATTATCGTCAGGGACTCGGATATCGCTATCAGCTGGAGGGCGACGTAGGGGGTTATAACTACAAGGATTGCGATGGCGACGAGGGCCCCGATGACGTAGCTCCTCCCGTACCGGAAGCTTATGAAGTCGCTTATGGTGGCGAGACGATGCTCTTTTGAGATTCTTATAATCTTTCTTACGACCGTCCAGCCTAGGAGCATCACCAGCGATGGCCCCAGGTAAACCGGTAGAAATCCGAGGCCGTCGGTGGCGCTCCTGCCGACGGACCCGTAGAAGGTCCAGGCGGTTACGTATACCGAGAAGGATAGGGCATAGACGTAGGGGTTTGAGACTATGCTCTTGCCCTGTTCGCGCTTCCGTTCGGCATAATGGGCTACGCCGAAGAGGAGGAGGAGATAGAACACCATCGCAGCCAGGGCAAGAACCGGGTTGATCAATTCGAAGTCCACCTGTCAAAGAGATAAGCAAATAGGATGATCGCAAGCCAGACCGATATTATGTAGACTAGTATCGAAAAACTGCCGGGGGTCTCATCTCCTCTTGCGACCAGCGATAAGACCGGCCAGTTGAGGAGAACGCTTCCGAGGACGAAGAGCAGGACCCAGAACTCGTCCTGCTCCATCAGATCTTTCCGCGATAATGTCATGGTGACTACAGGCCTGGATGTACTAACGTCCCCTTTTCAGATATATCTACCGGATACATTTCAGTCGTTTCGTTTCTCAGTCGTTTCTTTCCTGCCGTTTGAGACCTTCTGTGTCGTCAGAGCTTTTGAACGCCATTTTTAAACGCCCGATTAGGTGAGGCTGGCGACGGCGTAGAATCCGATGGCGGCCACGGACAAATTGCCCTAATATTATGTTAATGAACGTCTTATCCTATTTGGTCCTGTTGGACGACGCGAATCCCGCCGCCCGTGGCCTTCGTCGCCCCCGATCTGCGGACTGCTTTTATATCAGAACCCTATTCTCCCCACGGTGACGTTATTTGGTCCTCAGAACTCATTATTCAGGTGATATACTTCCGGAGATGGACGGCCTAGAGGTGACCCTGGCGGGCTGGGCCCACGAGGTTCGAGACCTGGGCGGGATATGTTTTCTCGTCCTGAGGGACCGGGAGGGCTTCGCTCAGGTGACCCTGGTGGCAAAAAAAGTGGACAAAGACCTCCTCGAAAGAGTGAGGCACCTCAGCCGAGAGAGCGTCCTTCTGGTAAAGGGAAGGGTAAAGGGCGAGCCGAAGGCTCCCCGGGGCTACGAGATAATCCCCTCAGAGATCGCCGTCCTCAACGAGGCCGACTCGCCGCTGCCGATGGACCCCACGGGAAAGGTTGGCGCGGACCTGGACACGCGGCTCGACTCGCGGTTCATCGACCTCAGAAGGCCTCCGGTTCTGGCAGTCTTCAGGATCGAGAGCGAGGTTCTCCGCTCCTTCCGGGAGTTCTTCGCAGAGAACGGGTTCATCGAGGTCTGCACCCCCAAGGTGGTGGCGACGGCCACCGAGGGCGGGACGGCCCTATTTCCCATAACCTACTTCGAGAGGGAGGCCTTCCTCAACCAGAGCCCCCAGCTCTACAAGCAGATGCTGATGTCGGCGGGCCTGGACAGGGTCTTTGAGATCGGGCCGATCTTTCGGGCAGAAGAGCACGACACCAGGCGCCACCTCAACGAGGCGATATCCATCGACGTCGAGGTCAGCTTCGCCGACGAGGAGGACGTGATGACCCTCCTGGAGAATGGGATGGCAAAGGCCTACGGCGACGTGGCCGAACGGTGCCAAAAGGACCTTGAGGCTCTCGGGATCGACCTCGCCGTTCCCGAAATACCCTTCAAGAGGGTGACCTACACAGAGGCCCTCGATATCGCCAACCAGGGCAGAGCCACCGAGATCGAGTGGGGAGACGACCTGGACACCGAGGCGGAGAAGGCGATCGGCTCTGCCATCGGCGAGCACTACTTCATGACCGAGTGGCCCACCGTCATCAAGCCCTACTACACCCAGCCCTTCGAGGACCGGCCCGAGATCAGCCGGGGCTTCGACCTGATGCACCCATCGATGGAGCTTGCGAGCGGCGCCCAGCGGGTCCACAACCCCGACTTCCTCGTCGAGAAGATTAAGCGGCAGGGGCTCGACCCCGAGGGGTTCGAGTTCTACCTGAAGGCCTTCCGGTTTGGGATGCCGCCTCACGCCGGATGGGGCCTCGGTCTCGGGAGGGTAGTCCTCACGATGCTCGGCCTTGAGAACATCAGGGATGCCGTCTTATTCCCCAGGGATCGGAGAAGGCTCGTCCCCTGAAACTGAAGATCAAGTTACAGAAGGTCGAAAAATCTGCGGGCCGCCAGCCCGCCGATAAACTATTTTTGAGATGGCCGGCGTTGCCACCATCAGAAAGGTTACATCAGCCGAATCGGACGAAAACGCCCTCCAAAAACCCTAACGAAAAAGATTTTACGCCCCCGGACCCTACATCCAGATCTATGTTCGGGACGAAGGATCACCTGAGGGCGCAAGGTGGACATCTTTTGATCGACGGGGTCGACGTCGTCGAGATCGTCGAGGAGTTCGGAACGCCCCTTTATGTGACGAGTGAAAGGCGGCTGAGAGAGAACGTTAGAGCTTACCGGGAGGCCTTCCCGGAGGCCTGGACCTACTTCGCGGTGAAGGCGAACGGGAACCTGGCCCTCCTCCGGATACTGGCGGAGGAGGGGATGGGGGCCGACGTCTTCTCCGCAGGAGAGCTATCTCTCGTGAGGATGGCGGGGATGCCGATGGAGAAGGTCCTCTTCAACGGCAACTCCAAGAGGGCCGAGGAGCTGGAACTGGCCGTCGAGGCCGGTGTCCGGGTCTCTGCAGACTCCAAAGATGAGCTTCTGGCCTTGGCCGAGGTCGCAAGCGAGATGGGCGAGGAGGCGGAGGTGGCCTTCCGGGTCAACCCCGACGTCTCCGCAAAGACCCACCCCAAGATCGCCACGGGGCTCAAGACCGCCAAGTTCGGGATACCCTGGCAGGAGATCGTCGACGTCTACAAGACCGCCATGAGCCTTGACGGCGTGAGGCCCATCGGCCTTCACTGTCACATCGGGTCCCAGATCCTGGAGGTCTCCCCCTTCGTCGAGGCGATGGCGAAGATGATGGACCTCGCCGGTCAGATCGTCGATGTCGGCGGGAAGATCGAGATGATGGACTTCGGCGGAGGCCTGGGGATCGCCTATTCCCCCGAGACAGAGGCCCCGACCCCTGCGGACCTGGCCTCCGGGATTCTCCCGGTCTTCGAAGAGAGGTGCAGGAAGCTCGGGATAAAGCCGCAGATGATCCTGGAGCCGGGAAGGTCCATAGTCGCCGACACCACCATATTCCTCACCAAGGTCAACGTCGTCAAGAGGGCCCACGTCAACTTCGTCGGCGTCGACGCCGGCTTCAACCTCCTGGCAAGGCCGATGCTCTACGACGCCTATCACCACGCCGTCGTCGCCAACAGGGCCGACCAAGCGCCCGAGGAGAAGTACACCGTCGTCGGCCCGATCTGCGAGAGCGGCGACGTCCTGGCGAAAGATCGAGACCTTCCGAAGACGGAGCGGGGCGACATCGTGGCGATGCTCGACGCCGGAGCCTACGGCTTCTCCATGGCCTCGGTCTACAACGGCCAGCCCCGCTGCCCCGAGGTCCTGGTGGAGGGCGGCAGGACGGAGCTTATCCGCCGGGGCGAGGACCGGAGCGTCTTCCTCGCGGGGCAGATCATCCCCCCGAGGCTATTGAAGTGATCATCTGAAGCTATCAGGCGCCCATGGCCACCTTCCACCCCAAAACCGCCCTCAAGGCCCTCGTCCAGATGAGGGTCCGAAAGAGGCCCTTCGTCCTCTCCCACGGGATCAACGCCCGCTGCAACCTCCGGTGCCCCTTCTGCGAGTACTGGCGGGCCCCCGGCCCTGAGATGACCCTCGATGCCATCTTCGCCATGCTGAAGGACGCCAGATCCTTCGGGATCGGTGTCTACAACGCCTGGACCGCAGAACCCCTCCTCCGGCCCGACCTCCCCGCGATCCTAGGCTGCGCCAAGTCCCTGGGGATCGTCACCTCCCTCATCACCAATGGCCAGCTCCTCTCCAGCCGGATCGAAGATCTCGATGACCTCGACTACCTCTCCGTCTCCGTCGACGGGATCGACTCCTATCGAGAGATCCGGGGCGCAGCCGTCGAGCCGGTCATCGAGGGGATCAGGGCCGCCCGAAAGGCTGGCCACGCGGTCCTGATGAACTGCGTGGTCAGCCGAAAAAACCTCTCTGAGCTTGAGGACCTCGTCCGCCTCGCCGAGGAGCTTGGAGCCCTCATATCCTTTGAGCCGCTCCACGAGACCCCGGGATTTGAAGGCGTCTGGGAGGAGATGGGGATCAGAGACTCAGACATTCCCGAGTACAGGCGGTCGGTCGACCGATTGGTCGAGATGAAGAAGGAGGGGCGCCCGATCATCAACTCCCTCACCTACCTCGGGATGGTCAGGGACCGGAATCTCGACTTCAGGTGCCACGCTCCCCAGATCGTCCTTTCGGTCGCCTCCGACGGGATGGTTGCGACCTGCAGAGTCCAGAACGAGTCCCTGGGAAACGTCTCCGAAGGGATCGCCAGGGTCTGGGAGAGGTCGAAGGAGAGGCGGGAGGAGATCGTCCGGGATTGCGAGGGCTGCCTATTCTTCGGGTACGTCGAAAACAGCCTTCTTTACGACTTTCGACCGGAGGTACTCGCCCACTACCGGTGGATGTGACGAGGCGGCTTGCGCCGGAGTGGATTTGATGGTGACGAAAAAAAGTACGGCGGCACCCTCGCTCTTTTGCGATGGATCAGCCGCAGCTTCCGCAGCCTCCGCCGGAGCTGCTGAAGGTCCCGCCGAGCATCTTGATGGGATAGAATATGTTCGTATAACTTCCCATATTATCGTAATAGCCACCCAGCTGCACCGTCCCCGAGGCGGGCGCTTGAGCGCTCACTGAGCTGCCGCCGCTCCCAAGCTGGACCATGGCCACCGCCCCTTCCTCCGAAGCCACCTGAATGCTGTTGTTTCCGAGCTGGAACATCGCCGCCGCCATCTCTTCCTGCGAACCAACCTGGCTGCTGTTATTTCCAAGCCCAACCGCCGATGTGGTCTGATCCTCCGGGCCCGCCTGGCCAGCGGCGCCTCCGAGCTTTGTAACCCCCTGGACGCTGACCTCCTTCGTCGGCCAGGTCACTGAACCTGCCTCGAGGCCGTACGATCCCGAGCTCCAGAAGGTTGCTGCGGCCACGGGTCCGAAAACCATCATCGCGAGGGCCATCAATGTCACGATTTTTACGTAGATCTGCCCGTAAAGCAATCTATCACCCACGTGGGCCGTCGCCCCGGAGGTTTATAAACTTGTTGAAACCGAGTTCGGAAAACTGGATGAATCAGCCGGCGGGCGAAAAGCCGGTCATCTTTCGCCCCTCCATCTGGAGGGCCCTCACCCGGTCCCCGGCCTCCCGCTCGTCTTCCGCCCTGGCGATAACTCTGACCTTGTCGAGCCTGATCCGCTTTCCGCAGGGACAGGTCCTGGTGGCGGCGCCATCCTCCGCGTATAGGTGGCGTCCGCACCCGGCACACCTGAATATCAGGTACATTAAAAGAGGTTGGATGGGTGGTGATCGGCGTCTGATCACTCGGTGACGAGGACGGCGTTCACGATGCCGTCCTGCCCTGGCCTGCTGGTGACCCGAGCATCTCCCAGCTCGGTCTTGATGATGGCACCCTTGGAGATTATGTTTCGTCTGATGTAGTTGAGGTTGGCGCTGTTATCGCTAACGGTCTCGATCTTCGCCATCTTCGACTTTCCGGTGGCAGGATCTGCGACGGAGGCGATGTCACACCTCAAAAGCCTGGTCTTGGAGTTTCCGCCCCTGGTCTTTATATGCTTCTTCCTCGTGACGTCGACGTTAGGCTCGCCGGCCTCTCTGCCCAGCTCGTACTTCCTCTTTCCCCGGTTTGAGATCAGCCTTCCGCCGGTCAACTTCCTCTTTGAATTTCCTTGACACTTCATACTATACCCCGGATCGGGGATATTCATGGAGGGGCGATATTTATACTTTTGGTAATCGCTTTGGCCTCGGCATGAAACCCAAACCATTAATATGTAAGCGGCCCCCAGGGGCTGAGAAATGCGTCTCCCCGGCGGCGGAGAGATATGCCGGGGCGGTTTGAGGGCAGGTTATAGATGGCGACGATCGATGAGCAGATCCAGGCGATAGAAGAAGAGATCTTCAACACCCAGAAGAACAAGGCTACAGAGCACCACATAGGCAAGCTGAAGGCCAAGATAGCGAAGCTGAAGGCGCAGCAAGAGCTGCAGAAGATGAAGGGCGCCGGCGGCAGCAAGGGCTACTACGTCAAAAAGTCCGGCGACGCCACCGTCGCTCTGGTGGGCTACCCCTCCGTCGGGAAGTCGAGCCTCCTGAACAAGCTGACGGGAAGCTACGCCGAGGTGGCTTCCTATCAGTTCACGACCCTGGAGGTGATCCCCGGGGTGATGGACTACAAGGGTGCCAAGATCCAGATCCTGGACATGCCCGGCATAATCAAGGGCGCCTCCAGGGGCAAGGGGAGGGGCAGAGAGGTGATCACCGCAGCGAGGGCCGCAGACATCATCCTTCTGATGGGTGACGTCTACAACTATCGCCTCGACGTTCTGGAGCGGGAGCTATACGACGCCGGGATCAGGCTCGACCAGACCCCCCCCGACATCACCCTCAACCCCTCGGACAAAGGCGGCATCATCATCCGAAATACGGTTCCCCTCACCAGGATGACCAACGTCGAGATCGCCGAGATCCTCCGAGCCTACGGGATCGTCAACGGGATCGTGACCATCAGGGAGAATATCGACACCGAGACCCTCGTCGACTTCCTCGCCGGAAACAGGATCTACGTCCCCCAGGTGGCGGTCATCAACAAGATCGATCTCGAGTACGACGACGTCCGGGAGGAGATAAAGAGGACGATAGGCCGGGACTTCATACCCCTCTCCGTCGAGAAGGACGTCGGCGTCGAGGAGCTGAAAGAGCTGATATACGAGACCCTCGGATTCATCAGGGTATACCTCAAGCCCCAGCGGGGGAAGGCGGACATGAAAGACCCCCTGGTGATCCTGGAGGACTCCACAGTTCGGACGGTCTGCGAGCATCTCCATCGGGACTTCGTCCGGCTCTTCCGGTACGCCAAGGTCTGGGGGAAGAGCGCCAAGTTCCCGGGTCAGTCGGTGGGCCTCGATCACGCCCTCGCCGACGAGGACGTCCTCACCATCGTCGTCCGGGGGAAGTAGTCGAGCCTTTTATTCCCATTTGTCCAAACGGGCTTGGCAGATCTTCCCAAAACAGCCGATTCTTCGGGTTCGCGGGGTAAGACCTTATATATTCGCCACCCACCTTTCGGACGTTGAGATCTCAAGCTTAACTTCGACAGGATGAGTGCTAAGATGTCGAGGCGAATCATCGTTTTATTGACCGCGGCGCTCCTTTTGGCGGGCGTCGCTTCAGGATTGAGTGGGGGAAAAGAGCGGCCCATCAGCACCTTGGGAAGCTTGCAGGAACAACCTGCCATCGACGGCCACGTGGTGGCCTGGGCGGATAATCGGAGTGGCAACTTCGACATATTCATGTACGATTTGGAGACCGGGACCGAGAGGGGAGTCTCCTTCTATCCCGGCTACCAGGACCATCCCGCCGTATCGGGGAACCGGATCGTCTGGCAGGACATGCGGACCGGGGAGTCGGACATATACCTCTACGACTACGCATCGCGAGAGGAGATGCCGGTCACCACCGCCCCCGGAAATCAGTTCCTCCCGGACATCGACGACGACCGGGTCGTCTGGATGGACGACCGGGACGGCGACTGGAACATCTACCTGTACGATCTGGGGACGGGCCAGGAGCGGAAGATAACGACGAACCCAAAAGACCAGATCCAGCCCCAGATCAGCGGCGACCGGATCGTCTGGGTCGACGACCGGAACGGAAACTCCGACATCTACCTCTACGATCTGGGAGCCGGTCGTGAGAGCCCCATCACCACGGCAACCGGAGACCAGGTCTTTCCAGCCATCGACGAAAACCTGGTGGTCTGGTCCGACAACAGGACCGGCGACTACGATATAGTCGTATACGACCTATCGACGAAGAAGGAGACGGTCATCGAGAGGCCAGGCCTTCAGACCTCCCCCTCGGTTAAAGGCGATCTCGTCGCCTGGCAGGACCACAGGAGCGGGGTGGCCGAGATTTATCTTTACAATGTGGCGACCGGCGAGGAGACGGCCGTAAGCCCCGGGTCCATGAAGATGGACCCCGCCGTGGGCGACGAGGGGGTCGTCTGGACCGATTATCGGGCCGAGGACTCCGACGTCTATATCCGCGACTTCAGTCTTCAGGCAGACGACACGATCGCCGCGGGCCCCTACAACTGCACCAACCCCTGGATCGACGGCTACCAGGTCGTCTGGACCGACGATCGGACCGGGAGCTTCAACGTCTACCTGATGGACCTCGCCACATCCAAGGAAACCCAGATCACCGATTCCGAGGACGATAAGAGCCGACCCAGCATCAGCGGCGACCTGATCCTCTATACAGACAACAGGAGCGGAAACCTCGACCTCTACCTCTACGACCTCTCGACGATGAAGGAGACGAGGGTGACCGACGACCCCTCCAACCAGATGTACGGGATGGTGGGCGACGGGAAGGTGGTCTGGATCGACGGGCGGACCGGCGAAGACCAGATTTACGTCCAGGACGTCGCCTCCGGGTCGGAGGAGCAGATCACCACCGCCTCTTCTAAGAAGGCCACCCCCATGATTGAGGGCGACCTTGTGGCCTGGATGGACAACCGGGCGGGCAACTGGGACATCTTCGTCTACAACCTGACCACCAAGACAGAGACCCAGGCGACGACAGACCCCGGAAAGCAGGAGGCCCCCTGGATCGAAGGCGATGTGATCGTCTGGATGGACGACAGAAACGAGAACTGGGATATCAGGGCCAAAGACCTAAAGACGGGCGAGGAGACGGTGATAACCACCAACTCCGGCGGCCAGGTCCAGCCCGTCATCTCGGGCAGCAGGGTCGCCTGGCTGGACGACCGGAACGGGGACCTGGACATATACCTCTACGACCTCGCGCTGGAGAGGGAGATCCCCGCCGTGACAGGACCCCTCGCCCAGAAGCCGAACGACGGGGTGGGATTCCCCTTCTACGTGAACGTCGCCGGAGGATCATCGTTTTTGGAGGGCGACCGGCTCGTCTGGATGGACTACAGCAAGGGCGCGCCCGCGATCATGACCAGGTCTGTCGAAGGCGATCCGATCCTCCTATTGGAGAAGGCGGACCCCGCCACCAACGGAAGCCTCATCGTCTGGTCTGACAACCGGGGGGGAGACTGGGACATCTTCGGCTTCGACTTCTATAACCGGTTTGAGCGGCCCCTGGTCCGGGCCCAGGGCGACCAGAGAGAGCCCGACGTCGGGGGCGACCTTCTCGTATGGGCCGACAACAGGAAGGGTGACTGGGACATCCGCGCCCTCGACCTCTCCTCGGGCGTCGAGACGATCGTCGCCGAAGGGCGGGGCGACCAGATGAGCCCCTCGGTTTATGGAAGCCGGGTCGCCTGGATGGACGACTCCTCCGGCGACTGGGACGTTGTCGCCAAGGATCTGGATGGGGCAGCGATCAAGCCGCCGGCCCACAAGGCAGGGGATCAGATGTATCCGGTCGTCAGCGGCGATCTTCTGGTATGGCAGGACGATCGGAGCGGCGACGAGGACGTCTACGCCCTCGACCTCGCCACTGGCGAGGAGACGAAGCTCACCGGCGAGGGCGACCAGACGAATCCCCACGTCAGCGGCGACGTGATCGTCTGGGAGGACTCGACGACCGGCGACGTCAGCTACTACTTCTGGGAGAGGAAGTGGGGCCGCGCCTATTCGAGAGATGGTGTGCAGACCCAACCGAAGGTCTACGGAAAGAGGATCGTCTACCAGGAGAGGACGGAAGATGGCTGGTCGATCAGAAGCTTCGATCCCAACACCTGGAAGGACAGGGAGGTGGCCTCTGGCACCGGCGAGATCAACCTCGACTTCGATTCGAGGCTCGCCTGGCTGATCTCCCCCAGCGGGAAGTTCGGATACCAGAACCTGGGGTCCGACCAGATCAGCGTAATCTGCCAGGCCTCCGGCGACCAGACCAGCCCCGCCGTCAGCGGCGACTGGGTGGTCTGGATGGACAACAGGACCGAAAACCCCGACATCTATCTCTACAACCTGATCGAGAACGTCGAGTGGCCCCTCGCTGCGGGCCCTGAGCTGGACATGTATCCGGAGATCGAAAACGACGTCGTGGTCTGGATGTACTTTGAGGGGCAGTTCGACTCCTGGGCCATCAGGACCCTGGACATACCGACCGTCAATCGGACTCAGCTTCAGAGGGGGATCTCCGTCCCCACAAGGCCCTCCATCAGCGAGGAGATGCTGGCCTGGGGAGACCTTCCGATAGCCGGTTTCGGGTGGCGCGTCCAGAAGAAGCCCCTCTACACCACCGAGACGATGGAGGCGATCCCGCCAAGGGGCGAGAACCCCGACGCCGGCGGGTCTGTAGTCGTCTATCAGGACGACCAGAACGGAGACGAGGACATCTACATCTGGTCCGGCACGACCCGACGACCCCTCTACTCCGGGGCCGGTGACCAGACCTTCCCCACCACCGACGGGAAGATCGTCGTCTGGCAGGACGACCGGAACGGCAACGAGGACCTCTACTCCAGCGATCTGGCCACCGGAAAGGTCGAGCAGCTCACAAGCGACCCGTCGGACCAGACGAGCCCCCATCTCCGGGACGGCATCCTGGTCTGGCAGGACGACAGGAACGGCGACTGGGATATCAGGGCGATGGACCTTTCGACCCGCCAGGAGATGGAGATCTATACGGGCCCAGGCGACCAGACCGATCCCCGGACCGGAGACTCCAAGATCGTCTGGGTCGACGACCGGAAGGGTGACAAGGACGTCTACATGTACGAGATTTATCGGGAATAGTCCCATCGGTCGATTTTGGGCCGTAACTCAGCAGAGGTTATGGCCCAAAAACAGCACCTTCCGATACCGGTTCGCCGAAAGCGGACGACGGCGTCGGGAGCAAAGTTTATTTATTTAGCCCTCACCTGTAAGCGGCTTAAAAAAGATCGGGGCATCTGACAATCATGCAACTTGAAGAATTACGTTTCGGCACGGAGCTGCTCAAACGCGGCTTTGCCAAGATGCAGAAGGGGGGCGTCATCATGGACGTCACCACCTCTGAGCAGGCCGTGATCGCAGAGGAGGCGGGGGCCGTGGCGGTGATGGCCCTCCAGGCGGTGCCTGCCGACATAAGGAAGATGGGCGGGGTCGCCAGGATGGCCGACCCTAAGATCATCATGGAGATCATCGACGCGGTCTCGATACCGGTGATGGCCAAGGTGAGGATCGGCCACTTCGCGGAGGCTCAGATCCTGGAGGCTATCGGGGTCGACATGATCGACGAGTCGGAGGTTTTGACCCCTGCCGACGAGTTCCACGTCGATAAGGCCAGGTTCACAGTCCCCTTCGTCTGCGGCGCGAGGAACCTGGGGGAGGCCCTGCGAAGGACGAAGGAGGGGGCGGCCATGATCAGGACCAAGGGCGAGGCAGGTACAGGCGACGTCCGGGAGGCGGTCCGCCACATGAGGATGATAATGGGCCAGATCAGAAGCCTCAAGGGCATGAACCACGAAGAGCTGATGAAGGTCGGCCGGGAGATCGAGGCGGATCTCGAGCTGGTCGTCGAGTGCAGGGATAGGCAGAGGCTACCTGTCGTCAACTTCGCCGCCGGAGGGATCGCCACCCCCGCCGACGCGTCCCTGATGATGCAGATGGGGGCGGACGGGGTCTTCGTCGGCTCCGGGATATTCAAATCCCAAAATCCGGAGCTTATGGCCTCGGCGATCGTGGAGTCGGTCAACAACTACGACAACCCTGAAAAGCTCGTCGAGATCTCCACGGGCCTCGGCGACCCCATGAAGGGTATCGATGCGGGCACCCTCTCGGAGGGCGAGACCCTTCAGACCAGGGGTTGGTAGATCGAGGATAGGCGTCGTCGCCTTTCAGGGCGACGTCTCTGAGCACGTGCGGGCGATGGAGCGGGCCCTGGAGGGCGAGGGATCGGTGGTGGAGGTCCGAAGGTCTGGGATCATCCCCGACTGCGACGGCATAATCCTCCCCGGGGGGGAGAGCACCACCATCGCGAGACACCTCACCCGGACCGGAGTCGGCGACGAGATCCGGGCTGCCGCCGAATCCGGAGTCACCATCATGGCCACCTGCGCTGGGCTGATCGTCATCTCCAGGGAGATCGTCGAGGAGACGAGGTTTATTCCCCTCGGCCTCCTGGACGTCGTGGTGGCCAGGAACGCCTTCGGGTCCCAGAAGGAGTCCTTCGAGGCAGATCTGAACGTCACGGGCTTCAGCTCTCCTTATCACGCCGTCTTCATCAGGGCCCCGGCGATAGTGGGCTGGAACGCCGGTGTCGAAGTCCTGGCCAAAATCGACGAGGTGGCAGTGGCCGCGAGAGAGGGTAACCTGATGGGCCTCGCCTTCCACCCCGAGCTGACCGAAGACCTGAGGTTCCATGAGATCTTTTTGGATATGATTTAGGAGGTTTTTATTGATGTTCGGCATGGACGAGGAGTTTGTGGAGAAGAGTTTCGAGGAGATGGAGAAGGATATGAGGATGCTCCAGAACGAGTCGGAACGGCTCAAAAAGGAGGCTACAGAGCTTCTGAGGCGGTCCGACGATCTTCGGAGCCGATCGATCGACCTCCGGCCGACAGATCCGTCGGCCGCCGAGCAGATGTGGCAAAAGGCCGAGGAGCTCCGGGCCGAGGGCAGGGAGATGATGAGGCTCTCTGTAGACTGCGGCCTCAAGGCCGGAGATATCAAGCACCGTCTTGAGATCCACGACCAGATAGTGGCGGTGGTGGACAGGGCAGACGAGATCTGGAAAGGGGCCATCAGGGCCAGAAGGTCCTGATTCCATCCTCAGAAACGAACGTCACCGATCCTCAAGGTCGATTCTCAAGGTTGATTCTCAAGGTTGATTCTCAAGGTTGATCCCCAAGGTTGATCCCCAAGGTCAGATCGAGATCTTCTCTAGTCCTCGAAGGATATCCTCTTCTGGGTCTCGAAGGTCCCGTTCAGCTGCTGCTTGGCCTTTATCTTCTTGTTGAAGTTCGAGTACTCGGTTTTGGTGCCCCATAACCCCTCAAAGGCCTGCTGGGTGTTGAAGAGGAGTGTGTGCTCAGTCCTGTTGGCCGACGATAACGTCCCCGTCTCGCTCTTCTCCAGGGTGGTGGCGCTGAACTGTTCTGTGACGCTGGCGCCCATGCCGCCGTGGAAGGCCGGGGACTGCATCACTTTGAACCCCTTGAGGTAGCCCTGGTCGAAGACGAGAAGTCGGCTGTCGGATATGTTGACGACGGGGTTTCCTTTGTTTATGACCTTCTCGGACTGCATCTCTATCGACCCGTAGCCGTCCAGCTCCTCCTTGTACCGGGCGCTCTCCTCTCGAACCTCGTTCTTGATGGAGACGTCGCCCCTTCCGATAACGGTCGTCGACTCGACGAAGAGCATCCCGTCCAACTTCTTCGTCTCGACTGCCTTTTTGCCCCGTTCCTCCTCCGCCGGCGGCTCCTCGGCTGCCGGAGGAGCGGCTTCACTTTCGGGGGCGGCTGTCGACCAGAAGAGGATGTATGGGCCGTCTTCGGCCCACCTCTCTCCGTCGCTCACCTTGACGAAGACCGCCATGTAGGTCCCCGGCGCCTGGCCTGGAATCTCGTAGCTCCAGTACCCGTCTTTGACGTCACCCTCCTCAAGCACCATCCGCTGGGAGTTGATCCTGGTGACGTCGGCCAGATCCAGCCTGCTAACTGAGGTGGTGGGGCTGTCCCAGAGCATCTCCACGGACCTGATGCCCATGTCGTCGGAGGCGTGGACCGCCACCACCACTGGAGTCCAAGCCGTCGGCTCTGGCGGGAAGGCCCCGACGTCGATTACCCTCGGCGGCCTGTCGATCTCGATCTCTCCCAGGTCGCCTATCACCAGCCTGAAGTTCTCGGCAGGAGACGTGGACGCTAGCGGGCAGTCGGTGCTGGGACTGCCGGCGGAGGCCGCTGCCTTTGAATACTCCGGCGAGATCGCAAAAAGCTCGGCGTGACTCGAACCCTCCACCGATGCCCCGGACTCGGCCACCTTCGGCGAGGTCTCCGAGGCCGACCGCGGATTGGTGGCCTGGTACCGAGCGGCGGTTGCAGAGCCCGCGAGTTCGGTCGAGATTCCCGCCGGGGTGGCGGGGGAGGAGGAGGGACCGCCCCCGGCGGAGGCGTAAGCCCACGTCTCGGGCGAGGCGGAGGGTGAAGAGAGATATGCAGAGACGGGGTCGCTGGCTGAAAGCCCGCGCCCCCAGGCTGATGACATGTAGGTGGAGGCGATCCCCTCAGCCGAGTACGAATACGCCACCATCTCGGGCGTTGGCTCCAGAGGTGACAGATCCTCCGAGGCGGGTCCTGCCGCCGAATAGTCGTATCCCGCCCCCTCCGCCGAGGCGGCGCTCTCGGGAGAGGTGGGCGAGGCGTCGTAGATCCCGTATCCCGACCACTCCGCTGAAGAGGCGGTTGGGGTGGCGCTCGAAGAGAAAGCCGCCTCTGATCCCGTCGGCATCGTCATCTCCGATGAGGCCGCATCCATCGTCTCCTTCGAGCTGTCCTTCTTCAGCCTGATCCTCTCCAGGATATCCCTGAGCCGGTCCATGAGACCTCTGGCGGAGCCGTCTTCCGGGACAAAGGAGAGATCGCTGGCGTTGACGGGGGCGACCTCTCCTCGATCCGTGGCTTCGTCCTCGTAGGCGATGATCTCCTCCTCCGAGGGCGTATATGGCGCCTTCGTGGCAACCACCTCCTCGACCGGAGGCGGAACCTCTACCAGCCCCACCGCGAGGATCGTCTCGTCCCTCACCGAGGCACCGTCCTTGGTGAAGCCCTCGGCGGTGATCTCCTCCTCGATCTCCCCGACGACGGTGATCTTTCTCTCCAACGTGCGGCGAGAGCCGGGGGAGACGTAGTCGATGGTACCCAGGTGTCCCAGGGATCTGCCCACGATGAAGGTGCTGAAGATGGGAAGATCGCCCTGGTTCTCGACGGTGGCGACGACGTTGACGCTTCCGCCGGAGGTCATCTCGGCGGGGTCGGCCCTGACGGAGAGCTCTACCTTGGCGGAGACGAGACCGATCGCCACATCCCTGGAATCGGTCCAGGATTTGCCCCTCGAATCGATCCCCCCAGCCTCAAGTTGGAGGGTGGTGTTCGAATCGGCGAAGAAGCCGAGATCGACGACCCGAAAGTCGCCCGGCTCCAGCCGCCCGATCTTCTCCAGGGCCCCGAGGCTCCTCTCGGAGAGTACCACGTCCCTGAGGGGATCGTCCCCGCTGTTCGTGACGAGACAGGTCAGGTTGAAGACCTGACCTGGGGTGGCCTCGACCTCCAGGGGCTTGACGTTGAGGCTGATCCCCGGAGAGATCACTCTCAATTCAAAGGAGGCGGTGGATGAGACCGTCTCGCCGCCGAGGGTTTTGCCCTCGGCCCGACCCGAGACGGCCCTTTTCTCTCCGGCAAAGTAGGTGGAGGTGACGGGCGTCGAGCCACCGGTGACGACGGCGGGGAGCCTGAACCTGCTCTTGCCACCCTCAAAGGTCACGTCCACCAGGTCGACCTCGCCCGTATTTTTTATGGTCCAGACCGCCTCCACCGTCTCTCCCGGATATGCAACGACGTTCCCCGGAGAGACGGTGAGGTTCAGGTCCGGCTCCAGGAGCTGGAAGGTCAGGCTCGCCGACCTCTCGAGACGGCGGCCCGTCGAGTCGACGGCGACGACGTCGATCTGATCGTCGAAGCTCTCGCCTAGGGTCGAGTTCCTCATGAGGGTCCTAGCATCCCCCGGTTTCAAGAGCGGGATCTCCCCGATCTCTCCGAGGGAGTCTGTGACCTTCACCTCTGAGAGGGGGTCGTCTCCGATGTTATCGAGCCTGACGGAGATCGAGACCCTCTGACCCCGGCAGATCCTATCGGGCACCCCATCGACCTGGACTGAGAGGTCTGGCGATACGACCCCGATCTCGAGGGAGGCCTCGTCGGAGAGAGAGGGGGCTTGGGCGGTGGCGGCGGCCGTCAAGTTCAGGGGACCCTCGACCCTCACCACCCCTTCGAGGGGAAGGCCGTCTCCTGGAGCCAGAAGAGGAGCCGTCGCCGTCCTCCCGCCGCACCGGAGGACCACGTCGGCCAAGGCTGCAGTCCCCCGGTTCACGGCGGAGCACCTGTACCCTACCAGATCGCCCTTGTGGACCAGGGTTCTGTTGGCCTGGAGGGTCACCACCAGCTCCGGCGAGCCGGTCTCGGGCTCTTCGGGCACGGCATCCGATACCCTGGACGGAGCTGTTTTGGATCTGCCCCCGCCGCCGAAGAGATCGCTGAACCCGAAATCGCCGAAGTCAAAATCGATGTTGAAGCCGCCGAATCCCGCCTCGGAGCTGGAAGCTTGGGGTTGGGATACCTCAGCCGACCGGCCCCGTCTCGAGCTGGCTTGATCCGTTGTCGTTTCGAAGGTCTCGAAGCCTGAGCCGAAATCCCCGAAGGTCGATTCCATCTCCACCATCTCCATCGCCTCGAACCCCGGGATGGCTCCGAACCCCGCCGGCTCGGCGTTCCGGGCCGACCCCGACCTGGTCGTCGTCTTCTCCGCCCCAGAGGCGCGGGGCGCCGGCTGGAAGACGACCTTCCCGATGACCGTTTTTCCCTCCGTGGATACGGCCGTCACCTCGGTGAGACCTACGGCCTCGCTCGCCGAGGTCCGGATCAGGCTCTCGGACTCTCCAGGGCCGAGCCGAGGGAGGATCCCCAGGATCGATCCCTCGCCGTCCCTCAGGGTCACCCGGCTGAACGCCACCTCGCCCTCGTTCACGAGCAGGTACTCGGTGGCGGCAGGCTGACCGGAGCTGGCAGGGGATGAGATGACGGTGACGGTGAGATCCTTTTTGACGGTGGAAACCTTCAGCAGCCCCCGAGCGACGGTCTTCTCGCCGCCATCGGTGGTCCCGGCAGCCGTCACCTCCGCGGAGAGGTCTTCGGCGATGGTCATGCTTCTCGAGAAGGTCTTGGACTCTCCAGGCTCCAGCTCCCCTCCCTCGACGGTCCAGCCGGGGCCCGAGATCACGAGGTCTCTCAGGGGCAGAGAGCCGCGGTTGGTGACGGTCATCCTGGCCGTCGTCTCCTCACCGGGCAGGACGGCCTTCGGGTCGGCCCCGACCACAAGATCGATCTCAGGAGTCGCGGACATGATCTTCAGGGCCTGATCCGGCTCCGCCCTCCGGATAGGCTCGGCCGCCGAGAACTCTTCCTCGACGGGCCCCACCTGAACGGTCGCCTCGGCCCGGGAGATCTCCTCACGGTCCGCGAAGGCAAAAACCTTCAGCTGGGCGCTGGATTCCAGGGGGGGCGTCGTCCTGGTGAGATCGAAGGAGTCACCTGCCGGTAGGCGGACGATGAAGCCGGCCTGGCCGAAGTTGTCTGTGACCGAGACGTCGGTCAGGGCTTCTTGACCCGAATTTTTGAGGTGGATGGTGTAGGTGACAACAGTTCCGGGCTCCACGATGGATGGGTCGAGATCCAGGCTCAGCTCACATCTCTCATCAGAGGCTGAGAGGAAAGGGATCGAGAAGGGAAAGGACCAGGCTGAGGCGTTGGGGGAAAAGATAATTAAAAATAAAAGACAAGCTAGACAGAAGAAATGAACTGCACCGCCCCATCTGGGGGATTTCATCCAGCGGCCACCCTTCATAAGCTCCCCCTGCGCAAACGTTTTATTGTTTTCCTTCTATAAAGGAATTTCGGAACAATTAGGCGGTACTGTCATATATATGAATCGATCCTGCGAATCGTGATAAGTTGTTTTTCATATTTACATAGACGTGAGAAATGATCTCCGTGGAGAGCTTTTTATAAGGTATCTGTAATATATGCTCGTGATGGAAACCATCCTCGCCTTCATAGTGGCCATCGTTCTGGTGAGCCTACTGACGGTGAAAATCGGCCTTTCTCCATTCCTGAGCCTCCTCGTCTCGGCCCTGGTCTACGGCTTTCTCGTCGGGATGGGGCCGGAGCTGATAGGCACCGTCACGACGGGCCTGGCCCGGATCTTCTCTGCCCTGGCGGTGATCGTCTTCTCCGGCTCGGTGATCGCAGAGCACCTCCGCCGGTCTAGGGCCGTGGATAGGATCGTCGCCGACCTCCTCGGCCTCGTCGGACGGAGGGGGATTTTGGCCTCGGGCCTCTCGGGGTACCTCGTCACCCTACCGGCGATGTGCTCCATCACATCTTATATTATCCTGGAGCCGGTGGTGAGGGGGATGGGCAAAAGGTCCGGGGGGTCGGGAAAGAGGTTCCTATTCGCGACCGCCCTCTTTTCTGTCATATCCTTCAACCTTGTATACCCCTCGCCGGTGATGGTCACCCTCACCGGATCCCTCGGCGTTTCCCCCATCGATGCCCTGAAGTTCGGCCTTCCCCTGTCTCTTCTCCTCTTCATCCCCGCCTTCCTCTGGCTGAGACGGCTCCCGATCACAGAAGAGGTGGCCACGACCGAGGCGGGACTCTTGCCTACGAGGCTTCTTTCATGGGCGCCCCTGGCTCTGCCCCTGGTCCTGATCGTGGCGGGCCTCCTCTCTCCACGGGCGTGGCTGGTGGGGTCGCCGGAGGTCGCCCTCCTCGCTGGGGCCCTATTCTCGACGGCCATAGCCGGGGAGAAAAGAGACGAGATGGTAAAGAAGGCGACGAGGAGGGCCGGGACCATCATCTTCGACCTCTGCGGGGCCGGAGCCTTCGGGTTCGTCATCGCCAAAAGCGGCCTCGGGACCGAGCTTTACCGAGAGCTGGGCCCCCTGGTCCCGGCGGTGCTCCTCCCCTTTCTGGTGGCGTCCCTGATCCAGCTGGCTCAGGGCTCGAGGGTGGTGACGGTGGTGATAGCCTCAGAGATCACGAGAGGATACCCGATGGAGCCGGTCACCCTCCTCTTTCTAATCTCGGCTGGGGCTTTCGTCCTCTCCAGCCTCAGCGACCCCTACTTCTGGCTGGTGAAGGAGATGACCGACTCCGACCTCAGGGAGGTCATCATCGGGTACACACTCCCCCTCACCATCTTCGGCCTATTGGTCTTCGCGGCGACGGCCCTCCGCTGGCACTTTTTCGTTTGACTCAGACCTGGACCGAGATGCCCAAACATGGGCGGACTTCACCGTCAACAGGATCTCCTCCCGATCCCATGAAAAATGGAGGTGGGAGGGACAGCGGCAGTCGGTGCAGCCGAACTTCTCAACGAAGGCGAGCCGCTCGCCGATCTTCTTGGCGATGAGGCACTCCCGGTCCTCCTCGGTCTTCGTCGCCACCACCTCCACCAGAGTCGAGAGAGGGAGGAGGCGGTCGATGTGCCACCTCTGGACAGAAGACTTCCCCTCCATCACCCGCATGTGTCGCTCCACCCGAGCGAGGCCCCCGGGGCCCCGGGCGGAGCCGGTGTAGGCGTAGTAGCCGGCCTCGAAGTGAACCTTTCCGAGGGAGCCGATCTTTAAGTCCTGGTCGGCCGCAAGGTGGAGGACCAGGGTGTAGATCCCTTTCTCCATGGAGATCGGATCGTCCTTTGGCCTATAACAGGTTTGGCCGTTGACCGGGTCTACGTCGGGCCTGGCCGATCTCAGACCGTTCCCAGCTCCAAGAGGATCTCGGAGACCCTCCTCCTCACCTCGGCCTCGATCTTACCTTCGAGATCGCCGCGATCGACCACCAGGTTCTCGCAGATCCCCGTCCCGACGATCAGCCCTTTGAGGAAGGCGGGCCTGCACTCCACCTCGACGGAGCTCTGGACCCGGTTGACGTACCTTCGGAGGTTGGTTCCTGGGATGGATTTGTAGGCGTCCAGCTCGAAGATCACGGCCAGCACCTCGTCCTCCTCGAATCCGGCGGCCCTCATGAACGCTAAAAAATCGTACTTCTCAGCTTCATACTTCCCGTCTTGATACCGTTCTTGATCGCCATCTTGATTCTCCCTTTGATCCTCGTCTTTCTCGTCTTGACGGACCAACGGCTGAAGATTTCGCTCATCTCGACGGGGCATGGCCTCACCCTCGGCTTTCAGGAACGTGGTTTCTCCTTTGCGGGAAACTATTTATCTTGCGCGCTTCAACTCAACCTCACGCGGTGGGACTCGGCGTTGATAGTGGCGCCAATTAGCGGTTTCGCATCACATTAGGGCGGGGGTTGCCAAGTGGCCAAAGGCGCGGGACTTAAGATCCCGTCTCGCAGGAGTTCGCGGGTTCGAATCCCGTTCCCCGCATAAATTTTACCGTAAGGTTAGATTAGGACGAGGGGCTCGTTGAGGGCATGAAGCTCAGAATTTTCGTAGGTTCAGATCCGTCAGGAAGGCTCCATCGTGCGGGACGAGACGGCCTTTTCATAAAAAGCTTTATTACTTCGGGAGCGCGGAGGGTCACGAATACCCCGTCCTTTAGGGCGGGGATGAAGTGAACCCTCGCCCGTTTTTCGTGCTCTTTTGAACCGATAAAACATTGATGTCTGTTCAGAGGAAACAAAAGCAAAGTTTCAATCGTGCAAATCAGGGAATCTGGGCAACAAAGACTCAAAGATTTCTGAAATCCGGAAAACCGGGCGTGCGGCCCCGAAGCATACCCCACCCTTTAGGGTGGGGTGGGCCGCACGCAATTTGATCTACTAATATGCTCTAAGCGAGCAAAGGTGTCTGAGGTGAACAATATCCGGGCTGCGTTTATATTACTCGTGTTGCTGGCATTTTCCGGGGATGGCGCGGCGGTGTCTTACCCTGCAGGCTCGGTCGATGGCGGCGGGGCGAAGACGAATTCCTAAACAGCGCAATGACCATTGAGGTTAATCATATCGGGCGATAGCTGAAAATTATAGGTGGGCAAAATATTATTTGGAGATGTTATATCTTGCTGGAGATGCCTGTCGATGATGAACTGTGGGCAAGCAGCTTGGTTTTTAGTGGTCGTTCTTCCACAGAATTCAGGTGGCTCGCCCCGTATTCATAAATTTATTCTATAAACATCCGTAAACATATTTTTCTCAGAAACCATCCCCAATATTATGGGAAACCTCTTTATAGTATAAACAAGGGAGTTATCGGCGGGGTGTGTACTTAGATGAGCGATAAGACGGAGCAGTTGAAAGAGCTGTTCTTGAAGATCTCAAGCAGTACCAAGGTGGTCGAGAAGCAGGCCACGCTACATGGCGATCTCAAGGGGAGTGGAGAGATCGAACGTAAGCTTCGGGAGGTTGTATCCGATATGTGCAAGCGATACAACATACAGACCAAGCTCACTCCTGAGCAGCTGGCCACTGTGGTGAGGCTATTTTATAGGGGCCTCAGCGATACCGAGATCGCTGAACAGCTGGGAGATCGAGCTCTCAACAAGACCGTCAGTCGCGCCAGGATCAAGCTTCATCTCTTCCGGGAATCCGATCTGAAGCCCCCCTTTGAAAAGCAGGAGTTTTTGAAGCTGGCCGAAGCCGGCCTATCGGTGAAGGAGATGAGCGAAAGGTTGGGCGTCGCCCCCTCCACCATCAGCGAGTACAAGAACATCTTCGATTGCCAGGCTGCGGCCGAGAGGGATGGGTACACCAAACGCTTCGAGGAGGTCATATCTGACCAGGACGTCTCGGAGAGGATGGTCACCCACATCTCCAAGGACGGCCTCCAGGACACCATGGACACCGACTACGAGACCGCTGAAGCTTGAATGGGGGGGCCACCTCAACTCCGAGAGCAGCCCCAGATATCCTTTAAATGCCTTTTTCTCATCCATCCGTGAGGCTTCGTCTCTCTAAAAATTTCCAAATTCTCGAAGGGTGTTTCCATTTCAGACCCTATTCGCCTCGTAAGGTCCGGAGAGCTCCAAAGAATCGCTGTCCCGATAATAGAACTCGCCCTGGATGATATCTTTGTTTATCACCCTCCCGTCCGTGAAGGATATGGTGGTCAGGGGGTCGACCCCATCCGCATCTTTTATGGCCAGGTAGAACGCCTTTATTCTGCCGCCATCGATCGTTCCGAAGATGATCCCACCGTACTCATCCCCCGACGGGCTGACATCTACCAAATAAGACCCGATTATGTTGCTTCCGATCTGCTGAATGCTGGCGGTCATCAACTCTTCAACGGGACCGAACTCGTATCTCGACTCCCAGGTACCAGAGACGTCGACGTTGCTGAGGGCGACACAGGGGTGGAGCAGGGCCGCAAAGACGAGGATCGTTGTTGACCATCTGACAAATTTCATGTCGATCTACCCACCTTTCTTTTATCATAAGGGTTTTGATCCATATTAGTAGTTAATCTTCGATCTGAGCATCAAGATGATATTCGTCGAAGATTTTTGGGTGGACGAGGTCAAAGATGAGTTCAGGTTGCGACGGAGCAACCCTCAGCAGAGCTGCATGGTATCGATACAATCAATTATTCAAACGGCGATCACAGAGTGACCTTCGCCTGAAGGCACGACTCGACCGAAAAGGACCCCGTCAGATTTTCTTTGATCTGTTGAAAACAGGATATTAATACAATTTAAAAATACTATTTTTATGTTATCCAAGCTTCTCGATCGAGGTGGTTTCAGATCTATCGGGGCCACGCAGTCCGACTGATAATTACAAACGTTATATTATTATATTGATTTAAAATCTAATACATTTAACTTGGGTATAATTAGTATGAATTTGGCCTCCGGGCTGCGCTTTAACTGCGTAAATTCTAATAACATGCCCCTATTTAGCAAGTTTGGTCGGCAATCAATTAATATTAATTCGAAAAATTCTGTAAATATTCATCTATTCTTAGAAAGGTATATATTTGTGAGTTTTAAATAATGCTGTTATGCTCGAACAGAGCCTCATATCAATGAAGTTAGACACCTATCGGATGTCTTATTGTAGAAAAGGGTACAAAATTGCCGAGCATGCATTATCTTTGCTTTCAGTTAGCTCACTTTTTATCGGAATCACAGGCTTCTTCAGAACTTATATTGCAAGCATTTTGATCGGAATGACTCCAAGTACATCTGCATGCATCGTCGTGTTTTTGACTACATTCTCAATCTACAGCCTTGACAGTATCGTGGATATAGACAAGGATACCACCAATATGCCTGAAAGAAAGAAATTCCTCTCCGAGAGGAAGAGGCTTTTTCTCTTATGTTCCATGACAGCATATTTCCTTGCCGCTCTGATCCTCTTGCAGAGCAGACCATTTGCCCTTCCAATAATCTTCCTGCCCTTCGCCGCGAATGCTTTTTATGCGACAAAGCTGCCCATGCTGAACTTCAGGCTCAAGGATATACCATTCGTGAAAAACTTCGTCGTGGCATTCTCTTGGGGCGTGACATGCACCCTTCTCCCAGTTGCGTACATGGTCGATTCGCCAGAGATGAAAACTCTGGGTGCTGTATTCTATTTCATGTTGGTGATGACCTTTATAGCCGCCGTTCTCTACGATGTAAGGGATGTTAAAGGCGACAAAGAGATAGGTGTCAGAACGATACCCGTGGTTTTGGGTGAGAGAAAGACCACATGGATCCTCCTGGCCCTGAATAGCACGCTCTTGCCCTTGTTGGCCTTAGTGAACGGCGAGATACAGCTGCTGATGGCAGGATTGATACTGTATGGATATGTTTACATACCCTACTTCAAGTTGAGGAGAAATCCGGCTATTCTGGATTTATTGGTGGACGGAAAATGCATTTTTGCGGCGCTCCTCTTTACCATTTTTTATAATTTTTTATAACTTGCTTATACTTATTATTATGGTGTATGTTGGTTGCGATCTGATGGTAACCGATGCATAATTGGAAAGCAATTGACAGATATAATATCTGATTTATATAATCTATAATCTGCTAAATGCGTAAGTCTCCCTCTATTAACACAGATTTTTCACGATAGAAATCGAATAGTTCCATCCCCCACTTGATGGCATCTTCACCCATACAGATGAGATCGCTCGCGAGATCGTAACCACCATCGATTCGGAACAACCCCAAGTTCAGAAGAGAATCCGTGACCGTAAAGGCGGTAGTTACGGACTCGTCTATGTGATATAGAACAAAATTTTCATGGCTTAGTAGTTCTCTCACCAGATCGCGATGGTCCTTATAGATGATCTTTAAAATGTCTGTTGTCAATATCAAATTTACGCCAGACCCCTTTTTAACCAGGGTGGCGATCAGCAGAGGGAAATCTGGCATCATTATCGGCGATACGCCGTATATCTGCTTCGAATTGATGATCTCTTTGAGGAAATAATTTTGAGTTTTAAGGGGATCAAAATGATCCGAAGCTATGATATCCGAATGGGCGAGCATGCCTATCCTCTTCAGAAGATCTATGGGTATCCCGCTTATGTCGTGAGTCTGCCAGAAGTCCCGATGTCCTTCGAGGGCCAATACGAAATCTATCATCTCATCCAGCATAAATGCCTGGATCTTGCCGAGGTTTGTAAGCCTGTAGCCCTTGTCGGCTCGGGTCACCAGGTCCGAATCGATCATCTCCTTGATGGCGTGCAGAATCGTCGTATTTCTGATTCCCATCTCTTTCTCGAGGTCTCCGGTGCCCTTAGCGCCCTCCTTCAAGCAGAGAAGGATCTTAGTTCGCACCTTGGAACGTGTAAAGGACTTTAACGATTCCTCTGCAATGTCGTACCTGTCAGATGCCGACATATTTTTACCACAACCATCTCTAAGATTTTCTATCTTTTAATCTGATGCCTGCCGGAAAAACTCCCTTTGAGCAATTTTCTATTCTCGTCTATCTGAAGAAAATGTACTTGCTTTTCAACCTCACGACTCTAATCGGCTTAATGAGCTAATATGATATATATTTATCGATATTCCTCTGTTTAAAGTTATACTGTTATGGTCTGATGATGACGGCGTTCATTTATGTCGATATTGTCTTATGTGGAATTAACTGGGGGCCGTCAAAGCTGCTGAGATGACGTAAAAACTGATATAAATTAATTTTTAAGTATGTCATACAGAATGAAACCCAATTATGAAGAATATTATAATTATTCAGCCCCGTCATCGAAGCTGCTTCGCACAGCCTTTTCAGATGATCGAGATAGATCTTTGGGCAACCACCAGAACCGCCTTTTTATCGGAAAAGGGCAAAACCACCTGATTCGAATACAAGAGAAAAGGTGCGGCTGCCGGGAATCGAACCCGGGCTACAAGCTTGGGAAGCTCATGTCCTAACCCCTGGACCACAGCCGCTCAGGTCCACCATAGGAGATCCATATCTCATAAAGGTTATGCTTTGGGGTGGAGAGCCACGATCTCCTCGAAGGCTGAGAGGACCGTCTCCAGCTCCTCACGAGAGAGGAGGTAGGTGCTCAGCTTGAACTGCCGTGTGAGGCCGGGCTTAATTCCGAAGATGTTCCTCTTCTTCAGCTCTCTATAGAGGAAGTAGCGCCCCTTCTTCGCGGTCTTGGATATCTCATAGAGGACTTCGGACTTGAAGAACATCAGGTCATGGTGATGAGGCCGATCGCCCATGAGGGTCATGCCGAGCTTCTCCATCTCGCCCGCGAACCAGCGGGCCTTCTCCACCTCCTCGTCCCACCGCTTCGTTCTCTCGACGACTGCAGGAAAGCTCGCCATCATCGTCAAAATCCCTGCGCCCCGGAGGGTGCAGCCGAGCATCTCCAGCTCTTTGTTGGGCACGAGCTCCGATCTCCGAAATATCCTCGATCCCAGCTCCTCGGATGCGCCGAGGACCCCTGCCGGACCCGAGGAGGCCATCGACTTGTGGCCGCTGCCGACGATCAAGTCCGCGCCCAGGCTTCTCGCGGAGACCGGCATCCTCCCCACCGAGTAGGCGCCGTTTATCATCAGAGGGACCGCCTCGCGATGGCAGATATCCGAGACCGCCTTTGCGTCCACCAGGTTTCCGTAATTTCCATCCGGGTAGGTGAGAACTGCCATACTGACCTCCTCGCCGCGGTCTCTCGCCCTCTGGATCGCCCCCTCGTAACCCGTCGGGTCTACCCGATAAGCGGGCTTTTCGCTGACCGGGACCTTTTCCACCTTCAGGCCCGCCAGCTCTGCCGCCAGAAGGGTGGTGTAGTGGGCGTTTCCGTCGGCCACTACCGTCTCCCCCCTCTCGCAGAGGGCGTGCATGGCGGCGAAGATCCCCTCTCTCGCTCCGTGGGTTATCCTGACCTGGTCCACCTCCAGAAACTCGGGGAGGGCCTGATGGACGAAATCTTTGATGGGCGGGTTTTGAATCCCCTCCAGGGAGCCGGTGCAGAAGTCGCAGACTGAGTATCCGTCGGCCCACTCCACGATCGCCTCTCTCGCCTCAGGGGTGAGAACGCCCCCTCGCTGGAGGGGGTCGATGTTTATGGACCCCGCGGTGCCCCTCTTCAAGCAGGTGAATTTATCGAGGTTGTCAAGCATTCCAGCCGAGTTTGGGCCCGCTTATGGTATAACCCTTGCCCCGAATCCGACGGATCCCCGAATCCGACGGATTCGACCCCGCCAAAAGAGATCGGCGGAAAAGTGATATATTCTTCTTGCAAGACTTGACCGGGATGTTAACTGTCATCGGCCACCGCGGTGCGCGGTCTCTCGCCCCCGAAAATACTCTGAAATCGATTCGAGCAGCCAAGACGTGCGGCGCCGATTTTGTGGAGGTGGACGTCCGCCTCTCAAAAGACGGCGTTCTCGTGGTCATCCACGACGACTCCGTCGACCGGACCACCGACGGCTCGGGGAAGGCAGAGGACCTGACCCTGGAGGAGATCAGGCTTCTGGATGCAGGTTTTGGGGAGAGGGTCCCCACCCTCGCCGAGGCGGTGGCCCTCGTCGGCGAGCTGGACCTGGGGATCGTCGTCGAGATGAAAGAGGAGGGGCTCGAAGATCTCGTAGTCCAGGAGCTGGAGGGGCGGAAGGCGATCGTCACCTCCTTTTATCATGCCTCGGTTCGCGAGGTCAAGGAGCTGGCCGAGATCAAGACGGGCATCATCATCTCGTCGCTTCCCATAAACCCGGTGGATCTGGCCTTATGGGCCGGAGCCGACTCCATATTCCCGAGGATCCCAAATCCCAACTTATTCAAGAAGGCACATCGGGTGGGGATCGAGGTCTATCCCTGGACGATAAACGATCCCGATCAGGTTCGCTGGATGAAGAGGCTCGGAGCCGATGGCATGGTCACCGACGACCCCTGCGCCATCCGGGCTGCCGCCGACGAACCCGTCACCAACGTCGAAGCTGGCGAGTGTCAGTACTATCCCTGCCACCATTTTGAGAATCAGGACTGCACCCACTGCTTCTGTCCCCTCTACCCCTGCAAAGATCCGGAGCTCGGCAGTTTCATCAAGACGAAACGGGGCAAGAGGCTCTGGAGCTGCGTCGACTGCACCCTGGTCCACAGGCCGGAGGTGGCCCGGTACCTCAGCGAGCATCCCGAAGCATCGACGGAGGATCTGAAGAGGGTGGCCCAAGAGGGTACCTGTGACGGATGAACTTCGCCCATAGCGGCCCTTATTCGGGATCGCCTCCCCTCTCGGGCGTCCCCCGCGCCGTCGGCCCTCTAGACGGAAAGATTTATGCACGTCCGGAGTATAAGGACGGGATTATGAGAAAGAGATTAGCATTCATGGTTGCAGCTCTTGCCCTATTACAGGTATGGTCTGTGGTAGGCCAGGAGGATGTCCAAGACATTCTCGGCCTCGACTCAGGGAGAAACGTCTCCGTGGCCCTTAACGAGTTCTTGGATGCCGAAAACGAAACTATAAACGATACATTGAACGACACCGCGAACGAGAGTCTGAACGAGAGCCTATTAGATACCAACTTCTCCACCACCGCGAGTCAGGAAGATTTCCTCGACCAGCCCGTCAATCAGAGCCTGATCGACAGAAACCTCACCACTACGGCGAGCCAGAACGCTTTCCTCGAAGAGCCCTTCAATAAGAGCCTGATCGACACCAGCATCGTCATTACCAGCTCCATGTGGGCGTTCCTCTTTGACGAGCCGGTCGAGGCGCCTGCGCCTTTCTTCAAGAAGGGACAGATGATGGGCAGCGGGGCCAATGACTCAGAAGCTGAACAGGCGCCGTCCTTCTTCAAGAAGGGACAGATGATGGGCACCTGATCGCGACGGTTGGTTCGAGATCCACAAGGTTTCATAAATCAGAACCACACCGACTCCAGATGGCGGCGCTCCCGCCTCAGAACCCTGACCTTGTCCTCCCTTGACAAGGTCTCAGGAAATTTCTTGTCGTCCAGCTCCAGGGTCAGTGGGCCATCGTATCCGGCATCTCGGAGAGCTTCGAGAACTCGATCCACCGATCCGTCGCTGGTGGGAAGGTGTCGAACGCCATCTCTGGTGGCGCTGATGTGGACGTTCAGGATGCGATCTTTCAGGATATCGACGAAGGCTATGGCCCTGGAGACGGGGGGCGTCGCGTGAGATACGTCCAGGGTCACGCCGAGGGGCAACTCATCTAGAACGCGGCTCATCTCCTCGGGCTCGGCGCAGATGCTCCAGGGGGCTGGCTCCAGATTCTCCAGGGCGAGGTGTACGCCCCTCTCCTTCGCCCGCTCCAGGCAGGCCTCCAGGTACTTGCGGAACTTCTGGCGTTCCGTCTCTCTCGCTGGCCGTTTTGCTGTTCTCTTGCCGGGGTGGATCGTAACCACCTCTGCGCCGAGAAACTCAGCCAGATCTATCGCCCTCAGGGACTCGACGACCGTCGCCCGGCAGACGAGGTCGTTGTAGGAGGTGGGGTTGAGGTCCATGACGGGGGCGTGAAGGGTCGTTATCCGTCCCCCAAGCCGCCTCTTGATCTCCTCCGCCTGCTCCTCTCGCCTTCCTTCCTCCCAGTACCAGGGGGTCTCTGCCCAGAACTCCACCTCTTTGAGTCCGGCCTCGGCGATGACCCGGGCCATGCCCCAAGGGTCCATATCCCAGAGGAACATGGAGGATATCGAAACCCTCGCCACGTTTTCTACCTTCTCAGCTCTTCTGTGATCCTCTCGATCCTGCTGAGCCGCTCCATCTGGACCTGCATCCTCCGGAGCAGGACCGGTGGCGCTTCGGCGGCGGCGGTGCACTGATCGGTCCAGCCATCGACGTCCCTCATGACCTTCTGGACCATCGTCTCAAACTCCATGGAGAGCTTACCCTCCTCTCGCAGCCGCTCGATCCCCTCCCTTATCGCCGCCTGAGTCTCTGCTACGTTAAGCAGCACGAGGTTAAGCTCTGCCTCTATCCTGGCCTGATCCAACTTATCGTCCTCCTGCCTTTCAGTCCTCCCTGAAGCCTTTTCGTCGCGGGATAGCCGATAATTTCTCCTATCCGCCGACCTCGGTGGTCGAGGTCCCTCCTTCTTCACCCACCGAAGTGGCGGCAAGTTATGATCTCGACCTCAGCTCGATCCCAGTTTCACTATCGCCTCTGCCAGGTCTCCACCCGACTCCTGGAGAGCAGCCCTCGCTTCTTCGGGGCTGCATCCCGTCTGAGCGACGACTAGATCGACGTCGGAGTCGGGTATCGAAACCTCGCGGGGTCTCTCCTGGGCGGTCCCAACCACCTGGTAGGACCTGCTGCCCTGGGCGTCCATCACCGTGACCGATGCGTCCAAAAAGAATATTTCCCGGTCCCCCGTCTTTATTATCACCTCTTCGACGCCATCGATCTCCTCGATGTTGATGCCCATCTGTTTCATCATCTGCTTCATCTTCTTGGGGCTTACCCCCTTGCCACCGATGCCTGGGAACATGAACTCAGATAGATTGCCATCTTTAGTAAATCTATCTGTGACCCCCCTCAATTGAGTCGGCAGCCCCATCTTCCTGCCATGGTCGGTTCAAGCTTCGATATTTGAGCCGTCAAATGAGATAAGGTTTGAATTTCAGCGCGGTTGTTGAAAAAAAACAATAACATAAATTTGTCGTCGAGAAAATGTTGGTTTTGTATGCAATTATCACGTTTAATCATAAATATCATTATTTTTAATGGAAACAAATATATGCCATCCGGTCTCAAGAGGTCCGTCGAATCTTTCGGCCTGTAAGGTAAATTGGAGGGAACTAATATGGCAGCAGAAACGGGTGGAGGAAGGGTGAAGGACATAATGCACCTTGGCCCTCTAGACATAAGGGACACCACGTCAAATCCGGCGCCCCTCGGTCTGATGGGCTTCGGTATGACGACGGTCCTCTTGAATATGCACAACGCTGGCTGGTTTGGCCTCGGCTCCATGATCCTGGCCATGGGGATTTTCTACGGCGGCATCGCCCAGATCATCGCCGGGATAATGGAGTGGAAGAAGGGCAACACCTTTGGCACTACGGCCTTTACTTCTTATGGGCTTTTCTGGCTTACGCTGGTATTCTTGTTATTGATGCCCAAATACGGATGGTGGGACGCCGCCTCTAACGAGGCACTGATCGCCTACTTCTTCATGTGGGGTCTCTTCACCTTCTACATGTTCATAGGCACCCTGAGGCTCAACAGGATACTGCAGGTCGTCTTCCTCACTCTGACGATCCTCTTCTTCCTCCTGGCCATCAGGGACTACACCGGCAGCGCCACCATCGCCATGATCACAGGCTATGAGGGCATCTTCTGCGGCTTTACCGCCATATACGCCGCATGCGCCCAGGTGCTGAACGAGGTCTACGGCAGGACCGTTCTCCCGATAGGGCCGGTCAAGTAGCTGGATCGAGTCTGAGTTCGGATTGGGTCTGAGATGAATCGAACAGCCCTGAACCTGCTGGTCGATCTCATCTCCTTTTTCTCTTTTTGGCCTCGAAGGCTTCGGGCCTGGTTCTCTGGCAGGTTCTCCCCGGCGCAGGTTACGGGTTTCATGGTGGTCGGGCGGTCGCTTCAGAACAGCTGTTTTTGGGTCTATCCCGCCAAGATTGGCTGAACTGAACCTCCACAACCATACCAGCCTTCTGCTGGCGGGCTGATCGTCCCCCACGTAATCCTTCACCGGCGCTGGATCAGAAACAGGTTAAGCAAAGCAGGCCCGATGAATCATAGAACCGCCTCAGATTCTGACAGAGATCTCATCCAACGGATCCTCATCCAGGCCCCCCCTTTTTTTGGGGATATTTTTTTGGACCAGCACCAAAGAACTTTATACACTGCCGACCTTTATGATCTTGGTGTATGGATCATGATGCATTCGGGTGACAGAATTAAGGGCGGGGATATGCCGACCGACCTGATAGAGAAGGTGGACGGCCTGTTGGATCAGTTCATGGGAATCGTGAACAACCTGGTGGAGGAGCGGAAGATCCAGGGGGGGATCGTGCGGAGCCAGAACCCCAGCAGCATAGTGGCGGTTTTGGACAAGGCCACCCTCTACATCCTGGCCCAGCACCATGCTGGAGCCCTTTCCACCATGTACACCTACCATCCCGATAAGCAGATCTCCGAACAGAAGGCCCTGAGCAGCGCGCGGTGGGAGTTCGGGTACGAGGACCCGTACATGATCGTATTTCCCGCCGTGGTCCTCGACGAAAGCGAGAGGGGTAGGCGCGACATTCTGAGGGTGATCGCCCTCGCCCACGTCGAGTCGGAGGTCCAGAGGGCCCTCAACCTCATGAGCCTGATGCAGATCAGGCCCCTATTCGGCCACGCCTCTTACATCGTGGACGATCGGACGGCCTCGGTCCTGGTCCCCCTCACCGACGAGGGCGACGACCTCTACGACGAGGCGGTGAAGCCCGCCCTGGAGAGGGCAGGCCTCGTACCCCGGAGGGCTCTCGAGTTCGGGGACGACGAGGATAAGCTGAAGGCGATCTGGAGGGACGTATGCAGATCGCGGATGGTGGTGGCCGACCTGACGGACGCCGATCCGATGGTGATGTATGAGCTTGGGATCGCCCACACCGTCGGGAAGGAGTCTCTCGTCCTCTGTCGGCGCGGACGCTGCCCGAAGTTCCCCCCGAAGCTGATCAGAGCCAACTTCCTGGAGTACGACGAGGGTGAAGATGGCCTGGTCAAATTGAGGGCTGATATGGCCGAAGCTCTCGGCTCGATGATGAACCCGGTGATGGGCTCTGATTGATCAAACGGAAAAGGGATTTGGGCGCAAGAGATTCGCTCTCGCGCCCGTCCTAGCCTTATTAAACGTTAATGTTCTAAAAAGATGTCTAGCAGGACTTCTCCCTCAGGTGGTAGACCTTTGCAAACTCGGTGTTGACGCCCACCACCTCGTCGTTGAACCCCCTCAGGTTCTCGGGAACCGGGCCCAGGCCGTCGGCCTTCTCCTGGGAGTCGACGACAGCCCCCGGCGGGACGAAGCTTCCGTCCCTCAGTTTCACGCCCACCACCAGGGCCAGATGGCCGACGAAGCACTTTTTGCCCAGGGTCGAGGCGTGGACGACGGCGTTGAAGCCGACGAAGCTCTCGTCACCGATCTTGAGGGGACCGTGGACCACCGCGCCGTGGGCTATGCTCACCTTCCGTCCCAGCTCTATGCTCGTTCCCTCAAGGCCGTGAAATACTGCGCCGTCCTGGACGTTGCACTCGTCCCCTATGATTATCGGCGTCGCCTCATCGGCCCTCAGCGAGGCGCCGGGGGCTACGTAAACCCCCTCTCCGATCCTCACGTCTCCTATGACCGTGGCAGCCTCGTCAACGTAAGCGGTGCTGGCGATGGTGGGAGTCGATTCGGCATCGTTCCAGGAAGTTTTTGGGTTGGCTCTGATCATCCAAACTCACCTGTCCCTAACTTACCTTCTAAGATAAAAGTCATTATCATCAAAAACCGTGGTCTTTATCATAATGCGATCTGATATAAAAATACATTTGGAGAACTAAATAATATAAATTTTTAATCATCTGACTTTATCTGCGCACTTTTGAGGAGAAAATAGCCTCCAAGATCGATATAACAGAGCTTTGGGTTCCCGGATAAAAAGTCCATATTCGATGTGCATAATGTATAATCGAGATAATTGGCGGTAATTTTAAATAGATGCGGAGCGCCTTAAAGTTAGTTCCTTAAATCTTTGGAACGATATCCTCTGGGAGGGAGAATAGATCTAGCTCGATTTTTATCCAGCTGACGCATAATCGCCAAAACTGGATAAAAATATTAGTTATCTTTGCGTTTCGGAAGTGAAACCTATGAGTGATGATGTGAAGATCTATGGGATGGAGCCTGAAAAGGGGAGATGGCTGCTCGTATTTTTGGGCATGGTAATCAACTTATGCCTCGGCAGCATCTACTCTTGGAGCGTCTTCGTAGGGCCTTTGACAGAATACTTCTCCGGAATGGGAATGGAGGTCAGCGCCAGCCAGGTGTTGATGCCCTTCTCGGTATTTTTGGCCGCCTTCGCGATAGCGATGCCCCTGACCGGGAAATACATCGAGGTTTATGGACCTCGAAAGATCACCCTCGTGGGAGGGATTCTCACCGGTCTCGGGTGGTTTTTGGCATCCATGGCCACGTCAGTGACCTGGCTTTACGTTGCTTATGGGATCATAGGCGGCCTCGGGGTGGGGATCGCCTACGGTTGTCCTGTGGCCGTCTCTGCGAGATGGTTCCCTGACAGGCGTGGCCTTGCCGTCGGCTTGACGGTTCTTGGGTTCGGATTCTCGGCATTGCTGACCGCTAACATCGCTGGGTATCTGATCGGCAGCACCGGGGTCATGAATACTTTCAGGGTATTTGGGATAGCCTTCATCATAATAATTGCCATCCTTTCGATGCCCCTTGTCTTTCCACCGGCGGGATGGAAGCCCCGGGGCTGGACGCCGCCAGCTCCAAAGCCCGGAGCCCACGTGACCTGCGAGTGCAAACGTGATGAGATGCTGAAGACGAAGGGGTTCTATGGACTCTGGATCTGTTACTTCATAGGTTGTCTTGCAGGTCTTATGGCCATATCGATATCTAAGCCTGTGGGCACTGAAATTGTCCAGATCGAGGCGGGCCTCGCCACCTTCCTGGTGGGCTTCTTCGCCATCTTCAACGGCGGCGGGCGACCGATATTCGGCACCCTCACAGACAAGCTGACCCCAAGGAACGCAGCGATGGTCTCTTTCGTATTGATCGCGCTGGCTTCGATCCTAATGATGATGTTCGCAGCTCCGGGGAGCACCGGTACCTACGTCTACATCATCAGCTTCGCCATCCTCTGGGGCTGTCTTGGCGGCTGGCTGGCAATAGCGCCCACCTCCACCGCGAGCTTCTTTGGGACTTGCGACTATCCCCGTTGCTACGGCATGGTATTCCTCGCCTACGGCGCAGGTGCTATAGTTGGGCCGAGGCTGGCTGGGTACGTCAGAGACGCCACCGGCAGTTACATCGGAGTATTCCAGTATGTGATCGCCTTTGCTATACTCGGGATTATAGTCGCCTTCCTCCTGATGAAGCCCCCCGTGGCGAAGGAATGAGCGTCTTGATCAAAGGTACCGGAGGTGATAGATACAGGCCGATGGCTGGAGCATTTGGGGGAAAGGCGGCGAAGGGCCGCCCTTCCTCCGGGTCTTCCAGTTCGAACCTGGATCTAATCCCAATTTTTGTAGATTTTAATGGCTTCCCTTCCCCGCTATGATGGGGGTCCTACAGACGTGTCTCATCTTCAGCCGTTAGTCGTATCGTCGGCGGTTCATCGCATCTCTTCTCGATCCAGCCACACCTGTTAAATAAAACCCTGGCGTAACCTCCTCTGATGTTCAAGCTTGGAGAATACGATGAGACCGAGGCGGCGGATATCGCAGCCTATCTCAAAGAGGCGGGGTTGAGGGTCGAACTCAAGCCGTCGATCTCAGCCTTCATGGAGAGCGCGATCTACCTGGAGGGGAGGGCGAACGAGCTGCGGGACCGGGTGGAGGATTTCGAGGTTTACGATCGATATCTCGGAGCTCTCAAGACGGCCCTCGTCGAGGGGAGAGACGCCGAAGATTTCACAGATCGATACCTTTCGGCCCTCGACCCGTCATGGAAGGAGAAGAAGGAGGAGACCGCCGGGTTATTGGACGGCGGCCCAGACGAGGGAGGCGACTCGCCTGAGAAGATGATGGAACGGGCGGCAGACCTTCTGGAGAAGCTCGAAGCCCTCCAGTTCCTGGACTCCGTCCTGGAGCTGAACGAGATCGATGTGGAGGGCGACCCCAGGGGCGAGCTGGGGGACGATCCACTCCTCAGGATCCCGGCGGACCCCGATGAGTGCGACCCTGAAGATGAGCTTTTGAGATCCATCCTGGCGGTCCATCTCGATAAGGTGGTCGAAGTCCGGCTGGACGAGATTAAGACGCCCCTCGCCAAGAACGTCGAGGACGAATTCGCAGACGAGTACCCTGAAGAGTACTACATGGTCGCTTCCATCGGCATGACGATCGAGCGGCTCCTCGCTCCACCAGGAGACTCTAATAAGATCGATCTCGACGAGTTCAGGGATCTCCTCGTCTTCGAAGAGGATATGGAGGGTTTCGTCATGATGGTGGACGGAACGGCCGTGGCCGAGGAGATCGCCCGGACGCTGAAGAAAGAGGGAGTGATCAAGATCAAGGGCGATAAGATCGCGTGGAAGAAGTGAGGCTCTCTTCGAAAGGCGGCGATCTCCATCTCCGAAAAGCCACCCCAAAAAAACATCGGAAAAATCTCCCCCGAAGAGAGGCTGGCCGGGGCGAAGAGGCTCTGTCACATCCATTGCGCCAAAAGTTGCGTCGACCAGAAGCGAAGGGGCCTCCACTTGAAGCTTCTGGAAATGAGGCCCCACTGGTCGGTTCTGATACGAGAGGAACAATACAGGACGATCGATCGGGGCGAGACTGAGCCCTTCGACATCGCTATACCTCTTCCTGCCAAAGATCGGAGAAACCCCGAGGGGACCTCGTGGGGTGTCGACCTCTTCTGGGAGAGGTTTCGTTGCACTGGGTGTGGAAGGTGCTGCTATACTCCCGGGGCGGGCCTCTACCTGGAAAAAGAGGACACGGACCGGATCTGCCAGCACCTCGGCTGGTCGAGAAAGAGGCTCCTCGGCCTCTGCAGATATGACAGGATCGCCAAGGTCTGGGCTCTGAAGCAGCCTTGCCCCTTCTATGACTCCGAAAAGAAAGGGTGCACCATCTACCCCGCGCGGCCCCTCACCTGCACCCGCTACCCCCTCCACCCAGCCCTCAAGGAGATGCCCTATCACCTGGCCGTCGATGCATTCTGTCCCGCGGCGAGAGAGTTCGTCAAGGAGACCCTGGGCTGGTGGATCATCTGTGAGGCGAACTGGGCTCGGATACTGAAAGGCATGGAAGAAGGGATGGAGGAAGAATGAAGAATAAGAGGGCGAGAGGAAGGTGATATGGGGGACGATAAATGGGTCAGATCATCTCTCTATCGACCATCTGATCCACGATCTCGCAGAACCCCGCCCCGAACTCGAACTTTGAGACGTAGTCCGACTCCGCCTTCAGCTCCGGCACACCGTTCGCGACCGACGCCCGAAATCCCGCCACCTGGAACATGGGAAGGTCGCTTATGCTGTCACCGATCGCCGCGACCTCTTCTTTCCGGAGGCCGAGCCGTTCCATCACCCTGGCGAGGGCCCGGCCCTTGTCCACCGTTTCGTCCTTTATGTGGACGGCAAAGCCGCTGTCGACTAGATCGGCCTCCAGACCCCAAGCCTCCAGAAGGGATTCTGCCTCCTCGACGTTGAAGTTCGACTCGACGACGAGGTCGGTCATCCGATACCGCGAGTCCATCCGAGTGAGGGGGTAGACCTCTTTGAGGCGAAGGTACGCCTCCCGGGAGACTGAGGGGTCGGATAAAAGCTCCAGATCCCTCTCCCCCCAGGATATGACGCCGCCGTTCTCGGCGATGAAGGTCCTGCTCGTTCCCAGGAGGACCGCCGCGGCCCGCGTGAAGCAGTGGACGTTTCCCGTCACCAGGATGACCTGGGCGCGAGAGTTCAGCCTCGAAACCGCCTCCACCGCCGGCTGGCAGAGGAGCCTCTTATCGTCTGTGAGTGTTCCGTCGATGTCGAGGGCGACGGCCTGGATCAATCCAGCAACCCCGCGGTGGTCACCGAGAAGACCGCCTCGCCGTCTGGGAGGTTCGGCGAGTCCACGAGCCTTGCGATCCTCTTCTCGCCTTTGGACTTTCGGAGGTAGATCCTGAAGGTTGCGGTGTGGCCGACGATGTGGCCTCCCACCGGCTTTGTGGGGTCTCCAAAGAAGGCGTCGGGCTTGGCCATCACCTGGTTTGTCACCAGGACCACGGCGTTGTTCAGATCTGCAAAACGCACCAGGGTGTGGAGGTGCTTGTTCAGCTTCTGCTGCCGGTCAGCTAAAGTGCCCCGGCCGACGTACTCGGCCCGAAAGTGGGCGGTCAGGGAGTCCTCGATCAAAAGCTTCACCGGCTTTCCCGACTTCTTCAGCTTCTCCGCAAGATCGAGGGCGGACTCGGCCAGGAGTATCTGATGGTTGGAGTTGTAGGCTCTCGCCACGTGTATGTTCTTCAGAAACTCCTCGGGGTTCCAGGGGTTGTCCGGATCATCGGATGGCGGGAGCCCCTCCACCATCTGAATGATCCTCTCGGGTCTGAAGGTGTTCTCGGTATCGATAATTATCACAGAGCCGTCGAGCCCCCCCATCTCCAGGGGGAGCTGGACCTTGACCGCCACCTGGTGGGCCACCTGGGTCTTGCCGGACCCGAACTCGCCGTAGAGCTCCACGATCGACTGAGTCTCAAACCCTCCGCCCATCAGTGCGTCGAAGGTCTCGCTGCCGGTCGTCACCTTCCCCACGAGCTTTCTTCTCTCCATCACCAGGTCGCCGGTCTCAAACCCCCCGATGTCCGCGGCGGCCCTGGCGGAGGCGATGATCTTTGATGCCGTCGATTCACCCACATCGGCGCAGGCCGCAAGCTGCGCCGGCGAGGCGACCGCCAGGGCCTCGACGCTGTTAAACCCCGCCTCCCTCAGCTTCTCCGCCGTGGCCGGACCCACCCCAGAGAGATCTTCGAGCAATATTTCAGCCATATTTCACCAATCCCAAATGAACCAAAAGACCCTTCTCGACTTTAACCCCTTTACTCGGGCGGGGCGAAAGTAACCCTGGTGCTCCATCCGCAGCTTACCTCCAGCTCGCCGTTCCAGCCGTCCCTCGCCTGGCAGTCGACGAGCTCGATCTTGGAGCCGAGGTCGAGGTTCTCGATCATGCGGACGTGATCGTTCCAGAGAGCGACCCTCACCCGGCCGGTCTCGTCGGAAACGTATATGTTGGCGACCCTACCTGCGGTCCCGTCATCCCGCTCAAACTCCCGGATCTCGCCGAGGCCGGTGACAAAGCCGGAGATGCTGTAGATCGATCCGGGGGCAAGCTCCGCGATGGCGGTGATCTTCTCCTCGTATTCGACGGCAGCGTCGCTCTTTCTAACCACCGAGTAGCTTCCCGCCTGGATCTCGACCTGGCCGTACCTCTCCCTTGATAGGGCGTTGATCACCTCCAGGGTATCGCCTGCCTCGATCTCCATCTCCGCCTTCTCGTTCCAGAGGGTGAGCCGGATCTTGCCGGAGTCGTCCCCCAGGGTGACGGACCGAACCCGGCCGACAGAGCCGTCCCGCCGCGCGAACTCCCGGACCGTTCCGGGGTCGACGACCTTCGCGAGGATGGTGATGTCGCCCATGTCGGCCCTGATCTCGGAGATCTTGAAGGGCTCGATCCTGGTCTGGATCTCGGCCTCCACCTCCTCAAGGCCGCCCCGGTCGACGGTCACCTCGGTTCCGAAGTATCCCTCCCGCGTGAAGCCTCTGATCCTGAAGGTCTGATCGACCGCGAGCTCCCCCGTGGATACCGGCTCGACCAGCTCGTCCCAGAGGACGATTCGGACGGTTCCGGTCTCGTCGGCGACGGCGAGGTTTGCAACCCTGCCGGCCGATCCGTCGCTTCGGGGGAACTCGTGAACCTCAGAGATGGATATGATCTTGCCGACGAAGGTGACCTTGCCGGTCTCGGGCCTGATCCGATCGATCTTCAGCTCCACCTCGCCGAACTCCCGGGCGACGAGCATCGCCGCCGTCCTCCGGTCGCAGAGCTCGCCCATCAGCTGGACCTTCTCCTCAACCTTCAGCTCAAACTCCTCGGGAGAGATCTGACCTGATATCTGGTCGTAGATCTCACCGATCTCCTGGTCCATCGTCTCCACCTTCAGGCCTTCCCCGCCGGAACCGTCGTCTCAGAAGGGCGCTTGAGATAGGTGGCGTCACACCGAGAGACGAATAGGTCGCAGATCTGGGCAGGGTCACCGTCCATCAAGACAGCGCCGTCGTCGATCAAAACCGCCCGATGAGATATCTCCCTGACGAAGTCGACGTGATGGCTGACGAGAAGGATGGTAGTTTCGAACTCGGCGTTGATCCGCTTTATGGCGTTGGAGACGTCCCGGAGAGTTATGGGATCGATGTCCCCGAAGGGCTCGTCGAGGATGAGGATCTTGGGGTTTGATGCCATGATCAAAGCGAGTGAGACCCTCACCTTCTCGCCGCCGCTGAGCTGGTGGGGGTACTTGTCCAAGACCGATAGGTCGAGATCCAGAACTTTGAAGACCGGCTCTGCGTACTTCTTCGTCTCCGTAGCCGGAAACCTCGGGAAGAGCTCATCGAATACCTCGGTGGTTAAGCCCAGCTTGTCCACGACCCCTTTCGCATCCTCCTCCGTCATGTCGGTGAGGGTGTAGATCACGTCCAGAACCTTGTCGCTTATGCCGAGGTCTGAAGCCACCTTCCGGGCGTGCTCGATGACGTCCTGCCCTTTGACCCCGAGCTTGTAGCCGATCTGCTCCAGAACCGTCTCGCGGGGCGATAGGGCGAACTCCTGGTACATTATCCCCAGGTTCCTCCGGACCTCCATCCTCTCCCGCGAGTACTCCACCATGTCCACCCACGACTCGCCGAGCTTGTAGAGGACGGAGCCCTCGTCTGGGCGCGCAATGCCCTGGATGATCTTGAGGATGGTGGTCTTTCCCGCGCCGCTAGACCCGATCAGAGACGTGATCTCGCCCTCCTTTATGTCCAGGTTCAGATCCTCTATTTTGAGGACCTCGCCTGTGCCGACGAGGTAGTTTCTCTTATAGAGGCCCACCACCCTGATGGCGGGCAGGGCGTCGGGCCTTGGCATGAGGGGATCGGCCTCGCCGAGGAGGGATAAAAACCTCTCCAAAACCTCTCCGGGCTTTCCATCGTCCCGGATCTCGCCCTTGTCGAGCCAGATCAGTCTGTCGGCCAGGTACCTGTGAACTTCGGGCAGGTGGGATACGACGACGGTGGTGATCCCAAGCTCCCTATTTACTTTCTTTATGGTGTCGAGAACCTCCTGCTTTGTCGCGGGACAAGCCATGGTGGCGGGCTCGTCGAGGAGGAGGAGCTTCGGTTTTTTGGCGAGCTGCCTTGCGATCAGCAGCCTCTGCTTCTCGCCGCCGCTCAGGATCGTGGCGAGCTGCTTCGCCTTCTTCTCCAAGCCGACGAGCTTCAGGTAATCCATCGCCTCGGACATGACATCCTCATATTCCAGGTCGTATTTCGTGGGGATCATCTCGTAACCGGTCTTCCTGGAGTATACCCGCTTTGCCACGTTGTTCAGGGCGGGCTCGGTCCAGAGGCCGAAGTCCCTCTGGAGGTGGATGGCGGTGACCTGCCTCTGTTTCTGCACCATCTCAGGCCCAGAGTCAGGCGCGATCTCGAGGCCGTCGATCTCGATTTTGCCGGAGTCGAAGGTCTCGACGCCGCGGAGGATCTTCATGAGAGTGCTCTTGCCACTGCCGCTTTTTCCCACGATTCCCAGGATCTCGCCTTCTTTGGTGGTGAAGCTCACACCTTTCAGGGCCTCTACTTGACTATCTTTGAGCTGGTAGACTTTGGATAAATTCTCAACCTTGAGCAATATCAAAACCTCCTCATATCTTCATCTCTGCAAATCCGGAATTTGACGTAAATTTTTTGGTGGATATTCATCTCGTGCAGCCCTCAGCGGATCTCGGCTCATGATACGTTCGGACTTCAGTGGATCGGATATCGTTGATCGGTGGGAGTCTCGAATCGAGATCAAAACCCTCCGACCGATCAAGTGACCTCATCGTATCTTTGTACCCGGAGGGACCGCCTTCTCTGGCGCGAGCAAGACCGCAGAGTTTTCATGGTCTGCGGCCAGAAGCATCCCCCGGGACTCTATGCCGAAGAGCTTGGCGGGCTCCAGGTTGGCGAGGACAACGATATGCCGGCCCACCAGATCTTCGGGGCTGTGAGTCATGGCGATCCCCGCCACGATCTGCCTCTCCTCAGACCCGATATCGACGATCAGGCGGAGGAGCTTGTCGGAGCCCTTGATCCTCTCTGCCTCCAACACCACCCCGACTCTGATGTCAAGGCTCTTGAAATCTTCAAACTTTATGGCATCCATCTTCTCTTCACCCTTCTTCTTTCCCTTCTTCGTTTCGATGGCAGCTATCCTCTCCCTGAAGACCTCGTCGAGTTCTGAGACCAAGGAGTCGTCCATCTTGTTGAAGATGTGCTCGGGGACGCCGAGCTTTCGTCCCGCCTCGATAGGGGCGAGGGCGTCGTCGAATAGGGCGTCGGCCACAGTTCCCTCAAGTCCCAGCTGCCTCCAGGCCGACTCCATCTTCGCCGGCATCACCGGCTGGAGCATGATCGAGAGGGCCTTGGCGATCAAAAGGCAGTTTCTCAGTACCGCGCCGCAACGAACCCGATCGGATTTAGCCATCTTCCAGGGCTCATTTGACTGGAAGTAAGTGTTCCCATAGTCGGCTAGGGACATGGCGCCGTCGACCATCTTCTTGAACTCGTACTCAGCGAGGGCCGTCTTCACCTCGGCAAGGGTCGCTGAGATCTTCGATGTAACCTCTGGATCGATGTCGCCCTCGGGCACAGATCTGTCGAAGTTCTTGGAGGTGAATGTGACGGTCCTGTTGACGAAGTTGCCCAGAGCCCCCACCAGCTCGCCGTTCACCTTCTCCCCGAAGATGGTCCAGGAGAAGTTCAGCTCTTTTGTGTGGGAGGTGTAGGAGGCGAGGTAGTACCGGAGAAGATCGGGAGAAAGCCCCTTCTCCAGGTAATCGTCGATCACCCAGACGACGTAGCCCCTGCTCTTGGAAAATGTCTTGTTGTCGATCTTCAGCATCCCGCTGGCGACGACGGCGTTGGGGAGGGTGTAGCCTGCCCCCTTCAGCATCGCAGGCCAGAAGATGCAGTGGTGATATACGATGTCGCCTCCGATGAAGTGGACGATTTTGGAAGGGTTCCGCCAGTACCTCTCCCAGTCGCCGTTGGCCCGACGGGCCCACTCCTCGGTGAAGGAGATGTATCCGATGGGAGCGTCCACCCAGACGTAGACTACGAGGTCCTCGGATCCCGGGAACTTGACCCCCCATTCGAGGTTTCGGGTGATGCACCAATCTTTCAGCTCCTGCTTGACCCACTCGAGGGCGTAGTTTCTGGCGTTGGAGGTGCCTCCCAGCCCCTCCAGATAATCGATGAGAAAGTCGCTGAAGGCCGAGAGCCTGAAGAAGTAGTGCTTCTGGGTCCGGTACTCCGCATCGCTTCCGCAGACCTTGCAGACCGGCTCTGTGATCTCTCCCGGCTCGAGGTGGCGGCCACAGCCCTGGTCGCACTCGTCGCCCCTTGCGGGGGATTTGCAGTAGGGGCAGGTCCCCTCGACATATCGGTCGGGTAGGAACCGATCGCAAGAAGGACAGTAGGCGAGCTGGATCTCCTGGGGGTAGACGTGACCCTCGTCCATCAGGGTCCTGACGATCGACTGGGTACGGCTGTGGTTTGAGGGGTCGTCGGTGTTTCCGAAGTAGTCGAACTCCACCTCCATCCGCCGAAAGACGTCGTCGAAGTGGTCGTGGTATCGGGTGACGAGCTCCGTGGGGGTCGTCCCCCTCTCCTCGGCGTTGACGACGATGGGGGTCCCGTGAGAGTCGGACCCGCAGACGAAGATGGGGTCTTTTCCCATCTTCTTGAGGCCCCGGACGTAGATGTCGGCGGGCACGTAGGTCCTCAGGTGCCCGATATGACAGGGGCCGTTGGCGTAGGGCAGTCCGCAGGTTACGAGTATGGGAAGTTCGGATGAAGGCAAATCAGAACACCTCGCGAGGCTATGCCCAAACTTGCTGATATACGTTTCCCATCTCAAAACTTCAACTTCCGGAAACCGATTTTATCGCCAGAACGGAGCTTCAAAATCTCACAACTGTTGCCATCTCAGAGCAAATTACTTAAATGGGAATGCTCAACGGACAGCAGGCTACAATGGCGGATCTTTCCGTCCATTCTGGCCGTAAACCCGGTTTGCATAAGGAAGCTGGCCTGTTTGATTTTTATTGCATCGGGCTTTCGCGGCTCCTCAAAGTTGACCGCCGATAACAGAAACAGGAATGCATCAGCATGGACGAGAGATACCTGGTGAAGCAGGTCAGGGCGTTCGCAAGCTCAGAGCTGAGAATGAACATTTTGCTCTGTTTAAAAAACAGTGCGAAAGATACAAGCGACTTGCAGAGAGAGCTCGGCTGCAGGAACACCACCATTCTTCACGCGGTCAAGGATATGATCGACTCCGATCTGATCATCAGAGACCAATACGGATACCGCTTGACCAATCTCGGCAAAATCAAAACGAGCGTTCTGGACAACGTCATGAGGGTCTTCGAGAACCTGGAGACGAACCCCGATTTTTGGCTGAACCACGACATAAGCAGCATACCTCCGGAATTTCTGGACAGGTTGGGCATGCTCTTTCAGTCGGAGGTAATATCTCCAGAACCCTCCACGCCCCTGAAGTGCCATGAAATATTGGTATCGAAGCTGGTCAAGTCGAAGAAGATACGCGCTATTTTGCCGGCCTTGTTATTTCCGAAGGATTCTGGCATATTTTCGAGCGCCCTCCGAAAGGGGAGCGGTGTCGACCTCTTAATAACAGACGACGTCGTAGAGACCCTCTTCGACGAAGATGGCAACCTTTCACCGGAATTCAGGCAGGCCCTCAAGTTCGAGAATTTCAAGTTGCGTCTGACGTCCAGCGACGTAAAGCTGGTTCTCGTCGTCACCGAGACCTTCGTTTACATGGGGCTCTGGAGGAACGACGGGGTCTATGACGTTGGGTCAGGGACGATCTACACCGGAGAGTGCGCCGTCACCTGGGGCAGGCAGCTATTCGAATATTATTTCGGCGCGTCCTCCAACGTCGGCGAGGCGGATCTGGCGAGGGTCTATTCGTCCGTAGGGCGTTCCGTCCTCGGCGACGCTTCATCGGATGAAGGACGAGGATCGGGCCCTGAGGTGGCCGAAACCGTCCTCCTCGTCGAGGATAACGGTGGCCACGCCGCCTTTATTCGCCGCCTCTTCGAGGGGGAGGATTCGAGGTGGAACTTCCATCATGCGATTAACCTCCAGAACGCTCTGAGGTGGATCCAGGAGAACGAGGATCGGTCGTTTCTGGTCATCGCAGATTACCTCCTCCCTGACGGGTGCGGTCTGGATCTGGCTAGAGATGCCGAGAACCCTCTGGAGGTGGGTTTCCCTCTGATAATCCTCACCGGCTTCGGCTCTGAGAAGATAGCGGTTCAGGCCTTCAAGTCCGGAGCCATGGATTACGTGGTGAAGGACGCCGAGAGCATGCAGAAGCTTCCGGAGAGCACGAGAAGGGCTCTACGAAAGTGGGGCGAGCATAAAAGAGAACGTCCCTCGAAGGATAAAAACCAGGATCTCGGCGAAGCCGAATCCGGCCCAGCGAGGGCGCTGAAGACCTAGGCGCTGAAAAAGCCCTTTCGTTCACCGTCGCTTCTTGTAGGGTCACCCTCGAACGGTGGGAAGGGTGAAGAAGACGGTCGTCCCCGTCCCCCCATCCGACTCCACCCATATCCGACCGTTGTGGACCTCTACTATCCGCTTTACGATGGCGAGGCCTACACCTGTTCCCTCGGTGGTGGGGTCCAGCTTGTAGAAGAGGTCGAAGACCTTCTCCCTCTGGTCGGCCTCGATCCCGATTCCGTTGTCCCGAACGAAGAAGGCGGTCTCGTCTTCTTCCCGTCGCCAACCGATCTCGATTTTGGGATTGGCTCCCTCTCTCATGTACTTCACGCTGTTCTCGACGAGGTTCGTCAGGACCTCGAGGATCCTCAGCCGGTCCACGCGGACGACGGGCCACCTCTCCGCCAGGAGGATATTGATCCCTCTCGATCCGATCTCGGGGGAGAAATGATCCAGGGTCTCGCGGACGATCTCGCCGAAGGAGACGTCCACCGGCGGGCCCGCAACCCTCCCGATCCGAGAGAGTTCCAGGGTGTCTTTGAGAAGGTGGTCCATCTTGGCGACCGCCTCTTCAATCATCAACAGGTCTGTCTCAACCCGCTTGGAGTCGCCCTCTGAGATGTCCTCTCGCAGGAAGCCTACGAAGCCCTGGACCGTGACCAGGGGGGACCTGAGGTCGTGGGATACGGTGTAGACGAACCGTTCCATCTCGGCGTTCTTCGCCTCCACCTCGTCGATCCTCTTCTCCAGCTCGTTTCGAGCCCGGATCAGGTCCTCTCTGGTTCGGGAACGGACGATGGCCCCGCCTATGCTGCCTGCCGCAGATTGGAGGACTGAGATCTCGTTTTTTGACCAGACCCTCTCGGAATGGCAGTCGTCGAAGCCCACGAAGCCCCAGAGATCCTCTTCTATGATTATGGGCACGATCAGGATGGAGACTATACCCTGGGGCTCCAGGACGGCCCTCTCCGACTCGGGAAAGTCTTTGACGAGACCTATGTACGGCTTTTTTCTGGAGATGGTCTCGTAAAGCCTGACAGAGTCGGGGTGATAGGGGAGGCGCTGAAGGTGGGGGTTATTAATCTGGGGCTCAACGCCATCAATTGCCCACTCGTAACGCTGGCTCATGAGAACTTCGCCATCTTCCATCTCGTTCTCGAAGACGTAGGCCCTGTCGGCTCCGACCGCCTCGGCCAGGAACTGGAGGGCGTCGACGATTACGCTGTCGATATCTTCTCCCATCAGGAGGGCGTTGGAGGCGACGGCCGAGGCTGCCAGGAGCAGATCCCTCCTCTGAAGTCCGATCTCGCTTTTTTTACGGTCGATGATGTCCCTTGCGATACCACATATCCCGACGACCTCATTACGTTCGTCTCTCAGGGGAACCTTGACCACAGAGAAGGTGATAGAGGACCCTTCAACGGTATCTCTGATCACTTCGCCGGCGAAGACGTCGCCGGAGAGGACCTGTGAGTCTGCATTCCGGATTTGAACCGCCGTCTCTGGGCCGAAGAGGACCTCGTCCCTTTTTCCCAGGATCTCCGACGTTGACATTCCAAAGGTCCTCTCCATCGCAGGGTTGACCTTGAGGTACCTGCTCTCCTGGTCTTTTATGAAGATGCAGTCCTGGGCGGTCTCAAAGATCGTCCTAAACCTCTCCTCGCTGGACCTCAGCTTCTGGTTGTAAGACTCCAGACGGTCCAGCATCTCGTTGATCGACTTCGCCAGATCCGCCAGCTCGCCCCTTCCGGCTTTCGAAACGCGGAACTCATAGGGCTCTTCTGTCCTTCTGATCGCCTCTACGGAGCTGGTGATGGCCGCCAAAGGGTCGAGGAGGGATCGCTCTAGGAAGAAGAGGATGAGGCCCCCAAAGAAGAGGCTGGAGAGGACGATCGCCATCAACAGACTGTGGACAGTCTCCATGCCGCGCTGGTGGATCACCCTCGGAACCCAAGCTTCCAGGAGGATGGAGGGGTCCCCATATATGTCCTTGATGACCTGAGAGGCGATGATCGTCTCCTCGTCCACCATCTTGATCAGGAGGGGGGAATCTGTCGAGTTGGGGTTTATCACGTCTAGGGCCTGAGCTAGGGGCTCCATCCTCAGTACGAGGTCGTTCAGCCTGCCCAGCTCGTCGACCTTCGCCTCATCCAGGTGGTGGCCGACGATGAGGGTTCCAGAGATGACCGTCTCAGAGATTGTATTCATCCATTGGCTTGTTGTGATGGGATGGGAGCTGATCATCAAAAGCCCCTCCGGATCGGCGATTATGCCGGTTATGGCATCTTCTGGCGAGGAATGGGCTAGAAGGCGGTCGTCCCTCTTCAGGTCCAGAAGACGATGGGGGGCTGATACCGCCTCTCCGGTGATCGGATCGAAGGCCCTGGAGTAAAATAGGTCGCCTGAGCCGTCGTAAAAGACCATGAAATCGAGGCCGAGGTTGGAGAGGGTCCAGTTGTCCAGGTTATTCTGGACGTAATCCTCATCTTCGCCAATCACGAAATCTCGGGTATCATCCCAGGGGGCCCAGTCTGCCCCGACCCTCTTCAGGGATGATAAATCTTCGTGGAGGTAGAAAAGGGTAGCTTCAACCTCTTGGTGGACGTAAGCCACCTCGAGATCCGAGAGGGCGCCCGTCATCAGCTGCCACATAAAGGCGTTGGATATCAGGCCCATGATGAGGACCATCCCGCCGGTGAAGAGCAATATGCTTTTGCGTAATGTCATTTGACGGCCTCGGGCACTTCCCGGACTGGGATCATGAGGGTATTGGATATCGGTTACATTCAAACCAGTACTTCTTGATATCCTCGACCGTCTTCTGGAGATCGTCGAAGCTGAGGGGCTTTGTGAGGTAGCTGTTGACGTGGTAGGAATAGGCCTTCTTGAGGTCTTCGTCGCTGGTGGAGGTGGTGAGGACCACGACGGGGATCGTCTTCAGCCGCTCGGAACTCTTCATCTCCCGGAGGACCTCGTGGCCGTCGAGCTTGGGAAGCCGCAGGTCCAGCATCACCAGTTTCGGAAGCACCGTCATCTCGTGCTCGTGGAGGTAGTCGAGGGCTGCCCTTCCGTCTCTGACCCAGTCGATCTTCCCGGCGAATCCTAGGCGTTCGAAGGTCCTCATTATCAGCATCGCATGGGAGTTGTTGTCCTCCACCAGCAAGATGAGAAACGACTCGTCTGATGCCGAGATGTCTTCCGGTTCTTGGCCTTCGCTCATGGTCTCTCAACCCACTTCATCCGTCGGATCTTCGTAATCTGCAGCATGAGGCCGAAGCATACGCCATCAATGGTCTTCGATACAATATGAACCTTCTCCGATCATTACTATCGTTCCCGCTCCGATGAAGATTACGCTTGAAGCTCTGGGGTCGCCCCTCTTCAAGCCCTGGGACCTGTCTCTCGAAGTCGGCTTGGGATAGACGGCTGGAACGAGAAAATGATATACGCTGCTCTCATTCCTGAACAAATTAGCGTCGGAAAATAATATGTCGGAGGCCGGTTAGTTGAGGCGCGTGACCTGCGGCCATCGTCCTTCAAAGAGGACCTGCAGCATATCTCCGGCTTCTATTTGGCCCCCCACATCTCTCGGCGGGCGTTGAAGTCCACCAGGACATCGTCCAGATGGGCATCGACCACCTGGCTGAACTGAAGGTTCTCCGCTGCTTCAACCGGGGGCGCCTCAACCGAGCATGGCGCGCCAAGCGCGCAGCCTTCTCCGCCACTTGTGAACGCCATGCTGGACGTTCCCGTGGGGTCTATTACCACCGCCACTCCAAACCGGCCGTCCTCCGCGTAGTTCATATGGGGTCCCCGGACGATGTCACCGACGGGACAGATTTTCTTGATCATCTTCGGGCCGCCGATTCCGTCTACACCCCCGCCACAGCAGGCGTCAGCCACCGTTGGGAGGGCCAGGGCCGCCAGGATCAATAGGACTATAGATTTCATCTCTTTTAACTCCCTTTTTACAACACGAGGTTGTTTACCCACCTGGCATGCTACTATGTCAGCACAAGCTAAATATCCATCGGGTCTCATCTGTGGGCCGGTTACCTCAGACATCTCCATCCTGATGAAATTTCGAGCTGGGCTTACGACTGATCGAGATATCGAACTCGTAAAATTGAGCTATCCACCTTTATCGGGGATGATCAAGCGTTGGGAAAAGAAGCGCCGAGGGCACCCCGGCGAGTATTCGCCGTCCTTCACAAAGAACATCGCCCCAGATCATCCTCGGATGGATGCGCCTTGGAGACCTTGCTCGCATGGAATTTCTCATGAAGGGCATGGGGGGCTTGAGGGACTCTTTTGTGGCGATCTGATCGTCATGCGGCCAGCTCTGCAACTGCAGCGTCTCTGGGACCCCCTCGCGACGATAGGGTTGCTTATGGGCTTTTCTGCCTGAGAGTGGCGGCAGAATTCGCTCACTAAAAATCATCCATATTGATCTTGATCGAGCCGAAGCTCTACTTCATCTCTGGGCAGACGACTCCCGGAGTCCAACATAAGCCTCAGGGCTTGAGCCCTTTTCTGCCGATCAATGATCCCCTTCTCTACCATATGGTCCAAAAGCCATATGGTCCCATGGACCTCCACCCCGATTTCGCGGGCCAGGTCTCTAAGAGCACCGTCGCCGGTGAGAAGGATCGCCCCTAGGGCCTCCGCGAGGACGAGGGCGAATAGGTCCTGACGTGATGGTCGAAGATAGCGGACCGCAAGATCCGAAACCTTCAGCACCATCTCGCCCGAGAGCTCCTCCACTCGAAGTCCCAGAGCGACCAAGTCCGACCCCGAGGGACGCTTTAGCTCATCTATTATGACGTCGGGCGCCGCAAATCTGAAGGGCAGCGAAAAGGCTTTCTCCACCAATCGGCCGAAATGGAGATCGACCCAGATGTTGCTGTCAGCGACACAGAGCGGCGGCCTGGCTCTCATATTTCTCCGCAGCCTCTGCGACAGATTGCTCCATCGGCTCGTTCAGCAGCTCGGTGGCCCTCCGTTTCGAGATCGTCTCCTCGGCCACGGCCAGGTTCACGAGAAGCTTAAACCGCATCGGCCACTCTTGTGGGATCTCGCCGCCGGGCTCGCGTTTGTGCCACCCTCGGGCTCTGAACCTCTTGAAGAGGTCAGTCGCCCTTTCCTCGGAGATTATGCCGAGATCCTTAGCCCGGTAGATCCAGGCCTGCATACTCATGCCGTACTTCTGCTTGAGGGCAAGGAGCTCGAAGTCGCTGAGGTCTTGCCTCCTTCTACTCCCCCTCCCCGCCGCCAGCTCCAGCTCGAAGCGGGCCGCCTTCTCCGGGACGAGGAAGGCTCCGGAGAAGCGGTAGGCGGCCCTCTCGGCATCCAGGCCGCCGCCGGGCTCGATCATCAGGTGGCCCAGCTCGTGGGCGATGCTGAAACGTTGCCGGTCGCCGGGAATTTTCGACCTCGTCACCACCACCGTTGATCTGCCGTCGTCCTCGGCGAAGAAGGTGCAGGCGTCGAACCGATCATCCTTGGAGTCGATCACCCCCACCTTGATCCCGCGGTCCTCCAGGAGGTGGACCAGGTTCTCTATGGGGTCTGAGCCCAGGTCCCACGCCCGGCGCAGGTCGGAGGCCGCCGCCTCGACATCCTCCATCGAAGAGACCGACCTCGGAAATCCGGGTGGGAACTCGAACAAAAGCCCGCCCTCGTCGGGGCGGAGGATCCGCTCGATCTCGATGTACCTCTCCAGCCAGTCAGCGATCTCGGCGATGAGGGCCGCCTCCCTCTTCCGAGGTAGGGCACGCCGCTTTCGATAGTCCGGCGTGATCCGGACGACGCTTCGAGGGCGGACGAAGAACTCGACTCCTACCCCCAGGGCCTTCGAGAGACGGAGGAGGACGCCGGAGCTGGGAGCGTTTATATCCCGCTCGTACTTGGATATCGCCTGGGCGCTGACCTCGGCCTTCTTCGCCAGGACCCGCTGGCTCATGCCTCGAATCTTTCTCGCCTGCTTGATCCGCTCGCCTATGGTCATTGGTCTATCGCCTCTGGTTTACATTTATCTTGGATTATGTTGATTTTGTAAACCAAAAGGGTTTCGGTCTTTTGTAGTAAGAGCATTTGCAAAAAATTGATGTGATCTCCAGCGGTCTCCCGATCGCGTCCTTTGCGGCCAAGGTGGTGGTCTCCAGTCCATCTATTAATTTTAGGTTGAGGCTGAAGCCTGGAGCTGTTACTGCTACTCGATGGCCGAGGACTGAGAGGCATAGCGGCAAGTTGCGAAGTTACTTATAACTGAGCTTATCAATGGTGGAAACATGCCAGAGGACCGGTTGATGATCTTTATCGACGGCTCAAACCTGGATGGTGGAGCTAATGGATTTGGAACACAGGTCGATTGCATTAAATTGGTAAAAGTGCTATCCGAAGGGCGAAATCTGAGGAGGGCATACTACTATGGATCAATTCACCCCAACCCGAATAATGATAAATCGATAGCGGATAGCGTAAACGGAAAGATCGGCTTCTATCACATGTTGGAATATAATGGACTCAAAACAAGGATCATCCCGAGGAGAAAAAGGAACGTCGAATCTAAATGTGAAAAATGTAATCACGTAACCTCTACTGAAACGTTCATTGAGAAAGGTGTAGACATCGCTTTGGCATCGGATGTGCTCTCCTTAGCTGTAGCAAATGCTTATGATGTAGCTATTATCGTATCGGGAGATTATGATTTTCGAGAAATAATAGATATTGTTCAGAGGCGAGGTCTAATTGTAGAAGTGGCGTACTTCAGGAACCATGGTATTAATAAGGAGATGATCCGGCTAGCGGATCGCTTCATCGATTTGGAGAAGATCATAAGCAAAATCGAACGCGATAAAAGGTAAGAATCCGGGCAGCATAGCGGTTATCCGCTATTCCTTTGTAGGGACAATCCCCGCTGCCCGTGAGCTGTTAACATCTAATAACATCATACTTATCCCATAAAAAGGTTCTGGTGTATTAGGCTTTGCTCCTAAGGCCCTCCTTTTACCCTATTTTAGATGCAAAGCAAATTGGCTAACCGCCACCATTGATATTCTGAGGACCGATACATTTTTCGTGGGTGTTAACACACTTAACCTCCAAGAGGATAAGGATATGAGTCTGAGATCGATTTTGAGCTTACTGGTGCTAATCGCTCTGGTAATACCTGTGAGGATTTCGAAAAACCTAATCAATGGTTAAGTTTATATACTATTATTACTATATTTAACGTCCATGAGAAACCTAATCGACTTTTCCATCATGCACGAATATTACAAGAACGTCCTGCCCCGTGGTGATAAGCTATTATCCATAGCAGGATTGGTTGATTGGAAACGATTTTCGCCTATAGGTGATGGCCTGTACAAAAACAATACCGAACGGGGAGGTAGACCAAATATAGACATTATTATAATGATAAAACTTCTCTTGCTCCAAGAGATGTTCGTGACACCTGGATGGAAGTTGAAACTTACGAGGAGGGAAGGGGTTTCAGAGTGTACACAATACTCGATGCTGGTATTATTTACCCGAAAACATATGTGGAGGCATATGGGACCATCACCGTGGAAGCATATGAAGACTATCCAAGTGGGAGAGTGTGGACGGAGACGTTTGAAGTTGCTGAAGGTGATTACTATTGTACGACTTATACTACTGGGAAAAAAGTACAAGGGTACGTATCACCCAGGATCAGCTACAGTGAGATCACTGGCAAATTAGGTGGGGAGTCAGAACAGTTTGATATCATCATTACCTTCAAAACTGAGAATGGATATACCTTCAAAGGCTATGACTACATCTATACTTGAAGCCTTTTATCCATCGATCCGGTACTATCCCATGGGTGTGCCTACAGGAGGTACTCCCCCGATTAAAGCTCGTATTCCATGGATTTCCCTCCAGGGAACCTTCCAGAGAATAAAATCTTATGAGCATTCTGCCGACGGTCCAGCTCATCAGCCCAGCCCCACCCCAACGGAAACTGTGAATACCCCTGCCGACCATCTCTCCCTGTGGAGTCCATAGCTCATGATCACTAAAGTCTACATCACCCACTCTGAGGAGGACGAGCCCCTCGCCCGGGAGCTGGCCGAGGCGCTCTGGAGGGTGGGGCTTGAGAGCTTCGTCGCCATCTATCGGCGCGCCCGAGGGGTGGCGCCGGGGGAGAGGGTGAGGTTTGCGATCCGCCACTCCGACTGCGTCATCGCCCTTCTGACTCTGGACGGCGTGGTATCGCCAAGGGTCAACCAGGAGATCGGCTTTTCCTGCGGGATCGACCAATTGGTGATACCTCTCCTGGAGACGGGGGCGGAGATGCCCGCCCTGATAAGGCACCTCAAGCCGATCTCGTTCTCCCGCGAGACCTACTCCGACGCCCTCGGCGAGGTGATACTAAATATACGGGACCTCACGAGCCTTGAGTGGCTGAAGATAAAGTGCCCCCTCTGCGGCGAGGAGATGACCCAGTACCACCCTCCCTCCGAGGTGGTGGAGAGGGCCGTTTTATCGGGAACGGGCCTGGAGACGATATGCTCCTACTGCGAGACGCCCCTCACCCTCGACCCAAGGACCTTCAAGCCCGAGCCTTGACCTTGACCTCTACCTCGACCTCTATCTCGACTCAGGCCCATACCTTGGCCGGGCCATGCCTCCGCCCGTCCCACGCCTCAGCCCCGTTAACGTCTCCGGCCACGTCTATGCCTCGCCGGGAGATATGAGAGAGAGAGACATAATATAGGGGTGGAGGCGTAGGGGTGGGGACGAGGCAGCAATTCTATGTTATCAGATGAGGATGGGCCGGGAGATCCGGCGCTCAAATTGGCTTCTGGACGGGCTTGGAACCGGGCCTCTGAGCTGGCCTGCGAATGGGCCCGCGAATCGCCCTCTTTTTCTCCTCCAAACCTTTTTATATCAGGAATAGGTCTTGGGGGTAAGATCCGATGATCGGTGGCAGCGAGACGACCATCTTGATTCCGTCCTCCACAACGATGGAGTCGGCGGATATGCGAATACGCACCCTCAAGGTGGGCACGATCGCAAGGGCTGCTGCAGTATTTCGGGTGGACAGAATCGTCATCTACCGCGATCGGGAGTTCGACGATTCAAAGTTCATATCCCGGGTCCTGCAGTACGCAGAGACGCCCCAGTACCTCCGGAAACGGCTCTTCCCTCGGGAAAGAGCGCTGAGGTACGTCGGCATTCTGCCGCCGCTGCGCACCCCTCATCATCCCACAAGCTCAAAGGTTTCAACGCTCAAGGTCGGCGAGTTTCGAGTAGGTTTAGTAGTCGATGAAGTGGGATCTGACAACGGCGCATGGGTGGACATAGGTGTTGAGTGCCCATTGCCCCTCAAGACCGCATCGCGGTACGAAGTGGGGCAGCGCCTGAACGTCAGAGTCTTTTCGCTGAAACCCCTCGCCGCGGAGCCGGTAGACCGATCGGAGATACCTCACTACTGGGGCTACGAAACAGAGGTCATCCCGAACCTGGACGAACACGTCCGCTCTAGCGATAGGCTAGTCGTGGCCACCTCCAGGCAGGGTACGACGGCGACCCCAGACCTCCTCGGCCAGACGGCGCGTCAGGGCCGAAAGCGGGGTCTGGAGGTGGTCTTCGGCTCGCCCGCACGCGGCGTTGATGCGTTCTTGAGCAGCGAAACGATGGAAGGATGTTGCGTGATTAACACCATACCGCATCAGGGAACCGAGACGGTAAGGCTTGAAGAGGCGATAGTCGCCACCTTATCCCAGGTCAACCTGATGCGATCACTGGAGGGCTAAATGGCAACCATACACCGACCAAGACGAGGTTCGCTGGCCTTCAGCCCCCGAAAGCGGGCTAAGAGCCAGGTCCCCAGGACGAGATACTGGGCCGCTGGCGAGGAGAAGGCCAGAATGGACGGTTTTGCCGGGTACAAGGCCGGCATGACCCATCTCATAATGATCGACGACAAGCCCAACAGCCTCACCGAGGGCATGGAGATCAGCGTGCCGGTGACGATCCTTGAGACACCGCCCCTGAGCATAGCCGCCCTTCGCGTCTACGAGAAGCACAACGGCGGCATCCGGGCTGCGGGAGAGGCTTGGTCAGAGAAGCTGGACCCGTACCTCGCAAGGTCGATCGCCGCCCCCAAGAACAAGAGGGGCACACCCCTCGACGATATCGGGGCTCAAATAGACAAGATGGCTGATCTGCGTCTGATCGCTTATACCAACCCCAAGCTTCTGACGGGCGTTCCCAAGAAGAACCCAGACCTTATGGAGATCCAGGTTAACGGCAGCAATATCGATGACCAGTTCGAGCTGGCGAAAGGCCTCCTCGGATCCTCGGTGCCGATCTCCAGCGTCTTCGGCACCGGCTCGATCATCGACGTCTCTGCCATCACCAAGGGGAAGGGAACTCAGGGTCCTGTCAAGCGCTGGGGCATAATGCTTCAGAAAAGGAAACATTCCCGAGGCGGCAAACGCCGACACATAGGCAACCTCGGCCCCTGGAACCCCCACCACGTGCGGTGGACGGTACCACTGATGGGCCAGATGGGCTACCACCAGAGAACCGAGTACAACAAGAGAATCCTTACCATCGGGTCCGACGGCGGCGAGATCACGCCAGACGGCGGATTTCCGGGATACGGCGTGGTCCGGGGCGAGTACGCCATCATCAGCGGCAGCGTTCCCGGCCCCACCAAGAGGCTGGTCAGGATGAGAAACGCGGTCAGATCCAAGGACGGCGTGGCCAAGACGCCCCAGGTCCTCTACGTCAGCACTGACTCGAAGCAGGGATTGTGATGAAGGCAAAGGTTATCGATCTATCAGGAAGCGAGGTCGGCGAGGTTGACCTTCCAAAGGTCTTCGACGAGGAGTTTCGACCAGACCTCATAAAGAGGGCGGTTCTGGCGGCTCAGGCCAACAGGCTCCAGCCCTACGGTCCCAGCAGTCTCGCGGGCCTCAAGACCTCTGCCCTCTCCTGGGGAACGGGTCGCGGCGCCTCGCGAGTTCCAAGGATCGTAAATGGCAGGCGAGCCGCTCGGGTCCCCCAGGCCAAGGGCGGCCGGAGAGCCCACCCACCAAAGCCCGAGGCGGACAGAACCGAGAAGGTGAACGCCAAGGAGCGGAGAAAGGCGATCCGTTCGGCGATAGCCGCCACCGCGAACGGCGATCTCGTCCGGGCGAGGGGCCACGTATTCTCAGGCGAGCCGGTAGTCGTCGCCAAAGACGACCTGGAATCGGTCGAGAAGACGAATGAGGTCCGAAAGTTCCTGACGGCCTCTGGCCTCTGGGATGACGTTCTGAGGGCAAAAAGCGGAAGAACGGTCCGGGCGGGCCGAGGCAAGATGCGAGGCAGAAAATACAAGCAGCCCAAGAGCCTGCTGATCGTGGCGGGCAAAGAGGGTGGACTGATCAAGGCCGCAAGAAACCTTCCGGGCGTCGACATCATCACCGTGGAGAGGCTGAACGCGGAGCTGCTCGCTCCTGGAACCCAGGCAGGACGGCTCACCGTCTGGACCGAATCATCTCTGAAATGGCTGGGTGAGACCTATGGTCATTAAGAGTCCTTTCATCACGGAGAAGGTCACGAACATGATCGACTCCGACAACACCATGGAGTTTCTGGTGGATATCAAGGCCAACAAGACGGAGATCAAAAAGGAGCTGGAAGATCTCTACGATGTCGACGTGATCTCGATAAGGACGATGATCACCTCCAAAGGCGAGAAGAAAGCGGCGGTGAAGCTGGCCGGCGACGGGAGTGCCAACGAGCTGGCCACCACGCTGGGACTGTTGTGAGGTGAGGTTATGGGGCACAGATTAATACAACAGAACCGAGGTCGAGGAACTCCTACTTACCGGGCTCCCTCCCACAAGTTCAGGGCGGAGCTGAAGCACGTGAAGGTGGATGGCGACGAGACCGTAAAAGGGCTCGTAAAGGACATAGTCCATGATCCGGCCCGGAACGCCCCGGTGGCGAGAGTCGTCCTCGACAACGATGAGGAGAGGTACATCCTCGTCCCGGAGGGGGTATACGTCGGCCAGGAGATAGCCTGCGGCGCCTCCGCCGAGATCAAGCCGGGAAACTCCCTGCATCTGGCGGAGATCCCCGAGGGGATCCCCATCTGCAACATCGAGTCGAGCCCGAGGTCCGGCGGCCAGTTCGCTCGGTCCAGCGGGGTCTACGGCATCCTCATAGCCCACGACGTCGGAAAGACCGTCGTCCAGCTCCCCAGCGGAGAGATGAAGTGGCTGAACCCCCAGTGTATGGCGACGATAGGGGTCGTCGCTGGCGGGGGCAGGACCGACAAGCCCTTCGTAAAGGCTGGAAAGAAGTATCACAAGATGAAGTCCAAGGCTGGCAAGTATCCCAGGGTCAGAGGCGTGGCCATGAACGTGGTGGACCACCCCTTCGGTGGCGGCGGATGGCAACATCCAGGAAGGCCCAAGACCGTCAGCAGGAACACGCCCCCCGGTCGTAAGGTCGGGTCCATTGCGGCGCGAAGGACCGGAAAGCGTTAAAGAGGGATTGTTTTGGCGAGGAAATCAGGATCAAGGCTTCCGAAGAGGAAGGAGGAGTTCACCTACCGCGGCCTCAAGGTCGAGGAGCTGAAGAAGCTCAACATGGACGAGATGATGGCCCTTCTCCCCTCACGGCAGCGAAGAAGGCTGAAGAGAGGCCTGACCAAAGATCACAGGAGGCTCCTCTCGCGGGTCAAGGACAAGGACGTGGTGAGGACCCACCTTCGGGACATGATAGTCCTTCCCGAGATGGTGGGAAAGACGATCGAGATTTACAACGGCAAGACCTTCAACCGGGTCGAGATCATGCCGGAGATGGTCGGCCACTACCTCGGCGAGTACTCCCTGACCAGATCGAGGGTCTCTCACGGCAGCGCTGGCGTGGGCGCCACCCGGTCGAGCAAGTTCGTGCCGTTGAAGTGAGGTGGCAACTTTGGGACGACTGAATTATTCCATCACCCCCGAAAAGAAGGAGCGTTCGTCCAGGGCCATGGGCACAGAACATCACGTATCGCCCAAGCACGCTCTGGAGATCTGTAGCGCCATCCGGGGAATGAAGGCCGAGGCCGCAAAGGAGTACCTCGAAGACGTGATCGCTCTAAAGAGGCCCATCCCCTTCAAGCGGCACAACAAAAAGGTGCCCCACCGACACGGCCTGGTGGGCTGGGACGCCGGCAGGTACCCTCAGAAGGCGGCGAGGGCCGTCTTGAGCGTTCTCATCAACGCCACCAGCAACGCGGAGTACAAGGGGCTCGACCCCGCCGAGATGAAGATCACCCACGTCTCCACCAAACAGGGGAGAACCCTGAGGGGCTGGATGCCGAGGGCCATGGGCAGAGCCACCCCCAAGGACACAGAGACTGTATCGATAGAGATGATATTGACCGAGGTGAGCTAACTTGGGCGTAGAGAAGAAATTTGTAGAGGACGGCTTCACCAAAGCCCTGGTCCACGAGTTCTTGTCCAAGGAGCTCAGTCGGGCCGGGTACGGCGGCATGATGATGAACAGGACCCCCATGGGGATCCAGATCACAGTATACGCCGAAAAGCCTGGAATGGTCATCGGCAAGGGCGGCAAATTGATCCGAAAGCTGACCCGGGACCTGGACCGAAACTTCCGGCTGGATAACCCCCAGATCGACGTCCAGGATGTAGGCAAGGCCGAGCTGAACGCCCAGGTGGTGGCAAACAGGCTGGCCAGCTCCCTGGAGCGAGGCTGGTACTTCAGAAAGGCGGGCCAGACCACCCTCCGAAGGGTGATGGAGAGCGGAGCTCTTGGCTGCGAGATCGTTCTCAGCGGCAAGCTGACTGGACCTCGGTCCCGGGTCGAGAAGTTCCTCTCCGGCTACGTCAAGCATTCGGGCAAACCCTCCCAGGAGATCGTAGATCACGGATACGCCGTGGCGGTGAAGAAGCTGGGGACGATCGGGTGCCAGGTGAGGATAGTGCCTCCCAACGCCATACCGCCTGACAGGTTCGAGATCGCTCCGCCCTCCAAAGAGGCTCCCGAGGAGCTAGCTCCTGTGGAGGAGAAGAAGGACGAGCTGGAGGAGCTTCTGGAGTCCGAGACGGCAGGGCCCGCCGAGGAGATAGTCGTCGAAGACCTGGAAGTCGAGATCACCGAAGAGCCGGTGGTCGAAGAGCCGGTGGTCGAAGAGCCGGTGGTCGAAGAGCCGGTCGCCGAAGAG